>WNGA01000044.1_pt1 | contig 166475 bp, 163 predicted proteins | sample 5400061 | NCBI WGS metagenome assembly WNGA01 (sample SAMN13153366, study PRJNA577476) | soil metagenome | isolation source: 100 cm soil or saprolite under grassland replicate 2 | place: USA:California | collected 2016-06-15 | reverse complement strand
GTGTTCGCGGAGGGCCGCGACGAAGTATTCCACGGCCGACCCCTCAGGTCTTCGGCGCGCGCTTCGAGGCCTCGAAGGCGTCCCGATAGCCGCGCGCCACCGATCGAACCCCGCACCCGATGTCGTCGTACACGTGGTCAGCCAGATTCGCCAGCGACACGCGGAGCGACCAGTCGGGCGCGTCGAAGCCGCCGCCGTTCAAGAGCATGATCCCGTGGTCCTCGGCCAGCGAAGGGTCACTGGCATTTTATCTATACCATCACTGCTGTCCAAGTTAGCCCGGATCCCGCTCGGGGGTCAGCGGATTTACTGGGATTTTGGACAAGCCGTCGACTGCCACTGCCACGCCGGCAAGGGCGACGGCCTCACCGGCCCCTGGGACACCGCCGCGCCCATCGGCCCGCATCTCGTCCGCGCGGCCAGGGCCGGCATCGATCGCACCGTCATCTTCGCGGCCTTCCACTCTGACTATGCGGTGGCGAACCGCGAGGTCGCGCGGCTCGTGGCGAGCCGTCCGGACCGCCTCTACGGCTTCGCCTTCGTCCACGCCGATCGCGACCGCGGCCGCGTCCACGACCTCGTGCGGACGGCGGTCGAGCGCTACGGCTTCGTCGGCCTCAAGCTGCACCGGCATGATGCGCGGATCACCCGCGAGGTGTGCGAGGTCGCGCGCGGCTTCTCGCTCCCCGTGCTCTACGATCCCGTGGGCGAGGTGACCGTGGCCGAGCTCCTCGCCGCGGAATACCCCGACGTGGCGTTCATCTTCGCGCACCTTGGAAGCTTCGCGGACGACTGGCGCGCTCAGCTCGCCCTCATCGATCACCTTGCGCGCCATTCGAATCTCCACGCGGACACCGCCGGCGTGCGGCGCTTCGATCTCCTGGAGGAGGCGATCCGCCGGGCGGGGCCGCGCAAGCTCCTCTTCGGCTCGGACGGGCCGTGGCTCCATCCCGCGGTGGAGCTGGCCAAGATCCGCGCGCTCGGCCTCGCCCCCGCGGACGAGGCGCTGGTCCTCGGGGGCAACTTGCTCCGCCTCATCGCAGGCGTGCGCCGCCGGCCGACCCGGGCGGTCACCGTCACGCCGGCGGCCGCGTCGCCGGCCGAAGAGCTGCGCGACCCCTGGCTCTCCAGGTAGGGCTTCCGCCAAGCGCGCCGGCCCCGTACGCACCCGGCGCTCGATCAGTTCGTCCCCCTCCGCGATCACACAGATCTGACTTGCCGTCTTGTGCACGTCGATGCCAACATGGTCCATGCTTGGGGTGTCCTGCCTTGCGCCCGTGAGCGCGTGCGTGTTCTCTCGGTGGGGCGTTCTCTGCGACCACGTTGAGGGGGGGGTCAGCCGCTTCATCCCATCGTGCACACACAAAGTCGTCAATGTCGGTGAAGAAAACCTGGAGTTCTTATCGATTTGCGTCCCGGCGTGGGAGCCCAGCAACTCGGTCTTCCTCGAGGAGGCGTAGACCCCAGGGGTTCGCCAGCACCCCGCGGTGCCTTCAGGCGAGGTGCCTTGCGCGGGTGCCGAGGAAGACGATCGTCGTCGGCCGTCAGAGATGGTGGTGACGATGCCTTCGAAGGGGACCGCAACGGCAAGATTCGACACTAAGCGCTTGCCAACTTCGCCAGACGCATTGGCTCCGGACGGGATGGACGTGCGGCTCCTTCTCGGACTCCGGCGCGGCGGCATCGCGCACTTCCAACTCGCCGCCGGCCAGACAACTCGGGCTGTGAAGCACCGAAAGGTGGAGGAGATCTGGCTCTTTCTTGGAGGCCGCGGCCGCATGTGGCGCAAGCAGGGCAGGCGCGAGAAGGTCGTTGCGGTGAAGCCGGGAGTCTGCGTCACGCTCCCAGTCGGGATAGTGTTCCAGCTCCGAGCTGAGGCCGACGAACCGCTGTCCGCGATTGGAGTGACCATGCCTCCCTGGCCAGGACCGCCGACTGACGGTGCCGCAGTAGCCATGGCACTGGCGTCGATGGCTGAACCGAGCGTCGGCAACCTCTGGGTGGACTCGGAGCAAGTCGTCAGAGTGTGCTGGCCATGAAGCCCTTCCGGTTCGGAGTGATCGTCCGGAGCGGGGGATCGCGGGCGGAATGGGTAGACCAGGCTCGCAAGGTCGAAGACCTCGGCTACTCTTCGCTGACCGTGCCGGATCATCTCGCCGAGATGCTCGCGCCGATGCCGGCGTTGGTCAGCGCCGCAGCCGCGACGAAAAGCATCCGGATCGGTACGACGGTGCTCAACAACGACTTCCGCCATCCCGTGTTGGTGGCGCGCGAAGCCGCCACCGTGGACCTCCTGACCGACGGTCGACTGGAACTCGGTCTTGGCGCCGGGTACGTGAAGGCCGAATACGAGCAGGCCGGCTTGCGCTTCGATCCAGGCGGCGCAAGGGTCGAGCGGTTGGCGGAGGCGGCCGTCATCGTCAAGCGCTTGCTCGCGGGTGAGCAGGTCACGTTCATCGGTCAGCACTATCGAGTGACGGAGCACAAAATCCATCCGCTGCCCGTCCAGCAACCGCATCCGCCCATTCTCATCGGTGGCAACGGTCCGCAGCTTCTCACGCTCGCCGCAACGGAAGCTGACATCGTCGGCCTCACCGGTATCACTTTTCGTCGCGGGGGAACGGAGCCAGATCTTTCGGGGTGGAAAGCGAGGGGCGTCGACGACCGAGTGAAGCTCGTGAGAGACGCCGCCGGAGACAGGTACGAACGGCTCGAGCTCAACGCGCTGGTGCAAAGAGTCATCGTAACGGACGATCGTCGGAAGGCTGCCGAGGAACTGACGCGCGGTTGGACACAGTTGAGTGCCGAGGAAATCCTGCAGAGCCCGTACGCGCTCGTCGGGACCGTGGACCAACTCGTCGAAGATCTCCAGGCGCGCCGGGCGCGGTGGGGCATGTCCTACGTCGTCACCCATGGTCCGTACGTGGACGCCTTAGCACGCGTCGTCGCCCGGCTGGCCGGCAAGTAGAGACGTGTCGAACCTCTCGACGAAATACGACGCATTGCCCCGGTGATGAACACGGCTTCCGACGTGAGTGTTCGTGGTAGGCTTCGATCCTCTGATGGCCGCGCAAAGGAGACCGGACGTGCTCTACATGGTCGTCGAGCATTTCAAGGCAGGGGCCGCGCCAGAGATCTATCGTCGCGCACGAGACAGAGGGAGGATGATGCCGGAGGGCCTGGAGTACGTCTCCAGTTGGGTCGATGTCGAGTTCAAGACCTGCTATCAGCTCATGCGGACCGAAGATGCGTCACTCTTACCTGTGTGGACGAACGCCTGGAAGGATCTGATCGAGTTCGAGGTCGTGCCAGTGAGCACGTCGACGGAGCCAGCGCAGGCCATCGCGCCGCAGTTGTAGCGCTGTACTCTCACTTCGAGATTTTGACCAGGGTGACCGCATTGACCAAACTGTTAGCCAGGACGAAGTTGCCGTCCCGCGTGACCGAGGTGTTGCGGACGATGTCGCCACCACCTGGAATCGCCCAACTCTGGAATTTCGAGTTTTTGGGATCGAAGCGCACGACGGTATTCGGCTTCGACCCGGACTCGCTGTACCAGATGACGTCGTTGATCGCCGAGATGCCGTAGGGCTCGGACTTCGGCCCGCTCGGAGACTGCCACTCGGTCACCTTGCCGGTCGCGGAATCGAGACGACCTAGATAACCGCGCGAGAAATCGGTGTACCACACGATGTCGTCGCTGGTGATCGTGACGCGCCGTGGGCGGGATGCCGAATCCGGCAATGGGTACTCACGAATTTCCAGCGTCGTCGGATCGACACTCCCGACCCTGTTGGTGCCGAACTCGACGAAGAACACGGCGCGCTTCGAATTCACCGCCATGCCATAGGGGCGCGCCTTCGGCGTCGGCGGCGTGAGCAGCTTGATCTCGCCGGTCTTCGGATCGAGCCGTCCCACCCGGTTGGCATTCTGCACCGTAAACCACAGGATACCGCTCTGGTCGAAGATCAGCGTGTGCGGGTCTCGCGCGTCCGGGTCCGGCATCTTGTACTCGGTGACCGCGCCCGTCTTCGGATCGAGCCTACCGATCAATGCCCTGGTGTTCCCGGTGTACCAGATGTTGCCGTCCTTATCCTCGACCAGGCCATGTGGTCCGGAGTGAGGCGTCTTGAGGGAATACTCCTTGAAACGGCCGGTGGTCGGATCGAGCCGGCCGAGCACATTGGCCATCTGCCCCGTGTACCAGAGCGATCCATCCGCCGTCGCCAGCGGGTCGTGGGGCCGCGAGCCGGGCGTGGGGACCTGCCACTCCTTGATCGAGACCCTCGCGGGCCCTGCGATCACCACGCCGGTGGGCTTCCCCTTTTCCGGGAAGTTCTTGGTCAAGTACGCCGTCATCGTCGCAAGCTGATCTGGCGGAATCGACACGCCATGATTGGTCATCATCCGCATGACGGTGCGCCATCCGTGAGCCGTGTATCCGGCGCCGACGCGCGCGTAGAACGGGTGGCAGCTATTGCACTGGGCGGCGACCAATTCCTTGCCCTCTCCATCGGGCAGGTCCTGGCCCCAGACGGCAAACGCGGAGCACAACAGAGCGGCAGGCATCAAGAAGAAGAGTGATCTTTTCGACATAGTTCCTCCGTCGCGAAAGGGGATCGACAGAACTTCGATCTAACGGCCCTCACCATTGGTGTAGCCGTAGTCTAACCTATGCCGTTCACGAGCGTGAAGGCGGGCCGGGCTCGGCTGGACCCCGATTTTGGCGAGACCGATGTGGCCGCCCGGGTCCGTCCATGTGGCGCGACGAGATCCGTCATCCGGGCCGGTGCGCCAGTGCAGCCTGTGCGGCCGGCAGGCACCGGCCCACCGCTCTCGGCTGGACCTGCTTCGGCTTGGCAGAATGGCGTTGACAGGCCCCGCGATCCCATCTACGCTCCTCCATGCCGAGGCCGGGCGGAAGAGGGCGGACATGAGCGAGTTCCAGGACGAGTATTCAGAGTCGCTCGAGGGGGAGTTCCGCAAGCTCGAGGATGCGCTCCTGAGCAGCACGGTGAACATGCTGGCTCCCAGCGAGCCCATCAAGCTGACGCCGGAGACGACCGTGGAGGAAGCGATCACGAAGATGGTCGACAACCGGCGGGCGGCCGCCGTCGTCGTCGATCCCGACGGGCGCCTCATCGGGATCTTCACCGAGCGGGACTTCCTTACACGCGTCGTGCGGGAGGGGCGCGATCCCCGGCAGACCAGGCTCGGCGAGGTGATGACGGCAGACCCCGAAGCGCTCGCACCCGAGGATCGGATCTGCCATGCGGTGAACCGGATGCACACCGCCGGCTACCGGACGGTCCCCCTGGTCGACGCGAGCCATCGTCCCATTGGGATCGTGACCGTCAACGACGTGGTCGGGTGGCTAGCCGAGGTCTTCCCGGAGGCGGTGTTGAATCTCCGGCCCGGGGACAAGGTCAAGCGCCCGCTCCAGATTGACGCCGGCTAGGGGGTCAGGGCCTCAACCGGGCAGCGCCCTTCGAGAGTCGGGGTTCTGTTTATGGGTTGAGGTAGCTACAGGGCTCGGTACACCTCTGTCTCGAACTTCCCGAGCAGGTCGATCGCGGTGTGGTCATAGAACGGGAAGACTTGAGAGAGAAAGACACCACAGACGCGCTTGGCGCGGTCGATCCAGAAGTAGGTATTTGCGAGACCGGCCCAGGCGAGGCTCCCGGCCGAGCGGCCGGTCGGCGCGTGCTGGGTGTTGATGAGAAAGCTCAGGCCCCACTTCTTGCTCATTCCCGGGAAGAGTTCGATGTCGTTGGACAGCGCCGGCATCGCGGTTCTGAACACGCCGACTTCGAGCGTGCCGATGTGGTTCTGCGACATGAGGGCGACGGTTTCGGGACTCAACACCTGGGCGCCCTTGAAGCCGCCGTCCTGCAGGATCATCTGGGCGAAGGTCAGGTAATCCACGGCGGTGCCGTAGAGCCCGCCCCCGCCCATCAGGAATTCTGGGTCCTGCGGGATCTCGAACTGAATCGGCGCGAGCGCACCGCCTTCGCCCCGCTGATGCACGGTCGCAAGCCGCGCACGTTGTGACGGCGAGATCTTAAACGAGGTGTCCTTCATGCCGAGCGGGCCGAAGATGTTCTCCTGGAAGTACCGGTCGAGCTTCTGGCCGCTCACGGCCTCGACCATCTTGCCGGCCCAATCGATGTTGATCCCGTATTCCCAGCGGTCGCCGGGGTCGAACATCAGAGGAGTGGTCAACGCTGCGTTCGTGCAGGTCGTGATTCCCGGCGTGCCTGTGGCGGTCTGATACTGGGCGATTGCCGGAACCCAGATCTCGTAGCCGAACCCCGCGGTGTGGGTCAGGAGATGACGGAGCGTGATCGGCCGCTTGGGCGCCCGGAGGCGCGGCTTGCCGGCGGAATCGAAGCCCTCGAGCACCTTGGTCGCGGCGAGTTCCGGAACCACGTCGCTCGCCGGACGCTCGAGACTGAGCTTACCTCTCTCGACGAGCTGCATCACTGCGGTCGCGGTGATCGCCTTCGTCATCGAAGCGATCCACACGACCGTGTCGAGCGTCATCGACGCTTCCGTCCCGAGCTCCCGCTTGCCGAATGCCCCCTCGTACAGAACTCCCTTGTCGGTGGCGGCGACCGCAACGACGCCCGGCATCGCCTTCGACTCGACGGCCTGGCTCAGAATCTTGTCGATGCTCTTGACGTTTGACATGTTCCACCTCCTTCTTCTGAGTGCACCGGTGAGTGCACCGGTGCCGCGTGGGCGAGCATGGTGTCGCCGATAAAGCTAGCCCCGTGGAGCCGGGAGGTCAAGCGCGACGGGAGTGTGCCCGAGGAAGAGCAACCCGACAGCTTGGGCACCGGTGCTTGGGGCGGCGCTGGAAACCTTCTCGCGGAGATCGACGCCGCGCGGCGCCACGATGGTCTGGGTGATCGAGATGGGTTTCGGGTGATCGCGCCCGCCTGATCGGCCGCTGCGGGTTTGTTGCGGGTCGCCGCCGGAGGGGGGTATCCTGGCATGCCTGCCGGAGGTTCGGGCGGGCAAGGGAGAACGCCCGTGGGCTACGTCGAACGCCACCTCCTGCCGAACGAGCAGGTGCTCTACAAGACGCGACTTCACTGGATTCTGTTCCTGAAGCCCGCGGCGCTCGTGCTGCTCGGGGTGGTGTTTACGGCCCTGCTCGCGCGCGTCAGCGAGCCTCAAGGGCTCTGGTACCTGGGCGCCGCCGTGACTGGGGCGGGGCTTCTCTGGGCTCTGGTCCACTTCGTGGAGCTCATGACCTCCGAGTTCGCCGTGACCACGACGCGCCTCATCCTGAAGGTGGGCCTCGTCGCGCGCTACACGACAGAGCTCCTCCTCTCCAAGGTCGAGTCCATCGCCGTCGACCAGGGACTCGGAGGGCGCCTTCTCAACTACGGGGATCTCACCGTGACGGGCACCGGAGGCGCGCGCGAGGTGTTCAGGCGAGTGCGAGACCCGATCGGCTTTCGCAACCACGTCCAGCAGGCCTCGCTCAGCGTCGGCCAGGGCAATCCGCGCGCCTGATGCTCGAAGGCATCCACGTCCCCGGTGACTAGAACTCCACATCCTGCTCGGGCAGCTGGGCCATCCGGGCCTGGGCCCGGTGGTGCTGCCAGAGCGCCAGGATCACCGAGGCCACCGAGAGGGCGATCAGCGTGCCCGAGATGGGGCGGGTGAGGAAGAGCCACGGGTTTGAGTCGGTCATGATGGCCCGGACCAGGTTCACCTCGATCTGGTCCCCCAGGATCACGCCCAAAATGAGTGGGGCCAACGGGAAGCCCGCCTTCACGAGGGCATAGCCCAGCACGCCGAAGAGCAGGAGAACGTAGACGTTCTCGATGATGTTGTTGAGCGCGTAGGCGCCGATCACGCAGAGGACCAGCACCACCGGGATCAGGACCGCCTTCGGCACCGAAACTACCCGGATGAACAACTGGGCGCCGGCGGCGATGATCAGCACCATCAGTGGGTGGGCGAGGATGTACGCGGCGAAGAGGCCGTAGGCCAGTCCCGGGTTCTGGGAGATGAAGAGGGGCCCGGGCTGGATGCCGTGGATGATCATGGCACCGAGCATCACGGCGGTCACGGCGTCTCCCGGGATGCCGAAGGCCATGATGGTCACCAGCGAGCCGCCCACATTGGCGTTGTTGGAGGACTCCGAGGCGATGATTCCCTCGGGCGTCCCCGTGCCGAAGCGCTCCGGGTGGCGCGAGAACTTCTTGGCCTGATCGTAGGCCATGATGTTGGCGGCGCTGCCGCCAATGGCGGGCAGCACGCCGATCAGGATCCCGATCCAGGTGGACCAGAGCAGCAGGAAGGGCCGGCTCAGGATCTCGCCGATCACCTTGAGATGCGAGACCTTGAGACTCGGAGCGGCCACCGCGTGGACCTCGGCCGAGCCGGCTGGCCCCATCTTCTCGATATCGGTCATGATCTGGGCGAAGGCGAAGATGCCGATCAGGATGGGCAGGAACTGGAAGCCTCCTTGCAGGAACTCCGAACCCATCGTGAGCCGCGGCACGGCCATGATCGGGTCTGTGCCGATCAGCGTGATCACCAGGCCGATGGCGCCCGAGAGCAATCCCTTGAGGAGCGACGCCTCCGTGAGGCCCGCCACCATGGAGAGCGCGAAGATGAAGAGCGAGAAATACTCCCACGGGCCGAACTCGAGAGCGAAGGCGGCCAGGGGGCCGGTGGCGCCGATCAGGAAGATCCCCCCCAGCATGCCGCCCCAGAAGGACGACCAGGTGCCGAGCCACACGGCGCGGCCGGGTTGGCCCTTCCGCGCCATGGGGAAGCCGTCGAAGGTTGTCGCGATGGCCGACGGCGTGCCTGGGATGCCGATGAGGCAGGCGGTGATGAGTCCACCCGCGGAGCCCCCGACGTAGACGCCGGTCATGGCGGCCAGCCCCTGCAGTGGGTCGAGCCCGAAGGTGAAGGGCAGGACCAGGATGATGGTCATGGTGATGGTGACGCCCGGGAGTGCGCCGCCCACGACCCCGGCCAGGGTTCCGACGAACAGCGGCAGCAGATACTTGAGCTGGATGACGTTGAGGAGCCCGGCTCCCAGGAGCTCGAACATGGCTCAGACGCCCGTCCAGCGGCCGCGCGATAGGAGCACGAAGAGATACCCCTCGAAGACGAGGTGGGTGACCAGAGTCGTCGCCACAGCCACGGTGAGCACGCGGACCCAATGCCGCTCGCCGGCCGGCTGGAGCGCCAGCTGGAGCGCGACAACGAAGATGAACGTGGCGATCCGATAGCCGAGGAGCGGAAGCAGGAATACGTAGGCCGCGAAGATGGCGAAGGTCAGGCCGACCAGCCGGTAATTCCGCCGTGCCGTCGGAGCGTCGACGCCGGGTCTGCGCCGCCGTCTCGCCAGCGCGTCGCTGGCGATCAACAGCACCGCCAGCATCGCGGTGATCGAAAGAACGATGCGCGGGTAGAAGCCCGGCCCGATCGGCACCATGGGCGGGTGGGGGAGCCCGCGCGTCAGCACCAGGAGCCAGAGGCTCCCGGCGAAGCAGATCAGCCCGGCGATCCCGTCACGACCCAGCACCGGGGGCTATCGCTTGAGCAGCTCCAGATCCCGCGCCAGGTCCTTGTTGAGCACGTCGTTCTGTCTGAGGAACTCGGCGTAGGCCTTCCGGTCGAGATAGCGGACGTCCGTGCCCTGCTTCCTCATGGACTCGACGAAGGCGCCTTCCTTGGTCGCCTGGGCGCAGGCGGCCTCGAGCCTGGCCAGTACGTCGGCCGGGGTGCCCTTGGGCACCATGATGCCCCGCGACACGGCGTAAACCACGTTGACCCCGAGCTCCTTGAGCGTCGGGATATTCGGGATCTCGGGGCTCCGCCTTTCGGTGGCGATGGCGAGGAACTTGAGCTGGCCCGCGTCCACCTTGCCCTTTTGGGTGAGGTTGGAGTCGGTGAGGTCGATGTGCCCGCCCAGGATGGCGTTCATGCGGGGTGCCAGCCCCTCGTAGGAGACGTACTTGAGCTTGATCTTGGCTTCCTTCTCGATGAGGGCGGGGAAGAAGTGGCTGGTGGATCCCAGCGTCGCTCCCACGGTGATCTGGCCGGGCCGGGCCTTGGCGTCGTTCAGAAGTTCCTGCCAGGAGGACCACTTGGTCTTGGGGCTGGCCGTGAGGATCGAGGGGGTGGCCGAGATGAGGCAGATGGGCTCGAAGTCCGTGTAGTTCACGTCCGACACGCCCGTGTAGTAGGTCGAGTGGATGTAGTCATGGATGGCGTAGAGTGTGTAGCCGTCGGGCGGGGCGTTCTTGGCCTCGCGAGCGCCGACCGTGCCCGAGGCGCCGCCCACGTTGGCAATCACCACCGTGCCGCCCAGATGCTTCTGCAGGGCGGGCGTGAAGGGGCGGAAGATGTTGTCGGTGTCACCGCCCGCGGCCCACGGCACGATGAGCTTCACCGGTCGGTCGGGGTACGCGGCCAGCCCGGTGCCCACCGCGGCCAGCGCCAGGAGCAGGGTCCCAAGCACGCACGCTGCTTTTCGCATGGAGAGTTCCCTCCGGATGTGATGGGTGGGAGCGCCGGTCGATAATACCAGCCGCGCGACGGTGACGGCAAGTGACCATGCCATGTCGGTGATCATCTTCGACCGTTACTGATCAGGCTCTCAACGATCCATCCCTCTCCCTGGAGGATCTTCTGGACCCGACGGCGACGCAGGTACTCCAGGTGTCTTACGCCCAGCCTTGTGGGACACGCAGAACCAACTACCCCGTCCGAGACCAGGGCATGGAGATGCGGGAGGAAGTTCACCAGATCTCAGAAGATCTGGATGGCGATGATCAGCCCGGGAATGGGCTGGCTGTTGTTCGGCGTAGCTTGAAAGAAGGCCTTCTGCGCGTCATGTGCGCGTTGGGGCATCACTCCCGGTCCTCAGCGCCCGCTCGACGACGTCCAGCAGATCGCGGCCTCGGAACGGCTTCGTGACGTAGCCTTCGGCGACCAGCCCCTCGGGCCGTTCGTCGACAATCGTAACGAAGACGATGGGGATCTTCTGGGTTAGAGGATCGTTCCGGAGCGCGTGAAATACCGTCCAGCCGTCAACCGGATGCATCAGGACGTCGAGAGTGATCAGGTCCACGCCGCCGGTTCGGGCGAGAGCCAGCCCCTCCTCGCCGCTCGAAGCCCCCAGCACGCGATGGCCGGCGCCTTCGAGGTGCCCCTTCATGACGAGGAAGATCGGTCGGTCGTCCTCGATGACCAGCACGGTCTTCGGCGACGAAGGCATTGACACTGTCAGTCTCGCAGAAAACCGTCAAGGTCGCTCAGCAGGCGCTCGGGGCTGAATGGCTTCGTGACGTACGCATCCGCCCCAGCTTCGGCGCCTCGTGCCAGGTCGTGCCGCTGCGCCCGCGCCGTCAGCATGACAACCTTGATGCCGGCCGTGACCGGGTCCGTCTTCAGCGCGCGGCACACGGCGTAGCCGTCCAGTTCCGGCAACCCCACGTCCAGCAGCACTAGGTCGGGGCGCTCGCGTCGCGCCAGCGCCAGGGTCTCTGGCCCGCTGGCGGCCTCCAGAACCCGCAGCGGCCTGCCCCGAAGCGTCGCACGAACCAGCTGTCGAATCATGCTCTCGTCGTCGGCAACAAGAACGGTCTTCTGATCAGCCATTGGCCCTCTCCACGGCGGCGGCCGGCAGTTCGACGTGGAACGCGCTGCCGCGGCCCCGCCCCGCACTCTCCGCCCAGATCCGTCCCTCCTGGAGCTCGACCAGCCGTCTCGTGATGTAGAGGCCCAGGCCGGTGCCGGGAATCTGTCGGCGGGCTTCCTCCTGAACTCGGTGGAACCGCTCGAAGATCCGCGGCAACTCCTCGGGCGGCAGCCCGAGTCCCTGATCGGTTACGCTCAGGCGGACCGTGCCGTCGGCGGCCGTTACCGAGATCGTGATGGGGCCTCCGTTCGGCGAGTACTTGATGGCATTGGAGATCAGGTTCGTGAGGACCTGGGTCAGCTTATCCGGATCTGCTAGGAGCGGCGGGATGGGTTCACGGTATCGCTGCTCGAAGCGGTGAGCCGGTGTGAGGATGCCGAAGTTGACCAGCACGGCCGTCACGGCTGCCTTCACGTCGACCGGCTGTCGCTTCAGCTCGACCCGTCCCTCTTCGATACGTGACACGTCCAGCAGCTCCTCGACCAGCTTGGTCAGCCGCGTGGCGGCGGCGTGCATGTTCTCGGTCCATTGACGCTGCTCGGCCTCGTTCGCCGGCTGCGTGAGGAGCAGCTCCGAAAAGCCGACCAGCGCCGTCAGCGGCGTCCTCAGTTCGTGGGAGACGATGCTGACAAACTCCGTCGTGAGCTGGTCTACCACGCGTCGAGCTTCGAGCCTACCGAGCTCCTCGGACTGGCGATGCAGCCTCCGCGACGCGCTACGCACGACGCCGAAGAGCCCGAGGTAGAGCGCGCTCAGCCCCAGCGCCAGTCCGATCCAGAAGAACCGCTGCGTGGCGGCGATCATTGGCGTGAGCGTGTCCACGTCGAGATAGACCTCGTACGCGCCCGCGACGCGGTCGCCGCCCACTCGGATCGGGACGTAGATCTCCATCAGCCGGCCGTATCGGCCGCGGTCCATCCGATTCTCATCCTTGGACAGGCTGCTCATCTCCATTGCGATCTGGCCTCGCAGCGCGTCGGCGAGCTCGTCCTCGATGGCAAATTGTCGGCCAATCACCGACCTGTCGGTCGAATAGATCACCATGCCCGCGGGATTCCAGACCTTGATCTTCACGATGTGTCTCTCGTCGCGCAAACTCTCGCGAATGTGCTGATCAATTGCCTGAGAGCGTTCGGGCGAGGGCACCCCCGCGAAGTCCCCGGGGCGGAGAAAAGGGTCGATCTCGAATCCGACCTTGTCGGCCGTGCGCTCCGCCGCTTGCGTCAGGGCCGACTTTTCGAGCTGTTGGCCGACGGCCATGCCGAGGACAACCCCGATCATGACGGTGAGGAAGAGCCCGATCACGGTGAAGCGCGTCAGGAGGCTCGTTTGGCGCCAGACTCTCACGAGTCGCCGGCCGGGCCCCCCGCGGGGTGCGCCGGGGGCACCCGCAGGATGCGAGATCGGTCGCGCCTCCCGGCGTAGGTCCATCATGTCCGGTACCGCCCATGGAGGCGCCGCTCCATTTTCTCGAGCTGCTCGATGGCGGCGGCCCTGCTGCGTCCGCGCTCCGCGACCGGTACGTTCTCCTGGCTGAGAACCAGCTCGACCTCTCCGCGGATGATGGTCATCGGCGTGCGGAGGTCGTGGTCCAGGTCATCGAGACGCTGTTCGTATTCCCGCGCGACGGCGCGACGCTCCGCGACGGAAGCCGCGCACCCGGCAAGCGCACCCGCCGCTAGGCCGACGAGCACGATACAGCCAGCGAGCGCCACCCTGGCGACCGGGGTCTCGAACGGGCCGGCGCCGGAAATTATCACGAAACAAGCCGAGGCGAGCGCGATGGCCGGTGGTACGAGGTAGGCGGCGGCGGTCGTGGCGGGCCGCAGACCCATGAGACACGTCGGCGTATCGACCGGCGCAGAAGCATATCGTTCCTGTGGCTGGTACTGAGTGCTCATCAGGCCGGTCCCCCAGGCCGGCGCTCAGTTCTTGAGCGCGTCGACACGGCTGAGCCCACGCGGCGATCTCGCGGACAGCGGGTCGCGTCGGTCACGAGCTCGAGAGTCCTCTTCGGCCGACGCCGTGCCACGCCCGTCAACCCGGGCCGGATCGGCGGGCCCAACAGGCCTGTCACCGCGGAACCCCAGCCGTGAGCTGGCGATAGCGCTCACAGATCAGCGTGGCCAGCTCCTCATGAGGATCGAGCGTGCTGACCGTCGCGAGCACTTCCTCGGGACCGAGAAGCTCGAGTTCCCGCTGGAGATCGACGGCCTGCTGATCGGTCGACTCACCATAGGCCAGTGCGGCGGCCACCCCACTGGCGAGAGCGACCGGGCGGAGGCCGGTGGCGAGACTCGCGACAGCGGGGCCGATGAACCGATCGCCGGCCGCGAGCTTCCGGCGCGGTTCTCGCCCGACGCGCGTCACCGGGTCGCCGAGCCCGGGTTCCGCGTAGCGAAGGAGGATCCATTCGAGCGGACGCGGCGGCACAGACCTTGCGCCAGGCCTGGCCACCTGGGAAATCTCGAAGACCTGTTGAGCTTCGACCACGGCGGCTGCGACCGTCGCGCGAATATCGGGATGGGACATCGCCTCGTCGATCGTCGCGCAGCCGGAGAGCCAGCCAAGGTATGCGGCCGTGGCGTGTCCGGCGTTGAAGACCCAGAGCTTCTCGGCCATGTAGCACTCGAAAGGCTGCACCGGTTCGAGGCCGGGGATCGAGCCATCGAGCGGCGCGGCGTTCGGAAGCAGTGCGGCGCCATCCACGTAGCACTCCGACACGTCGTCAGCATGGAACCGCACCCCATTGGCCGTTGCCTCACGTCGCGACACCGTCCGCCAGGCTGCCGCGCCGCTGATCCCGAGTCGCCGACCCACGAGGCCCGCCAGGGATGCGTCCGCCTCGAACAGGCCGACAGCGAGGAGCTCGGGTGCTCGGCGGTGGTTCTCGAAGGTGATGACGTTGATCGACGCGTTCGAAGCCTCCAGGCGCGCTCGGAGCAGCGGGGCCAGCAGTCGACCCACCGACTGGAGCGAAGACGGCCCGACTGACGTGGCGAAGAGGTCCGCTCCGGCCGCGAGTCGCCGCAGGCTGGGATCGTCGAGGGTGACTGCACCGATGCCGCCGAACCAGCGGTCTTCCGGAGGGTCGCCCGCCTTGCGGAGCCAGAGGCCCCGGTCTCTGTTGATCGTGCCGCAGATCACGGGGTCTCGACCGGCCAGGACCACTTCCCAACCCGCCGCGCTGAGCATCGGGGCGACGAATCCGCCGGCCAGCCGTCCTATCCCGATCCCCACGCAACGCGGTCGGCTCATCGCAACGCTTCTTCAGCCGAGGAAGGGGCGATCTCTACGACCAGGGCGACAGGCGCCACCGGAGCGGCCAGGTGTTCGGGAAGGGCGTGAGCAACCCCGGGCTCATGTCGACTTCCGCACGATGGACAACATCCGATCGCGACCCAGCTTCTTCTCGACGGCCCGAATCTGGACCAGGGACAGGACGTGCCGGGCGATCGCGGCACCCGCGCCCGGTACCGCCGAGTAGGTCGGGAAGTCGTTGACCTCGATGATCCGGGGACCACTGGGCGTCATCGCCACGTCGACACCCCACAGCTCGAGCCCGCAGGCCCGGCCGCAGGTGAGGGCGATGTCGCGGAGCTGAGTGTCCAGCGCCACCAGCTCACCTCGCCCGGCGACCTTGACACTCGCCGGCCCGGGCTGGCGAAGGCTCACCGGCGAAGGTTTGCGGACCGCCCAGACTTGGTTGCCAATGCCGTAGAGCTTGAGGTCCCATCCGTCCGTTTCCAGGTACTCCTGCGCGAGATACAGCGACCGCCGGCCGACCAGCGGCGGGAGCAAGCATACGTCACTCGGTCGGGTCAGTAACGCGATGCCCCGCGAGCCGTCTCCGTCAAACGGCTTGACAACCAGCGGAAAGCGGTCCCGGGCGAGTGAGCGGAAGATGGTCGGGGAGCCCGCGAACCATGTCTTTGGCAACGGCAACCCGTGGTCCAGTAACACGGCTTGCATCGCGATCTTGTTGCGGACCACGTCAATGGCCTGGGGACTGTTGATGGCCAGAACGCCCAGCGCTGAGGTTGCCGCGAGGATTCCAAGCCCGGCGAGGTCGCGGCCCCGACTCAGGACCGCGTCCCAGGGAGGCGCCGCGGTTGGGACCTCGAACAGTTGATCGTCGCCCGGCACCACCAGCGGCACCGCGCAGCCAGCCACCTCGAAGGCGGCGCGCGCCTCGATCATCGCCCGATCTTCGAGGTGGCGCTGCTCAGCGACAATCGCGATGGTCGGGCCAGGGGTGGTTGATTCACAGATGATGGACATCCTAGCCTCCCGGCTTGACTGATCTCGAGCGGCGCAAGAGGGCGCGGACGCGCGCTTCGAACTCGAGAAAGCTGAACGGCTTCGTGAGATAGTCGTCGGCGCCGAGGTCGAGCCCCCGCGCCTTGTCAACGTCAGAGTCGCGACCGCTCAGGAGCATGACCGGAACGTCGCTGGACTCGCGAATCCGCCGGAGCGTCTCCCAGCCCGACAGGTCAGGCATCACGACGTCGAGAATCACGAGGTCCGCGGAGAACTCACGGAGCGTGGCGAGGCCCGCCGTCGCGGTTGTGACGGTCTCGACGCGGACCCCGTGCTTGCTCAACGCGAGCCTCGCGAGCGCGAGCAGCTTCTCGTCGTCATCAATGATGAGCACCGCGGCCGGCGCGGTCCCGGCTTCGGAGGAGCCGTCCACAATAGTGCTCACCGTCACCTGCCTGACGCGGTCACACAGCACCGCTGAGAAGGTCGAGACAATTCCGCACGAGCCAGGGGGCTTCCCCGGGCTCGTGCGATGGATTCCGGCCCACGGCGCGCGAGAGGCGGACCCCTGCGGGTACGCACCCCAGCAGCAACCGGCCGCCTTGGGCCTCCCCTTGCGAGGTGACCGACCCGGCGTGGATCTCCCGCCAGCCGGTGGTCCGGATCAAGACCGACTGCGGCGACGCCGTCGAGCGGGTCGGCCTCTACCGCGCCGCGGGACTGACGGACGTGCGCGTCCCCACCCCGGCGGAGGAAGAACGGCGGGTCTTGGCACTTCACAAGCACATTCACTATGCGGGAGAAATACCAGCTGCTCAACGGTACGAACGCGTCATTTTGGTGGCTGCAGCGCACTAGCCTTCTCGATCCGAGCCAGGGCGGGTCAGCGAGCGGCTCGGGCGCCCCTCTGGGGTCCCGTCGCAACACTGAGGCAGCGCTGCCCCGAGGGTTTCCCGCTGAGTGAGGTCCATCTAGTACGTCTTCTCTGGAGCGCCTCCACTAGAAGCACTAGTTCCGACATCGATGTCTGGCATCCGGCTTGCTTGATTCAGCGCCCAAGGCCCTCGGCCGCCACCCCTGACGGCAGCTCCTGATCGAGGCGCTATCGGGCAATCGTCGTTGTAAGGAGGGCCGCTGACGCGGGTTGCATGTTTCTCCTTCCCGATTCTCGCTGGAAAGTTCCCGCCTCTCGGGAGGCCGGCACCATGCTGCGCAGTGCCGCGTTCCCCGGCCCGATCTCCATCAGCCTCCCAGGGGGGCCTTGTCACCAAACAGCTCTCCGAGGGCGTGTGAGCCTTCAGGGCCTCTCCAAGAGCCCCGAGCGGACGCATGAGGCTTGAGCGCGAACTCGAGGCCGCGACCGGTCTGGCGCTCGAGGCGGGCGCGGCGTTGCGCCGTCACCGGGCAGGGCCGCTGGAGGTGAGTTACAAGGCCCACGGCGAGCCCGTCACCCCCGCCGATCTCGAGGCTGACGCCATCATCCGGGCCGGACTCGAGGCCGCCTTCCCGGAGGACGTGGTCTTCTCCGAGGAAACAGCGGACTCGCCGGCCAGGCTCTCGAGCCCGCGGGTGTGGATCGTGGATCCGCTCGACAGCACCAGCAACTACACGGAGCACGGCGACGAGTACAGCGTCTCCATCGGCCTTTCCCTCGAGGGCCGGCCGGCGCTGGGCGTGGTCTACAATCCGGCGCGCAACGAGCTGTTTGCCGGATACCAGGGTGTCGGCGTGACGCTGAACGGCTCTCCCGTGCGGGTAAGCGACGTGTCGGATCTCGAGCGCGCCCGGCTCACCGTCTCCAGGAAGGAATGGCGACGGGGGCTTGACAAGTTCGCCACCACCCTGGTGATCACGCCCGTGGCGAGCATGGCCTACAAGCTGGCTCGAGTAGCGGCGGGGTTGGACGACGGGGTGTTTTCGGCGGTACCTCGGAAGGAGTGGGGGACGTGCGCCGGCGTGGCCCTGGTGCTGGCGGCGGGCGGCTACGCCAGCCTGCTCGACGGGCGCGAGATCAGCTTCAACCGTCCCGAGCGCCGACAGCCGCTGGGGATGGTGGCGGCCGGACCGGGGTTGCATCGAGCCCTGCTGGAAACGCTGCGCCGCCTGCCTTCAACGGATGGGGACATGGGGCGACACCCGCATGCGTAGCCCTGGGCGAGTGCGGATCGCCATCTTTCTCCAAGCGCTCGGGCCGGACACCGGTGCTCCCCGCGTCAGCGCTTTAACGGATGAGATCATTACTCGCTTGCGGGGCTGCGGCGCGGACGTTGACCTGATCGTTCCCGAGAACGGAGCGCTGGATCTCGCGCACGTCCGGCCCGCCCACGACCTCTACGTGCTCAAGGAGAAGACCCCCTTGATCCTCAGCCTGGCCGGGGCGCTGACGGTGGCGGGGGCCCTCGTCGTCAACACCTTTCGGTCCTGCAACCTGACGCGCGATAAAGTCACGGCCACCACCGTGCTGGCTGGGGCTGGCGTGCCCGTCCCGCCGTCGTGGACCACTGGCCAACCGGCCCTGCTGCAGTCGCTGCTGGCCGAGGGGCCGCTGTGGCTCAAACCGCCGCGCGGCAGCCGGGGTATGGGGGTTTTCCGCCTGACGGACCCTGGCGGTCTGGACGGGCAGGAGGCGCCCGCGGACGTTTACGGCCTCCCCTTACCCCTGTTCGCCCAGCGTGAGGTTGCCTCCGACGGCCGGGACCTCAAGGTGTTCGTGGTGGGCCAGCAAGTGTGGGCCATCGCCCGCCCGTTCCCGGCCCACACGCTTGAAGAGAAGGTCGGCACGCCCGTGTCCCTGCGGTCCGACATCCGGGCGGCCGCGCTGGCTTGCGGCCGCGCCTTGGGGCTCGAGCTGTACGGGGCAGACTTCCTGGCGGCGGGAGATCGGTTCTTCGCCGTGGACGTCAACGCCTTTCCCGGCTACAAGGGGGCGCCCGAGGCGTCGGCCGCCCTGGCGGATTATCTCTACCGGCGGGCGCGCGACGCGCGCAACGGCTGCACCGGGTGATGCTGTGAGAGTTTGTTTCCTGTTGGAACGGGGGTCTCCACCGCGACTCAATCCGGTCTTGCGGGAGGCCTTCGCGCTGTTAGAGAGGCACGGAGCCTAGGTCACGGTCTCCTATCCCGAGGAAGAGCTGATCCGGCTGGACACGCTGGCCGTGGAGGCCGACCTCTACGTCCTCAAGTCTGACACCGAACTGGCTCTCAGTCTGGCGACGGCCTTGGAGGAGATGGGGGCCAGGGTGCTCAACCGCGCCGGCGCCTCGATCTTGGCCAAGGACAAGGTGCTGGCGGCCGCCACGCTGCTCCGGGGAAGTATTCCGTCGCCCCGCTCGCTGGCCGCCGCGCGCCCGGCCCAACTCGCCCCGCAGTTAGCGACCGGTCCGTTGATCCTCAAGCCACACCGCGGGTATCACGGAGTGGGAATCGCTCCGGTCGAGACACCCGAGGCCCTTCCGGCGGATGGCGTCTATCCCGACCTGGTCTTCGCCCAGGCATACCTCACCCGCGCCCGCAAAGACCTCAAGGTCTGCGCCATCGGCGACGACATCTTCGGTGTCCGCAAGGCCTTTGCGCCGGACAGCTTTCTGCAAGCCGGGGAGCCTTCTCCGTTGGCGCCGGAGGTGGAGGACATCGCCCGGCGCTGCGGCCAGGCCTTCGGGCTGGAATTGTACGGCGTCGACATTGCCGAGTGCGGGGATGGGCCCTCCGTGATGGATGTCAATTACTTCCCGGGCTATCGCGGTGTGCCGGATGCCGCCCGGCGCCTTGCCGACTACATCATGAAAACGGCCGGGGGATGACGCGATGAAGGGCCTGAGACATTCCACCCCCAGCAGGCGTAACCAGGCGGCGGCCTTCGTGCGTGCAGTACGCGCCAACCCGACGGTTGCGGCGGTATCTGCCGAGGGATTCCTCACCAGACTGGGCTTCAGCATGGTCAGCTTTGCCCTCCCCCTCTATGCCCTGTCCCTCGGCATGGGGATAGCGGAGGTTGGTCTCCTCTACGCGCTCCGCACGGCGACCGTGATCGTCGTCAAGCCTGTGATGGGCTGGGCGGCCGACCGCTTCGGCCGGAAGCGCACCCTGGTCGCCGCCGTGGCCCTGCGCTGCCTGATTGGATTGCTGTTCGCCTTCGCCGGCCGGCCGTGGCACCTCTACGCCCTCCGGATCCTCCACGGGACCATGACGGCCGCCCGCGACCCCTCGGCCACAGCGCTGATTGCCGAACACGGGGACAAGCGGAAGATGGCTTCCGCCTTCGCCTGGAATACCACGGCCCGTGAGCTGGGCCGCTCGTTCGGGTATGGGGTGGCTGGCCTGTTACTGCAGGCCACCGGAAGCTATCGTCTCATTTTTCTCGTGGCGTTCTTCACCTCGTGCGCGGCTCTGGTCACGGTCATCCGCTACGTGCGGGAGAGCCATGAGGCCCAAGCGAGACCGGTCGCAGAGCCGGCCGAGTCCCCACGGCGCCAGCGCTCCTGGGCCCCGCAGGGCGGGCTCCTGCCCTACGCCACGTTCGGCCTGATGGTCGCCGGCAGCGCCGAGATGATGCGCGGGCTGTTCCCGGTGATCGCGACGCAGTACGCGCACCTCACGGAGGGCGAGGCCGGCCTGGCCGCGAGCGCGTCGAGCGTCGCCATCTTGGTGGCGGGCCCGCTATTCGGATGGTTGTCGGACAACGTGAGCCGCAAGCTGGCGCTCGGCGCGCGGAGCTTCGCCAACACGTTCTCGTCGCTCATGTACATCTTCTTTCCCACCTTCGGAGGCTTTCTGGTCGCCCGGATGCTGGACGACACGGGCAAGGCCGCCTTCCGCCCCACCTGGGGCGCAATTCTTGCGGAGGTATCGGATGCCGACCCGGCCCGCCGGGCGAGCACCATGTCGTTCATCGACACCGCATCTACCGTGGGCGAGGGCCTCGGCCCGTTGGTGGCCGGCCTCTTGATCACCGGGTTCGGCGTGCCGGTGATGCTCGGCGTTCGGGCGGCGCTGGCCGTCGTCACGGAGATCCAGGCCGTGCGGGTGTTCAAGAAGAAGAGGCCCGCGCGGAAAGACCACGGCCCGGTGATCGACACTGTGTTGTCCGAGGAAAAGATCGGCGAGTAATGGTCCACCAAGGCAGCGCTCCGAGATGAGCGCACAAGCGCGTTAGTCTCACGCTCGGTCCTCAATGCTCCTCCTGAGGAGCCCCCGCGGGAGCGATGGATCGCGCGGGCAGGCCGTTGGGCGCTGCGGTCGTGGAAGATAAGCCGTTTGGCTCATTGAACCGTCGCTGTGGGGCTGTCATGCTGGATTGGGGCGGTGCGCGCCGGTGTTTTGAGCTGCCGGCGCTGGGATATGAAGGCTGCCCAACGATGAGGAACCGCGGCGAATCGGGGGAGAGCCGTACCGTCTCAGGGTAGATCGCCAGTCGGTAGCTGCTCGGTCGCCACTTCTCAGGCAGCGCAGTGACGCTTGGAACGTGACGACCTCGCCCTCACGCCCGGTGACGTCGAGGCGAAGCGATACGAAGCGCTCGGCCCCTGAACAGGAGAGACGCGTATGCGGGACCACACACTGGTGAGCCAACGGGAGGATCTCCCGTGGGATTCTGCTCGCCCAGCGCTGGCCGAAGTCGGCTCGGGCGTTCGGCGAGCCGATCGAAGAAGTGAAGCGAAACGCTGGCTCGTCTGGTCGGTCCTCGTCGTTCTGGCCGCCGCGGCCGTCGCCGGAGGCTACCTCTATCGCCAGAGCGTGGGGAGTAGCCACCCCTTCCACACCGCCCCCGTCACACGGGGGCCGCTCACCGCTGCCGTCTCCGCCACCGGCACGCTCAACGCCGTCATCATGGTCCAGGTCGGCTCCCAGGTCTCCGGGCAGATCAAGGAGCTCTTCGCCGACTTCAACTCGCAGGTCAAGAAGGCGCAGGTCATCGCGCGCATCGATCCCGACATCTTCGAGGCCAAGGTCAATCAGGCCAAGGCGCAGCTCGAGGCCGCGCACGCCGCCGTGCTCAACCAGCGGGCCATGATCGAGCGCACCCGGGCGGATCTCGAGAATGCCCGGGCCGCCGTGGTGGCGGCCCGAGCCCAGACGGCCAAGGCCCAGGTGGCCGTCGCCGACTCCCGGCGCGACCTCGGGCGCAAGCGCGATCTGCGCGAGAAGGGGTTCATCGCCCAGGCTGACGAGGACACGGCGCAGGCCATCCATGACTCCGCCGTCGCTCAACTCGAGGCCAACCGAGCGCAGGAGCAGGCCCAGAGCTCGGCCGTCCGCGCGGCCGAGGCCCAGCTCAAGGTCGCCGAGGCTCAGCTCCAGGCCGCGATCGCCCAGGTGGGGCAGAACGAGGGGGCGGTCCGCCAGGCCCAGCTCGACCTGGACCACTCGGTGATTCGGGCCCCGGTGAACGGCACCGTGGTCTCCCGGAATGTGGACGTGGGGCAGACGGTGGCGGCCAGCTTGTCGGCCCCCACGCTGTTCACCATCGCCCAGGACCTCAGCAAGATGCAGGTGGACACCAACGTGGACGAGGCGGATGTGAGTCGGATCCGCGTGGGCCAGCGAGGCACCTTTACCGTGGACTCGTTCCCGGGCCGCACCTTCAACGGCGAGGTCGTCCAGATCCGCAAGGCCGCGCAGGTGCTCCAGAACGTGGTCACCTACGACGTGGTGATGTCGGCGGCGAACCCCGAGCTCAAGCTCCTGCCCGGAATGACCGCCAACGTGAAGGTCGTGACCGACCAGAAGGCGGATGTCCTCCGCATTCCCAATGCGGCGCTCCGCTTCCGCCCGCCCGGCAGTGAGAGCGAGCGCGGGCCGCGCTCCGCGCCCGCCGTTCAGCCGGTGGGAGGGCCGGGCGCTCCCGGTTCGGCCCGCGGCGCCGGGCTCCAGGGCCGAGCGTGGGTGCTGGGAGAGGACGGCAAGCCCCAGCCGCTCTCGCTCAAGCTGGGCATCAGCGATGGAACCCTCACCGAGGTGCTGAGCGACACGCTCAAAGATCAGCGGGAGGTCATCGTGGGGCTGGGCGGGCCGGGAGACCGTGGGGCACGACCCGCCGGAGGTCCCAGACTGAGGCTCTGAAAATGGCCAGGGCCCTGATCGCAGTCGCGGACATCGTCAAGGATTACGCGCTCGGGACCCGAAAGGTCCATGCGCTGCGCGGGGTCTCGGTGACCATCCACGCGGGGGAATTCGTCGCGGTCATGGGGCCGTCGGGCTCGGGCAAGTCCACCTTCATGAACCTGCTCGGCGGTCTCGACGTCCCGACCTCGGGGCGCTATCTCCTGGACGGCCTCGACGTCTCCCACCTGAGCCCGGACAAGCTCGCCGGCATTCGCAACGAGAAGATCGGCTTCGTCTTCCAGACCTTCAACCTGCTGCCGCGGACGACCGCCGTCGAGAACGTGGAGCTCCCGCAGCTCTACGGCTACCTGCCGCCGCGGGAGCGGCGGCCCAGGGCGCGGGCCAGGCTCGCGGCGGTAGGGCTCGCCGAGCGGGAGCACCACCACCCGGCCCAGCTCTCCGGCGGCCAGCAGCAGCGGGTCGCGATCGCGCGCGCCCTCATCAACGATCCGATCCTGATCTTGGCCGACGAGCCGACGGGAGCGCTCGACACCCGCACGAGCGTCGAGATCATGGCGCTCTTCCAGGAGCTCAACCGGAGCGGGATCACGATCGTGCTCGTCACTCACGAGCCGGACATCGCGCGCTACGCCGGGCGCATCCTCTCCTTCCGCGACGGCCGGCTCGTCAAGGACGAGAGGGTGACCGATCCGACCGACGCCCGCGCCCAGCTGGCCACCCTGCCGCCTGAGGAGGAGGACGCATGAACGTCCTGGCTGGCGCGCGCATCGCGGTGAGCGCGCTCCGAGTGAACAAGCTCAGGAGCGCGCTGACCATGCTGGGCATCATCATCGGCGTGGGCGCCGTCATCACCATGGTGGCGGTGGGCGCCGGCGCCCGGGTGCGCGTGGCCGAACAGATCCAGAGCCTGGGCTCCAACATGATCGTCGTGCTCAACGGCTTCGGTACTTCGGGGGGCGTGCGCCTCGGGAGCGGCAGCAACCTCACCATCACCGAGGAAGACGCCTGGGCCATTCAGCGCGAGATCCCCCTCGTGGAGGCGGCTGCGCCCGCCATGCGGGGCGGAGCGCAGGTGGTGTACAGCAACCTCAACTGGTCCACCATCGTCCTGGGCGTGACGCCCGAGTACTTTACGGTGCGGGAGTGGGACGTGGTGCAGGGCAAGCCGTTGACCCGAGAGGACGTGGACGGCGCCACCAAGGTCGCGCTCCTAGGCGAGACCGTCGCCCGGAACCTCTTTGGCGATACCGACCCGCTGGGGCAGGTGATCAGGATCAAGAAGGTTCCCTTCACCGTCGTCGGGGTGCTGGATCGAAAGGGGCAGTCGACCCAGGGCCAGGACCAGGACGACACCATCCTGATCCCGCTCTCCACCGCCAAGAAGAAGGTCACGGGCGTGAGCCAGGCCAACTCCCGGTCCGTGTACTCCATCTCCGTCAAGGTCCGCGAGGCCTCTACCATGAAGGAAGCGGAGCAGGAGATCCGCGATCTCCTGCGCCAGCGCCACCGGCTCCAGCCGCACCAGGACGACGACTTCTTCCTGCGCAACCTCTCTGAGGTCCTCGAGTCCCAGGAGGCCTCCTCCCAGATCCTCGCCATGCTCCTGGCGGCGATCGCGTCCGTCTCGCTCCTCGTGGGCGGCATCGGCATCATGAACATCATGCTGGTCTCGGTGACGGAGCGGACGCGGGAGATCGGTCTCCGCATGGCCGTGGGCGCGCGCGGGAAGGACATCCTGACCCAGTTCCTGGTGGAGGCCGTCACTCTCTGCCTCATCGGCGGCGTCGCCGGCATCGGCGTCGGCGTCCTCACCACATACACCATTGCCTATTTCGCCGAGTGGCGGACGGTGATGAACTTCCAGGCCATCGCGCTCGCCTTCGGCTTCGCGGCCGCCGTCGGCATCTTCTTCGGCTTCTACCCTGCGCGGAAGGCGGCCGGGCTCAATCCCATCGAGGCTCTCAGGTACGAATGACGCGACGACTGGTCCTGAACGTATCGGCGATGCCCGGCACCAAATCTTGAATCCGCCAGAACCTAGCGCCATCATCCACCCCGACTAGGCGCAATAGATCAGCGCCTCCGCCAACGTCTGGCTCGCTTCCTCGATGGTGAACCAGAACCGTACCGGCGCCCGATTAGGCAGGTCCCGCCCGGTTGCCTGGTTGTTCAGCAATGGCGCCGGCTGTCTCGTAGGGTCGCATGCCCCGGGACGGGCGTCTTCCGGGCATACTTTCCCGCCATTTGCACCTGTCCCGCCAGGAACTGGTACGGCCGTTGCTTCTCACGAGAGTCTAGCATCTCAGTGATCGCTTTCTGATCGCGGCCCAGATGCGAAGAGGCCCTTCACATGATCGATTGGTGGACCGAAACGGACAGCGCCATTCTCGACTGTCTTCGGCAGGCGGGACCAATGAGCCCGGCCGACCTTGCGCGTCGGGTCGCTCTCTCTGAGGGGGAAGTGACACACTTCGTGTCAATGTTGGTCAGAGAAGGGAAGGTGCGTATTCGACTGATCGAGTTAGCCGATACGCCAGAATCAGTCCGGTCGGGTTCTTTCACTCCAGGCGCACGAGAAGCATTGCGTCCAACCGACTCCGGCCAGGACGTGATGAGCGACGGCATGCCCCCGTTCATTCAGGCGGCACAATAGCCTCGCCACTCTCGCGACAGTCCCGAAGGGTTGTCGTCGACACTCGGCGCCCTTAGCCACCATTACAGCTCCGTTCTCGCGTCGTGGGGGGCCGTTGCTCGTGCAGCGAACGGCGCCCTCGATGCATCCAAAGAAGGGGAGGATCCGATGACCACCGCCACCAACCATTATCTGGTTGCCTGCGATTTCGACCAGACCTTGAGCTTCAATGACTCCGGCATTGTCCTGAGCGAGCTGATCGGCGCCTCAAGCTTCCGGCAGAAGGTCGCCGGGCTCTCCGCCATCCATTTGGTCCAGCAGGGTGCCGAGCTCACGTATCTCCTGCGCCACGATCCCGAGTTCCGCTGCGTTCGGGGTGAGCATCTGGTCGAGGTCGGACGGCGAGTGCGCCTGAAGGAGGACATCGGGCGCTTCGTCGGATGTCTGAATCAAGGCGTCGACGAGTACCGCTTCTCGTTCTACGTGATCTCTGCGGCGCCCAAAGCAATTATTCAGTCCGCCCTGGAGGGCATCGTTCCCGCCGATCATATCTACGGAGCCGAATTCGACTACGACCCGGCGTCGGGCGAGATCTGTGCAGTCACGCGGGTTCCGGCCGGATACGGCAAGGTCGCTGTCCTTGAGGACCTCGAAGCCAGACTCCAGATCGGGCCTGATCGCACCGTCTACGTCGGCGATGGCCGCTCCGATATCCATGTGATGCTACACGTCAACACCCGCGAGGGCTTCACGATCGCTGTCTCGGAGGCCAAATGCATCGCGCGGATTGCGAAACGGACGGTCATCAGCGACAATGCGCTGAGCGTCCTCGTGCCCATCCTCGAGGACATTGTCGGCCGGGATGCTGTAGAGATCCGTCGGCTGTTCGAGTCGTACGGCCTCGTCCTGCAGGAATGGGACAAGGCGCGGACGGACTGGGTGACCGTCCGGGAGCATCTCGCGGCCGGAGCCGAGGTCGCAATGTGAAGCATGGCTCCGGCGCGGGACAGGCCGCAGCCCCAAGAACGAGATCGACCAAGCGAACGCGTCCTCACCGGACACTTCTTCCGCAAGGAACCAAGAACCGACGCAGGAACAATTCCTCGCCCTGAAAGCAAGGTGCCCGGTGCGACGGGGGCCACTCCCGTCCACCGGGCGTGGGTTATGCCGCAGGGCGTCGCCTGCGCGCGTCCCGGCAAGAGCCGGGATCTCAATACTGCCTTAGGGCTGTGCGGGCGCCATCAGAGATCGCCAATCCCTGATAGCACCCTTCCTCGCCGGGCGGCGTCTCCATCTTCCTCCTTGCTTGTTCCTCGTCACTTGCTCTTGGGACCTCCTCGCTCGCCTGTGGGAACCGGCACACCTCCTCTCATTCCATACTTCATTCCACTCCGGTGCCGGTCGGGCATCAATGATCCCGGCGCATCAATTTTCTGGCGACGAGTCACCGGCAGGATCTCCCGGCGAGGGCGCCCAGAAGCACGAGCAACGAGGTCAGCAGGAAGGCCGGGCTTTCTCACCTGATTTTTCATCCAGCCACCAACTTTCCTGTAAACACTAGTGGCACCTCGTACGACTAAGCGAGTAGACTGGGAATCAGGGTAGACGGGTCGGCAACTGGTGGATTCTCGTGCGGCCCCCCTGGCCGGAGGCGGCTGGAAGGAGCGGAAACGATGAAAGAGCATATTTATGGCCCACTTACGGTCGGGTTGCTCGTGGTGATCACTCTGCTCGTCTCAAGTGTCGTGCCCGGCCACGCCGGGAGCCCTGGCGGCCACGTCTTTGTCGGCTCCCATCACTTTGGCGGCTCCCGTCATTTTGTCGGGTCGCGCCACGTCTTCGTGGGGAACCGGCACCACTTCTTCGGGCCTCGCGTTTTCCTCGGAGTGGGTGTGGCTGCTCCCTTCTGGTACCCATACCCGTACCCAGTCTATTCCCCACCGGTGGTGGTTGAGTCCTCGCCGCCGACATATGTCCAACAGGAGGCCCAGCCTAACCAGTACTGGTACTATTGCCAGAGCTCGCAGGCGTATTACCCGTACGTCAAGGAGTGCCCGGGCGGCTGGCTGCAGGTGGTGCCACAGACGAGTCCGCCTCCCCAGTGAGAGGGGGAGCGGTGGCACGGTGAGGGGGCCAAGACATGTCCAAGCGATGGATCGGGCTCCTGATCCTTGTGCCGTTCCTCGGAGCCTGCGCTACGGTGCCGGCGGGGCCCAGCGTGATGGTACTGCCGGGCAGCGGCAAGTCCTTCGAGCAGTTCCAGGCCGATGACGCGATGTGCCGTCAGTGGGCGTACCAGCAGACCGGGACGACACCAGGAGAAGCCGCCAGCGGCAGCGGCGTGACCAGCGCTGTAGTCGGCACGGCCCTGGGCGCCGCAGCCGGCGCGGCAATCGGCGCCGCCGCGGGCAGCCCGGGGATAGGCGCCGCGGCCGGCGCAGGGGGCGGGCTCCTGTTGGGTTCGGCGGCCGGCGCTAGCGGCGCTCAATACTCGGGTTACCACGTGCAGCGGCGCTACGACATCGCGTACCAGCAGTGCATGTACGCCAAGGGGAATCAGATTCCAGGAGTGGCACGCACCTACCGGGGCGGTGTGCCGCCACCGCCTCCGCCGCCTCCCGCCAGTGGGTCACCGCCTCCGGAGGGCGCGGCGCCGCCCCCGCCGCCGCCGCCGCCCCCAGCCGCGCCTCGCTAGCTGGAGGTCAACCAGTCTGCGCCAGTCCTCGAACATGAGCGACTTGATGTTCAGTTGCGCGAGCCCGTTCGCCTCCACCTCCAAGGACTTTACGCTCGGGCCAGCGATATCGTCTTCAACGGCCCGCGCGAGGGCGTGATCGCCGGCTGTCCGGGGGAGAAGTAAGTGTGGCTCGAGGCCGGCGACCGGCCAGCCTCGACCATTGAGAGGCTGGCGCTCCAGTTTGCGCTCGCTTGACGCGGCAGGACGTCGCCCCAGGCTTGGCGCCCTGCCCACCCGCCGCGCGATTTGGTGCGCGCGCGGGGTGAGGACAACAACCGGCAAGAATGCCAGGAGCCACCCGATGCGCGCGTACTACGACATTCAGCTGAACGACCGCACGATAGCCAAGCGGGAGCTGCAGGGCGAGGCGATCGTGAAGGCCGGCCGTCACCTGATCGCCAAGACTCTGCTCGAGGTGGGCGCGGCTACCGTCGACCCGTTGTCACCGCAGAACCCGCTCATCTTCTCGGCGGGTCCTTTCGCGGGCTCGAGCTTCTCCAACGCCAACCGGACGAGCGTAGGGTGCAAGAGCCCGCTCACCGGCGGCATCAAGGAGGCGAACGGCGGAGGCAGCTTCAGCTACGGCCTGGGCCAGCTGAAGATCGCCGGATTCACCCTCGATGGGGCCTCGCCCGACTGGACGGTGATCCACTTCAAGAAGGACGGGGGCATCGACTTCGACGACGCCGCGTCGTACTTGGGCAAGGGCAACTTCGAGGCCCAGCACATGCTGCACGCCCGGTATGGCAGGAAGGTGACCATCGGCCTCTGCGGTCCCGTCGGCGAGTACCTGGGTCTCATCGCGGGCATTGCCTTCAGCGACAAGGACGGCCGGCCGGCGCGGCTGTCGGCGCGTGGCGGCGTGGGGGCGGTGATGGGGAGCAAGCGGGTCAAGGCCATCGTGGTCGACCTCGATCGTCTCCCGCCGTTCCACGAGGCCAAGAAGGTCAACGCGGCTATCAGGGACTACGCCAAGATGTTGCAGGCCGATTCCCTGGTCCAGAACTTCTACGCCAAGATTGGCACCATGGGCATGGCGGATCTGCAGAACGGCCTTGGCGGCCTCCCGGTGCGCAACTTCACCGCCGGCCAACTGATCAACGTCTCCACGGGCGAGAAGTTCAAGATGGGCGGCGACTACATCAGCCAGCTCAACATCTCGCGCGGAGGCGAGCATACGCATGCTTGTATGCCCGGCTGCGTGATCCAGTGCAGCAACGTGTACCACGACGCCAGCGGCAAGGAAGTGGTCTCGCCGGTGGAGTATGAGACGCTTGGCCTCCTGGGCACGAACTGCGGCATCAGCGACCCGGACGACCTCGCCCAACTCAACTTCATCGCGAACGATCTGGGCGTGGATACGATCGAGACCGGCGCCACGCTGGCTGTGCTCATGGAGGCCGGCCTGGGTGCTTTCGGCGATGTGCGGTTCATGGCCGACTGCCTGGCCGAGATCCGTCGGGGCACCGAGACCGGCCGCCTCTGGGCGCAGGGCACGGCGCGGGTCGGCGAGCACTACGAGGTGCGGCGCGTGCCGGTCATCAAGAAGCAGGCCATCAGCGCCTATGACCCCCGCGTGGTGGAGGCCACGGGCATCACCATGATGGCTACCGCGCAGGGCGCCGACCACACGGCTGGCAACTTGCCACGCCTGAAGACGCGGGAGATGGACGCGGCGGCGATTGTCGAGCAGAGCCTTGCGCACCAGGCGCGCGTGGCCGCCAACGACTCGCTAGGCCTGTGCATCTTCGGCATGAGCGTCACCAACCCGAACACCGAGTTCATCGCCAACGCCATCAACGCCGCGCACGGCACGAGCCTGACCAAGGACTTCTTCGAGGCTCTCGGCCGGGAGACGCTGCGCCTGGAGTACGAGTTCAACCGTCAGGCCGGTTTCACCGAGAGAGACGACGACCTGCCGGAGTTCTTCTACACCGAACCGCTGCCCCCGACCAACCACGTGGCCCGCTTCCGCGCGGCAGACGTGCACGGCATGTACGACCGCCTGCCCGCATGAGGCAATCCCGCGTCAATTAGATAAAAAGGGGTTACTAGGACATCCGCCGCTCGGGAGCGCGTGCGGCACGCCCGATCGTCAGGTGCTGTTCCTTGGGCCCCGGCCAGCGGGTCGAATGAACCCGCGGCTCGAATGAAAGCGTGGGCGACGATCAAATCGGTCGGCGTTGTTGGTCTGACTCTTTCGGTTGGCCTGGCCGGCTGCAGCTTGCTCTCCGCGGCTCCCGGTGGAAAGCCCGGACCCGTCCGCCAGCTGAATCTCAAGGTGTCCCCGACACCGGGAATGCGCGTGGCATACCAGGTGCACACCGTCGCGACGCTGTCGGGCGCGGGAGTCAGTTCACTGCCGGAATCTCAGAAATCCGCCAGCGTCTCGCAACGGTATGTATTGGAGGTAACGGCGGTAGAGGGCGATTCATTTGATGTGCGAATCACCGGTAACGATCTCCAGGGAGCCGTCACCGCGCGATTCGGGCGTGATTGGACCGCTCTGAAGTTCGGCGTCGAGACCCAGGGCGGGTATGCCGATGCGGATCTCGCGACGTTTCCGGTGTTGGGGGAGGCATTCCAGGTGGCGCGCGACCTCTCGGGTCCCTGGGGCGTGGGAGAGACGCGACCCTGGGAGCGGACGGTCAACGTTCCGCCCCTGCTCAGAGTCCGGATGCAAGGAACAGCCACCCTCAAGAGAATCACGAGGCTTGATGGGCGGCCCGCCGCGGAATTCCATTACGGCGCGAGCGGCGAGGGTGAATACGCGGGATCGCGACTCCGGATGAGTGTCAGCGGCCAATCCTGGATGGATCTCGCGACCGGCTTCATATTGGAAGCCAAGACGAGCGCGCCCGGAGCATTCTCGCAGTCGGGACAGCCTGTCCACTTGGAGATCAAGGAAGAGAGGACGCTGAATCGGCAGGACAGCACGGGCTTCTGACCCGCGGTAGACCCGCGAGTGGGATGCCTCATCCAACGAGAATCGCGCAACGAGAATCGCGCCGGCGCGGGAGGCGATCGGTCGCGTGCCCTCGCGTCTGGCTGGCTAGTACCTGAAGGCCGACGAGATGTCGGCCCGGGTTTTTGGAGCCGGGCTCTGGCGTGGTCTCTCGATGATCCACCGACCAGGTCGCCGGGCGGGGCCCAGGGGGGTGCTCTCCCCGGAACCGCGGCGTCTGCGGGTTACCGGAGCGGCAGAGGGTACATCACCCTCTGCCGCTCGGTCTACTCCACCGCTCGCTCTACCCCTTCTTGCAGTTCTCCGGAACCCTGAGCTTCGCCTCGATGTTGTCGCCGACCTTCATGCCCTGAACGGTTTCCTTCGAGGCCTGGAATTCGTGGGTCGCACCATCCGGAGCGCGTATCGTCAGTGTGCCGTGATCCGGGTCGACCTTGACGACCTGACCTTCGACTTTCTCCGGCGCGCCCTGTTTGGGGCAATCGGCCGGCTTGCTCTGCGTCTGCGCGGAAGCGGCGCCGCTCCACAGCATGAGCCCAAGTGCGAGCCCGGCAACGACGTTGATCCATGTCCTCATAGGGTGCCTCCGCTAGTGCTTCGTGATGTCGTAGATCACGCCCGCTGCGGCGCCGACGCCGGCTCCTATGAGGGCGCCCTTGCCGGCGCCATAGCCGGTTCCCGCTCCGATCGCCGCGCCGCTGCCCGCGCCGACGGCCGCTCCCGTGGCGGTCCCGCAGCCCGTGACCGCGAGCGCGAGCATCGACACACCGATGAGCGGTGTCACCAACTGCTTGGTTATAGTCTTATTCCTCATCTGGCTCTCTCCCTCTTGCTTCTGGGGATGTCCCGGATGCCTCGAGCCGAACCTTTCGATCACTTACCCGCCAGCCGCGTGAAGAAGTTCTTCACGCTGTGACCAAACGAGGTCGCACCCTCCTTGACGTGTTCCCACGCGCTCTTGGCGTTGGGCTCGGCGGCCTTGCCGGCCTCCTTTATCCTCTCTCCAGTCGCCTTGGCGCCTTCTTCCACGGTGTGGCCAACGCCCTTGGCGGTGTCCGCTATCCCTTCCCCGGCCGTCTTGGCTCCGCTCTCGACCTGTCGCGTCGCGTCCTTGAGCTTGGAGTCATCCGCCGCGCTCGCGCGCAGAGTCCAGAGTAGCGTGAGCGAGAGCGCCAGGACGGTTATCGTCTTGAGAGTCTTCATGACGGAACCTCCTCTTTCGAGCGTCCTTTTTTCGCCGTGTTCAATGGCTGGCTCGCGCTGCGATAAGAACCAGACGGACGCCGGTCTCCCTTCAGGGAGAGGCAACACCCGTGCCAGTTGGACGGTCGAGGACTCCTCGGACAAGAGCCCCATTTCCCGGGGAGTTCCTCAGATTGCTTCTCTGACCCACCTCGATGATGTGCCGGCCGACCCATTATCCGCGCGATTTTACCTGGGAGCGCGTGTAAGGATTACATGCCTTCCCCACCAGCTATAATGAGGTCGAAGGCCGACCGCGGCATTCATGGATTTCCTCGAGAAGGGGCTCTGGGTCTGAGGGGCTCGAAGCCATGGCGGGGGAGCAGCCCGCCGCTGGTGAAGATGACCGCCCAGAAGGGCTGGGGCTTCTTGAAGACGACCTTGACGGTGTGGCTGTCGAGCTTGTCGATCCGCGCCACTTCTTCGAATGCGGCGCGCGAGCTGGTGGCGTTGGCGGGGTCGATGGCGAACTGCCAGTTGAAGATCACGTCGTCCGCCGTGAAGGGCACGCCATCGTGCCAGAAGACGTTCCGTTTGAGCCGCCACATGACCCACTGCCCGTCCCGCGAGAGACCGCCGTTCTTCGGGTCCGGGATCTCCTCGGCGAGGACGGGGGCGAAGGTGCCGTCGGGCGCGGGGGCGGCGAGCGGCTCGTAGAAGATGCGGGATACGGCGAAGTCCCGGAGGCCACGCCCGAAGTGGGGATGCAGCAAGGTCGGCGCGTCCCACATCAGGATCCGCAGGTCCCCCCCCCGCCACGCCTCGTCGGAGTGAAGGCCGGGTCGCGGGGCTGGGCCGCCGCCCCGGACGAGGCGAGCATCTGGGCGGCCATGGGCGCGGTGAGCCCGAGGCCCAGCATCCTCCGCACGAAGCGCCGGCGGGTCAGATGGCCTCGCCCGACCTGCTCGATCGATTCCCGAAGGGTCCGCTCATCCATTCGAGATCTCTCCTCGCGCGCTCGCGTCTGAGGGCGCCCGGCCGACTCCCGGGGATACGCCGACGTGGCAGCTTCCATCTGGGATCGGTTGGGATCGGTCCGAACCGAATAACGCGAAGCGGCCTCCGAGTCAAGGGAGCACCGGTGCGAATCAGCGCCACCTGCCGCGATAGGATGCTGAGCGGAGGGTCAGATTTCTCTCGTCGAGGCGGGACCCTGCCCAGGGCACGGAGCGTATAATGGCCTCTATTCACCGATGGACGCGCCGTGGCATACGGCGCGAACAGTTCTGGGCAGTCGGGACGGGGGGCTGTCGTCAAGCACCTGACAAGATTGAGTCCGTCCCTGGCACGCCGGTTGCCCCGGTGTCCCCCGGGTCGTGCGCGCTTACGCGGCCCGGACAAATCGCGAACGAGCCAGCGGAGGCGACCATGGGTATCCTGAGCTTCGCAAAGAAGCAGTTCATCGACATCCTGCAGTGGACCGAGAGCGGCGACGACGTGCTCGCGTGGCGGTTCCCGACGGCCGATTTCGAGATCCAGCAGGGAGCCCGGCTGATCGTCCGCGAGACCCAGATGGCTCTGTTCGTGGACCAGGGGCACGTGGCTGATCTCTTCGACCAGGGAACGCACGCGATCCACACCCAGAACCTTCCGGTCCTGACAGACCTCCGCCATTGGGACAAGGGCTTCGAGTCACCGTTCAAGAGCGAGGTGTACTTTTTCTCTATGCGGCTGCGGGTCAATCAGACGTGGGGCACGGCCAATCCGCTCACCATCCGCGACCGCGAGTTCGGGGCCGTGCGCCTCCGAGGCTTCGGCGTGTACAGCTACCGCATCGCGGATCCCAGAGTCTTCTTCCGCAAGCTGTCGGGAACGCGCGACGCGTATACGGTGGCGGATCTGGAGGGCCAGCTGCGCAGCACGCTCGTCTCGACCCTGACCGATCACTTCGGGCAGAGCCAGGTTCCGTTCCTGGATATGGCGGCGAGCCAGGACGCTCTGGCGCGGGCGGTCATGCAGAAGGCCCGGCCGGCGTTCGCCGACCTCGGGCTGTCGCTGGAAGGCTTCCAGATCCAGAACATCTCGCTGCCGGACGAGCTGCAGAAGCGCCTCGACGAGCGCATCGGGATGGGCATCGTCGGCGACCTGTCGCGCTACACGCAGTTCCAGGTGGGGCAGTCCATTCCGGCCGCGGCGGCCTCGGGCGGTGCGGCCGGCGCGGGTGTCGGCGTCGGCGCGGGAATCGCCATGGGGCAGGCGATGGGTCAGATGATCGGCCAGGCCGCTCAGGGGTCGGCCAGCCCCGCGCAAGGGTCCGCCGCGCCAGCGCAGGCCATCCTCTGTGGTCGGTGTCAGGCGCGACTCGACCGCCCGAGCAAGTTTTGCCCGGAGTGCGGCGCGCCCCTCGCATAGCGCGCCCGCTCGCCCGTACTTGGATGAACTGCCCGGGCTGCAGTCAGGAGATGTCCCACCAGGACTTCGAGAAGAACTACGCCAACTTCGCGACCATCGACATCTGTCATCCCTGCGCGGCACTCTGGTTCGACAAGCTGGAGAACCTCGCCCTGACGCCGGGCGCCGTGCTCCGCCTCTTCGTCCTCATGAACGACAACCATCCGGCGCAACGGAACCCGCTCGGGGACAACCTGGCCTGCCCGCGCTGCCACCAACGCCTTCTGCTCACGACCGACATGCAGCGGAGCACGCGGTTCAGGTACTGGCGCTGCCCCGCCGACCACGGCCACTTCATCACGTTCTTCGAGTTCCTGCGGGAGAAGAACTTCATCCGGCCGCTGAGCGCCGCCGAGGTCGAACAGCTGAAACAGAACGTCCGGACCGTCACGTGCTCGAGCTGCGGCGCGCCAGTCGATCTCGGCGCCGGCTCCGGCTGCCCGTACTGTCGGGCGCCCCTCTCGATGCTGGATGCCAAGCAGGTGGACACCGTGGTCCAGGAGCTCAAGCGCGAAGAGGCGAAGCGACAGGAGGCCGAGCAGGGAGTGGTCGACCCCGCGTTGCCGGTACGCCTCATGAACGACAGGATGGTCGTCGAGCGTGCACTCGGCCGGCCGGGGGATGCCCCGTTCAGCTTCGACTTCGCCGGGTCCGGCGGTCTCGTCGAGGCGGGTGTGGCCGCTCTCGTCGCTCTCCTGAAGCGCGCCTGCTGACCGCGCGAGGCCACCTCGCCCTCGCGCAGAGCAGGTGCGCCTGGCACCCGGCGTCGAGCCCGCCAGCCTCAGCCGCCCCCGAGCCGCCACGCGTCGACGAGGGACCAGAGCCAGATGGCCAGCAGGAGACAGAGAAGAGCGATCAGTTGGGATCCAAGTGCATCCGGCGCCAGCAGATCACGCGGAACCGCTCGGCCCAAGAGCCAGCTGAGCACGATCCCTGCCAGCACGAATGCGGCGCCTTTGATGGGCTGGCGGTTGTAGAACTGTCCGAGTCCCGGGAAGATCCCGGAGAGAACGAGCGCGACGATTTTCCGCCGTGGCTTGGGCTCGTTCACCGGATCACCTGCTCCGACCGGCCTTGAGGAACACGCCGGCGATCGCGAGCCGAAACAGGAGCTGGTGAACGGCCAGCGGGAATCTGCCGAGCCGTGCGACGATCATCGCGACCCGCGCGCGGAGTCCTGTCTGAGCGTGAGTGGGAACGGCCGACGAAACGATGGTCTTTGTCATCATGGTCATGCCTCTCTCTCGGTCGATATGTAGTTCTCGGCATGCATTTCGAGCCACGGCAGCGCGGGGGGAGGCCATGAGCTCGGCGATATGGGTGCGCGCGGACCGATCCCGGTACAGCCGAGACCGGTTGCGGCATCGCCCGCGCGAGGAGTCATGGCGCCCGCCCCCTGCCCTCGACCGGGGTCGCTCAGCCCTGCTTCGGCTGAAGGCTGCCGCCCACCAGCTTCTCGCAAGTGCCGGCGGGCATGTAGATCCAGGCATCCTTCTGGCTGTCGCGCCGGGAGGTGCCGGCGCACGAAGAGTTAGAGGTCTGGTAGTCGTTCTTCCCCGCCTTGGCGACGCCGTAGCACTTCTCGGCCTCGAACTTGGGCTTCGGCGCCGGGCCGGCCTGGCCCTGGACCTCAAAGGGCAGAGCGAGCGCGGCGAGCATGGCGGAAGCGACGAGCAGGTGGGTCTTCTTCATCGTTGGGTCTCCTTTCCTGCGATGTGGTATGGATGTCCCGACAGCCCGCGCCCGACCGTGACCTCGCGGCGCAGCCCGTCGCACCGTTGGACACATGGCATTCGGCGGGAGATTCGCGGGCGAGCCCGCGAATCTCTGCAACCACCTCGCGAATCTAATCGATGATGCGTCGCTCACCGGAATCCGATGCCGCGCGGGTGGACTGGGAGCCCCGGCCCTGGCAGCGGCTCAGTGTGCGCCTGGCGGGGCTCTTTGCGGCGGTGACGCTCCTGGCGGTGGGGGCGGTCGGGCTGTTCACGTATGAGCGCCATCAGCGCGAGGTGCAGGACACGGTGGGCACCCAGCTCCTCAACATCGCGCGCGTGGCGGCCCTGCTGGTCGATCCCGCGCTCCACGCCGAGGTGCAGCGCACGCTCGCGCCCGCCTCGGACGCCTACCGGCAGCTCCAGGAGCGGCTCGTGACCATCCAGAACGAGGTGCTGCTGACGACGCCGATCTACACCCTCGCCGACTATGACCCGGCCGCGCGTCAGGCCAGGATCATCGTGATCAGCGACGGGTCCGGACGACCCGGGGATGTCTATCCGCTCGCCAGCGACCTCGTCGAGCCGCTCCGCTGGACCTTCGAGGATGGCGTGGCGCGATACACGCGTATCTACACCGATGCGCGCGGGACCTGGATCACGGCCTTTGCCGCCATCATCGACCGGACCGGCCGCGCCATCGCCGTCGTCAACGTCGACTACCCGGTGGAGATCTACCTCGACCGGCTGCACGAGCTCCGGGCGACGATTCTCTACGCCTCCGGCGTGGGCGCCGTCGGCACGTTGATCCTGGGCCTGCTCTTCGCGCGGCGGCTGACGCGCCCGATCAGGGCTCTCACCGCCGGCGTGACGCGGGTGGCGGGCGGGGACCTCTCCCAGTCGCTCCCGGTCCAGTCGCGCGACGAGCTGGGCCGGCTCACCCGCGCCTTCAACCAGATGCTGGACGGGCTGCGCCAGCGCGACTTCATCCGCTCCGCGTTCGGGCGCTACGTGTCGCCCGAGGTCGCCCAGCAGCTCCTGGAGTCCCCCGAGGGGCTCCGGTTCGGCGGCGAGAAGCGGGTGGTGACGGTGCTCATGTCGGATCTGCGCGGCTACACGCGGTTCGCCGAGCAGGGCGACCCGGCGCGGGTCATGGAGGTGCTGAACGAGTACCTCGCCCGGATGACCGACATCATCATCCAGCACGGAGGCACCATCAACGAGTTCATCGGGGACGCCGTCTTCGCGGTGTTCGGCGCCCCCCTCATGCATGCGGACCACGCCGAGCGGGCGGCGGCCTGTGCGCTGGCCATGCAGCGCGCCATGGCCGAGCTCAACCAGGAGCATGCGGCGAGTGGGTTGCCGGGGTTCGAGATGGGGATCGGCGTCAACACCGGAGAGGCAGTCGTCGGGAACATCGGGTCCGAACAGCGCGCCAAGTATGCCGTCGTCGGGAGCGCAGTCAACATCGCCGCGCGGGTGGAAGGAGCCACCGTCGGCGGCCAGGTCTTCATCACGGCCGCGACGTACGAGCCGATCAGGCACCTCGCCGAGGCCGGCGCTCCCGTGGCCGTGGAGGTGAAGGGGCTGTCGGAGCCCCTCCAGCTCTACGAGCTCCGAGCTCTCCGCGGGCGTTACGCTCAGGCCGGGGTGCGGGAAGAGCCCGAGGCGGGGCGGGAGGTCCGGGTGTCGCTCCCCGTTCGATGCTGGGTCATCGAGGGAAAGATCGTCGGCAGGGAGAGCGTGTCCGGCGAGGTCGTTCGCCTCCGCCGGCGCGAGCTCGTGGCCCGGCTCGACACCCCGCTCGTCCCGCTGACGAACGTGCGCCTCCGGCTCGCGTACCCGGACCCGACCCGGGAGTCGGCGGACATCTACGGCAAGGTGGTCAGCGACGAGCGGGCGGGCGACGGAGTTCTCACACGCATCCACTTCACGTCGGTGACCGATGCCGATGCGGAGAGCATCGGGGCGCTGATCGGGGCGCGAGACTAGGGACTCCAGGGAGGCACCCATGACACGCACAGGACCCGCACGCATCCTCATCCTGGGGGGTGGCTTCGGCGGCGTCTACACGGCGCTGACGCTGGGGAAGCTGCTCAAGGCCGAGCTCGACCGAGGCCTGGTCGAGCTGGGGCTCGTCAACCGGGACAACTACATCGTCTTTCAGCCGATGCTCCCCGAGGTGATCTCGGGCAGCATCGGGATCATCGATACGATCACCCCGATCCGCCGGCTGTGCCCCCGGACCAATCTCTACACGCGCATGATCGAGGGCATCGACCTCAAGCGCCGGCGGGTGACGGCGGCGGCCGGATTCGGGTCGCAGCAGCTCTACATGGAGTACGACCATCTCGTGATCGCGCTCGGCAACGTGACGAGCTTCGCCGGCCAGCCGGGTCTGGCGGAGCATGCCCTGCCGTTCAAGTACCTGGGCGATGCCCTGGCCCTGCGAAATCACGCGATCCACGTCCTCGAGGAGGCGGATATCGAGCGGGACCCCGAGATCCGGCGGAGCCTGCTGACGTTCGTCGTGGCGGGCGGTGGGTTCTCCGGCGTCGAGGCCGTGGCCGAGCTCAATGACTTCGTGCGGGCCGCAGCGAAGAGCTTCCGGAACGTCATGCCCGAGGAGATCAAGGTCATCCTGCTCCATGCGGGCCCACTCATCCTGCCCGAGCTGCCGGAAAGCCTGGCCGGCTTCGCGCAGCGCCTCTTGATGAAGCGGGGCGTGGAGATCCGCCTCAACACGCGCCTGTATGGCGCGACCGGGGACGCGGCACTCCTGGAGGGGGGCGCCCGCATCGCCACCCGCACCCTGGTCAGCACCGTCCCCTCCGGACCCAACCCCCTGGTCGCCATGCTGCCGTGCCGGAAGGAACGCGGGCGCATGGTGACGGACGCTCACCTGGAGCTGCCCGACGACGCAGGCGTGTGGGCGGTGGGCGATTGCGCCTTGATCATCGACAGCCAGACCGGCCAGCCGAGTCCGCCGACCGCCCAGCACGCGATCCGGGAGGCCCGGTGCGTGGCGGACAATATCGTGGCCAGCCTCCGCGAGACACCCAAGCGCACCTTCGCCTTCAAGGCGCTCGGCAAGATGGGGGCCCTCGGACACCGGTCGGCCGTCGCCGAGGTGTTCGGGGTGAAGCTCTCGGGGTTGCTCGCCTGGTGGCTGTGGCGGACCATCTACCTGATGAAGCTGCCGGGGCTCGACCGCAAGATCCGTGTCGCGGTGGATTGGACGCTCGATCTCTTGCTACCGGGCGACATCGTTCAGTTGAGGACCGAGCGCTCGGTCGGCATCCGCCGCGAGCACTTCGAGGCGGGTGAGGTGATCTTCCAGGAGGGCGGCCACGGCGAGTGGCTCTACGTCATCGTGGACGGCCTTGTCGACGTGGTCAAGCAGGTGGCGGGGCAGGGAGAGGCGCCCCTGCGCCGGCTCGGTCCCGGCGACTGCTTCGGCGAGATCGCGCTCCTGGGCGATCACATCAGGACCGCGACGACGCGCAGCGTGACCGCCGCCAATCTGCTGGCGGTGGACCGGGACGCGTTTCACGCGCTCTTCTCCACCCTCCCGCCCTTGCGCGACTTCTTCGAACGGCTCATCGAGGAGCGTATGATGACTCGCCCGCCGACGGGGGCCAGGCCAACCGAAGATCGTCCAGCGACGCAGGCGTCGCTGGCGTAGGGCAAGGCGTGGGAGCCGTGAGAGGTGGAAAAGGGGCTTCGCCTCTTGCGGTGATCCAGGCCTTCGCCTATTCTGGCTCCCCTGCCCGCCGCTGCGTCCGGAGCACGCGTGGTGGATTGCGCGGCGGATCGGGGCATTCCGCGGCTCAGAGTGCGTGCCTAGCTGAGACGCCTCGTGACAATGCGCGACTACGACCTCCTCGAACAACTCCTCGAGACCGAATGGCACGTCTTGCACCGGGGTCGGCGTCGAGGCGATGGGCGACCGGTGCTGCTCAAGGTGGCGCGTGGCGGCGCCCGGCGCACGGCGGCTTCGGATCTCCTCGAGCGCGAGTTCGCCCGCAAGGACCGGCCGCTCGTCAAGGTCAACTGCAGCGCCATCTCCGCTGGTCTGGTCGAGAGCGAGCTCTTCGGCCACGTGAAGGGGGCCTTGACGGGCGCCATCGAGCGGCGTGTCGGCCGCTTCGAGCTGGCGGACGGCGGCACAATCTTCCTGGACGAGGTCGGGGAGCTGCCCTCGGAGACCCAGGTGAAGCTCCTCCGTGTCCTCCAGGAGCAAGAGTTCGAGCCCGTAGGGTCGAGCCACACCGTCCGCGTCGACGTGCGGGTCATCGCGGCGACAAACCGCGCCTTGGAGGAGGCTGTCCAGACGGGTCGCTTCCGTGCCGACCTGTTTTACCGGCTGAACGTCTTTCCGATCGCGGTTCCACCGCTGCGGGACCGTCGAGCCGACATCCCTCAGCTCGTGATGTTCTCCCTGACTCGCTTCGCCAAGAAATTCGGCAAGAAGGTCGATAGCGTCTCGCAGGACACGATGGATCGGCTCATGAAGTACGCCTGGCCGGGGAACATCCGGGAGCTGCAGAACATCATCGAGCGGTCCGTCGTGCTTTCGCAGGGCCCGCTTCTCGACTTGGATCCGGCTCTCCTGCCAGCCGCCTTGTCCAGTGCCACCCCGGGAGCGGTCGAAAGCCCTGGGCCCCCTCCAAAAACCGGCGGGGACGCGGCGGGACTGCCCGCGGCGGCGCCCGCGAGCCTTCCCACGCTGGAGGAAGTGGAGCGTCGTCACATCCTGGCCACGCTGGAGCGGACCCGCTGGGTGATCGAGGGCCCCCAGGGGGCAGCGAGGATCCTGAAGCTCCACCCGAATACTCTGCGGAGCCGGATGCAGAAGCTCGGGATCAGACGTCCTGCCGACCCGGCGTCGTAGGGGCCATGTCCTTCACGGGCAAGATGGAGGTGACACGCCATGGCTAGGGAAGGGCCGTTCAACCGACGCGGGGATTCGCCCGCTCCCGGGTCAGCCTCGTCGGGTGCCCGCTATGTACGGTCGGCGAATCCAGCAGTGTCAAGACTGTGTCTAACCCGTTGACGGCAGTGGTCAGCCAGCGGCATCTCAGGGGCCGCTGGCGTTCTCGAGGGAGAACCCGAGGTCTAAGGGGGACACGACTGTTATGACGTGCCGGGACGCGATCGCGGTCCTTGCCGAGTTCCTGGACCAGACGCTGCCGCCCGACATTGTCGATACGCTCGAAGCGCACCTCCGGGACTGCGCGCCATGCCGCGCCTACCTCCGCACGTACGAGAAGACTCGCGGTCTGGTGGGTCACATGGGGCGCGCCGAGATGCCAGCGGAACTGAAAGCGCGCCTTCGCGCGTTCTTGCTCGCCCAGCTCACCCAGCCGCGCCCCTGAGGTATCGCGGGCCCTCCACCCTCCCCGAGAGACGATGGCCAAGGTGATCGGCGCGATCGGCGTCAGCGGCGATGCGCCGCAGGTGGACCAGGCCATCGCGATCGCCGGGGAGAGCGCGTTCAAGTAGCAGCGGCTCGCTTCGGCATCAAGCAGCGCCACGGCATTTCGTAGCTCCCGCGTACTCCCCACCTGTCCTGGCCACGACACTTCGTGGCCGAGCTCTGGAATGCGGCGGCTCGGTCTGAGAGAAATCCCTCTTTCCATTACTTTGCGCTCGGCGTGGCACAGCGATTCCCCCGAGGCACACTACTTGCCTCTTGACGGTTGGCGAGGGGGATCCGTAGAGATGCTCAAGATCGTCCGAGTTGGGAACCCGAGCGGAGGGCCCACGTTGCACCTCGAAGGGCAGGTCATCGGCCCCTGGGTCGAGGAGCTCGGGCACGTGTGCGAACCGATTCTCGCGATCGGGGCGGGGCTGAGCCTCGACCTTGCCAATGTCTCGTTCGTCAGTCGAGAGGGGGTGCGCCTGCTATGGAGACTGCGCGAGGAACGGGTGGCCCTCCTGAACTGCTCGCGCTTTGTTGCCGAGCAGATCAAGGCCCTAGAGGAGACCACCACATGATGGCGCCGGAAGCGGCGAAGGGGCGATTCGCCGAGCCCGCGGCCGACGTCGCGCTGGTCGCGCGCCTGCGGGCGCGGGACGACTCGGCGCTCGAAGCGCTGATGGAGCGCTACAGCTCCCGCCTCTACCGTGTGGCCTTCGGGATCACGCGCAACCACGCGGAGGCCGAAGAGGTCGTGCAGGACGCGTTCCTGGCCCTCTTCCGGAAGATCGATGCCTTCGAGGGACGGTCGGCTCTCGGGACCTGGCTCTATCGGGTCGCGGCCAATGCTGCGCTCATCAAGCGCCGGGGCAAGCGCGGCGAGCTGGAGGTCAGCCTGGAGGATTGCCTGCCGACCTTCCTCGCCGACGGCCATCGCGAAGGAGACAGGGCCTGGGTGCTGGCGGATTGGTCCAACACCCCTGAGGACGAGCTGCTCTCGGGCGAGGCGCGGGAGATCCTCGAGGCGGCCCTCGACCGGCTCCCGGAACACTACCGCGCGCTCCTCGTGCTCCGGGACGTGGAGGAGCTGTCCAACGAGCAGGTGGCGGAGATTCTCGGGGAGTCGGTCGCCTCGGTGAAGTCGCGGTTGCACCGGGCGCGGATGGCGCTGCGCGAGGTCTTGACGCGACGGCTCGGCCACGGGCACCCGGATCTGGCGTATCCGGCTTAACAGGATGCGGAAAAACTCGCAGGCTGCTCAAAAAGGTCCAGATGCAAGGCGGCGCCCGACGGCCGCACGCGAGGCGTGCTCCCTGTACGTTGAGCGTGCGGCCGAGGGCGCGAACGCCGCAGATGGGCCTTTTTCAGCAGCCTGCTAAGGGCGGCGCAGGGTATACGATGCCCCGTGAGCAGGCGGACCGAACCTCCCGGACCTGAGGTCGTGTCCAACGTGACGGGCCCACGACCCGTCGTCGCCCTGTCCTGACGACCGACGAGGCCTCGATGATCACGCACGGAGGCGCCGCAACCGGCTCCTGGACGGGCGGTGCGGGGGTGAGAAGCCATGGAGACAACGGTATTGGCTGAGTCGATGCGCGGCGTCGCTCCCCATCGGCCCCTGAAGGGCCAGAAGGCGCTGGTGACGGGCGCCTCCTCCGGCATCGGCGCGGGAGTGGCGCGCGCGCTCGGCGCCGCCGGCGCCTCGGTGGCCGTCAACTACGTGGGCAATCCCGGGGCGGCGGAGGCGGTGGCGGACGACATCCGCGCGGCTGGAGCCCCGGCGATCGCGGTCAAGGCCGACGTGTCGCGAGAGGACGAGGTCCAGGCGATGTTCCAGCGGATGTTCGCCGAGTTCGGGACCATCGACATCCTCGTCAACAACGCCGGGCTCCAGAAGGACGCGGCGTTCACGGAGATGACCCTGGCCCAGTGGAACGCCGTGATCGGCGTGAACCTCACCGGGATGTTCCTGTGCGCGCGCGAGGCGGCGCGGGAGATGATCCGCCGCGGCATCCGGCCCGACATCTCGCGGGCGGCCGGGAAGATCATCTGCATCTCGTCGGTCCACGAGGTGATTCCCTGGGCCGGCCACGTCAACTACGCCGCTTCCAAGGGGGGCGTCAAGCTCCTCATGCAGTCGCTCGGCCAGGAGCTGGCCCCGCACCGGATCCGCGTCAACTCGATCGCGCCCGGGGCCATCCAGACGCCGATCAATCGGGAGGCCTGGGAGACGCCGGAGGCGCTCGCCGCGCTGCTCAAGCTCATCCCCTACGGGCGCATCGGCCAGCCCGAGGACATCGGCAAGGCCGTCGCGTGGCTCGCGTCGGACGACGCCGACTACATCCACGGCCAGACGATCTTCGTGGACGGCGGGATGACGCTCTATCCCGAGTTTGCCCGTGGAGGATGACCCCATGGCGTCGCCTATCGCCGGCGCGGGCGCCGGCGACCTCGCGTTCCTCGACTGGGGCCGCGGGGTCTGCGGGCGGCTCGACACGGCCGAGCGCCGCGAGTGGCTCTGCACCAACGGCATCGGCGGCTTCGCCTCGGGGACGGTCGCCGGGCTCCTCACCCGCCGGTATCACGGACTCCTCACGGCCGCGCTCGCGCCACCGGTCGGCCGCACCGTGCTGGTGGCGAAGCTCGACGAGCGGGTGGAGTACGCGGGAGCGGGGTGGGAGCTGACGACGAACCGCTGGGCCGACAAGACGGTGGAGCCCCACGGCTACCGGCTGATCGAGCGGTTTCGCCTCGACGGCACGACGCCCGTGTGGACCTATGCGCTCGCCGATGCCCTCCTCGAGAAGCGCGTCTGGATGGAGCCCGGCGCCAACACCACGTATGTCCGGTATCGCGTGCTGCGGGCCGACGGCCCGCTGGGACTCGGCCTGAAGGCGCTCGTCAACTATCGCGACTATCACGTCACCACGCGCGGCGACGGGTGGTCGATGCTCGTCGAGCCCGTGGATGCGGGACTCCGCGTCACGGCCTTCGATGGAGCGCGGCCCGTCGTCATCGCGGCGCCGGGCGCCGAGCGGGAAGTGGCTCACGTCTGGCACCATCGGTTCGACCTTGCGGTGGAGCGGGAGCGCGGGCTGGATTCGCTCGACGACCATCTCCACGCGGGCACCTTCCGGGCCACCATGCGGGCGGGGGACACGGTGACGGTCGTGTGCTCCTGCGAGCCCGATCCCGGCCTCGATGGCGAGGCGGCCTGGCGACGTCGGATGGCTCACGAGGACGGCGTGATGGCGGCGTGGCGGAGGGCCGGCGGCGCTTCCCGCCGGTCACCGGCGTGGGTGGACCAGCTCGTCCTGGCGGCGGACCAATTCGTCGTCGCGCGGCCGTTGCCGTCCGATCCGGACGGACAGTCCATCATCGCCGGCTACCCGTGGTTCGCGGACTGGGGGCGCGACACCATGATCGGCCTCCCCGGGCTCTTGCTGGCGACCGGGCGCCCCGAGATCGCCCGCCGCATCCTGACGACGTTCGCCCGCTTCGTCGACCGCGGGATGCTGCCGAACCGATTCCCCGATGCCGGCGAGTCGCCCGAGTACAACTCCGTCGACGCCGCCCTGTGCTACGTCGAGGCTGTCGCTCAATACCACGAGGCCACGGGCGACGAGCCGCTGCTGAAGGAGCTGTTCCCGGTGCTCGAGGAGATCGTGGCGGCCTACCGGGAGGGAACACGCTACGGGATCGGCGAAGACGCCGCCGACGGGTTGCTCTGCGCCGGCGAGCCGGGCGTCCAGCTCACGTGGATGGACGCGAAGGTGGGCGACTGGGTCGTCACCCCGCGGACGGGGAAGGCGGTCGAGGTGAACGCGCTCTGGTACAACGCCCTCCGGCGTATGGCGCGCTTCGCGGAGCAACTCGGGCACGCCGCCCGGCCCTGGGAGGCCCTGTCCGACCGCGTCGGCGCGTCCTTCGGCCGCTTCTGGAATGACGCCGCCGGCCACTGCTTCGACGTGATCGACGGGCCCAACGGACACGACGACGCGCTCCGCCCCAATCAGATCTTCGCCGTGTCGCTCCCCTGGAGCCCCTTGACGGCGGAGCGGCAGCGGCAGGTCATCGACGCCTGCGCTCGACACCTGCTCACCTCGTTCGGGCTTCGCAGCCTCGCTCCGGGCCACCCGCGTTATCAGGGCGAGTACGCGGGGGGCCCGGCCGCTCGCGACGGCGCCTATCACCAGGGCACCGTCTGGGCGTGGCTCCTCGGTCCCTTCGCCCTGGCCCACCTGCGCGTCCACGGGGATCGTGAGGCGGCTCGCGCCTTGCTGACGCCGGCCGCCCATCATCTGAGCGATGGCTGCATCGGCACCATCGCCGAGATCTTCGATGGTGACCCGCCGTTCGCGCCGAAGGGGTGTCCCGCGCAGGCGTGGAGCGTCGGAGAGGTCTTGCGTGCCTGGGTGCGCGTGACGCGGCTGGCCGGCGACTGAGCGGGCGGTGACGCCGGCGGGCGGCTGATCGTCAGGGGGTACGCCGAGCGCAGAGAGCCGAGCGCCCGGCTGCCGCCTGCCGCAGGTGCACCGCACCATCCACCAGCTCGAGGGTTGAGCGGGACCCGCGCCGTCCCGCCGGGACATGGCGCTGGGTCGGGTTCACCGGCCGGACGCGCCCCGGAAGTCCTCGATGGCCTCGCCGTAGAGCTGCTCCGTGCGCTCGGCCACGCGGGCCCAGGTGAAGTGCGCTTCGACGCGCCGGCGTCCGGCCGCTCCCATCGCGCGCGCCCGCGTGGGATCATTGAGCAGAGACACGATGGCGCGCGCCAGATCGTCCGGCCGTCCCGGCGGCACGAGGAGGCCGGTCTCGCGATCCTCGACGATCTCGGGAATGCCTCCCACGCCGGAGGCGACGACCGGCGCCTCGCAGGCCATGGCCTCGAGGTTGATGACGCCGAAGGGCTCGTACACCGACGGGCAGACGAACGCGGCCGCGTGGCTGTAGAGCTGGATGACCTCCGGCGCGGGGACCATTTCGTGGATCCACCGGACCTGGGGGTGGTCCTCCACCGCGCGCCGCAGCCGGGCTTCGATCTCCGGTGTGTCCGGAGAGGCTGCGCACAGGACGACCTGTACGTGGTCCGGCAGACTCCGCGCCGCGCGGAGCAGGTCGAAGATGCCCTTCTGCTCGGAGATTCGGCCGACGAACAGGACGTACGGCTCGCGGATGCCGCGCCGTTCGAGCGAGGCGCGCTCGGGCGTCCGGCGGTATAGCTCCGGGTCGACGCCGTTGTGGACCACCACCACGCGACCGGCATCGACGGCGAACAGCCGCAGCACGTCCCGGCGCATGGCCTCCGACACCGCAATCACGCGGTCGGCGGTCTCCACGGCGTGCTTCTCCAGTGCGGTGGAGACCAGGTAGCCGGTTCCGAGCTGATCGCTTTTCCACGGGCGAAGAGGCTCGAGGCTGTGCATCGTCACGACGAGCGGGATCTGGTGGAGCGTCCGGATGAGCAGCCCGGCCAAACTCGCATACCAAGTGTGGGCATGCGCGACCTGGGCGTCCACGGGGTCCCGGGCCATGGCGAGCCCCACCGAGAGCGCTTCCAGGACCGGAGCGAACCTCGGCCCGTCCGTCTCGCGGAGGACACGCCCCCAGGGTGAGTAGCCACGGACGGTGACCCCGGGCGGGGGAGGGGCAGGCTCGCCAAAGCACCAGACCTCGACGGGGATACGCCGGCCGAGAGCGCGGGTCAGCTGGTCGACCACGACGCCGGCGCCCCCATAGACATGCGGGGGGTACTCGCGGGTCAGGAAGAGTACCTTCATAATGGGGAAGGCTATCACGGGACCCCCGGGGGGAGTCCATCCATGCATGCGGGATGGTGATGAGCGTCATGGTGCCGATCATCTACAATTTGTTCCCGACGCTGGTCGGACCCGTGGACGGGTGGATCACGCACGCCCTACGTGCCCGCGCCATGGGGTTCAACTGGTTCTACGTGAACCCGTTCTGTTACCCTGGGTTCTCGGGGAGCCTCTACGCCATCAAGGACTACGACCGGCTCCACCCTGCCCTGGAGCCCCGCGGAGCGCGATCGCCGATGGACGCGCTCGCCGACGCGTTCCGGGCGATCCGGGCGATGGAGATCGGTGTCATGATCGACCTGGTCGTGAACCACACGTCCAAGGATAACCTCCTGGTGGCCCGCCACCCCGACTGGTTCCGGCGCGACGACGAGGCCCAACTCGCCAGCCCCCGCGTCGCCGATCCCGAGGACACACGCAGAGTGATCGTGTGGGGCGACCTGGCCGAGGTGGACAATGCCGATAGCCCCGACCGTGAAGCCCTCTGGCGCTTCTGGGAGGACCTCGTCGACCGGGCGCTCGACCTCGGGGTGACAGGCTTCCGCTGCGATGCGGCGTACAAGGTGCCCGCTGCCCTCTGGCGCCGGCTGCTGGCTGGCGCCAGGGCCCGCCAGCCGGGCGCCCTCTGGGTGGCCGAGACGCTGGGATGCACACTCGAGGAGATGGCGGCTCTCGGCAGGGTCGGATTCGACTACTTCTACAACAGCTCGAAGTGGTGGGATCTGGTCGCCCCGTGGTGCCTCGACCAGCACGAGCGCTTCCGCGCGGTGGCGCCGTCCATCGCGTTTCCGGAATCGCACGACACGCCGCGGCTCGCTGCCGAGACCGGAGGCTCCGAAGCAATCCAGCGCCAGCGCTACGCCCTCGCGGCGCTGTTCTCCGCGGGCGTGCAGATGACGGTCGGTTACGAGTTCGGCTTTCAGCGCCCGCTCGACGTGGTGACGACACGCCCCACGGACTGGGAAGAGCCGCGGTTCGACCTTGCGAGCTTTCTCCGCCGGGTCAACCGGCTCAAGGCCGCGCATCCCCTGCTTCGCGGCGAGGGCGTGCTGCGAGGGCTCGACTGGGGCGCGCCCGATGTCACCGTGCTCCGACGCTGGTCCGACGAGGCCGGCACGCACCGCGGCGTGATCGTCGTCAACCGGGACGTGGCCGGTGAGCGGGAGGTGGCGGTGGATCGGAGCGAACTGCCCGGCGGCTGCGAGGTGCTGCGACCCTGCCGAGAGGCCTGGCCCTCGGCCGGGTGCGAGGTGCCCGACCGCCTCCCTCTGGCTCCGGCGGAAATCGTGCTGCTGGCTCAGGCGCCATGAGGACCCGGCGCGGGCCGGGGCACCGTCGATGACCGGTCCGGAACGCACCGGCGTCGCAGGAGGGTCTCCATGACGCAGCCGGCCCGAATTCTTGTCGTGGATGACGATGGGGACATGCGCGCCCTCCTGGCCGACGAGCTCCGGCGCGAAGGGTACGAGGTGACCGAGGCCAGTGACGGTGGGGAGGCGGTCCTCGCCTGCCGCCGCGGCGAGTTCGACGTGATCCTCATGGACAAGAACATGCCGGGACCGAGCGGGCTCGATCTGCTGCCGGGCTTTCGGCGCACGTGCCCCCGAACGCGCCTCATCATGATGACCGCGTTCGGCGACGTGCCGTCGTACGTGGAAGCCACGGAGAAGGGCGCGGCCGACTATCTCTTCAAGCCCTTCCGGATCGAGGAGATGAAGATCGCGGTCCGGAAGGCCCTCGATCTGGACCCGACCTCCCCGGCGTGACGGCGAGGCCCCCCGTGAAGCATCTCACGACGCGTCTCGCTTTCCTGCTCGCGCTCGCGCTGATGATCATCACGGGCGCGCACGACTACGTGCGCCTGGTGGGCGAGCGCGACCGGCTCGTGGACCTGACCGCGACCGATCAGCGCATCTTCGCCGAGACCCTGGCCCTCGCCGTCCGCCAAAACGTCCGGCGCGGGCGAACGACCGACGAGCTCCAGGAGCTCTTGGATGAGATTCGGGCGCGGCCCGGGCTCGTCTGGGTCGCGATCTTCGACCCCAAGGGGCAGGTCGTTGCGGCGAGCATCGCCTCCGGTGAGGCGCTGCCCAGGGACGATACCGTCATCGACCAGGCCCTCCGCACCGGAGAATCAACCGCGTCACTCATCGTGACCGGACGCTCTCGTGTCCTGCGATACGTGCGGCCCTTCCGCTGGCCCGGGGGGCGAACGGGCGCCGTGGAGGTGCGACAGAGCCTCGCACAGGCCGAGGAGGAGTTCGCCCGCGCCCTCCGGAAAGGTGTCGTGTCGCGGCTGGTGGTTCTGGCGCTCTTCGTCCTGTCCATCGTGGCCGTCACGCGCTGGAGCATCGCTCGCCCCATCCGCGCTCTGATCGACGGGGCCCGCGCCGTCGGCGGCGGGAATCTGGCTCAGCGGATCCACCTGAGGCGCCACGACGAGCTCAAAGAGCTCGCCGACGAATTCAACCGGATGGCGGAGAACCTCGAGCAGGCGCACCAGGCAGGGATCGCGCAGTCCGAGGAACGGCTGCGCCTCGAGCGCGAAGTCCAGCAGGCCCAGAAGCTGGCTGCGGTCGGGATGCTGGCGGTGGAGGTCGCTCACGAGGTCGGCACGCCCCTCGGGGTCATCTCGGGGCGAGCGGAGGCGCTGGAGCGCGTGATTTCCCCTGATCACGCCGAGCGACGCCACCTCGATGTGATTCGAAGGCAGACAGACCGGATCGCCGGGATCATCCGGTCGCTTCTGGACTACGCTCGACCGCGTCGCCCCAGCCTGCGGCGGGAGTCCCTCGCCGCGGTCCTCGCACGGGTGGCCGACCTTCTGGAGTCGCGCTACCGGGCCAAGGCTGCAAGGATGGTCCTCGACCTCCCGGCGGAGCTGCCCCAGATCGTGGCGGACGCGGAACAGCTACAGCAGCTGTTCATCAACCTGCTCGGAAACGCCTTGGACGCTTCCCCGGCCGGCGCCGCGGTGCGCGTGACCATCGGCCCGGAGCCCCTCCTGCCGGCCCCGGGGCGGGCAGAGATCGTGCGGGGAAAGGCCGAGACGCCCACGCTCGATGTCCACATCGTGGACAGAGGGCCGGGAATGACCGCCGAGGACCTCGCACACGTGTTCGAGCCCTTCTTCTCCACGAAGGATCGAGTGCAAGGAACCGGGCTCGGCTTGCCGATCGTCGAGGAAATCGTCCGGGCCCATCGCGGCGAGGTCGCCATGCTGAGCATTTCGGGCCGAGGCACCGAAGTCATCGTGCGCCTGCCCCTCGCCCCGCCGGCCGGCGCGGTCCTCCAGACTCCACCGGGCGAGGACGCCAGTGGCGACCGGTGACGGCGTCGGCGCGCCACCCGAAGTCGCGATCGAGCCGCGGATCCCACGGGCTACATACCGCGTCCAGTTCAACCGGTACTTCACCTTCGAGCACGCGGCGCGCGTGGTCTTGTACCTCGACGAGCTCGGCATCAGCGATCTGTACGCTTCCTCGTACCTCGCGGCTCGGCCCGGCAGCCTGCACGGCTACGACATCGTGGACCACAACACGCTCAACCCGGAGATCGGCTCGTTCGAGGCCTACGAGCGCATGACGGCCGCCCTGCGAGAGCGAGGCATGGGGCAGATCCTCGACGTCGTCCCCAACCACATGGGTATCGCGGCGGGGGCGAACCGGTGGTGGAACGACGTCCTCGAGAACGGGCCCAGCTCGCCATATGCGGAGTTCTTCGATATCGACTGGGACCCGGTGGAGCGTCACCTGGCCAACAAGGTGCTCCTCCCCATCCTGGGCGACCAGTACGGCCGCGTCCTCGAGAATCAGGAACTGGCCCTCGAGATCGAGGCGGGAGCGTTCCGGCTGCGGTACCACGAGACCCCGCTCCCGGTCGAGCCACGATCGACGATTCAGATCCTGAGCCACGGTCTCGACCACCTGGCGCGCGCAATCGGCGAGGACCAACCGCAGCTTCAGGAGTACCAGAGCATCATCACCGCGCTCGGCAACTTGCCCGCCATCACGGAGACGGTGCCGGATCGGGTGGGCGAGCGCATGCGGGAAAAGGAGGTCATCCGACGGCGCCTCGCCCATCTCATGGAGATGTCGGAACCGGTCCGCGCAACCGTGGACCGTACGCTGGCCGTCTTCAACGGCCGGCGCGGCGACCCGCGCAGCTTCGATCTCCTGGACCGGCTACTCTCCGACCAGCCCTATCGGCTGGCCCACTGGCGCGTCGCCGGCGAAGAGATCAACTATCGCCGCTTCTTCGACGTCAACGAGCTGGCGGCCATCCGCATCGAGAACCCGGCCGTTCTCAATGAGACGCACCGCCTGATCTTCCAGCTCCTCGAGGCGGGACAGGTCACCGGTCTCCGGATCGATCACCCGGACGGGCTCTTCGATCCGCGGCGCTACTTCCTGGCGCTCCAGCGGACACGCCATGCACAGTGTGTGCGGGCTCGGCTTGTCCGCGAGCACGGGCGGGAGCCTGACGACGCGGAGACGGTTGCGGCAGAGCTGGGCCCGGCCTTCGAGGCACAGTGCGAAGGGGACCCTGCCCGACCGGGATGCCGGCCGCTGTACCTGATCGTGGAGAAGATCCTGGCCACGGGCGAGCGGCTTCCGGAGCAGTGGGCCATCCACGGCACGACCGGGTACGAGTTCCTCAATCTCGTTGGCGGTCTCTTCGTGAACCACGCCCACGCGCGCGCGATGACAGGGGCGTACAGTACGTTCATCGGCCAGCGCACAGCCTACGCCGATGTCGTGTACGAGTCGAAGCAGCTCATCATGGAAGTCACCATGTCGAGCGATCTGACCGTCCTCGGCCACGCCTTGAGCCGCCTCGCGCAGCGGAACCGGTACTCGCGTGACTTCACCCGGAACAGCTTGACCGACGCGCTCCGTGAGGTCATTGCCTGCTTTCCCCTCTACCGCACGTACATCACCGAAGCGGAGATCGCGCTCCAGGACCGCGCGTGCATAGAGGTGGCGGTCGCCTTCGCCAAGCGGCGCAACCCGGCCACGAGCGTCTCAATCTTCGACTTCGTGCGGGACGTGCTGCTCCTCCGCTATCCCGCGGGCGCTGACGAAGCGTCTCGGTGCGACCAGCGGGCGTTCGTCCAGAAGTTCCAGCAGGTGACCGGGCCGGTGACGGCGAAGGGCGTCGAGGACACCGCCTTCTACCGCCACCATCGGTTGGTCAGCCTCAACGAGGTGGGCGGCGATCCGGCCCAGTTCGGATGCTCGATCGAGGAGTTCCACCAGCGCTGCGCGGCGAGACAGGAGACCTGGCCCGCCACGCTTTTGGCCACCTCGACGCATGACACGAAGCGCAGCGAGGACGTGCGCGCGCGAATCCACGTCCTGTCCGAGATACCCCGGAAGTGGCGGGACGCAGTCCGTCGCTGGCACCGCTGGAACCGGCGGCACGCCTCGCTGATCGACGGACAGCGCGCGCCCGCGAAGGACGACGAGTACCTGCTCTACCAGACGTTGCTGGGAGCCTGGCCGCTCGGCGAGCCGGCCCCGGAGGAGCGCACCTCGTTCATCGCGAGGATCCAGGCCTACATGGCGAAAGCGACGAAGGAGGCGAAGGTCAAGACGAGCTGGATCAACCCCAACGAGGCGTACGACGAGGCTCTCCACCGCTTCGTCGCCCGCACTCTCGACCCTGGGCTCTCGAGCCGCTTCCTCGCCGACCTCGCAAGCTTCCACGAGCCCATCGCGCGGCTGGGCATGGTCAACAGCCTGGCGCAGACGGTGCTGAAGATCGCGGCCCCGGGTGTGCCCGACTTCTACCAAGGCACCGAACTCTGGGACCTGAGCCTCGTCGATCCGGACAACCGCCGCCAGGTCGACTTCACCGCGCGCGCCGCCATGCTGGCGGTCCTGAGAGCGCGCGCCGAGGCCGGCGACCTCGCGGCCCTTGCGCGGGAGGTCGTCGACCGGTGGAGCGATGGCCGGATTAAGTTGTACACTATTTACCGCGCGCTGTCGGTTCGCCGGGCGGCCCCGGAGCTCTTCTCGCAGGGGGCGTACATCCCGCTCGCCGCCGACGGTCGTAACGCGGCGCATGTGTGCGGCTTCGCGCGCCGGCACGGAGCGTCGGCGGTCCTCGCGATCGTGCCCCGCCTGACCGCCCGCCTCACGGATGACGGCGCGCGGCTGCCCATCGGTCGCGAGGTGTGGGCGGACACACGGGTCACGCTCCCCGAGGCGCTGGCCGGTCCGTACGTCCACGTGTTCACGGGCGCGGGAGTGGAAGGCGTGCGACGGGACGGCGCGCCGGTTCTGGACGCGGCCGACCTGTTCGCCCACTTTCCTGTGGCACTGATCAGGCGGAGGGAGTGAGGCCACCCCATGGCGGGATCGACGAGCGTTGGATCGGTACGAGGCGATGTCAGGACGGTGTGGATCGCGGGCGTGTGGCCCGAACTGGCCGCGGGGCGCTTACCCGTGAAGCGGGTGGTCGGCGACACGTTCGAGGTATCCGCCGACATCCTGCGCGAGGGGCACGAGGCGCTGGCCGCGGTGCTCAAGTACCGCACCGTGAAGGACACGACCTGGCGCGAGGTCCCCATGCAGCACGCCGACAACGATCGGTGGGTGGGGCGATTCCTCCTGGAGGAGAACACGCGGTACCTCTACACCCTGGAGGCGTACCCGAACACCTACCGGAGCTGGGCGGCGGACCTCGAGAAGCGACTGGCCGCCGGCATGGACGTGGCGAGCGAGCTCTTGGAGGGGGCGGCGCTCCTGCGGCCGGCCCTCGCCCGCGCGGTGGGGGCGGACCGCAGGCGCATCGAAGAGCGGTTGGCCGAGTTCGAGCGCGCGACAATGCCCACCCAGCGGGCGCGCATCTTGCTCGCGGACGAGACCGCCGAGCTGGTGGAGAGCTACCCGGATCGGAGCGCGGCGACGACCTACGACCGGGAGCTCGAGGTCGTGGTCGATCGCCCGCCGGCGCAGTGTGCCGCGTGGTACGAGCTGTTCCCGCGCTCCCAGGGGCGTGTCGCCGGCCGGCACGGCACCTTCCGGGACTGCATCGACCGATTGTCGGATATCGCGGCCATGGGTTTTGACGTCATCTACCTTCCGCCGATCCACCCGGTCGGCCGGAGCTTCCGCAAGGGCCGGAACAACAGCCTGACCGCCGGCCCGGACGATCCCGGCTCGCCCTGGGCCATCGGCAACGAGCATGGCGGCCACAAGGCCGTCGAGCCGGCTCTCGGCACTCTCGACGACTTCAGGGAATTCGTCGGCGCCGCGCGCGCGGCCGGTCTCGAGATCGCCCTGGACTATGCGCTGCAGTGCTCACCGGACCATCCGTACGTCCGGGAGCATCCGGAGTGGTTTCACCACCGTCCCGACGGCACCATCAAGTACGCGGAGAACCCGCCCAAGAAGTACCAGGACATCTACCCGCTCAACTTCTACTGCCGCGACCGCGAAGCCCTCTGGGAAGAGCTGCGGAGCGTCGTCCTGTTCTGGATCGAGCAGGGCGTCCGGATCTTCCGGGTGGACAATCCACACACCAAGCCGATCCCGTTCTGGGCGTGGCTCATCCGCGAGGTCCAGACGCTCTATCCCGACGTGGTCTTCCTCTCGGAGGCGTTCACCCGGCCCAAGCTCATGCAGGCCCTGGCGAAGGTCGGCTTCACCCAGTCGTACACCTATTTCACCTGGCGGAACTTCAAGGGCGAGCTGGTGGAGTATCTGACCGAGCTGACCCAGACCGAGATGGCCGAGTACTTCCGCGGCAACCTGTTCGCCAACACGCCCGACATCCTGCCGCCCATCCTCCAGGACGGAGGGCGCCCGGCCTTCAAGCTCCGCCTGACCCTGGCGGCGACGCTCTCCTCGCTCTACGGGATCTGCAGCGGCTACGAGCTGTGCGAGAACGCGCCGATTCCCGGGACGGAAGAGTACCTGGACTCCGAGAAGTATGAGATCAAGGTGCGGGACTGGGACGCGCCCGGCAACATCAAGGAGTACGTCGCACGGATCAACCGGATCCGCCGCGAGAACCCGGCGTTGACGGAGTACCGGAATCTCCGGTTCTACGAGAGCGACGACGACAACATCCTCTTCTACGGAAAGCAGAGCGCCGACGGCCAGAACGCCGTGTGGACCGTCGTCAACCTGGACCCGTTCGAGGCGCACGAGGCGCGTCTGCACCTCCCGATGCGACAGCTCGGGCTCACGGCCGAGGATCGGCTCCAGGTCCACGAGCTGATCACCGAGCAGCGGCAGCTCTGGCGCGGGCCCGCGCACAGGATCCGGCTCGACCCCCGCCAGGAGCCGGCGGCCATCTTCCGCGTCACGCCGTTCGTGCGCAAGCCCTTCGCCGATCCCTGCTACTGAGCGCCTGATCCGCGAGAGACGAGACCATGAGTGAGCGCTGGTACAAAGATGCCATCTTCTACGAGCTTCACGTCAAGGCGTTCCAGGATGGGGACGGCGACGGGATCGGGGATTTCCGCGGCTTGACACAGCGGCTCGACTACGTCCAGGACCTGGGCGCGGACTGCCTGTGGCTGCTGCCGTTCTATCCGTCGCCCCTGCGCGACGACGGCTACGACATCGCCGACTACTACGACATCGCCTCTGTGTACGGCACGATGGCGGACTTCGAGGCGTTTCTTGGCGAGGCACATCGCCGGGGGATCCGGGTCGTCACGGACCTCGTGGTCAACCACACGTCGGACCAGCACCCGTGGTTCCAGGAGGCCCGGCGGAGCCCGGTCGCCGAGAAGCGCAACTGGTACGTCTGGAGCGCCGACGACAAGAAGTACCGGGACGCCCGCATCATCTTCGTGGACACGGAGAAGTCGAACTGGACCTGGGACTCGGTCGCCCGCGCGTACTACTGGCACCGGTTCTTCAGCCACCAACCGGATCTCAACTACGACAATCCCGAGGTCCAGCAGGCCATGGTCGACGTGCTGCGCTTCTGGCTCGACAAGGGGCTGGACGGCTTCCGGTGCGACGCGGTGCCCTACCTGTTCGAGCGCGACGGCACGAGCTGCGAGAACCTGCCCGAGACGCACGCCTTCCTCAGGCGCCTGCGCGCCGAGGTGGACTCGCGCTACCAACACCGCATTCTGCTGGCCGAGGCGAACCAGTGGCCCGAGGACGCGCGCCAGTACTTCGGCGGCGGCGACGAGTTCCACATGGCGTTCCACTTTCCGCTGATGCCGCGGATGTTCATGGCGGTGCACAGCGCCGACCGCCGCCCCATCACCGACATGTACCTTCACACGCCGTCGATCCCGGAGAACTGTCAGTGGTGCCTCTTTCTGAGGAACCACGACGAGCTGACGCTGGAGATGTGCACGGATCCCGAGCGGGACTACATGTACTACGCCTACGCCCAGGATCCCCTCATGAAGCTCAACATGGGCATACGGCGCCGCCTTGCTCCGCTCGTGGGAAATGACCGGGGGAAGCTCCAGCTCCTCCACGCGCTGCTGTTCTCGCTGCCGGGCAGCCCGATCATCTACTACGGCGACGAGATCGGCATGGGCGACAACATCCACCTCGGTGACCGGAACGGCGTGCGGACGCCGATGCAGTGGTCGGCGGACCGGAACGCCGGATTCTCGATGGTCGAGCCGCCGCAGCTCTACGGCCCGGTCATCACCGACCCGGTGTACGGGTATCAGGCCATCAATGTCGAGGCGCAGCTACGGACACCCGCGTCGTTGCTGTCCTGGATGCGGCGGATCATCGCGGTGCGGAAGACAACGCGGGTGTTCGGGCGTGGAACGCTCCGCTTCCTCGAGCCTGGCAACACCCGGGTGCTGGCGTATCTGCGGGAGTGGTCGGGGGAGACGATCCTCGTCGTCGCCAACCTGGCGGGCTCCGCGGAGCCCGTGGAGCTGAATCTCCGTGGCTATCGCGGCGCCGTCCCGGTGGAGATGTTCGGCGGCGCCCTCTTCCCGGGGATCGGGGAGCAGCCATACTTTCTCAGCCTGGGGCCCTACGGCTTCTACTGGTTCCGTCTGATCCGCCCGGGCGCCCCCGAACAGACGCCATATGGGATCGAGGACAGGGCCATCTGAGACCACGCCGCCGGTCGGCCCGGGACCGGATGCCCTGGTCAGGGCGGCGGCCGCGGGACTGGTCCGCGAGTTGTCGTCGCGGCGCTGGTTCGGGGCCAAGGCGCGCACCATCGCCGGCGTGACGCCGCTCGACTACGCCGCCGTGCCGGCGACCGGCGGCGTGCTCGCCATCTTCCGCGTCGACTTCACCGCTCCGCCGCCAGAGACCTACTGCATCCCGCTGCTCGCCCAGGAGGGCCCGAGTCCGGCGGGGGGCGTCGCCGATGCCATGGACGACCCCGCATTCTGCTCGGCGCTGGTCGAGCGGATCCGCGCCGGCGGAGCCCTCGCCGGTCGCCACGGGCGCTTCGGCTTCCGGGCGACGGCCGCCCTCGCCGACATGCTCCCGGAGCCGCCGCGCGAGGTCACCCGCATCAAAGCCGAACAGAGCAACACCTCGGTCGTGTTCGGCGGCCGAGCGATCCTGAAGATCTTCAGGAAGCTGGAGCCCGGCCCAAACCCCGACCTGGAGATCACCGACTTCCTCACCCGCCAAACTGCGTTCCGGGCGGCGCCGCGGCTGGGGGGCGCCATCGAATACGAGGTCGCCGGCAAGGAGCCGACCACGCTGGCGACCCTTCATGAATTCATCCTCAACCAGGGTGACGCCTGGACGGTCCTGCAGGCCCGGCTGGGCGAGTACTTCGCGGTGGCGGTGACCGGGCCGGAGGCCGGCGGGCCACCTGATCCCGCGTTCGCTCGGGCCCTCGCCGCCGCCGACGCCAAGGAAGCGCGTGTGCTGGGTGAACAGACCGGCGCGCTCCATATGGCACTGGCCTCGGCGGTCGCGCCGGCGCTGCGGCCCGAGTTGATCGGCCCGGAGGATCTGCGGGCCTGGCAGCAGGGCATGGAGGGCCGGCTCGACGGCGCCAAGGGCGCTCTCGCCGCGGCGCTCGACACGCTTCCGGGGGACGTCCGCGACCTCGCGCGGCGGCTCCTGGAGTCGACGCCCCGCATCAGAAACGAGCTCAACGGGCTCCAGGCGCTCGCCGGGGAGACGGTGGAGAAGATCCGCGTCCACGGCGACTATCATCTCGGCCAGGTCCTCCGGACGGACAGCGGCTTCGTCATCGTCGACTTCGAGGGCGAGCCGGCCCGTCCGCTCGCTGAGCGCCGGGCCAGGGAGTGCGCGCTCAAGGACGTGGCGGGGATGTTGCGCTCGTTCGTCTACGCCGCGCGGGCAGCCATGCTCCGTGCGGTGGACGTCGCCGGCGGGGACTCCGGACTCGCCGATCTGCTGGTGCCGTGGGCGACAGGGTGGGAGGACGCCGTGCGCAGCGCCTTCCTGGAGGGCTATCTCGCAGAGACGCAGGAGCGGGGTGCCGCCTTCTTGCCGCGCCGCCGGGAGGTCCTGGACGCCGTCCTGCGCGTGTTCGAGCTCGACAAGATCGTCTACGAGGTCGGCTACGAGATCAACCACCGGCCGAACTGGGTCCGGATTCCGCTGGAAGCGCTGCTGCAGACGGCGGCCCCGGCGCCGAGACTCGCCCCGGCTCACTTGCGATTCGGTGAGGGGCCGTTCAGCTTCGTCGCCTGCCTGGAGCTCCGCGAGTTCGTCGGAGCGCGCGCCGAGGACGAGCGCCAGCTCGCCGATCTCATCGAGCAGGCGCCGCTCGACTCGATCTACTATCACACCCACGCATTCTTCCTCCGGCACAAGTTCCTCGCCGGCCTCTACCCAAACGACTTCGCCACGTGGGTCGCCGTTCATCTCCGCGACCAGGTGCTCGGCGAGCGCCTCGCCATGGTGGACCCCGCCGAGTTCGACAACCTCGAGGCGCTGCGAGACGAGCTGTTCGCGGTCATCGACGATCACCTGCGGCAGCTCCAGGTCGTGCCCAGGATCGTCTCCGCCGAGCCCTTCGACTTCGTCCGCTCCCGGATCGTCGAGATCCCGACCGGCATCGAGGTCCGCACGCTCGATGAGTTCCGCCAGGCGCTCCTCGAAGTGGACACCAGCGCCATCTACTTCCACGTGGTGGAGGCCCGCGTGCGCCTCGGACGGGGCCAGAACGACTTTGCCGCGTGGCTGGAGCACGGGCTCGGCCTCAAGCAGCTGGCGGCCCGTGTCCGGGCGCTCAATCCGTACAGCGGCAGCCTGGAACGGACCCGCGCCCGCCTCCTCCAGCTCTGCGAAGAGGCGCTGCCAGAGGGCAGCGGCCGGTGATCCCTCCGCGCCTCGAGGCGTACCGCAACATCGCTCCCCGGGGGGTGCTCGAGCTCCTCCTGAGGCTGGCCGAGCGGCTTCGCGGGCGCCGGTTCGTTCAGGTCAATGCGAGCCGCTTCGGCGGCGGGTCCGCGGAGCTCTTGAACCGCATCGTCCCCATGCTGCAGGACCTCGGGATCGATGCGAGCTGGGAGGTGATCGTCGGAACACCCGACTTCTACTCGGCGGTGGGCCGGCTGGAGCGGGGCCTGGCCGGCGTCGAGCCGACGGCTCCCGACGCGACCGTCCGCGCCTACGCCGAGGGGGTGGCTGCGAACGCGGCGACGCTGCCGCTCGAGGCGGATCTCGTGATGACCCACGACGTGGCGCCGCTCGGGCTCGTCCGCCACCGCCCCCGTGGCGGACACTGGGTGTGGCGGTGCCACAGCGATCTGTCTCGCGCCTACCGGCGGATGTGGTACCTGCTGCGCCGCGATCTCGAGCGGTACGATGCCGCGATCTTCTCGCTGCCGAAGTTCGCGCAGCGGCTGCCCATCCCCGCGTTGATCGTTTACCCGTCCATCGATCCCCTGAGCGAGAAGAACCGCGACCTGCCTCGGGCCGACGTCGCGCGAATGCTCGACCGCCTCGGGATTCCCCGCGACAAGCCGATCGTCATCCAGATTTCCGCGTACACCCGGAGCAAGGACCCGGTGGGGGTCGTCCGCGCGTATCGCCTCGCCAAGAAGTATGTGGACTGCCGCCTCGTCGTGGCGGGCTGGGGTGCCACCGATCACCACGAAGGACAGGCCGTCCTGGCCGAGATCGGCGAGGCCGCCTCCGGTGACCCGGAGGTGCACGCCCTCGTGTTGCCCCCCGACGCCGCCCTCGAGATCAACGCGCTCCAGCGGGCGGCCACGGTGATCGTCCACCGCCCGCTCCGCGAGGACTTCGGGCTGGGGGTCGCCGAGGCCATGTGGAAGGGCAAGCCGGTTGTCGGGAGCTTCGCGGGCGGCATTCCGGCGCAGGTCATCCATGAGGTGACCGGCTTCTCGGTCACGTCCATCGAAGGCGCCGCCTTCCGGATCCGGCAGCTTCTCGAGGACCCGGAGCTCGCCGCGCGCCTCGGCGGGGCGGGCCGCGAGTACGTTCGCCGCTCCTTCCTCATCACCCGCCATCTCGGAGACTACCTCGCCGTGCTGGCCAGCCTGACGACCTGACACGTCGTGCCCGCGAGCGACGCCGCGGTGGTCGTCGATCTCCTCCCGGAAGCCGGCCTCACGGCGCTCGCCGAGGCGGGGCCCATCGACGTGGTGGCGGGAGTGCATGTCGCCAACCAGGCCGGTCACATCGTGGATGTGCTCGACACCGTCGCCTCCGCGCTGGAGGAGCACTCGGCCTCGGGACGGACGGGGGTGCTTGTCGCCGATGGGGGATCGCAGGACGCAACGCCGGAGGTGGTCCGCGCGTGGTGCGAGTCGGGCACGCCAGCCGCTCCACGCCATTGCCTCGACGTCATCGCACCCAAGCACCGGGGGCGCGCGATCGTCGCCCTGCTCTTAGCAGGGCAACGGCTGGGCGCGCGGGCGGTGGTGCTGCTCGACGCCGACCTGACCGGTGTCCGAAAAGACTGGCTGCACGCGCTGCTCGAGCCGGTGCTTCGACAGGAGGCGGACTACGTCTTGCCGGCGTACTCCCGGACGGTGTCCGAGGGAACCTTGACCACGAACCTGCTCGCCCCCCTCACGCGGGCGCTCTACGGCGCGGGGATTCAGCAAGTGATGGGGGGGTGCGCCGGCCTCGCCGGCGCGGTCGTCGGGCCATGGCTCGAGGCCGGCGTCGAGACCGGCGAATGGCAGCCGCACGGCGCCGAGCTCTGGCTGACGACCGCCGCCCTCGCCTCCGACGCCAGGCTCGTGGAAGTCCATCTGGGCCGGAAAGTGGTTACGCCGGGCGGGCCCCAGCCCGACCTCGCCACGATCCTGGTTCGCACCGTCGGGCCGCTGTTCGCCCTGATGGGGCGATACCAGACGGCCTGGCTGGACAGGACGGGCAGCGCACCCGTGCCGCGCCGGGGCGATGCGTGCGATGTGCAGGCGGACGCCCGGAGCGCCGCGACAGAGCAGATGGTTCGCGCCTTCGATCTCGGATTGAAGGATCTGCTCCCGGTCTGGGAGCAGATCATGCCCGAGCCGACCCTCGCCCGGCTGTATCCGCTGGCCCTCCTCGCGCCGGACGAGTTCCGGTTGCCGCCGCCGCTCTGGGCCAGGGTCGTGTCCGACTTCGCCGTGGCCTACCACGAGCGACGCCTGCCACGCGACCATCTCCTCCGGGCCCTGGCTCCTCTGTACCTCGGACGCGTGGCGGCGTTCATCGTGGAGGCTCGAGCGACGCGGCTCGAGCGCATTCCCGGGATCTTCGAGAAGATCGACCGGGCCTTCGAGGCCGAAAAGGAGCACCTCGTGGCCCGATGGAGGTAGCACATGCGCGATACGTGGGCCGACATTCTCATCAAGTCGTTCCGGGAGGTGGCGACCCGCCTGGCGGGGTTCGCGCCGCGGGTCCTGGCCGTCCTCACGCTCGTGCTCGCGGGGTGGATCGCGGCCGGCTTCGCCCGGAGACTGGCGATCCGGATCCTCCGAGCCGCCGACGCCGACGGTCGCTGCGCGCGCTGGGGCATCACCGCGACGCTGGGGCACACGGGCATTCGGCGGCCGCCCTCCGAGCTCGTTGGCCAGCTGGTGTTCTGGCTGATCTTCGTGGTGGGGCTCCTGATGGCGATCGAGGCGCTCGAGGTTCCGGCGGCCGTCGGCCTGGCGCCCGTGGTCATCCGGTTCCTGCCCAACCTCTTGATCGCCATCTTCGTCATGGTCGTCGGGTGGTTGCTGGCGAACTTTCTCGCTCAGGCCCTCCTGATCTTCATCGTGAATGCCCAGCTCACCGGCGGCCCGCTGCTCGCCGGCGCCCTGCGATGGCTGGTGATCTTGTTCGCCGGCAGCGTGGCGCTCACCCAGCTCGGCATCGCCCGTGAGATGATTCTCCTGGTCGTCGGGATCGCGTTCGGGGGCACGACGCTGGCGCTCGCGCTGGCCTTCGGCTTCGGCGGGCGGCACCTGGCTCGCAACGCGCTCGAGGGCTGGCTCCACAAGCGAGACGATCAGGGGCCGGCCGACATCTCGCACCTCTGAGGCCCCGATCGTATGGGGCCCCAGGGTTGACGTGAGGACCAGCCTCGAGGCCATGGCGGAGCTGCGGCGAGCGTTTGCGCATCCGGCTCCGGCCGGGCGGGTCTGCGGAGGGGTCGCCTGGTGAGGTCCTGCCACCGCATGCCGTTCGGCGCGGAGGTCCGTGCAGGGAAGGGGGTCAGGTTCAACCTGTGGGCGCCCGAGGCGCGGCAGGTCGAACTCTGCCTCGAAGGCCGCGACGCGCCGATCCCGGTGGAGCGCGATGAGGAGGGATGGGCGAGCGTCACGGTCGCGGAGGCGCACTCCGGTACCCGCTACGGCTATCGCATCGATCGCGGCCTCGCCATACCCGATCCCGCCTCCAGGTTCCAGCCGGAGGACGTCCACGGTCCGAGCGAGGTGATCGATCCCGAGTCGTTCGATTGGACCGACGGGGCCTGGCGTGGGCGGCCGTGGCACGAGATGGTGTTCTACGAGCTGCACGTCGGGACGTTCACCCTGGAGGGCACGTTCGCAGGGGTGCAGAGCCGACTCGATCATCTCGCCGATCTCGGTGTCACGGCCGTCGAGCTGATGCCCGTCGCTGACTTCCCCGGCCGGTGGAACTGGGGGTATGACGGCGTGCTGCCGTTCGCGCCGGACAGCCGCTACGGCCGTCCGGAGGACCTGAAGCGGCTGGTCCAGGCGTCCCACGCCCGGGGTCTCGCCGTCTTCCTTGACGTCGTGTACAACCACTTCGGCCCTGAGGGCAACTACCTCGGCGTGTACGCGCCGCACTTCTTCAGCTTGCGCCACCACACGCCGTGGGGGGACGCGATCAACTTCGACGGGCCCGGCAGCCAGGTCGTGCGCGCCTTCTTCCGCGACAACGCGCGCTTCTGGCTCGAGGAGTACCATCTCGACGGCTTGCGTCTCGACGCCGTGCACGCGATCTGGGACGACTCGCCGGTCCACATCCTCGAGGACATCGGACGCGCGGTGCAGGAAGGGCCGGGGAGGTCGCGCCGGATGCACCTGGTGCTGGAGAATGACCGGAACGAGTCGCGCTACCTCCGGCTCCGCGCGGGCGAACGACCGCTCTATGCCGCCCAGTGGAACGACGACATCCACCACGCGCTCCACGTGCTCTGCACCGGCGAGCGGGGCGGCTACTACGCGGATTACCAGGACCCGGTCGGCGCCCTGGCGCGATGCCTGACCGAGGGGTTCGCGTACCAGGGCGAGCACTCGCCTCATCGAGGCTCCCCGCGTGGCGAGCCCAGCCGTGATCTGCCGCCGACGGCCTTCGTCTCGTTCCTCCAGAACCACGACCAGATCGGCAACCGCGCCTTCGGTGAGCGGCTCTCGGCCCTCGCGCCAGCCGCCGCCGTCCGCGCCGCGACGTCCCTGCTCCTGCTCGCGCCCTCCCCGCCCATGCTCTTCATGGGGGAGGAATGGGCGGCCGCGGAGCCGTTCCTCTTCTTCTGCGACTTCGGCGATGATCTCGGGCCGCGTGTCGTCGAGGGCCGGCGCGCGGAGTTCGCCCGGTTCCCCGAGTTCGCGGATCCCGAGAGGCGAGAGCAGATTCCGAGTCCCGAGGACGAGGCCACGTACCGGCGCTGCGTCCTCCGATGGGAGGTGCTGGCGCAGCCACGACACCACGAACGGAGTCGATGGATCCATGGCCTGCTCGATCTCAGAAGACGCGAGATCGTGCCCCGGCTGGAGCACGCGCGGCCCGGCCAGGCGCGGTGCGAGCGGCTTGGGGAGAACGGGCTCGCCGTGGAGTGGGCGCTGGCCGGCGGAGCCAGGCTGCGTCTGGTGGCGAACCTCGGGTCTCGCCCGCTCCCAGTGGTGTCGCCATCGGACCACCCCGGGCGCCGCCTCTTCGAGTCGGAGCCGGTCGGGGAGGCGTCGTCCGGACTCCCTCCGTGGTATGTCGCGTACCACCTCGTGGACAGGGAGGCATGATGTCGACACCGAGCCATCGCGATGCGATCGTCGACCAGTTCACCCGCCAGGCCGCGCCCTTTTCCACGGCGGCGGGCATCAAGGACGAACAGGCGCTCCGGCTCCTCGTCGAGTTCGCGGGCGCGGGTCCAGACGATACCGTGCTCGACGTGGCCTGCGGGGGCGGCCTGGTCGTCTGCGCGTTCGCTCGTGTCGTGCGGCACGCCACCGGCATCGACCTCACGCCCGCCATGATCGAGCGCGCCCGCGCCCTCCAGGAGGAGAAGGGGCTCCGGAATGTCACGTGGCGGCTGGGCGACGTCCTGCCTCTCCCCTACGCCGACCGCTCGTTCTCCATCGTGACTTCGCGATTCGCGTTTCACCACTTTCTCGAGCCCGGCGCGGTCCTCGCCGAGATGCAGCGCGTCTGCGCCGCCGGGGGCAAGGTGGTCGTCGCCGACACCGAGGCGTCGCCCGACCCCGCCAAGGCCGCCGAGTTCAACCGGATGGAGAAGCTGCGCGATCCCTCCCATGTGCGCGCCATGCCGCTGGCGGAGCTCACGGGGATGTTCGCCCGGGTCGGGCTGCCCGCTCCGCGGTCCACCGCGTACCGGCTCGAAGGCGAGGTCGAGTCCCTCCTGGCGCGGTCTTTCCCGCTTCCAGGCGATGCCGAGTGGATCCGCCGCCTCTTCGCCGCCTCCATCGAGGACGACCGGCTCGGCATTGCCGTCCGCCGCGAGGGTGGCGAGATCCGCTACGCCTATCCGGTCGCGGTCCTTGTCTCGGCCGTCCCGGTCGGCTGAGGGCGAAGGGCCGCGCCGCGTCCGCCCAAGCGACGGTTCGAATTTTCGAAGTTCCGCCACCGGCTTTGCTTGACGGCGCCGGGAGCGGTTGATAGCGTCCGTTCAGGGGCATGCCTGCACTTCGTGCGCCCGGCTCCCTCGCTACGGGCCGGAGAGGGGTTTCATGAGGCCTTCGCTCACGATTGCGCGCGACGTCGAACGAATCCAGCGGTGCATCATCGCGGTCGAAGGGGTCGTGCAGGGGGTGGGCTTCCGTCCCTTCGTCTATCGGTTGGCGCGCGCCCACGGGCTCGGCGGCTCCATCCGGAACGGGCTCCGCGGCGTCTTGATCGAGGTCGAAGGCAAGGAGAGCGCGGTCGCGAGTTTCCTCGACGAGCTCGGCTCGAGCGCGCCCCCCGCCGCCCGGCCGAGGTGCAGGACCATCGCGTGGGCAGAGCCGCGGCGCGATGAGGCGCCGTTCACGATCGACGCGAGCGCCTCGGACGGCGAGCCAGCGCTGTTCCCCGCCGCCGACTCGGCGATCTGCGAGGCGTGCCTCCGGGAGCTGCGTGATCCGGCCGACCGCCGCCACGCCTATCCCTTCCTCAACTGCACCGCCTGCGGGCCCCGCTTCACCATCATCCGCGCGCTGCCGTACGACCGCGAGCGCACGTCGATGGCGGCCTTCCCGATGTGTCGGGCCTGCCGCGCGGAGTACGAGGTTCCGGGGGACCGGCGCTTTCACGCCGAGCCGACGGCGTGCCCGGACTGCGGGCCTCGCCTGGCGCTTCTCGATGCCCTGGGGCGACCGCTCGCGGTCGCCGATCCGCTCGCGGAGACAGTCACCGCGCTGGAAGCGGGGAAGATCGTCGCCATCAAAGGGCTCGGTGGCTACCATCTGGCGTGCGATGCCACGGACGGCAGAGCGGTGGCCGACCTGAGGCGGCGGAAAGCGCGTGAGGCGAAGCCGCTCGCCGTGATGGTCGCCGGCCTCGAGGCGGCGCGGCAGCTTTGTATCGTCTCGGACGCCGAGGCCGATCTGTTGAGCTCACCCGCCCGCCCGATCGTGCTCCTCGAGAAGCGTCTCTCCGCCGTCGGCATGGCGGCCGATGAAATCGCCCCTCGGCTGAAACACCTCGGGCTCATGCTGCCCTATACGCCGCTCCACCAGCTGCTGCTCGCCGCGGCCCGTGTCCCGCTGGTGATGACCAGCGGGAACCGGACGGACGAGCCCATCGCCTATGAGGAGCGGGACGCAGTGTCGCGGCTCGGTGGCGTCGCCGATCTCTTCCTGGTCCACGATCGGCCGATCCAGGTACGCATCGACGACTCGGTGGCGCGGGTGGCCCGCGGAGCGCCGCTCCTCCTGCGCCGCGCGCGGGGCTATGCGCCGCTCGCCATTCCGCTGCCCTGCGAGGCGTCCCGGCCCATCCTCGCCTGCGGCGGCGAGCTGAAGAGCGCGTTCGCCCTGGTCCGCCAGCGTGACGCGTTTCTCAGCCAGCACCTCGGGGACCTCGCCGACGAGCGCGCGTGGCGGGCCTGGCTCGACGCCGTGGCGCACTGGCAGCGACTCCTCGATTTCTCGCCGCGGGTCGTCGCCCACGACCTCCACCCGGGCTACCGCTCGACCGCGTACGCGCAGGCGCTCGCGGGCGTCGAGCGTATCGCGGTCCAGCACCATCACGCCCACATCGCGAGCTGCCTGGCCGACAACGGGCTCGACGCGCGCGTCATCGGGGTGGCCTGGGACGGCACGGGTTACGGCGTGGACGGCCATGTCTGGGGCGGCGAGTTCCTGGTCGCCGATCTCGGCGGGTTCGAGCGCGTGGGCCACCTCCAGGAGATGCCGCTGCCCGGGGGCGAGGCGGCCATCCGCCAGCCGTGGCGGATGGCCGCCGCCTTCCTGCGCTACGCCTACGGAGACGCCATGGAGCGCCTCGATCTCGACTTCGTCCGGCGGCTGGACCGCCCGGCTTGGCGCCTGCTGAGCCGCGCCGTCGAACACGGGCTCAATTCGCCGCTCACCTCCAGCGCCGGGCGGCTCTTCGACGCGGTGGCGAGCCTCCTGGGCATGCGCGACACGGTCGCCTACGAGGCGCAGGCGGCGATGGAGATGGAGGCTCTCGCCGAGCCCGAGGCCGACCGCGCGTACCCCGCGCGCCTGGGCGACACGGACGGTCGGATCGTCGTCCGCACTGCCGACCTCGTGGGTGGCGTGGTCGAGGACCTGCTGGCGGGGACGAGGCCCGAGCGGATCGCCTCCCGCTTCCACGCCGCGCTGGCGGAGGTCATCACGCAGGTCTGCGCGCGAATTCGCGAGCGCACCGGCCTGGCTCGGGTGGCGCTAAGCGGCGGGGTCTTCCAGAATATGAGGCTCCTGCGGACGGCGGTCGCTCGCCTGGAGCAGGAGGGCTTCGTGGTTTACACTCATCATCAGGTCCCGCCGAATGACGGCGGCCTCGCGCTGGGACAGGCGGCGGTTGCCGCGCGCCTCGTCGCGGGCAGGGGAGACGCCTGATGTGCCTCGCCATTCCCGGGAAGGTCATCGAGGTCTTCGAGGACCGCGGGCTCAGAATGGCGCGGGTCGATTTCGGCGGCACGGTCCGGAAGGCCTGCCTCGAGCACTTGCCCGAAGCGGGCCTGGGGGACTACGTGCTGGTGCACGTGGGCTTCGCCCTGAGCCGGGTCGACCCCGACGAAGCGGAGCGAACCTACCGCTTCCTCGAAGAGCTCGACCAGCTCGGAGAGCTCCGGGCGCCCGAGGCGCCGGCATGAAGTACCTCGACGAGTACCGCGACGGCCGGGTGGCGGCCAAGGTGCTGGGCGAGATCGGCCGCGTGACGACGCGGCCGTGGACGCTGATGGAGGTCTGCGGCGGGCAGACCCATTCGATCGTCAAGCACGGAGTGGATCGCCTGCTCCCCGCCCAGATCGAGCTGGTGCACGGCCCCGGCTGTCCCGTGTGCGTGACGCCGCTCGAGCAGATCGACAAGGCGCACGCGATCGCCCGGCTGCCCGGGGTCATCTTCACGTCCTTCGGCGACATGCTGCGGGTGCCGGGCTCTCACACCGACCTCTTCAGGCTCAAGTCCCAGGGCGCGGATATCCGGATCGTCTACGCGCCGCTGGATGCCGTGCGTTTGGCCCAGCAGCAGCCGGGCCGCGAGGTGGTCTTCTTCGCCATCGGCTTCGAGACGACCGCTCCCGCCAACGCCCTCGCCGTCACGCGCGCCAGGGCGCTGGGCGTGACGAACTTCTCGATGCTCGTGTCCCATGTGCTCGTGCCCCCCGCCATCACCGCCGTGCTGCAGTCGCCCGGCAACCGCGTGCGGGGCTTTCTCGGCCCCGGCCATGTCTGCACGGTCATGGGCTATCGCGAGTACGAGCCCATCGCCGCGTGCTACCGCGTGCCCATCGTGATCACGGGCTTCGAGCCGCTGGATCTCCTGGACGGCGTGCTGCGGACGGTGCGGCGCCTGGAGGCGGGAGAGGCGGGGGTGGAGAACCAGTACTCGCGGGTCGTGGGTCGCGCGGGTAACCTCGCCGCCCAGCAGCTCATCTGGTCGGTCTTCGAGGTCTGCGACCGCAAGTGGCGCGGCATCGGGACCATTCCAAAGAGCGGTCTCCGCCTCCGCTGGGAGTTCCGGGACTTCGACGCCGAGCGCCGGTTCGAGGTCGGCGCCATCGAGACGCTCGAGCCGGGCGCGTGCATCAGCGGGCAGATCCTCCGCGGGCTGAAGAAGCCCCACGACTGCCCGGCGTTCGGGAGGGCGTGCACCCCCGACCATCCCCTCGGCGCCACCATGGTCTCGGCCGAGGGCGCCTGCGCAGCCTACCATGCCTACGGGCGCCACCGAGCGCGCGCGGCCGGAGGGAACGGCTCGGACCGGACGGCGGAGCACACGCGTGGCGACAGCCCGGGCGCCCGTGCCCTGTCATGAAAGACGCGATTCTCAGAAAGGCGCGCGAGAGCGCGGAGGTGAAGGAGCAGTTCTTCCGGGCCGAGGCGGACCGAATCGAGCGGCTCGCCCGCACCATGGCGGAGCGCTTTCAGCGGGGCGGCCGGCTCTACGTGATGGGCAACGGCGGGAGCGCCACCGACGCCCAGCACGTCGCGGTGGAGTTCTTCCACCCGATCATCGAGAAGCGGAAGCCGCTACCGGCCCTCGCGCTCACGACGGACCAGGCGCTGATCACCGCCATCTCCAACGACCGCGACTTCGCCAAGGTCTTCGCCGACCAGCTCCGCGTGCTCGCGCGCCGGGAGGACATGGCGCTCGCCATCAGCACGAGCGGCCGGTCGCCGAACCTGGTGCAGGCCCTCGAGGCGGCGCGCGAGCTGGGCCTGCTCACCGTCGCCTTCGCCGGCAAGGACGGCGGGCGACTCGCGGATCTGGCCGAGCACGGCTTCGTGGTGCCGTCCTTCAGCATCCACCGGATCCAGGAGACCCACGTGGCCCTCTACCACATCGTGTGGGATCTGGTTCACGTCGCCCTCGGAGAAGAGGATGTCGTCTAGCGGCGAGCCGGCATTCGCCCTGAGCTGTCCGGTGCCGCTCGCCGACACGGACCGCGTGCTCCTCGGTCACGGGAGCGGCGGGAGGATGACCGCGGACTTGATCGCGCGCTGCTTCCTGCCGGCCTTCCGCAACCCGTACCTGGAGAAGCTGGACGACCAGGCGGTGCTGAGCGTGGACGGCGCGCGCCTGGCCTTCACCACCGATTCCTACGTGGTCACCCCGCTCTTCTTCCCCGGCGGCGACATCGGCGGCCTCGCCCTGAACGGGACGGTCAACGACCTCGCCACCGCGGGAGCGCGCCCGCTCTATCTCAGCGCGGCCTTCATTCTCGAGGAAGGCTTCCCGCTGGCCGACCTCCGGCGCATCGTGGAGTCCATGCGCAGCGCGGCCCAGGCCGCGGGTGTGCTCCTCGTCACGGGCGATACCAAGGTCGTGGATCGGGGCAAGGCCGACGGCTGCTTCGTCACCACCACCGGGATCGGCCTTCTCGCCCACGGGGGCGAGATCTCGGCCGACCGCGCGCGGCCGGGCGATCTCGTGCTCCTGAGCGGCCCCATCGCCGAGCACGGCATGGCCATCATGGCGGCGCGTGCCGAGCTGGAGCTGGAGACGCCGATCGTGAGCGATACCGCGCCGCTCCACGAGCTGGTGCTGGCGATGCTGGAGACGGGGGCGCGGATCCACTGCCTGCGGGATCCGACGCGGGGCGGCGTGGCGACGGCGCTCAACGAGATCGCGCGGCGCTCCGGCGTCGGCATGGTGGTGGAGGAGAGCGCCGTCCCGGTGAGAGAGCCGGTGCGGGGCGTCTGCGAGATCTTGGGCCTGGACCCGCTCTACGTCGCCAACGAAGGCAAGCTCCTGGCCATCGTCGCGCGCGAGGACGCCCCCCGGCTGCTCGAGCGCATGCGCGGGCGGCCGGAAGCCTGCGAGGCGGAGGTGATCGGCGAGGTCGTGGAGGACCCCTCCGGGCTCGTGGTCCTCAAGACCCGCGTGGGCGGGCGCCGGATCGTGGACATGCTGCCGGGGGAGCAGCTCCCCCGGATCTGCTGACAGGAGATCACCCATGGCGACCGAAGCTCTGCAAGTCGCGCCCGAGCAGCGACTCGAATCCACCGCCGAGGTGTTCGAGCGAGCGCCGCGGCCAGAACCGGAGACGACGACGCTCCCCGGAGGGCCGCTGAAGATCGTGCACGTGTTCTGGCTGGCGGGGATGAGCTGCGATGGCTGCACGATCGCGGTGGCGGGCGCCACCAATCCGAGCGTCGAGAGCCTGCTCGCGGGTGCAGTCCCCGCCATGCCCAAGGTGCTGCTGCATCACCCGGTGCTCTCGGTGGAGGCCGGGCGCGAGTTCGTCAGGAACTTCGAGCTGGCGTGGCAGGGGAAGCTGGCCGATCCCTACGTTGTGGTCTACGAAGGCTCCATCGCAGATGAGCGGATCGCGGCGAAGACGGGCGGTTACTGGGCTGCGCTCGGCGTCGAGACGGTGGACGGCCAGGACCGTCCTGTGCCGACCGCCGAGTGGCTCGAGCGCCTGGCCCCGGGCGCGGCCGCCGTCATCGCCATCGGCACCTGCGCCACTTGGGGCGGCGTCCCCGCCGCCTACGGCAATGTCACCGGCGCCATGTCGCTCATGGACTTCCTGGGCGCGGACTACCGGAGCGCCTTCGGCCTTCCGGTGATCAATGTCCCCGGCTGCGCTCCGATCGGCGACAACTTCATGGAGACGGTGGCGGCCGTCCTGCTGTTCCTCCAGGGCTTGGGGCCACTGCCGGAGTTCGACGAGCTCGGCCGGCCGGCATGGCTCTTCGGCCAGACCGTCCACCGCGGCTGCGGCCGGGCCGGCTACTACGAGGAAGGAGAGTTCGCCGCCGAGTACGGCGACAAGGAGTGCCTGGTCAAGATCGGCTGCTGGGGCCCGGTGGTGAACTGCAATATCGTGGAGCGGGGCGCGATCAACCACATGGGCGGCTGCATGAAGGCCGGAGGCGTGTGCATCGGCTGCACGATGCCCGGCTTCCCCGACCGCTTCTCCCCCTTCTACAAGATGCCGCCGGGGGCCAACCTGTCGACGATGGGAGCGAAGTTCACGGGGCTGTTCATCCGCCCGCTTCGACGCCTGACGCAGCAGTTCCAGAGTCGCGAGACCCGCTGGGACCGGACCGGCGCCGTGCCGAGCGGATGGGGGCACGTGGCCGAGCCGACGCCGCCGCAGAAGGCCCTGCACTACTTCTACGAGAGGTGGCGCCACTGGGGCGTGAAGGGGCAGCGGTGACGGACGCCGACCTCTACCGGCTCTGGCAGGTCTGGCTCGCCATCGGCGGGGTCATCGTGGTCGTGGCGGCGGCCCTGCTGGTCGCCATCTGGGTCACGGCGCGAGGCATCGAGCGGGAGGCGCTCGGCGCCCTGAGGGCGGTGGAGAAGATCGGGGTGGCCACGCGGCCCATCTGGCGGCTCGACGACACGAATCGGGTGGCCGACGAGCTACTCGCCGCCGCCCGCGACCTCGAGACGCACGGGCGCGAGATCGCCTCGGCCCTCGAGGGCACCGGTCCGACGCGGAGGAGCCACGCATGACACGGCACGCGATTTATGCCGTCTGGGGCATCTCGCTCGCCCTTGGCGTGGTGGTCCTCGTCGTCGTGGCCGGCCTGCTGGAGCTGATTTTGCGTAGCGCGCGCCGGATCGAAGGGGTGCTAGGGGACATCTGGACCGCCGGGCAGGGGGTCGCGAACAACACCATCCACATCGCATTGCTCCACCGGACCAACCTGACCGCGGGGCGCATCCTCGACGCCGCGGGCGGTGTCCTGTCCGCCATCACCGCGATCCGCAACCACGCGCAGCGCTGCCCCCGCTGCCCCGACTGCGCCGGCAGGAGGTAGGCCATGGTGCTGCTGCTGACGGTCCTCACGGCGCTGGCGGTGCTGGCCCTGGTCGCGGTCCTGCTGGTCTACCTGGTCCGCATCACCCGTGTCCTCGAGCGGATCGGTGGAACGCCCACGAGCCTCCTCGCGAAGATCAGGCTCGGCGTCCGGGCCATCGAGCAGGAGACCGGGGCCCTGGGTCCGGAGGTGACGCGGCTGAACGACGGGCTCACGGCTATCGCCGGCGGGCTGAAGGCGGTGGACGATCACCTGGCCGGCACCGTGGCCGCGGTGGCAAAGCAGAGAGGCACGCGTTGATCGCCCGACCGTCGGGCCCCGGAGCGTCCGCGAAGGCGCCCCGACGGCGAGTCTGGAGAGGCTGAGATGCAGGGTCCAGCCGCCGTCTACGTCATCTGGTGGATCATGCTCGTCCTCGCCGTGGTCGTGGTGCTGCCGGTGGTTCTCTATCTGCTGCATCGCCTGTGGCGCGCCGCCCACTCTATCGAGCGCTATACAGGCGAGGCGCTCGCGGCGGGGCTCGGGATCGCGCGCAACACGGCCGCCATCGGCGCGCTCGATGAGACCGTGAGGCTCGGCGGCGAGCTGGGCTCGGTCGCCGCCTCGATCCGCCGCCATAGCTCGGCCATCGAGAAGACCCTCGCGGATCGGGTCTAACACGATGCGGAAAAACTCGCAGGCTGCTCAAAAGGGTCCAGATGCAAGGCGGCGCCCGAGGGCCGCACGCGAGGCGTACTCTCTGTACGTTGAGCGTGCGGCCGAGGGCGCCAACGCAGCAGATGGGCCTTTTTCAGCAGCCTGCTAGGGGAAATGCCGAACGATCCGCCTGCCAGAGAGGAGAGCGCATGCTGCTCGTGCTGACGCTCGTCGCGATCGCCATCGTGGTCGGGGTGCTGGCCGGCTACCTGATCGCCGTCGCCCGCGCGCTGGTCAAGGCGCGGAGGAACGTGGCTCAGCTCGCCGGAGGGCTCGAGGCCATCGCCGGTCAGGCGGGTCCGCTCGGCGACCGGCTCGGCCCGATCAATGCAGCGCTGGGCGACCTCCTGGCCGCTCTCGCCATCGTGGACCGCCACCTGCTGGGGGTGGCGGGCCTCCTGCGGCGCTGAGGAAGGGGAGAGCCATGTGCTTCAAGAACCTGCCCATCGAGTTCGACGCCCACGGTAAACCGCACCTCCGGTCGGGCGAGCCGGACCCCTACGGAACGTCTGGCGAGGTGCAGGCGAGCACGCCGCGCCCGCCGTCCCGGGAGAAGATCGAGGAGCTGCTCGCGCGCAACGGCCATATCCGGAGCGTGGACTTCGACCCGGTGACCCGCGTGGCCGGCGCACTCGCCTTCCACGCAGTGGCCGACCTCAAGGAAGGCAAGGTGGTCGAGGCGCGCTCCATGGCCACGCTCTTCCGCGGCTACGAGGTCATCATGCTGGGCCGCGATCCGCGCGACGCCATCTTCATCACCAGCCGCGCCTGCGGGGTGTGCGGCGGCGTCCACTCCGTGACCTCGTCGATGGCCATCGAGATGGCCTTCGGCATCGCGCCGCCGCCCCTCGGCCTCGTGGTCCGCAACCTGGCGCTGGCCTCCGAGTTCCTCTACGACCACCCGCTCCACCTGTTCCTGCTGGCGGGGCCCGACTACTCGGAGGCCATCGTGAGGCAGACCAACCCGGAGCTGTGGGAGCGCGCCGCGCGCGCCGCCGCGCCCCACGCCGGGTTCCACGGGTACCGGACCATCGGCGACATCATGATCGACATGAACCCGCTCACGGGGAAGCTCTACGTCGAGGCGCTCCACATGACGCGGGTGATCCGCGAGGCCTACGTGCTGCTCTGCGGGAAGTACCCGCACCCGCAGACCATCGTGCCGGGCGGGATGTCGACGACACTCAGCACCTCGACCTTCAACGAGTTCTACGTCCGCCTCGCCCAGTTCTTCGACTACAGCAAGCGCGTGGTGTCGCTCTGGGACGACCTCTGCGACTTCTTCTTCGACGCCAATCCCGCCTACCGGCGTGTGGGCGCCCGGCCGAAGAACCTGATCGACAGCGGGATCTGGGATCACCACGAGGCCTACGACGCCGCCTACGCCCATGCCGGTGACTGGGGCGACCGGCGTTGGGCCACGCCCGGCGTCATCGTCGAGGGCGAGCTCAAGACGACCGACCTCCACGCGATCAATATCGGCGTGGAGGAGTTCGTGGAGCACTCGTACTACGAGGACTGGGACGGCGGCCGGTTCAAGACCGATCCGGTCGCCAACCCGCTGAGCCCGTATCACCCCTGGAACAAGCAAACCCGGCCCAAACCCTCGGGGCAGAACTGGCGCGAGAAGTACACGTGGGACACGGCGCCGCGCTGGGACCGGCTGGCCATGGAGGCGGGGGCCTACGCGCGGATGTGGAACACGGCGGTGGCGCGCAAGATCGCCCCCAACCCCTTCATCGAGCCGACCGGCGGGAGCCTCAAGCTCCGCCTGCCCCAGGGATCGCTCCCCGAGATGGAGCTCGAGTGGAAGGTGCCCGACGCGTGGAACGCGCTTGAGCGCAACCGAGCCCGCGCCTACTGCATCCCGTACACGGCGCTGGTGGCCCTGGTCAACTGGCTGGCGGGACTCGATCTGGTGAAGAAGGCCCAGACGCGCGTCAGCACGCCGTTCGAGGTACCGATGCGGGGCCAGCAGATCGGCGTCGGCTTCTGGGGCGCCGGGCGCGGCTGGCTTACCCACCACCTCGTGCTCCAGGACGGTGTGGTGGCGAACTATCAGATCCTGACGCCCTCGACCTGGAACGCCTCGCCGCTCGATCCCTGGAAGCGCCCGGGGCCCTATGAGGAAGCGGTCCTGAACACACCGATCCTCGAGTCTTTCTCCAAACCCGAGGACTACAAGGGCATCGATATACTGAGAACGATCCGGAGCTTTGACCCCTGCATGCCGTGCACGACCCACATTCACACCGACCAGCGCGTGATCAGCCGGGAGGTCACGACGTGCGCCTGCGGGGTCGACGACTGAGTGGCTGAGGCCGGACGGGATGCGGACGCTGATCGGTGGCGTGGGCTACTGGTACCTGCGCGACGGCTCGTTGGGGCCCGCGGTCGCCGGGGAGCTCGGCCGTGAGACCTGGCCGGCTGACGTGAGAGTCGAGGATCTGAGCTACGGGCCCATCGCCGTGATGCACCGCCTCCAGGACATGGACCCGCCTTTCGAGCGCCTCGTCCTGGTCTCGGCCGTCCGCCGGGGCCGAGTCCCGGGCACGGTGACGGCCTATCGGTGGGACGGGGGGCTCCCCGAGGCGGAGGAGGTCCAGGCGCGAGTGGCCGAGGCCGTGACGGGGGTGATCAGCCTCGATAATCTCCTGGCGGTGGTGGGGTTCTTCGACGCCTTGCCCTCCGAGGTGCTGGTGGTCGAGGTGGAGCCCGAGGACGAGGGTTGGGGGGAGGGGTTCAGCGCCCCGGTCGAGGCGGCGCGGCCCCGCGTGATCGATACCGTCCGCGAGCTGGCCTCCAGAGGCGGCGCGCGCGTCGTACTCGCATGACCGAGGCCGAGTTCGAGGAGCTGTTGACCCATCTCGATGCCCTCGTCGCCGAGTTCGAGGAGCATCCGGATCCGGCGGTGAGCGCGCGCGCGCTCGAGCTGATCCGCCACGTCGATGCCGTGCATCGCGAGGGGCTCGGGCGAATCGTCGGCTTGATCGGCCGGCGCGTTCCCGAGCTCCTCGAAGAGGCCGCGCGGGACCCCGTCGCGAGGATCCTCCTCGCGCTTTACGATCTCGCGCCCGCCGGACGCAAGAGCGCGGCGTTCGTTCCGATCGCCGACCTCGAGCGGAGCGCGGCCGCGGCCCGCGCGCGCGGCCAGCGCGACTCATGAAGCCCCGCGCCCTCGTGGTCGGGATCGGCAATGTCCTTCGGGGCGACGACGGCTTCGGCGTCGAGGTGGCGAGGCGGCTTCAGGCCCTCCATCATGTCACCGCGCGGGCCAACGTGATCGAGGTCGGCATCGGCGGCGTCCATCTCGTTCAGGAGCTGATGGACGGCTACGACCTGCTCGTGATCGTGGACGCGGTGGACCGGGGCGGCGAACCCGGGCGCCTCTATGTCCTGGAGCTGGGCGTTCCGTCCACGCCTAGGGCGTTCGAGGCGTGGGAGCGCGACCTCACTGACATGCACGAGGCGGTCCCATCCAAGGCCCTGGTCGTGGCCCGAGCCCTCGGCGTCCTCCCGGCCCGCGTGCTCCTCGTCGGCTGCCAGCCGGCCCAGACCGACGAGGTCGAGATCGGGCTGAGCCCGCGTGTCGGGAGTGCCGTGGAGGAGGCAGTCGACCGCGTCCGGTTGCTTCTCGATCCCGTCCAGGAGCTCCGGCGCCGCGACGAGATCCTCCAAGTGATGTTCTGGCTCGACGGTGAGGGGCTCGGCCCCGATGTCGCGCTCGCGGACCTCGTGCGCTTCGTCGATGACCCGCCGGCCGTCGAGGCCGCGCTCGCACGGCTCGCCGAGGCCGGCTACGTGGAGGCCGAGCCCGCGCCGAACGCGCGCTATCGGCTCACGCGGCTCGGACAAGACGAGGGCCGGCGGCGATTCCTCGACGAATTCGAGCCCTACCTGGCGCGACACGCCCACGGCGAGTGCGGCGCGGCTGACTGCGACTGCCATGCCGGAGGCGGCGAATGCCGGGGGCTCGCCTGAGACCGGCCCCCGAGGCGACCTGCGGGTGTGGCGTCGCGCTCGACGCCGGCGATTGCCTCTGCCCGGCGACGCCGCTGGCCAAGCTCATCGGGCGCCGCTACGTGCTGGGCCTCCTGAGCCTCGTCGCCAACCGAGGCACGGTACGGTTCAGCCAGCTCAGGAGCCGCCTTGGGGGTGTCAGCTCGTCTACCTTGGCCGCCCGGCTCGCCGACCTGGAGGCGGCGGGGCTGATCGCGCGCGCGGTTCACCCCGAGACGCCGCCGCGGGTGGACTATTCGCTGACGGCGAGAGGCCGCGAGCTGTGCCGCGTCCTCACCGACTTCCTGCGGCGGGGTCGGCCGCCGACGGCGTGAGGCGGAGCCCAAGATTTTTTTTGCCCGCGGCGCTTCGATTTCTCGGAGCAGGTCCGGCCCATCGAACCATGAGAGGGAGAGTCATATGCATCGCAAGCATCTGCCCGTGCTCGGGACGCTCCTCCTCGCCGGCTTCGCTTGGCTCGCACCGGCGCGCATCCTCGCCCAGGAGGCGCCCGTCCGGGGCGGCACCCTCGTCGTGGCCATCTCGGCCGATCCGGGCCATCTGAACCCCGCCATCACGACCGGGGGTCCGACCCATACGGCCGCCGAGCCTCTCTACAACGGCTTGCTCGGGCGCGACGAGCGCGGGAACCCGATCCCGGAGCTGGCGGAGATCTGGCAGGTCGAGCAGGGCGGAGCCGTCTACCGGTTCCGCCTGCGCGACGGAGTGAAGTGGCACGACGGCGCCCCGTTCACGTCGGCCGACGTGAAGTTCACCTTCGAGGAGATCCTCCTCAAGTTCCACGCCCGCACCAAGGCGTCCATGGGAGGCTCGCTCGCGGGAATCGAGACGCCGGACGACCGCTCGATCGTTTTTCGGTTCAAGCAGCCCTACGCGGCGCTGCTTTCCCAGCTCGACGCCACCGAGGCTCCGATCATCGCCAAGCATGTCTACCAGGGCACGGACCCTCAGACGAATCCCGCCAACACGAATCCAGTGGGCACCGGACCGTTCAAGCTCGTCTCCTACAAGAAGGGCGCCGAGATCCGTCTCGCCCGCAACCCGGGCTACTTCAAGGCCGGCCTGCCCAACCTGGACGAGCTGGTGATGCGGATCATCCCCGATGCGTCGACGCAAGTGCTCGCGCTCGAGAACGGCGAGGTGGACTTTCTGTGGGGCGTGCCCGGTCCACACCTGAGCCGCTTCAAAGCCGACGCGCGCTTCCGGACGGCCCAGACCGGATACAACCCGGGCGGCTCCAACTGCATCATGACGGTGAGCTTCAACCTGGCCCGCCCGATCCTGAACGAGCCCAGACTCCGCCGGGCCCTCGCCCACGCCACCGACCGCCAGCCGTTCCTCGCCCAGATCCTCTTCGGGGAGGGCAAGGTCGCCACGGCGCCCATCTCGAGCGAGATCCCCTCGGCGCATGCGGCGGGGCTGGCGCTGCCGAGGTTCGACCGGCGTGAAGCCGAGGGGCTGCTCGATGCGATCGGGTGGAAAAGGGAAGGCGAGGGGACGCGGGTGGCTCGAGGCGTGCCAGGAGTCGCCGACGGGACGCGGCTCACCCTCGACTTCGTCCACTTCCCCACCTTCGCCAAGTACGGCGAGCTAATCCGCCAGCAGTGGAGCGCCGTAGGTGTCGCGGTGGCGCTCAGGCCACTTGAGCCCGCTGTCTTCGCCCCCGCGGTGTTCAGGGACCGGAGCTTCGACACCAACGTCATCTCGTACTGCAATGGGCCGGATCCGGAGATCGGCGTCCGGCGGATGTACCACTCGTCCCAGATCGGCCCCGCGCCGTTCACCAACGCCGCCGCCTACCGGAATCCGAGGGTCGACGCCCTCTTCGACGAGGCGAGCCGGACCGTGGACCGCGACAAGCGGTCGCGGCTCTACCGGGAAATCCAGGAGACCGTGGTCCAGGACCTGCCGTACTACTGGCTCGTGGAGACCCTGAGCACCCGCGCCTGGTCGGCACGCTGTGGCGGCTTCAAGCCCTGGAGCGGGCTCTTCGCCGAGGCCGGCTTCTGCAAGCGGTGAGCCTCCGGTGACCTCGCGCTATCTCGTGAGGCGGCTCTCGCAGGTGCTCCCCACCGTCGCGGCCCTCATCCTGCTGACCTTCTGTCTCATCCATCTGGCCCCGGGCGACCCGGTCATCGCTCTCGGCGGAGAGCATGGGGATGTCGGCTACTACGCCTTCATCCGGGCCAGGTTCGGGCTCGACCGCCCACTACCCGCGCAACTCCTCACCTATATGAGGAACGTCTTCGAAGGGGACCTCGGCGTCTCCTATGTCCACGGCCGGCCCGTGGCGGGCCTGATCGCGGAGCGGCTCCCCGCCACGCTCCTCTTGATGTCGACGGCGCTCTTGCTCTCGAGCGCGGCCGGAGTCGCGCTCGGGGTCCTGGCCGCGCGCCGCGCCCACCGCCCGGCCGACCTCCTGCTCCGGACCGCGGCCCTCCTGGGCTATGCCACGCCCTCCTTCTGGCTCGCCCAGGTGGTCGTGCTCGCGCTCGCCGTCGGCACGGGCCTCTTCCCGGTGCAGGGGATGACTGATGCGCGTCAGGCCTCCACGGGGCTTCGGCACGCGACCGACGTCTTGCGCCATCTGGCACTGCCGGCCTTCGTCTTGGCGACCAACGAGCTCGCGCTCACGACGCGCCTCGTGCGCACGGGTCTTCTCGAAGCCCTCGCGAGCGACTACGTGCGGACGGCCCGGGCGAAGGGGCTGCCGGAAGGGCGCGTCGCCCGCCACGCGCTCCGGAACGCCCTGCTCCCGGTGGTCACGGTGATCGGCGGCCGGGTGGGCATGCTCTTCTCGGGCGCCGTCCTCGTGGAAGCGGTCTTCGCCTGGCCGGGCCTCGGGCAGCTCCTGGTGTCCTCGCTCCTGGCCCGCGACTACCCCGCGTTGCTCGGGATGTTCCTGCTCGTATCGCTCGCGGTCGTCTTCGCCAATCTCGTCACCGACCTCCTCTATGGCTGGCTCGATCCCCGCATCCGTTACGAGTGACCAGAGGCTAGCCCTCGGATCCCGGGCCCCGGAAGCTGTGACCAGCATCCTGAGGATTCTCCGCAGCGCGGGCGGCGGCGCGGGCATGGCGATAACATGCGCGCTCTTCGCCGTCGCGATCCTCGCTGACCGCATCGCGCCCATGGATCCCTTCGCCTCGGTCGCTGTGCCGCTGAGCGCGCCCTCGGCGGCTCATCCCATGGGAACCGACGACCTCGGGCGCGACCTCTTCTCCGGGGTCGTCCACGGCGCGCGGACGTCGCTCATGGTGGCGCTCTCGGTCACCGTGCTAGCCTCGGTCCTCGGGATCATCGTCGGGGCGGTCTCTGGCTGGCGGGGTGACCTCGTCGACGACACGCTCATGCGGCTCACCGAATTCGTCCAGGTCGTGCCCCGCTTCTTCCTCGCCGCGATTGTGATCGCGCTCTTCGGGCCGGGTCTCGACCGCCTTGTCCTCCTGCTCGGGCTCACCTCCTGGCCGGCGATGGCGCGCGTCGTGCGGGCCGAGGTGTTGTCCGTGAAGACCCGCGAGTTCATCCTGGCCGCTCGCGCGCTGGGCGCGCCGGCGGGGAGAATCCTCGCGCGCGAGGTGCTCCCCAATGTGCTCGGGCCCACCGTCGTCGTGGCCTCGCTCAACGCGGCCGCCGTGATCCTGCTCGAGGCGGGGCTGTCCTTCCTCGGTCTGGGCGACCCCGATGTCGTGAGCTGGGGCTATCTCGCGAACAACGCGCAGCGCTTCCTGCGCGTGGCGTGGTGGATGGTGGTCTTCCCGGGGGCCTCGATCGCGCTGGCGATCCTCGGCCTGAACCTCCTGGGCGACGCCCTGAGCGACGCGCTCAACCCGCGGGCCCTGGCGCGGGAGGTGCCGGACGCCGACGGCGCTAGGCGGCGCGCGTGAGCAGGTGCTCGGCGAGACGGCGGATCGCGGTGACGCTCGGCGCATCGGGCCGATGCGCGATTGGCGCCGTCCCCCGCTCATCGGCCTCCACCACCGCCTGGTCATAGGGGATCACCGCGGCGAGGCTCAGGGCGTGACGGCCCGCGAACTCGCGCACCGTCTCTTCGTCGCGTGCAGTGCGGATCTTGTTGGCGACCATGTGAACCGTCTGGATCCCCAGGTCCCGCGCGAGGGCGAACGAGCGCTGGGCCGTTTCCAGCGACTTGAAGTAGGGCTCGGCCACGACGAGCAGGGTGTCCACGTGGCGCGCCGTGCCCCGGCTCAGGTGCTCCAGCCCGGCCTCGAGGTCGACGATCGCCATCCGGGAGGTCTCGGCCACCAGCCCGCGCAGGACGCCACGCACCGTGGCGTGAGCCCGGCAGAGTCAACCCGAGCCGCCGTGACTCGGCTGCCCCATCACCAGCAGCGTGAGATTCTCGCCCGCGGGCACGCCGAAGCGGTCGATGAAGTCTTCGGCGGGCACCGTGAGCTCGAGCCACCTCCGGCCCTGGGCGTCGGTCCGCTCCTCGAGGAAATCCCGCGGGAGGGCCGGCAGTCCCGTCGCGGCGCCTGCCGGCAGACCGACCGTCATCGCCAGGTTCGGATTGCTATCGTCGTCCACCGCGACCACGCTGAGTCCTCGGTCCGCCAGGACGCGCGCGAGCGTTCCGGCAACCGTCGTCTTGCCTGAACCGCCCTTGCCCCCGACTGCGATCTTCATGGTAGGCCTCCCGGAAGGTCAGTCTGCCCGGGGCGCGCGTCCGGCGCAAGAGGGGCGCGTCGTCGACTTGGTCGACGCCTCCCGGCCGACTTTCGAGATGCGTCCCGTCGCCGTCGGGAGAGCCGGAGCGAAGCGGTCAGGCGCTTGCATGCGCCAAGCGCATGCAAGAGGCTGCGATCTGGTCATCTTTCCGGATCACCGCGTTCTGGCCGCGACGCCTGTTGGCCACCGAGACTGGTCGGTCTTTCAGGAAGTCGAAGTTCCGCTGCCCGAAGTCGGCGTGCAATGACTCCACGCTGGGATCTTCATCGGTGTCCTCGTCGGCGAGCGGGCATCCCAAGACCGGGAAAGCGTCGGCGGCGATTCGCGAGGGCCGGCGTGAGAGCCGGCCCTCGCGGGGGAGCGCTCAGGCGGTGACGGATGTAGCGGCGACGTCCTCCACGCCCAGCTCGGCGAGCTTGGCGGGCGTGGGCCAGCCCGTCTCCGGGTCCCAGCCCGCCATCTGGTAGTAGGTGCGCCGCGCCGCCAGGAACTCGACGGGATCGATGCGCTGACCCTTGAGCGCGCCGTTGCCGATGCCCTCGTGCATCCGGTGGGGCAACACGTCGTCGTCGGGCGTGAAGCCCTCGCGACAGTTGAACAGGCGCATCATGGTGTTGGCGCGCTCGCCCACCTTCATCATCTCGAAGAGGCTCGTGTTCCATCCCGTGACGGCGTTGACGTAATCGACGAGCGGCTGGAGTTGGAGCGCGTTGAGCGGCGCGCCGACGAAGTCGCACATGCCGACGCAGTTGTAGAAGCTCCAGACCTGCTGGGTGACGAAGAAGGCCCGCACCTTCTTGGCGTCGAGCGTCAGCGGGTCGAGCGGCTCGATGAGCCCCAGCGGCCCCATCGGGTGACCCTGGGTGTGGAAGCCGGCATAGAGCGGGTCATGAGGCGCCTCCATGTGATCGGCGCCCGTGGGTGACAGCGCGTAGGCCAAGGAGAGGCCCTTCTTCCCACGCGGGTCGTGCATCGGCAGCTCCTGCCCCTTGACGTGGAGCGCGAAGCGGTCGGCGCCCCGTCCCAAGTGCTCGGCCGCGCGCTTGACGCCCTCGCCCAGCAGCTTGCCGATGCCCTCCCGCCGGCCGATGAGGTGAATGATCGGCTCGAGAGCCGCCGCGTTGCCGAAGATCAGCTCGATCCCGCCCGTGTCCTCCTTGCTGATGATGCCGTGCTCGAAGCACTCCATGGCGAAGGCGATGACGGCGCCCGTCGAAATGGAGTCGAGGACGTACTGGGCGTAGAGCTGGTTCACGCGGGCGAGCGCGTGGAGGTCGCCGACTCCGCACAGCGATCCCGAGGCCGCGAGGGTCTCGTACTCCGGCCCGCCGTACTTCGGCGTCACGCCTTCATCGGGGATCTCGACCTCGCGCTTGCAGGCCACGGCGCAAGCGTAGCACGTGCCGCGGTTGACGAGGATGGTCTCGGCCATCCTCTGGCCACTGATCGCCTTGGCATGCTCGAAGGAGCCGTCACGGAAGTTGCGCGTGGGGAGGATGCCGCTCGCCTCGAGCGCGAGCACGCCGCTGGCGGAGCCCAAGGTGTGGAAGCGGTCCTGCTTGCGATCGTAATGCTCGCGGAACCAGGTCAAGCCCGTCTTGGCGCCCTCCTTGTCCACCGGCGCATTCGGCTTGCTGCCCCGCACTGCGATGGCCTTGAGGTTCTTCGACCCCATCACGGCTCCGAGCCCCGCCCGGCCGTGGAAATGCTTGAGCTGGTTCACGATGGCCGCGAACCGCACGCCGCGCTCGCCCGCCACGCCCGTCTGCAGCACGCGGATGCGCTTGTCCCCCAGTTCTTGCTCGAGCCCGTCCTGGACCTCGCCCGAGAGCTTGCCCCAGTATTGCCGCGCATCGCGGAACTCCACCCGGCCGTCCTTGATCCAGAGATACGCCGGCGTCTCGGACCGACCCCGGATCATGAGGCCGTCATAGCCGGCCGCGCGCAGCTCGGGGCCCCACCACCCACCCGCCTCCGCCTCCCCGTAGGCCCCTGTGAGGGGAGACTTGGCCGCCGCCGTGTAGCGGTTGGTGCCAGAGAGTGAGAGCCCGTTGATCACGCTGGTCGTGAAGACCAGGATATTGTCGGGCCCGAGCGGGTCGACGCCCGGCGGCAGGTCCCGCAGGAGGAGGTGGCATGCCAGGGCGCCGCCGCCCAGGTGCTTGCGGAGCACGGTCTCGGGGATCACCTCGACCCGCGTCTGCCGGGTGCCGAGATCGATGTGGAGCAGCTTGAAGGTGATGCCGGTCGCCATGTCGATCCTCCTTGAGGGTCACGGTAGCGTTGCCCGCCGTCCGATGTCAACCCCTTGACGCCCACAGACGGTCCGGCACATGAGGAAGACCCCGCCTGTGCTGACCGCAGGCTTGATAAGATGGAGCCGAGGGAACCCGATGAGGCGTCAGAGAGTGATGGGCCTGCTGGGTGGCCTGCTGGTGCTCGGGCTCTGGGTCGCCGCCGGCCATTCCCAAGGGCCGGGGCGGTGGATCACGGCTGCGCCGATGCCGAACGAGCGCACCGAGGTTGCCGTCGGCGAGGTCGCGGGGAAGGTATATGTGGTCGGCGGGATGGGCGGAGACGCGCTCCTTGCATACGATCCAGGGGCGGATCGATGGCAAGCGCGCGCCTCGCTCCCGCGACCGCTCCACCACGCGACCGCCTCGGCGGTGGGCGGGCTCCTCTACGTGGTCGGCGGGTACACGGAGGCGTGGAATCCGGTCGACACCGTCTTCGAGTACAATCCCGCCACCGACCGCTGGCACGAGCGCGCGAGGATGCCGACGGCCCGCGGAGCGCTCGCGGCCGGCGTGATCGATGGAAGGATCCACGCCGTCGGGGGCGTCGGGCGCGACCGGCGCAACACCGACGCCCACGAAGTGTACGATCCGCTCAGGGACCGCTGGGCCCGTGGCGCCCCGCTTCCCACGCCGCGGGATCACCTGGCCCTCGGCGTGGTGGCGGGACGTCTCTATGCCATCGGGGGTCGAGTGGACGGAAGCTTCGGGCGGAACCTGCAGGCCAACGAGGAGTACGACGGCCGGACCGACCGCTGGCGCGGGCGGGCCCCCTTGCCGACAGCCCGGAGCGGTATCGCCGCGGCGGCGCTTGACGGAAAGATCTTCGTCTTCGGCGGTGAGGCGCCGGCGGGGACCTTCAACCAGACCGAAGCCTATGACCCGGTGGCGGACCGATGGAGCACGTGGGCGCCGATGCCCACGGCCCGGCATGGCCTCGGCGCCGCCGCGGTGGGAGGGCGGATTTTCGTGATCTCGGGAGGACCTCGACCGGGCGGGTCGTACTCGGTCCTAAACGAGGTCTTCACGCCCTGAGCCGGCGGGCGCGGTCGAATCAGTCGTTCTCATAAGGTGCAAAGAAAGATACGGCGGACCTGCCGGGGCTCGCCCTGGGTCCTGCTAGCCGAGCCGCTCGACGATGGCGCGCGCCCAGGCCATGCGCTCCGGGGCCATCACGAGCTTGTCGGCGAAGGGCTCGCCGAACGGCCGAGTGGCGTCGATGCCGAGCTTGGCGGTGACGCCGCGCTCATCGGCGCTCGGGTCGAGCAGGGCGCCCAGGCTCCCCGAGATCACCACGAGGTCGCGGTCGGGCTGCATGCGGGTGGCGACCGCCCACAGGACGTCCGCCTCGTCCAGGACGTCGATGTCGTCGTCCACGACGATGACGAGCTTCAGGTAGTGGTCCACCCCGAGCACGATCGGGATGACGTGCTTGGCCTCGCCGGGGCGGTTCTGCCTGATCGACACGTAGGCGGTGAAGGCGGACGCGCCGGAAAGCGGCACGTGCACGGCCTTCACGTTGGGGATGACGCGCGCGAGGGCGTTCATGATCTCGGCCTCCCGGATCAGGCCGAGCGTGGTGATGTGGTCGCCGGCGCGTCCGGAGCCGATGGATTGGAACCACGGCCGCTCGCGCATGGCGAGAGCACGCGCGACGAAGACGTGCTCCGTGCTGCGCCGGGAGAAGTAGCCCGTGAACTCGCCGAAGGGGCCCTCCGGCTCCCGGGCGCCCGGGAGGATCTCGCCCTCGATGACGATCTCGGCGGCGGCGGGAACGTGGAGGTCGATGGTCGCGCACGCGGCCACGCGGAGCGGCTCGCCGAAGAGGCCACCCACCACCTCGAACTTCCCCACGTCGGGCGGCGGATAGGCGAGCGAGCCCATGGAGACCAGCGGGTGGAGCCCGAGGACGACGGCGCATGGCAGCGGCCGCCCCTTGGCCTCGGCTCGGCGCTGGTACTCGAACATCCGCCGGCGCGAGTGGAGGCTCACCCCCATCCGGTTCCGCCCCTTGAGCTGGAAGCGGTGGTACCCCTGTGTCTCGACACCGGTGTCGGGGTCGCGCGCCACGAGGATTCCCGCCGTGAGGTACCGCCCTGCATCGCCCGGGAAATAGAGCGGGATCGGTAGCGCTGCCAGGTCCACCGTATCCCCGGTGAGGGCGCGGTGCCCGAACGGCGGCTCGGTGACGACTACCGGCTTGATGTGCTCCTTGATCCGGCGCGCGTACTCGGCGGACAGCGCGCTTTCGGGCACGCCAAGCGCGAAGGCGAGCGCCCGGCGGCTCGCCACGACGTTCGACACGATGGGCATGTCGTATCCGGTGACCCGCTCGAAGACGAGGACCGGATAACGGCGCCGCCGCTCGTACTCGAGCACGAGCGCCATCACGTCGTGCTCGATCGAGACGGGCTCGGTGACGCGGACGACCTCGCCAGGGTGGGCCTGCCCGTAGGCGACGATGAAGCTGCGGAGGTCTTGAGCTGCCATGGCGCCGATTCTAGCCCAGCGGGGACGGCCCGGCCAGGAGGCGACTGACGCGGCTGACGCGGGGCCACCCAGGCTATGAACAGGAGCCGTCGCGCTTCCTGGTCCACGTGTGGCGGGAGGGCACCGGGCTGATCAGCCACACGAGCTATCTCGGGAGTTCTCCGGGCCCTATTCATTCCACGAGGACGGCAAGCCGATCAAAAAGCGCCCTCGTGTAGGCATCACCCGGCCGCGCGCGTCCGCGAGATCGCGATCCTCTGTGATCACCGTGCAGACATGGCATGGCGAAGGCGGAGCGGAGTCTGCCCGGTTTCCGCAACAGTCTTGCCCACGCTTCTGCGCATCGCTCATAAAGCGGCGGGCAATGAGGCTTTCTCCCTGATGAGACTGCCCCTCGAAGCGAACTGACTGCACTCCTTTCTCTGCATTCGGCTCAGTGCTAGCACCGAGGCACAGTGATAAGTCATCGACGAATCAGGCTTGCACCCCCGAAGCGTGACGCTACGGAGGTGGCGCGATCCTTGCTCGCGAGGGGACTCATGAAGCGAGTGGGGCACTGCTTCAAGGTCAAGGCGCGCAACCGGGCGGGAAGCAAGGATCCGGGGCGATGCAGGATCGAGGAGATGTAGGTTTCATGCGACGTTGCCTCGCGACAGCACTCCTGGCGATCAGTAGCTTCCTGTGGCCGCTCTGGGCCCAGGCGGGCCAGCCGTGTGAGGTCGTCCCCATGCCGTGCACGTTCGAAGCGTTGCCCTTCACGTTCACGGTCGTTGACGCCGAGACGCGGCAACCGCTGGTGGACGTGCACGCGCTGGCTGAGTGGCAAAAGGAAGGTGTTGGCGGGCGGCTCAACGGCCCGCTGATGGTCCTGGAGGCGGTGAGCGGGCCGGACGGCGTGCTCGGCTTTCCCGGCTGGGGGCCGATCCAGGGCCCGGTGACGGGGATAGGCATCGGCCGCGACCCGATAATCACCGTGTTCAAGACCGAGTACAAGCCGCTGATGATCAACAACGGCAGCCCGCCGGGCACCAAGGAGACCCAGCGCGTGCGCCGGTTCGGCCAGGACGGCCGGACCTACGCGCTCGAGCGGTTCCGGGGCAGACGGGAGGAATGGCTAGAGCAGCTACACAGGGTGTGGCTTGGCGTCGCAGTTCCGAGAGACGCCGAGACCACTCTCAAGTTTCGCGAGCCCTATCTCAATCGTCTCAAGCGGGTCTCAGCCGAACGCCATAAGTTCCCCCCGGAGCAACAGCGTGGCGGAAGTTTCTTTTGGCATGTGGATAGAGAACTCAAGCTCCTTCAGGAAGGGCACCGATGAGAGCCATACAAGTCAACTCGATCAGCAGTCTGGCCGTCTTCATCCTTCTTCTGTTCCGAAGCGCTGACGGCTACGACCTGAGAACCCACGGCAGCATCACCAATCAAAGCTTTGATTCCTCGCAAGGACTCACACGATATCTGACCGAGATGGGCATCGCTTCCGGTGACGTCTTTGATCTTCAGGCCGTCACGCTACCTCGGGAACTGGCGGAATTCGCCAATGCTGGGACCGCTCGAGGCTGGATGGTCGAGGGCGCGATCCGCGAGGACGATTACCAACCGCATCTCATTCTTCAAAACGTCTTCGGGTGTGACCCGCCACAGAATCCTCCGTCGCTGATCGACCGGCCCTTGAACCACTTCTTCGACGTGCAGCGCACTGGCGGCGGGCTCACGCTGGCGGGTGTCTTTTCCGCGCCGGACTGGGCGCTCGGGCTCCAAGGGCGCGGACCCGGCGACAACCAGAATCACTTCTCGCTCCCCGATGCACGCGTCTATCAGCTCAGCTCACTGATCGAGACCAATCGCGTGGACAGGGACCGGAACACCGCTTTGATGTTCCGCACCCTGGGGCAGGTCATTCACGTCCTCCAGGACATGGCCCAGCCGCAGCACACACGCAACGACCCGCACCCCGGGTGCACGAACCCCCTCTTCCAGTTTGTCGCCGGGGGAAAGAGCTGGTATGAGAAGTACACCGAGACCCGCGCTTTGAATCAACCCTACCGCAGCCGGAGCGACGCGAGCCGGCCCTTGGTGCTCTCGGGGTATGGTCCGGTGGGCTTTCAAGCCTACGGAGATTATTGGGCGAATGCGAGCGGCTCCGGGCTGGCCGAGTTCTCGAGCCGCAACTTCTTCTCGGCCGGGACCAACCTCGGAAGCCTCTACCTGGCCGGGCCCTGTGGTGGCCTCCCGCAGCCCGCCTGCGACCCCCGGGCGTATCGAACCGAGGACTTCGACTTCACGATTCCGACGCTCACCGGCGGGCCGCTCACGGGCCGCCTGCGGTTCTTCCTTCGCGACATCGCCGACCCACTGACGGGACAGGTGGTTCCGGGGATCAAGGTCTCGAGCCGCTCGCTCTGGGATCAGCATCTCGAGACGAATCGGAGGCAGCCGAAGTTCGCCCTCAACACGTACAACTACGACTCGATCGCCGACGTCCTGCTGCCTCGGGCCGTGGGCTATTCGGCGGGCCTGCTCGACCATTTCTTCCGCGGCAGGCTGGACGTGGATGTGGTCGCGGATCCCGACGATTCCTCCAAGCTCAGGGTCGTCGGCAAGCTGGTGAGCCGCAACGGCGGGCCGGACGAACTCGTGTCCGGCGCGCTCGCGTTCTACTGGGACGACACGGACGGCGTGCGGAGCCCGGTGCCCGGCTTCGCGCCGATGGCGCTGACCGGGGTCACGGGAGACCCCATCGCATCGGCCTCGTTCCAGCCGCCCGAGGGCGCGGAGCGTTTCGTGGCCGTCTATCAGGGCGCGCTCGGGCAGGAGCAGGGGGCGGTCATCGGCAAGGTCGGCATGGGCGGTGGGGGCGTGGAGGAGCTATTCATCGAGCAGAACACGTTGGACATCTACTTCCGAAACGTGAACATGGTCGCGCCGCTCGACGTGGCCCAATACCTCAACATAGACGGCTCAGGTATCCCGGGCGTCCCCAACTTCCCTGACTTCTGCGACGGTCGTCAGCGGGTGATGTGGGGCGCTGACGGGGAGTCCTTCGCGGTCCGGTACAACGCCGGGACCCTGTTTGACTGTCAAACAAAGTGGGCAATCTTCTCTCTCAGCAGGCGTCCACCAGGTGCAACGTACGCAGTCCCGCCCGAAGCGACGCTCCTGGAGATCGTGGACGATACACCGCTGACGGGGCCTACGGGTCGGCGTGATGACGCCCGGGCGCACTTTCTGGATCGGTACCGGCACCTGCTCTACTCCGCCAATCGTGAAGTGCGGAATGACACCTCCCAGGTTCTCGACGGGGTGCTCGTGGACCTCAAGACGCGGTCCACGTTGCGGCAGTATCCGGCCGATCTGCTCGGTGAGTTCGGGGGTCAGCTCGACTTCTACGTGGTCTACGCGGATAGTCAGAAGCCGGAGGACGACGTCTACTTCGTCGTGAGTTTTGCGTACCTCGACCATCGCATTCATGGGGTTGACGCGGCCACGCCCGCTCGGTTCTCAGTATACAAAGGAGATTCGAAGCGGCTGCTGGTCCCCAACCATGCGTTCGGCTCCACGCGTCAGGTGGATGAGGTGTCGGAGCCGTTCTCCTCGTCATTCGCGAACCCGGTGGCGCCCCAGTCGAACCGGCACCATGTGATCTTCGCCGTGGTGGATCAGAAGGAAGAATTCGTTGACGGGGTGTTCACCGCTGATCGGGTGTACACGGTCTACGTGTATTCGGTCGATCAGGACGTGCTGCACATCGCGGGGCGTGACCACATCACGGACGGGAGTCTGGAGTTTCCGGTGGTTGCCGTCACCAGGCCGTACATGCTCTTTGGTGGGGCGGCATCCACTGATGCCGACGAGCTGTACCAGGGCGGTGAGTGGGACCTCGTCCGGTCGCCCAGTCTGATCCACGCGAACGGGGCGCAAACCGGTGACATCGCCCTCCCGGCGGAAGCCGCGGACAAGTTCATCGAGGCGTGGTCGGCCGATGGGACGCCGACGTTGGACTTGACGGCTCCGTTTCCGAAGATCGCGTCGGCGCTAAGCCCGAAGGCGAGGCTCAAGGCGCTCGGGGGCAGGTTCGTTCTGACAGCCAACGGGTTCAGTGCCGCTCCGGGAGCGTCCAACATGGACGTGTACTTCGTCGGCATCAGGTGAGCAGCTCGGCAACGAAAGGCCCCGGGGTGGCGAGGTACGGATATCTGAAAGGATGAAAGGACCACACTCAGACGTTGGCAGCGCTCGAGGCGAGGAGCGCGATAGCGAACGATACTCTTGAGAACCTCAAGACCGTGCCGGCATGGGACGTTTGGCCCGCCTGGAGCCCGGGCGCCTCCCGCAAGGGGGCGCACAGAAGGTGCGGATCTACGGAAGTGCTCTGGGCACTGGACTCATGAGCCCGTTTCGTATTGCTAAATTTAGTGACAGGTCCCGTCGAGGAGTACCGGAAGCCGGCGGGCCCTTCCTCAGTTCCGGAGCTGGCTGTCGGGGAACCGGAGGTGTTGAAGCTGGCCGCCGCGGTCTTGCGGCAGGATTGGGTCAGCGGAGTCGGGGAAAGCCGAAGTGGCGGATGCCGAACGTGAGCGCCACGGCTCAGCGTCGTTGCCAGGGAGGAGTCGGGAACCTCGGCTTCCCCGCCGCCACCTCGTCCGGCCACACGACCACCTGCTTGCCGTCCTGCCACTGGATGGTGACCATCTTGTGCCCGATCTGAAAGCCACGCTCGTCCACCGCATAGTCGCCGAACATGGTGCGGGTGCGCAGCTTCAAGAGCTCGGCGCGGAGCTTGTCGGCATCCAGGGTCCCGGCACGCGCCGCGGCGTCGACGAGGAGCTGGCACCCCGCGTAGGCAGAGGCGGAGTGATAGGAGGGCGGCCGGCCGAACTCCTTCTCGTAGGCCTCGACGAATTCTCGGGCGCCGGGGTAGGGCAGTCCGGTCTCCCACTGGGACGCGCCGTAGATGTACTCGGCCGTCTTGCCGAGGAGCTTGTAGAACTCGGGGAGATCACCGCCCACGGTGCTGCCGAACATCTTGACGTTCACGTCCAGCTCCTTCATCTGGCGGGTGATGGCGACCACGTCGTCGAAATAGGTGGCGGCGCCCAGCACGTCGGGCCTGGCTGCCTTGACCTTCGTGAGGATGGCCGAGAAATCGGTGTTACCCTTCGGATAGGCCTCCTGGAAGACGATCTCGAGTCCGCTCTTCTTCGCCAGCTCGGCGGCACCCTTGGCGGAGGCCTTGGGGAAGAGCGTGTCCTCGTTGATGAGCGCGATCGTCTTGAGGCCTGAGCGCGCCGCCAGGTTGATCATCCCCTCGAAATAGGCCTCCGCGGGCGAGACCACCATGAAGAGGTTCTTGCGCCCCTTCTCCCAGATCGAGGTGGTAGAGGCGAGGGGAGCCAGCATCACCTTTCCGTACTTCTCGGTGACGTTGGCGACGGCCTCGGTGATCGCCGAGGAGTAGGGGCCCATCACCGCGTCCACCTTGTCCTCGGTGATGAGCTTCTCGTAGAGGCGGACGCCCGTCTGCGGGTCCGACCGGTCATCGTAGAGGGCGAACTCAACCTTGCGGCCGAAGAGCCCGCCCCGTTCGCTGACCTGCTTCTGGCAGAGCAGGTAGCCCTCGCGGCCATAGACGCCGGGCTTGGCGTAGGTGCCGGTGAGGGAGATCGAGGCGCCGATCCGGATCGGCTGCTGGGCGAGCGCGGCGCCCGGCATTCCGGCACCGGCCGCGATCAAGAGAACGACGAGCATTCGTGCGAGGTGGCGACTGATCATGACCGAATCTCCTCGAGGGCGGCCTGCTCCAGGGTAGGCCGAGCTTAGCGCTCGCACCTGCGGCCGTCAAGGACGCCCGACCAACGCCCGGCCAGGCTTGACAACCTCGAGGCGGCGGCGCAAAGTCTCTCCGTCTCTGACGGCCCCACGCGTCCTGCGCGGGGCCCGCTCCTCCGCCCTGCGACCTTAACGGACCGAGTCCTGGGGGATCGAGCCATGAAGAAGAAAGCAGTCAAGAAGCCGGCACGCACCCGTGCCAAGACCCAGCGGAGCGCCGCCGATCCCCTGCTCGCGCCCATCAAGGGCGCCGATCAGCGGACGGTCGGCGGCGTCAAGATCGATATCCTCCGCGCGGGAAACGGACGGATCAAACGAGTCGTGTACCCGCCCGGCTTCCGCTGGTCCACGCACATGAAGCCGGCCGTCGGCACCACGCTCTGCATGCATGCGCATGTGGGCCTGCTGGCTCGCGGCCATGTCCGCGGCGAGTACGCCGACGGCTGTGCTTTCGAGTTCGTGGCGCCGCGGGCCGTCGTGGTCGAGCCCGGCCACGATGCCTGGGTTGTGGGCGACCAGGCAGCCGTGCTTATTCAGTTCGATGCCGAGGACGAGACGGCACGCCACTTCGGACTGCCCGAGGAGCACCGCCACCAGCACGCGTGACGCGCACCGAGAGGTAGGAGGCACCGTCCGCGGCCCGTCGCCCGGGCTCGGGTGGCGAGCTGCGAAGGCGTCGGACTAACCTACGTTCGAGCGCGGGCTCAGCCGACGCAAATCTTCCGGCCTGCTTGCCTCGGACGGCGGAACCCCCACCCCTGGCGCGTCCTGCGGCTCGCACTGCGTCCTGGGAGAGGCCTCGGAGGGCGCCGTCGAGACCCCTCCGATCTTGCTAGCGGCGCACGCTGTCACCGACAAACCTGACCTGCTCCTCACCCGTCAGGTTGTCCGGGGTGATGACCCAGGTTCCCCGACAGGCGGTGTCGGCCACCTTGCCGGCCATCCTGGGGTCAAAGATGAGGGTGCCAACGCTGCCGATACCCCCCAGGATGCAGAATGCCCCCTTGATGGGCGTGTAGACCACCGTCCCGAAGAAGCTGCCGACCCCGAGGCCGACCTCAACCGGAGTGCTCTCCTGCCAGGCGGCCCAAGCCGTCGTGCCCTGCCCGATCAGGATCAACGCGAGTGCAACTGCCATGAGCTGTCTCATGCCCAGCCTCCTTCGGGGGATCCTTGCTCTTGGCATACCACAAGTGAGCCGTCCGGCCGAGAAGCCGACCGCCGCCGTCGGACCATCTTGCCACATGCGGGACGGGGCTGGCGCCTTCGAGTCGAGCGTCTGGCCAGAGCCGGGCGCCGTGAGGTAGACTCTCGCCATGATCCAGGGCGTCGTCAGGGTTCGCGACGGAGTGCGCATCCACTATCGCCGCATGGGGCAGGGACCGGGCATGGTCCTCCTGCACGGATATCCGCAGAGCGGTCATATGTGGCGCAAGGTGATGCCGTCGCTCGCCGAGCGCTTCACCGTGGTCGCGCCCGATCTGCGCGGCTACGGCGATTCCGACCGGCCGGCCACCGGCTACGACAAGCGCAGCATGGCGGCCGACATCGCGGAGGTGATCCGCGCCCACGGCTTCTCTCCGGTGGTTCTCGTCGGCCACGACCGCGGCGCGCGGGTTGCCCATCGCTTGGCCCTCGATCATCCCTCACTGCTCACACGGCTGATCCTACTCGACATCGCGCCCACCTATGACGTCTTCGCGAGCACGGATCAGCACGGCGCGCGGGTCCGCTGGCACTGGTTCTTCCACCAGGTGCCCGATCTTCCGGAGGCGCTCACCGCCGGCCGAGAGGAGATCTATCTCCGGTACCTTTACAAGGCCTGGGCGCTCAACCCGGCGGCCATCGAGGACGAGGCCGTCCAGGAGTACGTCCGGTGCTTCCGCCAGGCGGGCGCGATGCGGGCGGCCTTCGACGATTACCGCGCGGGGGCGACCATCGACCTGGAGCACGATGGGGCGGACCGGCACCGGAAGGTCGCGGCGCCGACGCTCGTGCTGTGGGGGGAGTCCGGCCGGACCAGGCAGGCGGCGGACATGGTGGGCGTCTGGCGCGACCGGTGCGAGCGCGTGGAGGGCCACGCGATCCCGGACTCCGGCCACTTCATTCCCGAAGAGCAGCCGGCCGCCGTCATCGAGGCGATCCTGAAATTCGCGGGATAGGCCAGTCGATCTGGACCGCCGTCACAGATGGAGAGCACCCCGGGCTACGGGGCTGGGGATAACCTTCTATAGGGATCGGAGCCATTGGCCCCCAGCGGGCATCTGGATTGTGGGGCATCGCTCCTCCATTTCGGCGTCTACCTCGGAGGTTCGGGGCTGGGTCAGTCGCCTCACATCAATGAGCCGTTCTCTCTATTGGCGAATCGCTTTCCTGGATCGAGAATAAGGTCGATGCGTGGGACGTCTTGGGACGTCTCCAACGGGCTAGAGGGAGGAGCCGGATATGCTGGTCGGAGGGCTGTTGCTGCTCGTGGCCGTGGCCGTTGCCATGGCCCTCCGCGTGGCGCACCAGGGCGGCGGATGGACGGCGCTGGTCGTGGTCTTCTGTCCCGAGTACGAAAGGGTCGTCGAGCAGAAGGGCGATCAGTGCGTGGCCATCGATGATGAGCGCCGCGTCAGCTCCATTTGGGACTGCCAGCGTTCGTGCGTGGCTCAGTCGCGTCCCAAGGTCTGACGCGGACGCCTGTTTCAAGGCACGGCTGTGGACGGACGGGAGCGGGGTCGCACCGGCCGCGAGCACAGCGATGATCAGGACGACTGATCATCAGTTCGACCAGGCTGAAGTTCCTGCCGATCACGTGAACATCACCCGGGCGAGATCTCCTCACGCTCCGCCGCTCATTGCATTCTCCGCCGGGTCTAAGAGGGGGCAAGCCCCGTGCGGGGGAATCCAGAGATGCCGGGCTGGCGTTCCAGCGACGAAAATCAGATACTTGGCGTAGCCACTCCCTGGCCCGCCGCCGCGGGCGCTCATTCTCGCCAGTCGAGTTCCCAAGAGGGTCCTCTGGCTCCGCCTACCGGGGGGCGTCTTGACAGGAATCCTCGGCCTCGCCCATAGTCCACTGCGTTCGGACCCGGAGGCGCTTTGGGGGGACTGTGATCTTGTGGTCGGGTGTGCTCAAGTGTCGGACCGCGCAACGAGACCCGGGCCTAAAGGGGGGAGGGTCATGAACACGCAGAGGGTCCTGTTGACTCGGAGCAGCGTGTGCGCCCTGCGGCTCCCGCTTTCCATGTGCTGAGCCACGGGGCCGCGCCCCATCTACTTCATCCCCACAGCGCCCACGGCGCATGTGAGATGTGAAGATGCCGCGTCAGCGCGTGCTGGTGACAGGGATGAGCGGACTCATCGGCGGTGCCGTGCGCAAGCGCCTGGAGGGCAAGTACGATCTCTCCGCGCTCAATCGCCGCACGGTGGAGGGAGTGCCGTGTCATCGAGCGGACATCGCCGATCTCGCTGCCATCGAGCCGGCCTTCCGGGGCATCGACGTGGTGGTGCACCTTGCGGCCATCGCGCGGGGCGGCGCGCCGTGGGCTGAGGTGCTGGCTCACAACATCGTCGGCACGTACAACGTGTTCGAGGCCTCGCGCCTCGCCGGCCTCAAGCGCATCGTCTACGCGAGCAGTGGCGCCACGGTCAGCAACCACGAGCGCGAGCTACCGTACAGCGCGCTCGTGGCGGGGCGCTACGACGACGTGAGTTCGTGGTCCAAGCTCACCCACGAGACGCCGATCCGGCCCAACGGGCTCTACGGCTGCAGCAAGGTCTGGGGAGAGGCCCTGGCCCGGCACTACTCGGACACGTACGGGATCTCCACGATCTGCCTGCGCATCGGCGCGGTCAACCGCGAGGACCGGCCCACCACGCCCCGTCATTTCTCCGTCTGGTGCAGCCAGCGCGACGTGGCGCAGATGGTCGAGCGATCGATCGCCGCGCCCGACAGCGTGCGCTTCGACGTCCTCTATGTCGTCTCCGACAACAAGTGGAGTTATCGCGACCTGGAGCACGCGCGCGCCCTGCTGGGCTATGCGCCGGAAGATCGCGCCGAAGACCACCGCTCACGCGCTCATGCAGGTCAAGGGCCTGGTGACTGATCATGTGGCCGGCCGCTTCAGGTCGTGCCAACGGTGAGCGGAGAGGGGACGGCCCGTGCGGCCGGCTGCGTGGCGCGGCTTCGCCGCGCCCGTGGCTCGCGGTCTTCTACAATTTGGAAGGTTGCCATCGATTTCTGCGCCGCCGTGGACACTCCGCGTCACTGTATCTACATGTTTTTACGAGCTTCCACGACCTGGCCCTGAATTTGCTTGATACCTGGTCGAGGAGGTGGATTTCTTGGGGAAGTTTTGCCGCTGCGGGAACGAGATGATGTCGCCCTCTCAGGAGTTGGGCTGCCTCAAATGTGGCGCGCCCTGCTGCCCGAGCTGCGCCTACGCGCTGGAGTCCGCCACCTACTGCGCCCGCTGCGCTGAGTCCTTCCTCGATGACACCGACCTCCCGCTGAGCCTCTCGGCTCCGGCTGCCCCGGGCGGGTCTCGGTCGGCCGGCTCGGCCTCGCTCGATCGCCCGACATCGGGCCAGCGGGCCAAGTGGCTCATTCTGGTCGCGCGGGATCAACCCGATCTCTTCGCCCACTTGGCGCGCGCCTTCGCCAGGGACGACAAGGTCGAGATCACCATGGATCGACGGAAGGATTACTCTCGCAATCCACCCGGCATGGAGGATCGCCTCCGCACTCACGGCGCTGCGGTCATCAGGCGGGCCTTGGCCTAGCAAACTCGGAGTGGCGGCTGCGCCCCCTCTTCCGAAGCCTCCCCCCCCAGGAATCGTTGCGCCGGCAAGGCCGGCGCTCGAACCTCTATCACACATCGCATGACCCTCTTTTAACAGGCTCGTAGGACCAAAAGGGGGTTCAGCAGCGGATCCGCTTGATGTCGAAGCCGCCCGGATCGGACCGTTGACGATGAGGAGCGGGGCGACCGCGTCCGTGGTGCCCGAGACGCCGAGGAGGTCGAAATCCTCATCGCAGATCGCCTCGATTCCTGCGATGACGACGGGCAGATACTCGGGGCGGCAGCCGGCCATGACCGCGTTGACGGCGATCTTCTCCACGGTCGCCCGCGCGTAGCGCGGCGGCACGAGCGCGATCAGCTCGTCGGCGCGGGAGCCCGAGGCGGCGATGGCCTGGCCCACGCGCTGCCGCGTGGGCGGCACGACCGGGAGGCCGTCGGCGACGCCGCGAGCATAGAGCGCCTCGATGGATCGCCCTGGGAACCCGTCGCGGATTCGGGGTCCATCGCTCCGTCCGGCTTCAGCGAGGGGGGTCGGGGGCGCCGGGCTTCTCGTCGCTCAGCCGGATCTCCAGCGTTCCCTCGGGGCCCTTCAACACGACGCGCTCCTCTTCGATGGCTTCGATGGTCTTGCCCGCCAGGGTGTCCCCGACGCGATAGGGGGCGACGGTCCTGGTCGTTGGATCCTCGATATAGGCGATCCAGCCGCGCTGGCCGTAGATGACGCCGTAGAGGAGAGGTTTGTCGGGGTCGGCCGGTGGCGGCGCGGTCTCTTCCGGGGCGGGGGCTTCGACCGAGGATCCGGAACCGGACATGGGCTCCTCGCTCTGCGCCTCCGCGGCGCCGGCGATCAGGAGGGAGGCCAGGAACACGGTCTTCAGTGCGGCGCCAACCAAGTTCGCCATCGCTCGCTCTCGCTCGCCTGGGCCGGGATGCGCTCGCCTCGGAGCGCTTCGCGCTGTCGTGACCTGAAGCGTCGGGGGCAGGCCCGACACCCCGCTCGGCGTGTCGCTGCGGCCTCTCGATCCGTCGGCTGGCGTCCGCCGCCGGCGGTGGGGCGCCCGGGCCGAGCGCGATCCGCAAGACCTGCATCGCCTGGACGGAGTATACCCCGCCGTCGTCTCCGGCCCCCCACCGTCTCATCGCGTGGCTGGGTCGCCCTGCAGCTGGATCGGGGTGGACCCGTGGACGAGCAGGGGCTCGAGGACACGCGCCGCGGGACCGAGGTGCTTTTCCGCCGGACTACGAGGGGATCGTCACCCCGCGGCGTTCTTCAATCGGCGAGCAGACAGGAATTGGAGTGAGACGCGCGCGGCGCCCGGCAGGGCCGAGGGCCCTCCCCGTCAGCGCGTTGCCAGGAAAAGTACGGGCACCTCGGATCGGCGAAACAGCTTGCCGACCACGCCGCTGAGCGCATGCCGGAGCCAGCCGCGACCTCGCGCAGTCACGGCGATCAGATCGGCCCCGAACGCATCCGCCTCGAGAAGGATCTCGCGCACGGGGTCGCCGAATCGGACCACTGACTCGACAGGCACGCCTTCGAGCTCGGCTGCGGCCGTCTCAAGGTACTCGCGCCGAGCAGACTCGACGCGCTCCATCTCCTGGCTGGCATAGGCCACCAGCCGGCCGTCATCGGCGACGCGCTCGCTCGGGATCGGGGCGACGTGGAGCAACCGCACGGTCGCACCGCTGCCACGGGCGATGTCCGCCACGAGCAGCAGCGCGGAATGAGCCGCGTCGCTTCGCTCGAGCGGCACCAGGATCCGCTTGGCCATCGTCTTCACCTCCTTGCATCTGGTCCTTTTGATGGAAACGAATGGGATATGGATTCTTCCGGAATCCCGACCAGGCCACGGGCGATCGCAAGGACAGAGGTGCTTCCGATGATGGCGATGATCGCGCTGCTCCTGACGGGCATGCTGTTCCTCGGGCCACTCGGCTGGCGCATCTGGCTGGACCGCAAGGGCGCCCAGGCCGAGGCGATCGCGGCCGAGATCCGGGCAGCGGTTAACCGCCGACTTAGGGGAGAGTCCTTTCTGTCGGTGCTGGTGACGCCGCGGTCCTTCTGGCGTCCCGGGCGGATCGTCCTGTCGGTTCCCTCGGGGTATGAATGGCTGGTCGAAGTGGCGTGGCCCGCCCTCGCGCACCGCGTCCCTCCGGGCTACGACCTCATCCTCAGAGCGGGACACCCGCGCTCGGCTCGATCGCCGCATGAGCCCGGCGCGCGCGAGCTACGGCGCGCCGCCTGACCGCCTCGTTGCGCTCGCCCATCGTGAGATGACGGCGGGGACCTTCCGCGGCCCTCGGAATCGCCTCCGGCCATTCGATTTCGACGACGATGGCCGCCTCGCCGGCGCCCAAACGGATCCCCTGCGCGCCGGCACGTTCGCGAGGATGCCGGCCGAGCACAGGACCGATGGGTTCTTGACCACTGTCGTCCGGCCGACTACGCTGGCTCGTGAGAGGCCCCCTCCGATCTTCCTCGGCGTAGCCGATCTCGAGGCGGCGCGACGGACGCAGCTCGCGACCAGCGTTAGCGAAGGAGTGGATAGTGCGGGAAAACACGCTGAAGTCCATCTGGGCCCGGGGGGAAGCTGTCGTGAACGGGTGGCTGTCGATCCCCAGCGCGTTCTCGGCGGAAGTGATGGCCCACCAGGGATTCGACTCGCTCACCGTCGACATGCAGCACGGTGTCGTCGATTACCAGGTCGCGGTGACCATGCTCCAGGCGGTCTCGACCACGGTGGTGATGCCGCTCGCGCGGGTGCCGTGGAATGACCCGGCGCGGCTCATGAAGATCCTGGATGCCGGAGTCTACGGTGTCATCTGCCCGATGGTCAACACGCGGGCCGAAGCGGAAGCGCTGGTCCAGGCGTGCCGGTATCCGCCGCGCGGCTATCGGAGCTGGGGCCCCGTCCGGGCATCCATCTATGCCGGCGCGGATTACGGGGACCACGCCAACGCCGACATCGTGGTCATGCCGATGATCGAGACGGCCCTTGCCCTGCAGAACCTGGACGAGATCTTGAGCGTGCCCGGTGTGGACGCCGTCTACGTCGGCCCGGCGGACCTGAGCCTTGCCCTCGGCTGCAAGCCCAGTCTGGACCAGACCGATCCGCCCGTCGTCGAGGCCCAGCAGCAGATCGTCGAGGCCTGCAAGCGTCACGGCGTGATCGCCGGCATCCACAACGGGACGGCCGCGTACGCGCTCAAGATGATCGCCGCCGGTTACCAGTTCGTCACCCTCGCCAGCGACAGCCGTTTCCTCGCCGCCAAGGCCGCCGAGGAGGTAGCCGCCGTCCGCAAATCCGCTGCGCAGGCGGGCAAGCTCCCGGCCTATTAGACGGTGACCGGATCGGCAGATCTCTTCAGCGATGCGGTGCGCGCGCGGGCGCGTGCCAACCTTGCCCGCTTCGAGCGCCGGGCAATCGCTCCCGACGGCCGGATACCGGCGGCGGTGGCGTTGCTCCTCCTCCCGGACGAGCGGGGCCAACCGTGCTTTCTCATGACACGCCGGACGAAGACGCTGAGGGCGCATGCAGGCCAGTGGGCGCTGCCCGGCGGGCGGATCGACGCGGGAGAGAGTCCGGAAGTCGCCGTTCGGCGCGAGCTCCGGGAGGAGATCGGCCTCGCACTGGGCGAGGAGGCCGTGCTCGGGTTACTGGACGACTACCCGACGCGGTCGGGCTTCGTCATCACGCCGGTCGTCGCGTGGGGCGGCCAGGTGACCGAACTGGCGCCGAACCCTGCCGAGGTGGCGGAGATCCACTGGGTCCCCCTGGCCGATCTGGAGCGGCCGGACGTGCCGCGCTTCGTCAGTATCCCGGAAAGCGAGCGGCCGGTGATCCAACTTCCCCTCCTCGGCTCGTTGATCCACGCGCCTACCGCCGCCGTCGTCTACCAGATGCGCGAAGTGGTCGTCCACGGACGGCCCACGCGGGTCGATCATCTCGATCAACCGGTCTGGGCGTGGCGCTGACGCCGAACGGCCGGGATGGCATAGTGCCTCGGCTTGGACGGGGCTTGGGGGAGTTCCTTGGAGGAGATGTGGATGCGAGCGCTCGAAGATCAGGTAGCGATCGTAACGGGCGGAGGCAGCGGTATCGGCCGCGCGGCGGCAAAGATGCTTGCGGAGCAAGGCGCGCAGGTGGTGATCGCGGGGCGCCGGAAGGCGTCGCTGGATGAGGTCGTTGCCGAGATCGAGGCGGCGGGGGGCCGGTGCGCGGCGCGGGTGGCGGATGTCGGCAAGACCGCGGAGGCCGCTCTGCTGGCGCGGTGGACGCTCGAGCGCTACGGCCGCGTCGACGTGCTCGTGAACAATGCCGGTCACTCGAGCAAGATCCGGAACATTCGTTATGTCGACGAGCGCGAGTGGGAGAGCGTGTTGGCCGTCAACCTCACCGGCGTCTACAAGCTCACCCAGGCCGTGCTCCCCGGCATGATCGAGCGGGGCGGGGGCGCCATCGTCACCGTGTCATCGCTAGCGGCGCTCCGGCCCGGCCTCATCGGCGGCGCGCCCTACGGCGCGGCCAAGGCGGGGGTGCGCAATCTCATGGGGCACATCCACACCGTGCTGCGGGACAAGGGGATCAGGGCGACGACGATCCTCCCTGCCGAGGTGGACACCCCCATCCTCGACAACCGCCCGCTGGTGCCGGACGCCCGCGCCCGCGCGACCATGATACAGCCCGAGGACGTCGCGCGCGCCATCCTGCTCTGTGTCACCCTGCCGTCGCGCACGGTGATCGAGGAGATCGTCATGAGCCCCACGATCCTGCGGGACCAGAGCGCCGACATCGAGGTGGCGCGGCGGCTGGGCGGGCCCGCGGTCGGCGGCTGAGGAGGCCGACCATGGCTGACCACACGTTCAGCATCATCGACGGCGCACGCGTCGTCGAAACGGGCTACGAGGAGGGGGTCGATCTCGCGAAGCGCGCGGAGGCTGCCGGGCGGCCGGTCGCCATGGACCTCGAGGAGCGCGCGGCGTATCTGGGAGTGCGGGCGCGGGAGCGCGCCACTCAGCTCGCTTCCTTGCAAGCTCCTGACTTCACCCTCCCCGATCTCGACGGCCGGTCCCACTCGCTCTCGGAGCATCGCGGCAGGAAGGTATTCCTGGTCGCCTATGCCTCCTGGTGAGGGTGTCGTCTAGACCTGCCGGTCTGGCAGGCGATCTACGAGGAGCTGAGCGTCCAGGGGTTCGTGGTCATCACGGTCGCGCTTGACAAGAGCCCGGATGACGCACGCCCTTGGATCGAAGCCGCGAAGCCGACGCACCCATCACTGATCGACGTCCGGCACGTCGTGGCCGACCTCTACAATATGGTGAATGTCCCGACCGTCGTGTGGATCGACGAACGCGGCCGGATCGTCCGGCCCAACGATGTCGCCTTCGGCACCGACACCTTCCGCCACATCACCGGCATCGAGGCCGCCAAGCACCTGGGGCTGCTGCGGGCGTGGGTACGGGGCGCGGCGCCGGTCCTCCCCGCGGAGCAGGTCCACGCGCTTCAGTCCCTGCCGGCCCCGAACGACCAGCAGGCGCGCGCCGAGTTCGCGCTCGGCCAGTGGCTGGTCGAGCGCGGGCGTGCCGAGGCGGCGGCCCGGCACTTCGTGAGAGCGGGAGAGCTGGCGCCCCACGATTTCACCGTCCGCCGCGGCACTATGCCGATCCGCGGCATCGATCCCATGGGGCCACAGTTCCGGGCCATGCTCCAGGAGTGGACGGGGGCGGGTCGGCCGTACTATCGGCCGCTGCCCGAATGAAGCCGCCCCTCACGCCGCCGGCCCTGCGTGAACGAGCCCAGTGAGGGTCAACCAAGTGCTCTTCAAGTGAAGACCGTCCTGCTCGTCTGTCACGCGAATACCGCTCGCAGCGTCATCGCTCAAGCCTTGCTCGAGAAGATGCTGGCCGAGCGCGGCGCGAGCCACCGCATCCGCACCCGCTCCGGCGGGATCGCCAGCTACGCGCGCGACGGGATGCTTCCCTCGCTCGACGCTCGTCTCGTGCTCCGGGAGGACGGCATCGAGCTGGCCCTTGATGGACTGGTCTCGACGGATCTCAGGCGCCATCGCCATCTCATGGCCGAGGCCGACCTCATCCTGACCATGACAGCGGCGCAGAAAGAAGCGATCGGAGTCTTCTCCGAGACCCATGGCCGGGCGGTCTTCACCCTGAAGGAGTTCGCCGGCGAGAACGGGGACATCGGCGACCCCGCCACCCAGGGTGAGGCAGCCTTTCGCGCGTGCCGGGACGAGATCAAGCGCTGTCTCGAGCGCGCCTTCGACCGCTTGCTCGCGACCTTCCCCGCGGCGACAGCCCGGGCGTAATAGGATGCTCTTGGGCTATTCGGGCGGCTGAGTCCGCGAAGTAACCCGCCATGGCGGCAGGAAGCGTGGAAGACGCGAACGAAACACCAGGATAGGACGCTCCGCGAACTATCACGAACGCGCGCACGGCGCACCCGACGAACCTGCGTCGAATGCTATCCGGGCCATCGGCCACGCTTGCGGGTCAGGCGCCGAAGACGTAGCGGCTGCCCGTGTACGAGCGCACCAGCTTGTTCGGCATCTCCCTCGCCATGATTTCGTGGAACGGCTCACCGGTGCAGTGCATGGGCATCACCACGTCGGGGTCCAGCGCCTTAAGAGCCATCACCGTGTCGCGCACGTAGTCGTCCTTGTGCGGGGCCAAGTGGAAGCCGCCCAGCACGGCATGCACCTTCTTCATCCCGGACACGGCGATGGCGCGCTTGACTGAGTTCACCACGCCGCGGTGGCCGCAGGAGGTCATCACCACCAGTCCCTTGCCATTGACGTGGAAGCAGGTGGCCTGCTCGTGGTCAAACTCGTCGGGGATCACCTTGGCTTTGCGCCGCTGCTCCGGAAGCTTGTCGGGGAAGCAGCCGATGCCGTTCTCGATGCCGACGGTCATGCGGGTGGGCGAGAGGACCCGCTCGAACGTGGCCTTGCCGATATGGCCGGTGGTAAAGGCATGGCTGGCGACGACCGCGGGCATCTCCGCCATCACCATCTTCAACCCTGACTCCTGGATCGCCTTGCGGTCCAGATACCCGAAGTTGTTGATCTGCCCTCCGAGGATGAGCTCCCGCGCGCAAAAGCATTCCTCGCCGCCAAGGTAAAATGGCAGATCCTTCCTGAGCCTGCCTTTGTTGGTCTGCAGGAAGCCCACCAGCCCACCGAAGTGGTCGTAGTGGCCATGGGACAGGACGAGGGCATCCAGCTGGGCGGGATCGATCCGCAGCAGTTCCAGGTTGTTGTTGAGAGTCTCCGGAGTAAACCCGAAGTCGACCAGTATCTGCCTGGTCTCGGTCCCCTTCTGGGATTCCACGTGCAGCGACAGGCCGAACTCGCTCACCAGCGACTTCCGGGGGGGCTTGTCGCTGACCGTGAAGCCGTAGCGCTGGATCTGCACGCCGTTCACCGTCACGGACGGAGAGATGGCTTGGTGATAGGAGTCGGTGACCACCCGCACCATGAGGCGGTCCACCTCCGGGACCGCGCCGCTCACAGCCTGGGCCTGCGCCAGCTTGCCGCCCGCCGTGAGCGTCGCGACCAGGGCGGCGAAGGCGCCACCACCTCCGACACAAAGGAAATCCCTGCGACCCATTCCACACGCGTCGGTGATCATGGTCGCGTCTCCTCTCTGGTGGTGTTGCTGTTAATCGGCCACGACGCGCAGCACGCTGGCGAGACGCGGGGCGTTGCCCCGCATCGCTCTCACGTGGCCTGAGCGTCCCACCGGCTCAGCGCTGATACTTCGTCGGCGTCTTCCGCGGCGGCCAGAAAGCGGGGCGCGGCATCCGGCCCACCGGTACCTCGATGAGCACCGGGCGGTCCATCTCGACCGCCTTGCGGACGAGCCGGCCTACCTCGAGCGGCTCCTCGGCGCGCAGGCCGGCGATGCCGAAGGCCTCCGCGAGCTTCATGAAGTCTGGGTTGTGCAGGAGGGCGCCGTACTCCCCGCCCCAGGCCTCGTCCAGATCGCGGGCGACGTTGCCGTAGGCGTTGTCGTTGAAGACCACGGCGACCACGTTGATGCCGTAGCGGACCGCTGTCGCCAGCTCCTGGGCATTGTAGAGGAACCCGCCGTCGCCCGAGACCGAGACCACCGGCCGGTCCGGCCGCGCGACCTTGGCGCCGAGCGCCACCGGATAGGCGTACCCGAGATTGCCCGAGTAGGACGAGCTGAGATAGGTCCGCGGATGATAGACGGGCCAGAGCGGGCGCGAGTAGTAGCCGATCTGGGTCATGCCGGCGACGAAGATCGCGTCCTCGGGCGTGCCGGCGCGCAGCGCCTTCAGGATCGACGCCTGCGGCTCCTGGGTGGTGGCAGCGGCGATCTCCGTGCGCAGCGCCTCGCGCTCGGCTTTCGCCGGTGGGCGCGGCGGCGCGGCGGCGCGGAGCCGCTCGAGCAGGGCCTCGAGCGTGGCGCGCGCATCGCCCACGAGACCGAACGTGTTCGAGTGATTGCGGCCGATCTCCTCTCCGTCCACATCGATCTGGATGATCCGCTGGTCCGGCTGGAAGGACACGAGGGCGAGGCGGCTTCCCACCGCGAGCACCACGTCGGCAGCGTGCACGTGGGCGCGTAGCGGCGACTCGCGCCAGAAGGCCGCGCCGAGGGAGAGGTCGCTGTGGTCGCTGATCGCGCCCTTGCCCTCCGCCGACTCGACCACACCGGCCTGGAGATACTCGGCGACCGCCGCGAGGGCCTCGTGCGCCCCTGAGAGGTGGACGCCGCTGCCCGCATAGATCAGGGGCTTCCCGGAGGCGAGGAGCATCTCGGCGGCCCTGTCCATGTCGCCCGCCGGGGCGGCGGGGCGGCTCACCCGTGCGGGCTCGTACAGCTCCACCTCGCCCTCATCCTCCATGGTCTCGGGCGGCATCTCGATCTCCACCGGGCGCGGGCGCCCGGTCCTGAGCTGGTAGACAGCCTCGCGGACGGCCGCGGGGACCTCCACGACCTCGAGCACGCGCTTGCGCCACTTGGTGATGGGAGCGATGGCGTCGAGCTGATCGTCGACCTCGTGCAGAAGGCCGACGCCCTTGCCGATGCTCGCCCGCGGGATCTGGCCGGCGATCATCAGCACGGGTGACGAGGCGGAGTAGGCCGTGCTGAGGCCGGAGGCGGCGTTGAGAAGCCCGGGCCCGGGGACGACCAGCGCGGTCCCGAACTCGCCACCGGCCCGGGCGTAGCCATCGGCCATGAAGCTCGTCGCCTGCTCGTGGCGAGTGGCGATGAAGCGGATGCGGGGCTCCTCCCGGAGCGCGGCCATCACGCCGTACAGCTGGACGCCGGGCAGACCGAAGACCGCGCGGACTCCTTCGCGATAGAGCGACTGGACGAGTGCCTCGCCGCCGGTCATCCGAGCCATCGGTCTCCTCCTGCTATGGGTGTCGGTCAGGTTCCCGGATTATGGCGCCGCCACCGCCCCCAGCGCCAGCAGCTCCTCGATCCGCGCCGCCGGGTAGCCGAGGACGCCCTCCAGCACCGAACGCGTGTTCTCCCCGACCCGATAGGGAGCGGGGCCGCTCGGGCCCACCGGGCGTCCGTCGAGCTGAAACGGGCTGCCCGGGATGCGGACGGTGCCCCGCGACGGATGGGACACCGACGGGAAGAACCTGCGCGCCTCGAGATGAGGATGGGCGACGATCTCCGTGGGCGACAGCACCGGGGCGCACGGCACCCGGGCCGCCGTCAGCACGTCCACCGCTTCCTCGGCCGTTCCGAATCGGGTGAGCCACTCCTCGATGATGTCCCGGAGGGTCGGCCAGTGCAGACGCCGCGCCTGGGACGTGGCGAAGCGCGAGTCAGTCGCCAGCTCGGGCCGGCCCATGAGCGTCGTCAGGCGGGGCCAGATCTCGGCCGCGCCCACAGTCTGGAGCGCGAGGTAGCGTCCGCCGATCTCCGTGACGAGCATGCCGGGGCGGGGAGCCCCGTGCTCCGGGCCACCGTTGAGCACGCTGCCGAAGGTGACGTCATCGGCGGCGATGAGCGACTCGAGCATGGACACGTCGAGGCGGGCGCCTTGCCCCGTTTGCGCTCGGCGCCAGAGGGCGGCGATGATCGCGCCGAAGGCATGGGTGCCGGCCAGCACATCGGCCGCCTGGAGATTCGAGGGGCGCGGCGCCGGGTCCGGGCCCTGCTCGAGCCGCATCATGCCCGACGCGGCGTGGACGAGATGCGCGAACGCCGGCCGGCGCCGCCAGGGGCCGGTTTGACCGTAGCCCGAGATCGAGCAGTAGATGAGATCAGGCCTCACTGCCACCAGCGTCTCATAGTCGCAGCCGAGTCGGACCACGACGCCCGGCACGAAGTTCTCGACGAGGACATCCGAAGCGCGCGCGAGGTCCTGGATCACGGTCCGCGCCGCCGGGCGTCCCAGGTCCAGGGCGACGCTCTCCTTCCCGGCATTGCAGCGCACGAAGTAGGTGCTCTGGTCGTCGCGGCCGTCTTCCATCTGAATCGGGCCCCGTCTCATCTCGTCGCCCGCGCCCGGCCGCTCGATCTTGATCACGCGGGCGCCGAGATCGGCGAGGAGCCGGGTGCAGTAGGGCCCGGCCAGCACGCGGGTGAGGTCCAGGACCACGAGACCGGCCAGCGGGGCGGCGTCGTCGCGCACCGGGGCAGTATAGCAAAGCTCGCGCGCAGCGCATCGACAGGCCCAGCAACTGCGTCCACTCGGCCATCAACGCGGGGAACTGGTCACGGATTCCCTCTCCCTTGGTGGGGAGAGGGTGAGGGGCTCGATCACTTCCTCCCGCGGTGGCGCCCCGGTCCCTTCCCCAGCGTTTGGCCCCAGCGAACGAGAAAGGCCGTCACGAAGGCGTGCTCCTGAGCGGGCTCGACGGCGAGGCGGGCGAGCGCCAGCGCGGCGGCCAGGGCAATGTGGTAGCCCTCGGAGCGTGAGGCAGCGGCGCGGCGGTAGGCCGGGTGCGTGGCGTTCACCCAGACCGTGGATTCGACCAAGCGCGCCAGCTCGGGATCCTCCGGGCGATCCTCGAACTGGATCCCGAGTCCGTAACGGACCGGGCGCGGGGGTCCTCCATCGGCGCGCGGGAGCGTCACGTCCCCCGTTGGCGGCTCAGGACGCTCGAGAACCGCGGCCTCAGGCTCGGGTGTGGGCCGCGCGGCAGGCGGCGTGGCCTCGCGGGGCGCGGGAGGCGGGCCTGCTTCGATTGCGTATCTCTCACCCGCACTCCCGCCGCGGCCGGTCGGCAACTGCTGCTGGCTGCCGCGGCGGTGCTCGACGAGGGCCGCGAGGAGCGGGAAGTCATCGGCCAGGTCCATCACTACCCGCTCCAGGTCCCGCGCGAGCGGGCGCGCCACCAGCCGGCGCGCCTCCTCGGCTACGTCTCGCGTGTCGCCCCAGACGGCGAGCTGCCGCGAGACGGCCTCCTGGAGGGCCTTTCGGTAGGCGAGATACATCGCCCCGCGTGGCCCGGAGCGGACGAAGTCGGCCTTGTTCAGCGTCAGGCACTCGGCCAGCGCAGGCACCTCGACGAGACCACCGATCCGTTCGGGGGCCGCCGGCGTGAGCCCGAGCCAGTCCCAGCCGCGCTTGATCACCTTGCCGAGTGTGCTCACGGCCACGCCCCGCCGCTCCTCCACCAGCGTGTGGGGCGCGCGGAAGAGGTAGCCCAGGGCCGCCGGCTTGCGCTTGCGCCCGAGCCGCACCTCGAGCGGGGCCATGTCCTCTGCATCGGGGGCCTCGCGCTCGAGCGCGTGCCCTTCCAGCTCGAGGCGCGTGCCGTGGTGGTAATGGGGGGCGAGTACCGGAGCGAAGGCGGGGTCGAGGAGAGGTTCGTAGTGTCGGCGGAGCGCGGCTTCGACGAAGCCGCCGTCGAGGAGCGGCGAGAGCGGGTTCTGAAGGTGCAGGCGCACTGCGGTGCCACGCTCGCTCACGAGCCCAGGCGGCGGGACCCATTTCCACGGGGCGCGGTGCCGCGAGGCCAGATGCCAGCCGCTCGCCACGTGGGTCCTGCCCCGGCGCGTCTCGGTCAAGACCTGTTCGCAGAGCAGGAGCCCGAGCTTGATGCCGACTCCGGCGAAGCCGATGCCCTGGCCGCGGGCCTTCGTGCTGGCCGCGACGTCATGGTAGCGGGCCAGCTCGCGGCGGCGCATCCCGGAGCCGTTGTCCATCACCGTGAAGGTCGCCTGGGCGGGGTCGATCAGGATGCTGATGCGGCTCGCCCCCGAGTCCAGGGAGTTGGCGACCACCTCCGTGACGATGGTCTCCTCGAGGGCGCCTGGGTAGGCATCGCGCAGATCCTCGAGCAGGTGGAGCAGGTCGACGCGGGTCTCGCCCACCGTTTTCTGGCCTCAGCTTCTCCTGCGTGCCGTGCGGGGCCGATCACCCGGAGACCGTGAGCGCCGCGACTTGAGGGACTTGCCGGGTGCCATCCGCTGATCAGCTCCTGACCAATTTAGCCCACTTGGCCTACTCCCGGTCGACGCAATCGTCGAGGACCAAGTTGACTTGACAGCGCCCATGGGTGGGCATAGGGTTTTGCGCAGAGTTAGCCTGTAGAGCCCTCGGGGGAGCCGCTCGTGATGGTCTTCGACCGGGCCCGCTCCAGTCTTCCGACGCACGCCCTGCCGGCCCTTGCGGCTTCGGGCGATGACACGCCCCTTCGCCTCCGCCGCTGACCTGTCGGAGATCCCGCCCGGCACCGCAGAGCCGGTCATCGGGCCCTTCGACAGGCCCATCGCGCCGTTCAACGGGCTGGAGACATGACGAAGAGCCCATGGGCGCGGGAGTACGTGCGGACACCCCGCGAGTACATCTGGGGGAGGGAGCCGTCGGTGTTCGCCGGAGAGTTGGCCGCACTCCTGCCGCCGGGAGAGCAGGTACTCGATCTCGGCTGCGGCGAGGGACGCGACAGCGTCTTCTTCGCCGCCGCGGGTTTCGCCGTGACCGGGGTGGAGATTTCCGTGGCAGGCCTCCGCAAGGCCCAGCGGCTGGCGCAGGAGCGGGGCGTAGAGGTGCGGTGGATCCAAGGGGACATGGCGCACCTCGCCCTCGGCGGTCCCTTCGGCCTCGTCTATTCTTGTGGCGCCATGCACTATGTGCCGCGCGACCTGCGGATGCGCCTGCTCGCACGGCTCAAGCGCCTCACGCGCCCGGGGGGCTACCACGGCTTTGTCGTGTTCACGGACCGGGCCGTCTATGTGGAGAAGGGCGAGGTCATCGACTACTTCGTTCCCGGGGAACTGTGGCGCGCTTACGGCGACTGGCGGGTGCATCGCTGCGAGGAGGACGACATCGCCTGCTCCCAAGATGGCGTTCCGCACCATCACAGCATCGAGCGCTTCCTGGCCCAGCGCCCCCTGTTGCGCCCCCTGGCCTTGACACCGGCCGCCTCGGCGGCCGAGAATGCGGGCGTTGGTCATTCTACCCATGAGGAGGGTTCTGCCCATGGCACTGAGACTCGGTGACACCGCCCCCGACTTCACCGCCGACACGACGGCCGGCCCGATCCACTTCCACGAGTGGATCGGCGATCGCTGGGCCATCCTGTTCTCCCATCCGAGGGACTTCACGCCCGTGTGCACGACGGAGCTGGGCTACGTGGCGCGCCTCAAGCCAGAGTTCGACAAGCGCAGCGTGAAGGCGATCGGCCTCTCGGTCGACCCGGTCGAGTCGCACAAGGGTTGGGCCGAGGACATCCGTGAGACCCAGGGCTATGCGCCGAACTTCCCCATCATCGCGGATCCCGAGCGCAAGGTGGCAGACCTCTACGGCATGATGCACCCGGCCCACGATGAGGTCTACACGGTGCGCACGGTGTTCGTGATCGACCCCAAGAAGAAGATCCGCCTGATGATCACCTACCCGCAGACTACCGGCCGGAATTTCGACGAGATCCTCCGGGTGATCGACTCGCTGCAGCTCACGGACTCGCACAAGGTCGCGACGCCGGTCAACTGGAAGCAGGGCGAGGATGTGATCATCGTCCCCGCGGTGAGCGACGAGGAGGCCCGCACCCGGTTCCCGAAGGGCTGGAAGGCCCTCAAGCCCTACCTGCGGCTTACGCCTCAGCCCACCAAGTAGCCCCAGGTTCCGGGCGGGCTTTTCCCTCCGGGCCTCGTCCTGGTCCGCTGCGGGAAGGGCTTGACAGGGCGGCCCGCAGGGAGTTGACTGAGGGTGACGGGAGTGGAGGCGCCACCTCCTGTCTCGGCGTTAACAATCAGGGAGGTTTCTATGGAGAAGACTCCACCCGGCTCGGAAAACGCGCCATCGGGTCCGGTCACCTCCTGATGGCGCGCGCAGCAGCGTAGACTCACCACAAGAGCCCGGCTAGTGCTGGGACATGCCTCAGGCTCAGGCCTGAGCGCAAAGGTACGAGCCCGGTAGGCGGTGAACCGGTTCCGCCTCCGGGCTTTTCCCTTCCCTCCGGAGCAGTTCATTCTCTCAGCGCCCCTGCCAGGAGCCCCCGGACCAGGAACCGTCCGAGCCCGATCACGATCAGGACGGGAGGGAGGCTCGCCAGAATCGAGGCCGCGGCGATGTCTCCCCAGGGCACCTCGAACACTCCCGGGAAGAGCGCCAGCGCCACCGGCACGGTGCGGCTCGATTCGCTCGCGGTGAAGGTGTAGGCGAAGAGGAATTCGTTCCAGCTCCCGAGGAAGGTCAAGAGGCCGACCGACGCCAGACCCGGCGCCACGAGCGGCAGGACGATCCACCGGAGGATCTGGCGCCGGCCCGCCCCATCGAGCGCGGCCGCCTGCTCCAGTTCTTCGGGGATCTCGCGAATGAAGCCGGTGAGAAGCCAGATGACCAGGGGCAGGGCAAAGGAGGTATTCGCGAGGACGAGGGCGCTCCAGGTGTCCCGGAGATCGAGGGCGCGGATCAAGAGATAGAGAGGGCTCACGATGGCGATCTGCGGGAATGCCGTCCCGGCCACGACGCCGAGGAGGAGCGCGCCCGTTCCGGGCACGGGGAGCCGAGCCAGCGAATAGGCGGCGGAGAGCCCCAGGACGAGGGCCAGCAGGGTGGTGAGCCCGGCTACCCCCAGGCTGTTCCCAAGGGCGCGGGGAATAAGGCTGCGTTCCCAGACGGCTTCGTAGTGCACCGTGGTGAGTTGCGCCGGCACGAGCGGGGGGAGCCTCAAGAGCATGGCGTCCGGCTTGAACGAGGTCAGGAGCTGCCAGAAGAACGGGACCGCGTAGGCGGCGAGCAGGAGCAAGGCCATCGCGTCCGCGACGTGCCGGATCCGCCTCATCGGGTCACTCCCTCTCGACGCAGGACGGTGAGATAGCCCCAGGCCACGAGCATGACGAGCACGAAGACCGCGACGCCGATGGCGGAGCCCAGGCCGAGCTGGAGAGTCTGAAAGAGGCTCCGGTACGCATAGACCGTGAGGGTCTCGGTGGTGTTAGCCGGGCCGCCGCCGGTCAAGACGAACATGAGGTCGAAGGCCCGGAGCGCATCGAGCGTGCGGAACAGGAGCGCGATAAGCAGCACCGGTCTGAGTAGCGGGAGCGTGATCCGGCGGAAGGTGGCGAGCGCGCCGGCTCCGTCCACCTGGGCCGCCTCGTAGAGCTCGGGCGAGATGGACAGGAGGCGCGCATAGCAGAGGAGCGCGACGAAGGGCATGGTCCGCCACACGTCGGCCAGGATCACGCCCGCGAGTGCCAGGTGCGGATCGCCGAGCCAGTTGAGACTCTGACCGCCTAGGAGGAAGTTCACCAGGCCGGCAGAGGGATGGAAGAGCCACTCGAAGAGCTTCGCCGTCACGACCGAGGGTAGCGCCCAGGGCAGGAGGAGGAGTGAAAGCGCGGCCTGGCGGCCGGCGCTCTGGCGGCGGAGCAAGACGGCCGCCAGGAGACCCAGGCCCAGCTCGAGCCCGACTGAAACCGTCGTGAAGACCAGGGTGACGCGCGCGGCGTTCAAGAAGCGCGGGTCGGTGGCCAGGAACGCGTAGTGATCGAGGCCGGCGAACCGCGCGATGCCGAAGATGGGGATGCGGTACTGGAGCGAGAGCCAGAACACCCAGACCGCGGGATAGACCGTGACGCACCCGAGGATCGCGAGGGCGGGAGCCAGAAACAGGAGCCCAGTTCGCCGATCCGAGCGCTGGCGCGGCGTCACCGGAGGCCCTTGAGGAGGTGCGTGAGCTCGAGCTGCGCCTCGGCCACCGCCTGGCGCGGCGTCTTGACGCCCACGAGAGCGGCGGAGAATTGCGGCTGGAGCATGGTGGACAGCATCAGGTAGTAGGGCGTGACGGGCCGCGGCCGGGCGACCATGGCCAGCGCGTAGATCGCAGGAAAGCTCGGGTGGCCTCGCAGGAGATCCGGGTCGTGGTAGAGCGCCATCCGGCTCGGGCTGAGCGCCGCCCCCGCCGCCATCACGCGCTCCGCCGGCTCGCCGGCGAGGAAGCGCACGAGCTCGGCCGCGGCTTTCGGATGCCGCGTGCCCCGGTAGACGCCCAGATGCGCGCCGCCCGTCGAGCCGACGCCCCGGGCGCCGTGGACATGGCGCGGGAGCGAGGCGACGCCCACCTGACCGCGCACTGCCGAGCCGGGCTGCTCGAACAGGTCCATGGCATAGGGCCAGTTCCGCAGGAAGATGGCCCGTCCATCCTGAAACGAGCGTCGCGTCAGCTCCTCATCGGCGGCGGTCACCCACGACGGGCTGACGCCGGTCTCGATCAGGGCGCGGAGGAAGGCCAGCGCCTCTTCCGCTCGATCAGGCTCGGGGAAGACCGTGCCCGACTCGCCGAGCACGCGCGTGCCGTTGGCCCAGAATCCCTCCAGTACGTTCACGACCATCCCCTCGTACTGCTTGCCCTGCCAGAGGAAGCCGTCGAGACGAGGGTCCTGCTCACCGGATTTGATGCGTTCGACCTGGCGGACCAGGTCCGTGTAGGTCTCTGGGGGCCGGAGGCCATACTTGTCGAGGAGGTCCCTCCGGTAGTAGAGCAGGCCGACGTTCATGAACCAGGGAAGGGCCCAGACGCGGCCGCTCTGAGTCGCGGCTTCCACGGCGGCGGGAAAATGAGGGGCCAGCTCCGAGGGCGCGAGAAACGAGGTGAGGTCGAGCAGCCAGCCGGCCCGGGCGAACTCAGGCACCCAGATCACGTCCAGCATCAGCACGTCCAGGCCCGGGTTTCCCCCCTCGAGGTTGACCACGTAGAACTGGTGCTGCTCATCCGAGCTCCAGGGGAGAGACTCGCTCCGGACCTGCACCCCGGGGTGGCGCGCCTCGAACTCGCGCAGCAGCCCGGCGACCGGGTCCGATGGGCCCAGGATCTTGGCATGCTTGAAGACGAGCGTGATGGACCCGCTGCCGGGGGCGCGGTCGCCGCAGCCGGCCGCTGCCAGCAGGCATCCGAGCACGAGGACGATCCGGGTCAGAACCAAGGCACGAAGGGTCCGGTGTCCGAGGGCACCTCGACGATCTCGCTCTCCACGGGCGGAACCTCGTCGCTCGCCGGGAGCGCATGGCCCATCAGGCTTCCGTCACCTTCTCACCGCCGTCCGGGTGTGGAAGCCAGCCTCCGATGGACGAGGGAGTTCGCATGAATCTCACCGTAGGCGACCTTCGGTGTCTCGTCAACGGTCTTGGGCTGTCGAGGAGGGGCCAGGGCAACGGCTACCGGACGGGGACCGATGGTTGTAACATTCGAGTTCTCACAACCGAGTCCTCGCGGGAGGGCGCGCGTATGCTCGATCTGGGGCTGGCAAGAGCTGCTGCATGGTAGCGTACCTCCCAGTGAACCGGGACCGAGGCGCTCTCCCATGGACGCACCGATTCGTGCGGCTTCACGGGTCCGCCGGGCGGGCGCCCGTCTCCGCCGGCCGCGCTCTGACTAGCCAGGCATGAGCCGCCGGCTCCTCACCCTACTCGCTGGCCTCGTCGGTCTCGCCGGGATCGGCTATGGCATCCACGCCTGGCTCTATTCGCTCCGTCACGTCACCACGGACGACGCTTACGTCGATAGCACGATCGCGCCGCTCTCCGCCAAGGTGGGCGGCCACGTGGTCCGGCTCTACGTCGATGACAATCAGTCCGTCAAGACCGGGGACGTCTTGCTGCGCATTGACCCGCGCGACTACGAGGCCAAACGCGACCAGGCGCGGGCTGCCGTAGCCGTCGCCGCCGCTAGCTTCCAGTCGGCGCGCTCCGACGCGCAGCTAGTACGCGAGACCACCCGCGCCCAGGCCGACGAAGCCCGGGCCGCGCTGGAGGGGGCGCGAGTCGCCGAGCGGTCGAGCGAGGCGGCGGTGGAGGAAGCGCGCGCCAAGGTGGAGGCCAAGGGAGCGGCCATGGCGGCCATGAGCGCCGAGGTGACCGGCGCTGGTAGCTCATCTCAGCAGGCGCTCAGAGAGAAGGAACGGATGCGCCGCCTCGTGCAGGACGGCTATGTCTCACAGCGAGAGTTCGATCAGGCGGACTCGGCGGCGGCCACGTCCAATGCTGCCCTCGAGGCCACCCAGCGACGGCTGACCCAGGCCGAGCGCGAGATCCAGCAGGCCGAGGCCGAGTTGGCGGGCAAGGTGCTCGCCGTCGCGCAGGCGCGCCAGCGCGTGGCCGAGGCGCAGGCCACGTTGGTGCGCGTCGAGAGCCAGCGGCATCAGGTGACGCTCAAGGAGGCGGAAGTGGGCCGCGCCGAGGCCCGGTTGACCGAGACGCGAGCGGATCTGGCCTACGCGGAGCTCCAGCTCCAGTACACCGAGGTCCGCGCGCCGATCGACGGGATGGTCTCGAAGAAGGGAGTGGATCTGGGGCAGATGGTGCAAGTGGGCCAGCCGCTCCTGGCCATCGTCCCACTCCACGACGTGTGGGTGCTCGCCAACTTCAAGGAGACGCAGCTCGGGCGGGTCAAGGCCGGCATGCCGGTCCTAGTGCAGATCGACACGTTTCCGGGCGAGATCTTTCACGGCGTCGTGGACTCCATCAGCGCCGGTACCGGCGCCCGCTTCTCGCTCCTGCCTCCCGAGAACGCCACGGGCAACTGGGTGAAGGTCGTCCAGCGGGTGCCGGTGAAGATCCGCCTGGACCCGAAGGAGTTCGGCAATCCCCACACACTCCGAACGGGCATGTCGGCCATCGTCACGGTCCAGCTGAGATAGGAGGTCAGTCAGACACGCTCCTACCGGCGACCGCCGGACCAGCCCCCCCCACCGCCGCGCCGCTGGCCGCCCCCGCCTCCCCCAGCTCCGCCTCCGGGCTTGGCGATCTCGACCTTGATCCGGCGGCCATCCAGCTCGGTGCCGTTCAGGCGCGCGACGGCGTCATTGGCCTCTTCGGTCGTCGCCATCTCGACGAAGCCGAAGCCACGTGATCGCCCGGTGTCCCGGTCAGTCACCACGCTGGCGGATTCTACCGAGCCGATCCGCGCGAAGGTTTCACGGAGGCGCTCAGTGGAGGTGGAGAACGAGAGGCTGCCGACGAACAGTTTGACGGCCATGGGAGACCTCCTTGCCGCCTTCCGCTCTGAGCACGGCCAGAACTCGGAAGAAGCTCGGGACGCGGCCCGACGGTGAGGGGCTTCACGATGAACCGACCCCGCCTCAGGCACCCTGAGTGTACACCGAAGTCGCGTGCTCGCGCGGGGCGGTTTTACCTGGGCTCGCCCAGGGTCGCGTAGAGGCCGTCGAACAGCGTCATGCCATGGGCCAGGACCTCCTGATCGTCCTTGAGGACGGCCAGCAGCCCCCGGATGGCGAGATCCACGCCGCGCGCCTCGTCCCGTCGGAACTTCTGGTCCCGCAGGTCCACATCGTGGACGATCTCCGCCAGCTGCGGGAGCCGGGGATCCCGAAAGCCGCACTTCTTGATGAGCGTCTCGAACGTGCAGTCCTCGCCCTGGTGTCCGAACTCGGCGCCGAGAGCGTCGAACGGGATGGCGTCGGCGGGGAACTCCTCCGGACGCGCGAACAGGACCAGGGCGTCGGGGTCGATGAAGCGCTTGATGAGCCAGGCGGAGCCGAGGCGGTCCACATGCGGCCGGGGCCGCGTGACCCAGCGACGGCCCTTGAGCGAGTCCAGCGGTACCTGGCGCCCTCCCGCTGCCGCGGGGGCGCTGGGCGGGTGAAGCCGCATCTCGATCGTCTCTCTGAGCCGCGTGACCTCGTGGTAGCCGGGCGCATCGAAGAAGTCGATCTCCCTCACGCGCTCCAGCTCCCGCCCAAGGCGGGCCAGTTCTTCCTCGCGTCGCGTTGTGCTCGGTCTGCGCGCCTTACGCTCGAACCCCTGGGCGATCACCCGGTAGCGCGCGGCGAGCGTGCGGTAGTCCTGGCTTCGCGCCTCCTGAAAGCGCCGGACCACGTCGGCGGGCATCATGTTCTCGATACGGTCGACCTTGAGGAGGGTGGCCTCCCCTCCCTCGCGCTGGACCTCTTGGCTCAGCCACTGGAAGTGCTCGAGGCTGTCCGGGTTGAAGGGGAGGATGTACACGGATTTCTTCAACGCCACGGCGCCCAGCGCCCGAAGCTTTCGCCAGACCCGCACCCGCAGGCTGGACGGGTGGGGAGGGGCGCTCACCATCAGGACCAACCAGGCGGTCATCGAGGTCTCGCCACGCTCAAAGGAGGTGCCATCGGCTGGATAGCGTAGCATCGTTTATTGCAATCCCTTATGCTGGGCAAGCTGACCCATGCCTCTTGCATCCGATACGGAGACGAGCTGACGCAGCATACCGGACCGGAGTCGCAGGGGAAGTCGGCCGATGGCGCGGCCGAGCGCCCCCGCGCGGAGGAACGCTCATGAGCGGTGATGACTTGCTGGAAGCGGTCAAGGACGGGATCGCGGTGCTGACGCTCAATCGCCCCGAGCGGCTGAACGCCATGTCGCGGCCGATGCTGGACGGGCTCCTGGAGGCGCTGCCGCGCCTGGCAGAGGATCCGGCGGTGGGAGCGGTGGTGCTCACCGGCGCGGGGCGTGGCTTCTGCGCCGGCGGCGACGTCAAGGCCATGGCGGAGGGGAGCGAGATGGGCGGCGCCACCCTGGAGGAGCGCGCGCAAGGCCTGCGGGCTCGCATGGAGGCGTCGCGCTGGCTGCACCAGATGCCCAAGCCTACGATCGCGATGGTCCGGGGCGCGGCGGCGGGGGCCGGGCTCTCGCTGGCCCTGGCCTGTGACCTGCGGATCGCCGGGGACAGCGCGAGGTTCGGCACCGCCTTCGCGCGCGTGGGGTACTCGGGCGACTTCGGCGGGAGCTTTTTCCTGACCCAGCTCGTGGGGACGGCCAAGGCGCGCGAGCTCTACTTCACGGCCGACTTGGTAGACGCCCAGCAGGCGCTGGGGCTGGGCCTGGTCAACCGGGTGATTCCCGACGCGCGGCTGGAGGAGGAGACCCTCGCCCTCGCCACGCGGCTTGCCAAAGGACCGCGGATCGCCTTGCGCTACATGAAGCGCAACCTGAACGCGGCGGAGAGCGGCACGCTCGAGCAGCTCTTGGACTTGGAAGCCTGGCACCACACCCGTTGTGGGATGACCGAGGACCACCGGGAGGCGGCGAAGGCCTTCGTGGAGAAGCGAGAGCCCCTCTTCAAGGGTCGCTAGGAAACTCCGAGGGGGGCGGCGAGACCTCCTCCCATTCTCCAGACGACCTCTTGCCCTGGAGCCGTTTCTGCCTCCAGCTCCAGCCTCCGAGCGGGGCGAGCGAGACTCTCGGACTGCCCACGCGCCAACCCAAGTAGAGCACACCTGAGGCCATCCCCACCAGCACCACGGCGGTGCCCAGCGTGGACAGCTCCGACATCCACTTGAGCGTCCCGCTGGAAAGACCGACGAAGGCCAGCCCGACCACGGGGATGACCGGCGCGCCGCAGCCCATCACCGTGCAGCCCCCTGTGGCGAGCCCGAAAACGCTGGAGAAGGCGCCGAGCATGCCGCTTTGTCCGCCCGCTCTGAGGGCCCAGCCCGCGCCCTCGGATTGGTCTCGGCGGTGGATCCAGAGGGCGAAGTAAGCACCGACGAGCAGGGACATCAGCAGGAACCGAGCGAGGTCAGCGACCGTCACCGCGAAGCCCCACTCGACGCCGTAGGGGTTGTCAGAGGAGAACCAGAACAGGGCGAGGTCCCAGATCTTCTCGAGCCGCTGGCCGAGGAGGCCCGGCCCAGAGATCAGGTAGTCGGGGAGCTTGACCAGCCAGGGATTGAAGGTGAAGTAATCGACGGGCTTGCGGGTGAGCGACAAGAGAACGGGCGGCACCCCGATGTCCATGACGAAGACCGCGGCCGCCGCCGCCGCGAAGATCCCCTTCCGCGCCCGGACGGCGGCGGCGATGCCTCGGAGCGCTCCGCCCAGCTCCCTCAGCAATGAGTGAAGCACCGTGTGTTCCCCTTCGTCCGTCCCACTGATTGTTGATCCCCCACTGATTATAGAGTGGTCGGCCGGGAAGCGCAGCGCCGAACGACATCGCTGCGTCACGAGGCCCATAACCGCCTGTGTCCTGAGGAACTCTCGGTGTGGTTGGCGAGTTGGTAATTCAGACGGCTGCCACGGAATGGATGGACCATGACGCAGTGCAGTGGAACCGGCAATCCCAGTGCGACGTGGTAACCCGACTCAATCACCCCCACCGGAGGCACATGGCCTGGTGCAGCGACTTGACATCGCCCCCATGTAGGGCGTATTAGCCGACTAGTCGCACTAGCTCCCCAACGCGCCTTCCAACGAGGAGGAACACCAGATGGCTCCAGGAGTGAATCGGCGGGATTTCTTAGCTCAACTGGGTGTGACGGTCGGCGCTGCCGCTGCCGGCGCTGCAGCCGGCCCTTTACTGAGCAAGGCGGAAAAGGCGGACGCCCAGGAGGTGAAAGGTGCTGGGAAGATCCCGGATACCCCCTTCAAGGTGGGCCACATGACGTTCTTCACCGGACCGGCCGCCGTCTTGGGTGAGCCCTCCTTCAAGGGGCACACGCTGGCGGCGGAGGAGATCAACGGCCAGGGCGGGCTTCTCGGGAAGCGGAAGATCGAGACGGTCAAGGCCGACGAGGCGGCGGGCACCGACGCCAACGTCAAGGAAATGCGGCGCATGAAGCTCAGCGAGAAGATCGACCTCTTTACCGGGGTCATCTCGAGCGGCAATACGCCGGCGCTGGGGCCCGTGGCCGAGGAACTGAAGCTCCTGACCATCTTCGTGGACGGCTGCACGGATTTCCTCTTCGACAAGGCGGTCCCCAATCCCCACTACATCTTCCGCATCACCAATATCCAGTCCGCGGACGGCGTCACCTGCGCGGTGGCCACGGCCATGACCTGGCCGAATGTGCGGAAGATCGCCCACATCCATCCTGACTACTCTTACGGCCGGAACGCCTTCGACCACTTCAACATCGTCATGAAGAAGTTGGTCCCCGGCGCCCAGGTCGTGTCCGAGGGCTGGCCCAAGCTCGGCACGACCGACTTCACCTCCCACATCACCAAGGCGGTCTCGGCCAAGCCCGATCTCCTGGTCTCCTCGGTATGGGGCGGCGACTACGTGGCCATGTACAAGCAGGCGCTGCGCTACGACATGTTCAAGAAGATGAAGTTCGCGAGCACCATCGCCTTCGGCGTGGCGCCTCACGCCATCGGCAAGGACCACCCCGAGGGTGTCATCGCGGGCGTCCACTCCAACTACTACTTCAACTACCCACCCAGCGGGAAGTGGCCGCTCAACGACGCCTTCGTCAAGAAGTACTACGACCGCTGGAAGGAGTATCCGAACTTCCAGTCGGAAGGCGCCTACGTCACCATGCACATGCTCAAGATGGCGGTCGAGCGGGCCAACAAGCTGATGGGCGGCTGGCCGGACGATGACATGATCGTCAGCCAACTCGAGAACCTCGGCATGGCCGGCCCGGCGGGCTACATCTACTTCCGGCCCGACAACCACCAGGCCTACAAGGACGCGGTGACCGGCTTCAGCGTCAACTCGGCGGACTACCCGTTCCAAATCCTGGATCCGAATCGCATGATCACGATCCCGATCCGCAACATCACCGCGCCTCCAGGCTGGCCGAAGGGAGAGCCCACCTCGACCTTCACTTGGATCGACAAGACCTGGCCGACGGCGAAGGCCTGAGGCCAGCCCGGATCCGGGGAAGGAGGGTCGACGTCTCGGCCTCCTTCCCCGGCCCGCCGGCCGCGATTCCTCGGCCAAGCGGCCAGGCCCGTTTGGCTCGCCCTTCATGAGCCGCCTTTCTCAGCTCGCGATGCCATCGCGCCTGCGCCGGGCATCGCGCTGGCTTGCCGCCCGGGCGACGTTGCTGCTCGCCGTGCTGCTGTGCCCAGGTTCGGCAGGCGCCGGGCATGAGCTGCCTTTCTACCCGGGCTACTACCCGCAGGAAATTCGCCTGGAAACGGTGCCCCCAGCAGCCGCAGGGCGGATGCTCCAGAAGCGCGAGCTGCATGCCTATTTAGGCGCCGATCCCCTCTCTGGCCGGAAGGACCCCGCGGATATCCGCTCCGTGGAGTCCTTCGGCACTTATATTGTCATCACATTCAATCCGGCGGTCTCGGCGCTCGGGAGCCGGGAGGGCCGATGCGAGAGCGCGCTCAGGATCGCCAGGGCGTTCACCCCGGCTCAAGGCCTCTACATCGCGCATCCATACCCGGTCACGCCGTATGACCCGGACTACCTCGCCCACTTCGACCTGGCTCAGGCGCGAAGCAAGGAGCACCAGGGCTCGGCGTCTCGGGACTCGGCAGCGACCCTCAGGGTCCGCGCCCAGGGGCCGCTGGCCGAGAAGCTCCTCGGATCCCGGGCCAAGGCGGACGGAGCCCGGTGGGACGCCGCGGTCCAGGAGGTAGATCTCGACGGTCTGGTCGGGCCCCTGCGCGTCAGCACGAACGGCTGGCTCGGCCCACCGTGGATCAAGGCCGGCTGGTTCCACGCCTATCTTCTTCACGCTCCCGCCGTTGCGGATCGCGCCTCGAGGCAGGCAGTGGACGCGCTCTATCAACGTCTGGTGACCGGCGCCTACGCCGATCTCACGGAGCAGATCAACCTCGAGCGGGCGCTGGTCACCCGGCTCGTCGCGGGTTGCGAACGCGTGGTCGTCGGGTACACGCTGAGGCGCGAGCGCTTCAGCTCGGAGTTCTCCGAGGGCGTCGAGAACATTGCCTACGACTCCGAGGACGGCTTCGACTCGCCGATCTTCGTCCGCACCGTCAAGCTCAAGGACTTCCCGTGGAACGGCTGGCTCCGCCTGGGCACGGCGACGAAGCCGGCCGCCGCCTGGAATCCCATCGGGGGTTTTTCCGATGCCGCTGGCCGGCTCGTCTGGGCCGCCCTGAGCGACCCGGCCATGCTTTCCGCGCCCCATAGCGGAAGCTGGGTGGCCAACCGGGTGGTGCCGTCGTCGGTGACGATGGATGCGGCATCTGGCGTACTGATCCCGGAGGACGCGCTGGTCTCCGAGCCCGGGACGGGAGCGCTGCGGGAGGTCGGCAAAGGGAAGACCGCGAAGGCGAAGATCACATACCGCATCCGCGCCTCCGCGTTTCACGACAATACCCGAATGACGGCCGCTGACGCGGTCTACGCCTACGTGTTCGCGTCGCGCTGGAGCGCGAAGCAGCCGCAGGGGGGTAACGAGTACGACGCGGCGGTCGAGGCCTCCACGGCGCTCCTGCGCCGGGCGCTGGCCGGCTTCAAGGTATTGCGGGTGGAGTCGGAGGTCAAGAAGTACAGCGACATCACCTTCACCTATGTCGTTCCGGTCGTCGACGTCTACCTGAACTCCACGGCCGCAGATCCCCAGGGGCTCGCCGCTCTCGCGCCGCCCTGGAGCACGGTGCCCTGGCACGTGCTGGTGCTGATGGAGGAGGCCGTGAAGCGGGGACTGGGGGCGTTCTCCGCCGAGGAGGCCCGGCGGCGCGGGGTCCGCTGGCTCGATCTGGCCAGGGACCGGAAGCTGAAGGAAGCCCTGGCGCCGCTCGTGGATGGGTTCGCGAAGGAGGCCTATGTCCCCGGGACGCTCAAGCGCTTCGTCACGGCCGACGAGGCAGAGACTCGCTGGAGCGCGCTCAAGCAGTTCTTCCAGCGCCGCGGCCACTTCCTCGTGACGAACGGGCCCTACCGGCTCGACAAGTGGTCCGACGCAGGCGTGGTGCTCGAGGTGTTCCGCGACTTCACCAACCCGATGGGCGTCGGTAGCTTCGACCGCTTCGCGATCCCGCGGCGCGCCTACGTGTCCCGCATCGTCGCACGGGCGGATCGGCTGGAAGTCTACCCCGAGATCGAGCGCGTTGAGAAGTTCCTCAGGGACTACCGGATCATGAGAGAGCCGCTGGGCAACCCGGGCTCCGACGAGGACCAGTCGGATATCCCCGTGTGCCGATACGTGGTGGTGGGCAGCGATGGCACGGTGGCCGCCGCGGGCATCTCCCGCGAAGCGCAGGGTAACCGCCTCGTCGTCAACCTCAAGGGCCGGCTCAAGCCAGGCAGCTACACGGTTCAGGTGGCGCTGGCGCTGGGAGACAACGAGGTCAACTCCGAGATCGCGACGGCGCAATACCGGGTTGAAGCCGCCCCCTGAGTTGAGGCATCTTATCGGGCCATGGACACCCTCCTGATCCACATCCTCAACTCGCTCCTCTACGCCTCCGTGCTCTTCCTGATCGCGGGCGGACTCTCCCTGATCTACGGGGTAATGCGGATCGTCAACCTGGCCCATGGCAACCTCTACGCCTTCGGGGCCTACACGACGGCCTGGGCGGTCGGCCGCGTCATGGGGAGCGCTCCGAGCGCGAACCCGGCGCTGTACGCCCTCCTGCCGGTGGGCGCGGTGGCCGCCGGCGCGCTGGGCGCCCTGCTCGAGCCCAGCCTGCTCCGGCCGCTCTACAAGCGCGCCGAGGAGTACCAGCTCCTGATCACCTTCGGGTTGCTCCTGATCCTGGAAGACCTGATGCGCCTCATCTGGGGGCCCTATCCCCTTTCGGTCAGCGCGCTCTACGAAGGGCTCGGCAGCCTGAGCATCGGTGAGTCCATCTACCCGACCTATAACCTGGTCGTGATCGTCATCGGGGGAGTCGCCGCCGCCGGGCTCTGGGCCTTCGTCTACCGCACCCAGTTCGGCGTGGTCCTCCGCGCCACTTCGCAGAACAAGCGCATGGCCTCGGCGCTCGGGGTGAACGTGAACCGCGTCTACATCGAGGCCTTCACGCTCGGGTGCTTCATGGCGGGGCTCGGGGGCGCCATCGTTGTCCCTCAGCAGGGAGCCGTGCTCGGCATGGGAGTGGATGCGCTGATCATGGCCTTCGTCGTGGTGGTCATCGGCGGCCTCGGGAGCCTCGAGGGCGCGCTCATCGGGGCTCTCATGGTCGGCGTCGTCCGCGAGTTCGGCATCACCTTCTTCCCGGAGGTCGAGCTGGCCGTGCTCTACCTGATGGCGGCCATCGTGCTCCTGATCCGGCCCGCCGGGCTGTTCGGCCGCGCATGAGCGCCATCCCTGCTCCGTCCGGGCGCGTCGCGATCGTCGCGCTGCTGGTGCTCCTCGGGCTCTTGGCCCTGCCCTTCGTGTTGCCGCCGTACCAGACCGTCCTCCTGTCGTACGGACTGGTCTTCGCCATCGCCGCGCTCGGCTTCAACCTCCTGCTGGGCTATACCGGGCTGCTTTCCTTCGGGCACTCCGCCTACTTCGGCGTGGGGGCCTATGCGGTGGCCTTCATCGTCAAGTACCTGAAGATCGAGGCGATGGAGGCGTTCATCGTCGGCGGCATCCTGGGCTCCGCCGTAGTGGCGGCGCTGTTCGGCTTCCTGTGCGTGCGCTACACGCGCATCTTCTTTGGCATCCTCACGCTGGCCCTGTCCCAGGTGCTCTGGAGCCTGGCGTTCAAGTTCTTCTGGGTGACCGGGGGCACCGACGGGCTACGCGTGCCGACGCCGCAATTGCTGGGCGGGGCGATCCGGTTCGCGGTGGGAGCCGCCGAGGACAAGCTCGGCTTCCTGTCGCACCGCTACTATTACTACGTGCTCGCCATCTTCACGATCTGCGTGGCCGTCATGTGGGTGATCGTGCACTCCCCGTTCGGCAAGGCGCTCCAGGCCATCCGCGACAACGAGACCCGGGCGGAGTTCGTGGGAGTCCAGGTGTGGCATTACCGCTGGGTGGCCTTCGTGATCTCTGGCGTCTTCACCGGCCTGGCGGGCGCTCTGTGGGTGCCGCTCAATGGGCTCACCACGCCGGACATCCTGCACTGGACCTTCTCCGGCAAGATCGTGTTCTTCACCGTCCTCGGCGGCTTCCAGACCTTCTTCGGTCCCGTCATCGGGGCGGTGATCTTCAACTATCTCGAAACGTATGCGGTCGGGCACACCGTGTACTGGCAGATGGTCCTGGGCATCGTGCTGGTGGTGCTCGTCCTGGCCCTCCCGGCGGGGATCGTGGGGACCGCGAACCGGCTGGCGCTCAGGCTCCGGAGGGCTCCCGCCTCGTGAGCATCCTCAAGACCGACAAGCTGACCAAGTACTTCGGCGAGACCCATGCGGTGGACCACGTGGACTTCGCGGTATCGGAGGGGGAGGTGCTGGCGCTCATCGGCTCCAACGGCGCGGGGAAGACCACGCTCGTCAACCTGATCAGCGGCCTCATCCCGCCCGACTCGGGCAGCATTCTCTTCCAGGGCGCCGACATCACCGGGGCGTCCATCCACAAGAAGATCGAGCTCGGCATCGCCCGGAGCTTCCAGCTCGTCAACCTCTTCGACCAGCTCACGGCGCTGGACAACGTCGCGCTGGCCATCTTCTCGCGGGACGGGAAGACGCGGAAGCTGCTGACGCTCTCCGATTCCGATACCGCCGTGCGCGACGAGGCCACGGGCGTGCTCCAGCAATTCGGCCTCGATGCCAAGGCGCGGATGGTGGCGGGCGGCCTCTCGCAGGGTGAGCGGAAGCTGCTCGACGTGGCGGTGGCGTACGCGCTGCGCCCGAAGCTCCTCTTCCTCGACGAGCCGACCAGCGGGGTCAGCACGCGGGAGAAGGCTCCGATCATGGACATCATCAGCTCCGTGGTGCGATCGGGGAGAATCACGGCCGTGATCATCGAGCACGACATGGACGTGGTGTTCACCTACTGCCCCAGGATCGTGGCGATGCACCAGGGCGCCATCCTCGCCGACGGGACGCCCGACCAGATCCGGACCAACGACCAGGTGACGGCGAACCTGCTCGGGACCCAGCCCCGCTCATGACCCGCGCGGGCGGCCACGGCGACACGGTGCTTGAGCTCACGCGTATCAGTACCTTCCGGGGGCCCGCCCAAGTCCTGCGGGATGTTTCCCTCATGGTCGGGGACCGCGAATCGGTGTGCCTGGTGGGACGCAACGGCGCCGGCAAGACCACGACCATCGACAGCATCATGGGACTCCTGCCGGTCCGGAGCGGGAAGATCACGTTCAAGGGGCGGGATATCACGCGGGTTCCGACGCATCGGCGTGCCCTGGCCGGCATCGGCTACGCGCCCGAGGACGCGGGGATCTTCCCCGACCTCACAGTGGCCGAGAACTTCCAGATCAGCCAGTCGCTGGCGCGGACGGGGGCCGGCAAGCCCGCCCCGGCGCCCGGCCATGGCATCGATGAGCGGGTCCTCGCCCTGTTCCCGGAGATCAAGGACTTCGCTCAGCGCCGGGGACTTTTCCTCTCCGGGGGTCAGAAGAAGATGGTCGCGATCGGGCGAGCCATGACGCTCTCGCCCGGGATCCTGCTCCTGGACGAGCCCTTCGAAGGGCTCGCCCCCGTCGTCGTCACTCGGTTCATCGACGCCGTCAAGAAGATCAAGGAGATGGGCATCTCGCTCCTGATCGCCGAGTCCAACCTCATGACGGCCTCGCGCGTCGCCGACCGGCTCTATGCCATCGACCGCGGCGACATCATCTTCGAGGGCGATCCGCGCCGGGCGTTCGAGAACGCGGACGTGATGAAGACCATCCGCGGGTAAGGGCGCTCCCGCGGGTTTTTGGAGTCGGCTCGCCTCGGACGGTGGGGCCCCAGCCCCTACCGCGTCCTGCGGCTCGGACTTCCGGATTGCTCGCCTCGGACGGTGGGGCCCCAGCCCCACGACGTCCTGCGGCTCGCACTGCGGGTGCTGCGGGGGGCCAGGGGTTGACAAGGGCGGGTCTCCTCGATAGAAAAGTTTCGGGGGGAACCCGAATGATCGCGCTACCGCATCCGAGCCCGGGCCGAGCTGCGCGCATCCTCCGCGAGATGTTCGGCCACATCCCGGTCGCCTTCGCCTTTCGCCTCTGGGACGGGCAGGAAGTCCGCGTGGGCTCGGGCGAGCCGGTCTGCACCGCCGTCATCAAGGCCCCCGAGACCTTCTTGCGGCTTATGCGCGACCCCTCGCCCTACAACTTTGCGGAGGCGTACGTGGAGAGCGCCATCGAGCTCGAAGGCGATCTCTTCGCCGCCATGGACGTGGCCAATGCCGTGGAGGAGATCAGACTCTCCCCCCTGCGGAAGCTGCGCCTCCTGCTCTCCCTGTGGAGGAGTTGAGCGTGAGTGAGCCGCGAGCCGCGCACAGTCGCCACGACCCTCTCCCCGTCGGGGAGAGGGAACCTCGACCCTTCGCCCCCGGAGCGGGAGAGGGCAGGGCGAGGGGACAGTTCGATGTCATCGTGGTCGGCGGAGGGCCGGGCGGAAGCACCGCGGCCTGGCGGCTGGCGGTCCAGGGTCTGCGCCCCCTGGTCCTGGACGCGGCGGTGTTTCCCCGCGTGAAGATCTGCGCCGGCTGGGTAACGCCAGCGGCGCTCGACGATCTCGAAATCGATCCGGGGAAGTACCCGCTCACCATCCAGCCCTTCAAGGCCTGCGGGCTCGAGTTTGGCGGCGCGCGGCACGAGACGCGCTGGGCCCGGCCGGCCAGCTACGGGATCATCCGGCGCGAGTTCGACCAGTTCCTTCTCGAGCGCGCCGCGGCGGCCGGCGCGGACGTGCGATGGGGGATCCGGGTCACGGGGGTGAGCGGCGGGCCCGACCGAGCCGCGGTCCAGACCGAGCGGGGCCGGTTCGAGGCGCCGGTCGTGATCGGCGCGGGCGGCCACCGCTGCCCGGTGGCCCGGGCGCTGGGCGAGATCTCCGAGCGCGAGGAGGTGGTAGTGGCGCAGGAGAGCGAGACACGACTGCCGCCGGAGTGGACGGAGCGGCTCCGGCCGTTCATGGAAGCCCCTGAGATCTATGTGGAGCCCGATCTCCGCGGCTATGGCTGGTTCTTCCCCAAGCAGGACTTCGTCAATATCGGCATCGGTTGCACGGGCGGCGCCGACGGGACGCTCCCGCGGCGCCGCGAGGAGCTGCTGGCGGCGCTCCGCGACTCCGGCCGGCTGCCTGCCGATCTGCCCATCGAGCCCTTCAAGGGGCACGCGTACGTGGTGCGTCGCCAAGCACCCCGCCGGCTCTCCGGACCGCGTTTCTGCCTGGTCGGCGATGCCGCAGGCCTCGCGCGCGATCTCTCCGGCGAGGGGATCGGCCCAGCGATCCGAAGCGGCCGCCTGGCCGCCGAAGCAGTGGCCGGCCTCCTCCGGCGCGGGACACCGCTGGACGGCTACGCCCGGCAGGTCATGGCCCTGTACGGTCCCGGCGAGCCCAGTTGGCTCGGGCGGCACCTTGGACGGCTTCCGGACGCCGTGGGGCGCGTCGCGGTGAGGCTCGTACTGGGATGGGGCCTGGCCCGCCGGCGGGTTGTCTTCGATTCCATCTTCGGCATGCGAGAGGTGCCGTCATGAGTGCGCTTCGCCGGCAGCGTGACGTCCGGGCCATAGCCCATCACTACGACGTCTCCAACGACTTCTACGCGCTCTTCTTGGACCCGCTGATGGTGTACACCTGCGCCTACTACCGCGATCCCGACGGCAAGCTCGAGCAGGCCCAGCAGGACAAGTTCGACCTGGTCTGCCGTAAGCTCAGGCTCAAGCCCGGTGAGACCATGCTCGACATCGGCTGTGGGTGGGGGAGCCTCTCGGTGTGGGCGGCCCAGCACTACGCCGTGCGCGCGCACGGGGTCACGCTCTCGCGGGCCCAGGCTGAGTGGGCCGCGGCGCGCATCCAGCGCGAGGGGCTCGCGGGCCGCTGCCTCGTCGAGTATCGGGACTGGCGCCACCTCCCGGCGGACGCCCGCTACGACAAGATCGCCGCCGTCGGGATCATCGAGCACGTGGGGATCCCGAACTACGCGGCGTTCTTCGGTCGCGTCCGCGCCATGCTGAACGACGGCGGGCTCTATCTCAACCACGGCATCCACCACGAGTTCCACTGGAAGCGCACCAGCCAGACGGACTTCCTCCTCCGCCACGTCTTCCCCAACGGGGATCTCTCCAGCTTCACCGAGACCGTGACCGAGGTGGAGCGCGCGGGTTGGGAGGTCCTGGACGTCGAGAACCTGCGCCTGCACTACGCGCGGACCTGCCGCCACTGGGTCCAGCGCCTGCGCGCGAGGGCCGACGAGGCGCGCGCCATCGTGGGCGAGCGCACCTACCGCACGTGGCTTCTGTATCTGACCTGCTCGGCCGTCGCGTTCGAGGCCGGCTCCATCGGGCTCTACCAGGTGCTCGTGCGCAAGCAATGGGACCGTACCGGCGGCACGGCGCCGACCACCCGCGAGGACCTCTACGCCGAGCGCTGACCGCGGCAGCGCCTATCGGGTGGCAGCATCGCCCGGATGGCGGTATACGTGAAAGTGAGGACGCCTTCGCGGTGCCAGGGAGGAACGCATGCGACACGGATGGCGAAGCGGGCTGTTGGGCGTAACGGGGCTGATCGCCCTGCTTGCCGCTGCGCCCCCGGCGTGGGCGGTGGAGTACCGGCTCCAGGTGGTGAGCCTCTTCGAGAGCGCCTTCGTCTCCTTCCTCAAGGCTGGCGAGTTCGAGGACGGCGCCTCGGGCCCCGGCCTCGCTCGGCTCGAAGCCAGCCTCGACGGTGGTGGCGTGCCAAGCGGCGTGGTCCTGTTCGACCGCCGCGTGCAGCCCGTGCGGTCGAGCCTCGCCCGCGCGTGGGGCGGGGCGCCTGTGGTTCCCCGGATCAAGCCGGCGGGCGAGGGCTCGACCTTCTGGGACGAGATCACCTGGGAGGGGAAGCCCGGCGAGCGGAGCGTGTGGATCGTGTCGCCCACGATCCGCAATGTCCAGGAGGTTTACAACGTTGCCCTCAAGGGCGCGGGGCCGCTCCGGCACTTCCGGCCCTATGCGGCCGGGCTCGACGGCACCGGGACGGCGGCGCTGTCGATTCCGCTCAACTTCCTCTGGTTTTACGAGGAGCGCGGTACCGTGTGGGACAGGTACATCGGGCGCAGCCTGGACCTCAAGGAGGGGATCGGCGCGGTGGCGGGCGTGAACACGGACGCCCTGTTCCCTGACCAGGTCTATCTCATCGTGAGCCAGACCGAGCAGCCGACGACCTACAAGGCCGTGCTCGTCTGGCGCGAGCGGAGCTACGAGCGGCAGGCTCCGAGCAACAAGGCCCCGATCGTCGTGCGCTGACCCGGCGCCGCCGCCCTTATTCCCGATACAGCAGCAGCAGTACGCCGATCACCGTCAAGCCCGTGGCCCAGAGCCGGGCGGGCAGGCGGTTCGCGGCCGGGGGCAGCCTGAGCTCGAGCCAGCGCGCCCATCCGATCGCCACGGCCACCACCCCGAGCGGGGCATGCGTCACCTCGATGAGGTACTCCGCCTTGAGGTCGAGCCCCGCGTGGGAATGGGTGAGGAGGAGCGCCCCGCCCACGGCGCAGAGGATCGGGAACACGAGGGCACAGCGCGGCGAGCGCAGCCGGCCGGTGCGCACCATCCACTCGAACACCCCGAAGGCCACGACGAGCAGCACGAAGAGCCGGTGCTGGACCACCTCCGCGTATGCCATGCTCTCCCAGAACCCCTCGGGACCGAGCGGCCAGGAGCCCGGATCATTCCTCACCAGCAGAAACGCGGCCATGCCGAGGAAGATCAAGGGCCAGTGGCGCGCCCACCCGATTCCGAGACGGTGCAGTAACGCCAGCAGCCCCATGGCCAGCACGAACAGGCCGGCCATGTGGTGGTTGTACTCCGACCACGCGCGGTCCTCGTCCGTCCGGGGCGCTTCACGATCCCCGACGGGCAGCGCCTCGATGGGCGGCGAGGAGAGGCTGGGCCATCGCGGGCTGAACCGCGCGCCGACCTCGGCGAGCGTGGCCCGGTCGGCCACGACGTCGACCGCCGGAGGCAGCGAAGTCAGGGACGCGGCCGCGAAGAAGACGGTGAGGCCGAGCCCCACTTCCACCTCCACGAATCGCCGGAGGCGCACGAGGGACACACCCGGCGACGTCGGGAGACTCCGCACCGCGAGGAAGTTCGTGGCGCCGAGGACGGAGAGCCCGCCGAGGATCACCACCTTTGTCAGGACCATGAGCCCGTAGCCCGTGCCGACCAGCGCACTCACGCCGCCGATGTAACAGAGGGCGAGACCCATGCCCGTTGCCGTCAGGACGATCACGGCGGCGAGTGACATGGCCGAGAAGCGCTGCAGGAGCGCCACCGGCCACGGTTGGTCGCCTCCGCGCGACGCGGCGACGATGAGATGGACCAGGCCCCCGATCCACACTCCGGTAGCCAGTTGATGAAGGGCGTCGAGGCCGAGCAGAAAGGCGCGGTGCTCGAGCCGCGCGGCGGCGTGACTTGTCGAGGCCGCCGAGAGCGCGAGCAGCAGACTGAGGCCGATCAGCACGGGCCACCACCCGCCTCGCTCCCGTCGGCGGAGCGCGAGGGCGCCCGTGATCAGCAGCAGGCAGATCAGGGCCTTGGCGAGGCTCGCGCGAAAGTAGCTGGTGGCGAGTACCGTCTGGATCGGCCAGTCCATGTCACCCACCAAGAGCCCGAGTTGAAGAGCGACGGACAGCGTCTGGGCCAGGGCCACCAGGGCGGCCCCCGCGGCGCTGAGCAGCAGCGTCCGGCCCTCCCGCGCAGCCCATGCCGGCTCTTCTCGGGAAACCGGGCGCAGCACCAGCACGGCAAAGAAGACGCCTCCCATCGCGACCGCTTGGCCGCATAGGGCGAGGCCACGGAGCAGGACGTCGAGGAATCCGGCCACGGCGGTCAAGAGGCGGGGCGGGTCCGTCCGGCCGATAGGCAGAGGAGCATGGAGAGGGGCGCGCCACCCGCCACGAGAACGAGGAACCACCCGGCCTTCCCCGCGGCCCACAGCAGGATGGCCAGGTAGGGTCCCGCGACCAGTGCAGGGGGCCTGTTCAGACCGAAAGCTCCGGACGGGTCTGCAGCGCTGACGCCACCATCGACAGGGGCAACTCCTCCCCACCTCGACGGTGGGACTCGCGCGCGAGTGTCTCGACGGCGACGCACATTGAGGCCTCGGCCAGGTTGGCGCCGTCGCTCCGCTGGCCCGTCACCTCGGCGAGAAACCGGTCGGCGACGGAGTGAAACCAGTCGGGGTGCTGCGAGCCGTCGGACAGCCCCGAGGCGAACGACCAGCGTCGCGCCGATCCTGGCTGCTGGAGGACCAGCGTGTCGTCGGCGAGCTCGATGGTGCCGGCCGTGCCAGTGAGCCGGGCCCAGTTCCGTCTCTCGTCGGACGCCCAGGTGAGCAGCACGTCAGCAGTGGCATCGGGGAACTGCAGACGAAGCGTCGCCGTGTCCTCCACCGGCCAGTGCGTGTGCCGCCTCGTCTCGAGCCGGGCGCTCACCGCCGTCGGCGTCGCGCCGACCCACCGGTGGATGATGTAGCACACGTGCCACCCGTGATCCGTGAGGACGCCACCTCCGGCGATTGCCGGATCGACGCGCCAGTTGCCGGCGCCCCCGTCGGCCACCGCCGCCGGCCGCGTCCGCAGCGTCTGCCACGTCGCGCCGGTCACTTGGCCGATGGCGCCATCGGCCACCAGCGCCCGGGTGTGACGGACGATCGGCGCGTGGTGCCAGTTGTGCACGGTATGCAGCACCCGATCAGCCCCCGCGGCGAGCTGCGCCAGCGCCCGCAGATCCTCGAGCGAACCGACCAGCGGCTTCTCGCACAGGACGTGCAGGCCGCGCTCGAGCCCCTCCCGGATGAGCGGCGCGTGGCTCGACGGCGGCGTGCAGATGTCGACGAAGTCGGGCCGGGCATCGGCCATCATGAGGGCGGCCGTGTCGTACCAGCGGCTCGCGGGCAGGCGCGCCGCGCAGGCGGCCCGCCGGGCCGGATCCGCGTCGGTCGCCGCCACGATCTCGACGTCGCGACGGGCGAGCCAGCCGGGCACATGCGCGTGTAGCGCGACATTGCCGAGGCCGATGATCGCTCCACGCAGCATCCTAGTGGATTTCCGATCAGGGCTAGGAGTGCCCGTGGGCGCGGCTCGTGGCCTCCAGTGCCTCGTCCAGGATGGTGAGGCCGGCGAGGGCGGTCTCCTCGCGGATGACCAGCGGCGGGTTGATGCGGATGGCGTGGGCGTAGGTCATGGCGACGAGGCCCCGTCGCAGGCACTCCTGGTACAGGGTCCGCGTGAACTCCTTCGAGATGGGCTCCTTGGTCTTGCGGTCGCGGACCAGCTCCATCCCGAGCATCAGGCCCTTGCCGCGCACCTCGCCGACGCACCGGTGCTTGTCCTTCATGGCCTCGAGTCCTGCCAGCATGATCCGGCCCACCCGGTCGGCGTTCTTGATCAGGTCCTCCTTGAGGATGATTTCCAGCGCCGAGAGGCCGGCCGCCGCGGCCAGGGGATTGCCGCCGTAGCTCGAGGAGCTGGCGCTCGGATTGGACCACGGCTTGCGGCTCGTCAGGTCATCGGTGGAGATCACACCGCTGAGCGGGAAGCCACCGCCCATGCCCTTGCCGACGGTCATGATGTCGGGAATGACGCCGTCGTGCTCGCACCCCCACATGGTGCCGGTTCGTCCGAAGCCGGTGAGCATCTCGTCGACGATCAGGAGGGCGTCGTGCTCCCGGGCGATGGCTTGGACCGCCCGCAGGAAGCCGTCGGGCGGGACCACGTTGCCGGCCGTGCCCTGGATGGGTTCGACGATGATCGCTGCGATCTCCCCGGCCGTCTGGTAGCGGATGACGTCGCGCACGTACTCGGCGCAGGCGATGCCGCAGTCGGGATAGCGGAGCCGGAGCGGACACCGATAGCAATCCGCGTACGGGGAGAGGTACTGGCCCGGCAAGAATGGCCCCAGGTGGTGCTTGAACTCGCTGCCGAGCAGCCCGAGTACGCCGCCGGTCTTCCCGTGAAAGCCGCCCCAGAAGCCGATGACCTCGCGCTTCCCGGTCGCGGCCTTGGCCAGCCTGAGCGCCGCTTCCACCGCCTCGGCGCCCCCCGAAAACATCTGGATGCGCGCCAGCCCTTCCGGCGTCAGGGAGGCCAGGAGCTCGAGGAACCGCGCCCGGGTCTCCGTGGTGAAGCTGCCGAAGGTCAGGCGCTCCACTTGCCGCTTCAGCGCCTCGACGTAGTGCGGATGGCAGTGGCCGACGCTGCCGACGCCGATGCCGGCGATGAAGTCGATGTACTCGTTGCCGTCCTCGTCGTAGAGCGTGCACCCGGCGCCCCGCGCCATGGCCAGCCCGGCGTACTGGGCGAAGGACTGGAGCCCCGGAGCCATGTGCCGCTGCTCCTGCTCGACGATCTGCCGCGATCGGGCACCGGGCCGGCGGGGCTCCATCACCGGGCTCCCTGGAAGCGCTGCGCCAGGTAGTCGGCGATGACGGCCGCGGCCTCGTCCCGGTAGAGCGCGAAGCTCGGCCACGCGTTGAGGTCGAGCAGCACGAGATCGCCGCCCGGGGTCGCGATGGCGTCGCCACCGTAGACTTCCAGGCCCAGGGCCGCTGCCGCCAGGCGCACGAGCCGCGCCAGCTGGCGCGGATCGAACGGGTGTCCCGCCACCGGCTCTCCTTTGTGATAGAACCAGCGGAACCACGGCGGCTCGCCGTCGGGCCGGCCGCCCGGTCCGATGCCGTAGAACTTGATGAGGTCGCCTTCCAGGTGGGGCTGGATCACGGCACGCGGGATCCCGCGCCCGGCGAGCCCGCCGAGCGCCGATTCGATGGCGTCCTCGGTGGCGGCGAACACCACATCGCCGTCCTGGGTATTGTGGACGTCGGCGCGCTTGACCCAGACGGGCAGGAACCCGTTGGAGCGGCTCACCGTCGTGGAAACGACGCGGCTCTCGATGAACGGCACGTTGGCCTCCTCGAACTGCCCGATCATCCGATCGCGGTAGGTGTTCAGGACGGCCACCGGGCTGTTCACCTGACGCACCCCGCTCGCCTCCCAGGCCTCGAGCCGGCGGAGCACCAGGGCGCCCTCGCACATCAGGAACACGCAGCGCGGGCGCGCCTCGGTCAGGCCACCCACCTCTTCCGCACTCTTCAGGCTCACCTGGAAGCCCAGGGCCTCCAGGTGCTTCGCCGTCAGGCGCAGGATCTCGGCGTCGTCGCTCTCGCGGCCCGGCGAGTGCGCCCGCTCTCGAAAGATGCCCCAGCAGTAGAGATCGCTCACGCCACTGGTCTCCTCACGGTTAGGGCCAGCGCTTCGGCGAGCGCCACGTCCTCGGCCCGGTCCACATCCACCACCGCCCGCACCACCTCGCCATACAGCGGTTCGCCGGATCGGTGAAGCCAGCTCAGGTACTCACGCAGTCGTCCCAGCCCCGGCGGCGGCGGCGTCCGACGGACCCGGCTCGACACGAGATACATTCCCGCGGTGACCAGGTTCCCTGAGCTTCGCCCGAGCGCCGTGACCCGCCCGGCGTCGTCCAGACCTACCCACAGTGGGTTTTCGTCCGCCACCAGCGGCGTCACCGCGAGGACCGTGGCCTCGAGCGGGCGCCGGCGCGCCGCCTCGACGAAGCGCACGAAGTCCTCTGCCGCGCACCAGGCGTCCACCGTCGAGACCAGCATGCGGCCGCCGTTCTCAGCCGCGGCCACCTCGACGAAGCTCTCGAGGGAGGAGGCGGTGGTCTTCACGATGAACTCCGCGTCGATCTCGGGAAACCGCGACCGCACCCAGTCCACGCAGCCCCGTTCCTCTCCGTTCACGATGATGCGGAAGGAGGTGATGCCAGCAGCCTCGAAGTTTCCGATCACGGAGGCGATCAGCGGCACACCGGCCACGGGGACCAGTGGCTTCGGGACAGTCCAGCCCGCCCGGCGCAAGCGGCTGCCTTCCCCGGCGGCGATGATGCCGCCCGTCAGATTGGGCTCCCCGTTCACAGCAGCACTGCCTCCAAGTCGCCCAGCGAGTGAACCAGGCGATCGTCCGGGCAACACGGCGCCACGGGCGGAGCCGCGTCGCCAGCGAGCCAGATATGTCGCATCCCAATGGCTCGGGCCCCCGCCATGTCACGCGGGAGCGAATCACCCACGAAGATGGCGTCAGCCGGCGCCATCCCCAACTCGTCAAGCGCGCGCTGGAAAATGCGCGGATCCGGTTTCAGGCACCCGACCCGCGTCGAGTCTATGATGACGGTGAAGAACGGGCGGATTCCCGCATTATGACACACCGTGGTGAGATTGCCATAGAAGTTGGAAACGATTCCCAACCGGTACCGGCGGCTCAAGCGTGACAGCAGCGGCGTGTTGGCATGCAGACGCTCGAGCGCGTCTTCGATGAACCGGCTCGCGACGCGCGCGTGAACGGTCTCCTCGCCGCCCAGCGCGCGCGTGACGCCGGCCGCGAGGCGGCAGACCGTGTCGCGAAACGAGAGCGTCGCCGGGATTGCTCCCACGAGCGCGTCGTCCACCGCGTAGAACACGGGGTCGAAGCGCTCCGGGGCCACGACCAAGCCTTCCTCGCGGCAGAGCCGGAAGAAGCGCGTCTTCCAGGTGAGGCCGTCGGCGTCCAGGGTCCCGCCGAAGTCGAACAGTACGGCGCCGGTCAGGGGATGCGCTCCGGACGGGGGCGGCGTCGCCAGGAGGTCTGCGGGGAGGCCCAGGGGGCCCACGGGAGCGTCCACCACTCCATGGCAGGAACAGGATACCGGGCCGGGCTCGACCGTGTCAACGCTCGGTCTCTCCTGCTGGGCCCTCCCGTCGTCGCCACGTACCCCGGGCGTCACCGCGCCCGCGATGGGGCGGCCGCGAGATAGGATGGATCTATCGGCTTGCCAGGAACGCTTTCGAGGCAAGCTTCCTCGCCCCGAGCGTGACGCGCCGATTTGTATGAGAGCTGGACGCCGCGATGTCGGAGAAGACTGAGAGCTGAGCGGCTCGGCGGCGGTGGCCCAACCGCGGCTCAGCTCACGCGCCGTCCCGCCACTCGAAGGAAGTCACCGTGACCCGGTAGCTGGCGCCAGGCGTCTTCACCGGCACTACCCAGTAACTGCGGTTGAAGACCGGCACGATCCCGCGCACGAAGCCGAAGGCGCGGTCGATGACCCGGCCCGAGCCGTCCAGGGTCTCCACGAGGAGGCGCACATTGTTGGCCGGCCGCCCGTAGTCGTTATAGATGTAGCCGGCGACCATCGGCCGGCCGCCCCGGGTCTGGCTCGCGTCCCACTCGAGCCGGAGCCGGGGATCGATGCCCGAGGGAGTGGTCACCGCCGCGGCCGGCGGCCCGGCCAAGTTGAGGACCAGGACCGCGATCAGCAGGACGAACCTTCTTCCGGTCATTTTCCGCCTCCCGTCAGGTGATCTGCGCGGGGCTGTCGAGGCCCCCTCTGATCGTCTTTGATGCCGCGGGAGGGGCGAGCGATTCCCCGCGGCGCGCCGGTCAGCCGGAGTCCCGGGCGGGCGACACCGCGGGCTCGGGCGGGACCACGCGCGCGCCGATCCGCCGCGCGTGGCGGGTGACCTCGCGCAGGTAGTCGAGCATGGCGAGATAGGCACTGGAGGCCTTCGGCATGCAGACGCCCTCGATCAGCCGCTCCTCGTGGGCCCGGGCGAACTCGGAGGCCTGGTCCTGGAAGCGCATGCTCTCGAGCTCGACGTGGCGCGCCAGGACGTGATTTCCGGTGAGCGTCAGGTCGCGGGCGCACTCGAGGAGGTCAGCGGCATGGGCGAAGAGCTGGTTGATTTCGCGCAGGCCCCGGTCGGTGAAGACTGTGGCCTCGGCGTCCATGCCGCGCAGGCATCGGATCAACCCCTCGATAACGTCAGCCACGCGCTCGAGGTGCGAGGGGACGAAGCGCAGCCCCTCGCGTTCCGGCTGGGCGACCAGGAGGCGCTCGGTAAGGTCCTTCTCGCGCTTGTGGATGTCGCGTCCGAGGGCCGCGGCCTTGTCGAGTGCCGCGGGATCGTGGCGCCTGAAGCTCGCCCAGGTGAGCGACAGCATTTCGAGAGCGTCCTGAAACATCGAGACGAGTGGATCGCCGGCGCTCGGGGACATGGCCTGCCTCCTTCGCCCCTTGGCGGCCGGCGTTCACCGAGGGCGTGCGACGAAACTCAGACCGACGACCGGCTGACCCGATCGTAGCGCGGGGCCGACTCCCCGGCAAGGGAGGGCGGGAAGCCCCCCTCCCAGTTATCTGCCAGGCGTCCAGTATGGTTGACTCAGGGCGACCGAATCGCTTAGCATCGCCCTAGCAAGCCGGAGGGAAGTGGGTCTCCGGTCCGCTCGCCGACCAGAGGAGCCAGATGGCCGACACGCCGGTAACCTTGTTCGAGCACCTGGCGACCCAGCAGGTCCTTCTCCCGTCCGAGCACGCCTCGGTAGCCGCGGTCGTGGGCCGGATCGGCCGGGTAGCCGCCGTCATCGCTCGGGAGCTGTCGCACGCCGCCCTCCGCGACCGCTTGGGCTATGTGGGCGGAGTCAACGTCAGCGGCGATGAGGTCAAGAAGCTCGACGTCTGGGGGCACGAGACCATGCTGGCCGGGCTCCGAGCCACCGGTGCCTGCGCGGCCTTCATCTCCGAGGAGTCTCAGGACCCCGTGGAGATCCGGGAAGTCGGAGGCACCCGTGGCATCATCGTCTGCTTCGACCCTGTGGATGGCTCATCGAACCTGGATGTCAACGGGTCCGTCGGCACCATCTTCTCTCTCCGCCCGAGCCGGGGACGAATCCCGGCGGCCCCGGCGGCTCTCGGGCCCGGCACGGAGCAGATCGCCGCGGGGTACGTGATGTACGGTCCCGCGACGACGTTCGTCTACACCGTGGGGCAGGGGACCCATGGCTTCACGCTCAACCCGGAAACGGGCGAGTTCCTCCAGACGCACCCGAACATCCGCATCCCGCGGCGCGGGAAGGTCTACAGCATCAACGAGGGCAACTTCTGCTCATGGCATCCGGGCCAGCGCGCCTTCATCGAGTACCTCCGCACACCGGACAAGGCCACCGGCCGCCCATACTCGCTGCGCTACTCGGGCGCCATGGTCGCCGACGTCCATCGCATCCTGCTCGACGGGGGCCTGTTCATGTATCCGGCCGACTTCTCCGATCCCGCCAAGCCCAAGCCCAAGCTGCGACTGCTCTACGAGGTGGCGCCCATGAGCTTCATCGTCGAGCAGGCGGGGGGGCGCGCGAGCACGGGGTCGGGGCGGGCCCTCGACCTGGAGGCCAAGGAATACCATCAGCGAGCGGCGGTCATCCTCGGCAGTCCGGACGACGTCGCGATGGCCGAGGAGTTCTACCGCCAGTCAACCTAGGAGCTTATCGGAGAAAAGCTCGCGGGAGCGATCCACTTTCGAGCGCCGGCTTTGCCGGCGCAACCCTGGCCCGGGGGAGGCCTCGGAGGGGCCGTCGAGGTCCCTCCGATCATCCTAGCCAAGAAAGGAACTCACCATGGGAGCACGAGTGAAGGAGATCCTGAGCTGGTACGCGAGTGACAGTCCGGGGACGAGAACAAACCTGGCGCGCCTGTTGAATCACGGCCGGCTGGCTGGCACCGGCAAGCTGGTGATCCTACCGGTGGACCAGGGTTTCGAGCATGGACCGGCGCGGAGCTTCGCCGTCAACCCGCCGGCGTACGATCCGCTGTACCACTTCCAGCTCGCTATTGACGCCGGCTGCAACGCCTACGCGGCGCCTCTCGGCTTCCTCGAGGCCGGGGCGGCGGAGTACGCGGGCGAGATCCCGCTCATCCTCAAGATGAACAACCACGACGTGCTGCACGACGAGAAGGATCCGCTGTCCGCGGTCACGGCCTCGGTGAAGGACGCGCTGCATCTGGGCTGCGTGGCAGTCGGCTTCACCATCTACCCCGGCTCGGCCAATGCGCAGACCATGTACCAGCAGTGCCGGGAGATGATCCGGGAGGCCAAGTCCTACGGACTCGCAGCGGTGGTGTGGTCGTACCCGCGCGGCTCGGACTTGAGCAAGGACGGCGAGACGGCGGTGGACGTGGTCGCCTACGGGGCCCAGATCGCAGCCCAGCTCGGCGCTCACGTCATCAAGGTGAAGCCGCCGACTCGGCACATCGAGCAGGTCGAGGCCAAGAAGGCATACGAGAAGGCGGGCGTGGCCATCTCGACCCTCGCCGAGCGGGTGCGCCACGTGGTGCAGTCGGCCTTCGACGGCAAGCGCATCGTGATCTTCTCGGGGGGCGCGACCAAGGAGAACGACGAGGCGATCTACGAGGAGTGCCGGGCCATCCGCGACGGCGGCGGCTTCGGTTCCATCATCGGCAGGAACTCGTTCCAGCGCCAGCGGGACAAGGCGCTCGGCTTCCTGTCGACGGTGATGAAAATCTACGCCGGCGAGGTCAAGTAGACCGCGCGTGGCCTCCGCGCCGCCGACCGAGGCGGAGGTCAGGGGCTACCGGCGCTCCCTGTCCCACGGGGAACTCGCACGCTGACCTCCGAGATCAATATCCGGACCCGCCTCGCGTGAGGTCGGCGGCGGCCGGCTGGGAGGGTGTTGCGGATTCCTGAAGCGTGAGTTGGCGCCGCGGGAGGAGAAACTCGCGGTGCCCGTGACGTATCGAATCGAGGCCCGCCTCCCCCGGCGTCGTCGTGAACCCGTGTCAGCAGTCGCGAAGGGAGTTGCTATGGGCAAGAAAGGGAACGGGATCTTCCTGGTGTTCACCGACATCGAGCCGAAGTACGAGGAGGAATTCAACGCCTGGTACAACACCGAGCACCTGGGGGATCTGTTGAACGTCCCCGGCTTCCTGGACGCCGCGCGCTATGTAGCCGTCAAGGGGGGCCCCAAGTATCTCGCCGTGTATGAACTGGGGAGCGCAGATGCGTTGAAGAGCCCAGAGTTCCAGAACTTCCGCACCAACCCCAGCCCCTGGAGCCGTCGCATGTCGCCGGCGGCGATCGGGAAGAACGTAGCGCGGACGCTCGGGACGCGGATCTTTCCGACGGATCTGGAGATGCCCGACCGTGGCTGGGCGCCGGCCCTGCAAATCGGCCGGATGTCGGTGCCCGACAGCATTGATCGAGAGTGGAACGAATGGTACAACGGCGAGTACATCCCGGGCTACCGCAAGGTCTCGGGGGTGATCTATGCGCGGCGCTTCCGCGTCGTGGAGGGGGAGACGCGCTACGCGACGGTCTACGAATTCGAGCACGAGAAGGTCTCCGAGACGGCTGAATGGAACAAGCAGCGGGAGGGCTCGTCGCCGCGCTCCGGCCGCATGCGCGAGGTCATGACCCATGCGCACGGATCGCCGGGAGTGTATCGGCGGATCTATCCGTAGGGAGGACCAGCCGATGACGTTCGCATGTTCAGGAGCTCGATCCCGCGGAGTGCGGGAAGGGGAAAGGCTCTGGTCGGAAGTACCCCCCGCCATCGTCAGGGCAGGAGATCGGCAACGGGGATCGAGGCGCCGGGCGGAGCGAGAGGCGTGACGGTCGCCGGCGGGCGCAGCGTCACCACGCTGCGGTAGTGCCAGCCGTAGGGGGCGTCCGGCGACGCCCCGGGGTCGCGGTGAACCTCTACCGTGTGGTGGACGAGGTCGATGATCCAGTAGTCCGCGATACCGGCGCGAGCGTAGAGGCTCGCCTTGTACTCGCGATCGATCCGGTAGGAAGCCTCCGCGATCTCGACGATGAGCACGGCGAGTGACGGATGCGCATCCAGGTAGGCCCCCGGATCGCGCGGCACCACGGCGACGTCGGGCTCCGGCTCCGAGTCCGCATCGAGCGCGATCGGAAGCTGCGAGTCGATCTGCCAGGCGTCACCGAGCGCGCGCCGGAGTGCCGCCAGCACGCGCCGGACCGTCCCCGCATGCCGGCTCCCCTGGGGCTCGCGGACGACCAGCAGGCCGTCGAGGAGTTCCAGGCGCTCGCCGGGCTGAAACACGCCCAGCTCGATCAGACGCTCGTACTCCACGCGCGTCCAGCGCCGGGTCCTGGGCGGAGGGATGACGGTGGAAGCCATCGCATTGAAGGTGAGGTAGACCACCGCGAGCACGGCAGGCAGACGCGCGGACAGCTCGGCCCCTTCGGGCACCTCGTAGGGGAAGCCACGGTCGCGGATCGTTCGCTTGGCGCGCACGAGCCGCTGGGCGATCGTGGGCTCGGGCACGAGGAAGGCCCGCGCGATCTGCGGCGTCGAGAGACCGCCCACCAGCCGGAGCGTGAGCGCGACGCGGCTGTCGGCGGGCAGGCCCGGATGACAGCAGGTGAAGATCAGCCGGAGCCGGTCGTCTCGGTGGAACTATCCGAGTCCGATACGGACGTGGGGGAGAACCTCGCGCGCCATCCGCGCCATGTAGCCACGCTCCGGATCGTCCGGTGTCGGCGGGTTCGGGATCGGATGAAGCACGACATAATCGAACCCTGCCGGCGCCGAGCGGAGCACGCCGATCAGCCGCTCGGCGAGCTCGCTCGGTCCTCCGCGAAGGCTGAACGCATCCGCCGCGCTCACCGGGAGGAAATCGACCACCCGACCGCTCGCGAGCAGATCCGCCGCGTGATGGAAGTCCGGCCAGACTTGGTGCTGGCGCTTCAGCGTCTCGGGAACCGGACCGGTCCAGGCGAGTCGCGGTGGGTCGAAGAGCGCCGGTGAGTACTCGTAATAGCCGGCCGCCATGGACTTGGCCATCGTCATGGCGTGGTCCGGGTCGTCGACGAGCACGGTGTGAAAGATGGCGCCCAGGCGAACGCTCGCCGGGTCACGTCCGGCCTCGGCGGCGCCGGCGCGGATCGCCTCAACGGCGGTCGCGATGTTCGCCGGATGGGTACCGACGCGGATGAAGACTCCATCGGCGACCCCGCCCGCCATGTGCAGCGTGCGCGGCCCACCCGCCGCGATCCAGATCGGGACGGGCCGGTGGTGCGGCAGGTGCGCGGGTCGCGCCGCCCCGACGTCGACCGATTCGCCATCCAGCAGCGCACGCATCAGGCGCGCGCTCGCTTCGAGCTCCTTGACACGCGCCGGCCTCAGGCCGGCCAGCCGGACCGCGGTGTCGCCGACGCCCCAGCCGAGGAGCGTGCGACCGGGCGCCAGCTCGTCGATCGTGGCGATCGAGGACGCGGTGACCGTGGGATGGCGGTTCACCGGATTCGCGAGCAGGGTTCCCAGCCCGATGCGTTCCGTCGCCCGGGCCGCCGCGGCGAGCAAGACATAGGTGTCGCGTCGCCGGAGCTGCGAATCCGGCTGGAACGCGGCATCCCACCCAAGGGTCTCCGCGCGCCGCACGTCGGCCGCGAACGTCTCGACCGAGCGGGAGTCGAACCGGTTCAAGCCGAAGCGGGGAACGTTCATGACGGTTCCGGTCCCTCACCATCGTACATGAGCAGGCAAGCCATGGCGCAATGGCCGCCGCTCCTGCTATCATGCGGGCGCCGTGAGCCCGGCCCGGCAACGGGAACGTTCCGATGCCGGCGCGGTTCAGACCACGGGGGCCACGGTCGAGAGAGCGAGACAAGGAGGACGCCATGGCACGGGTGACAGGACTCGGTCACGTCGGGATCTACGTGAGTGACCTCGAGGAGATGGTCGCATTCTACCGGGATGTGATGGGCATGCAGATCACCAAGCAGAACTGGCGCGCCGGCGTCGTGTTCCTGAGCGCTGATCCAGGGGCTGTCGACCACGAGATCGCGCTCATGCGAGGACGACCCGACGCGAAGGACCCCCATCTGATCCAGCAGATCTCGATGCGGGTCGCGAGTCTCGACGACCTCCGCGCGTTCCACCGTCGGTTGATGGCCGACGGTTACCGCATCGAAGGTGTCGTCAACCACGCGAGCGCCATCGGCTGCTACTTCTTCGATCCCGAAGGCAATCGCACCGAGGTGTTCTGGATCACGGGCCGGCCCTGCTGGGTGCCCACCGCGAATCCCATCGACATCGACCAGCCGGACGAAGCCGTGCTCGCAGAGGTGGACCGCATCTGGAACCAGCTCCGCCACGTGCCGGTCGGGGGGCGGATGGCGGAGGAGAGCGCGACGCTCGAGGTAGCTCATCGCGGATAGCAGGGCTCCGGGAAGTCGCCACGCAAGGGTGGACTTCGCTGACCGCCGGGCGCGCACGGCGTCCCGGCGGAACATCAGAAGGAGGATCTCATGTCGGTCACATTCAGTCGTCGGACATTCCTGACTGGCACGGCTGGCGTGGCGCTGGTGGCGACGATGCCGACCCCGGCGCGGGCGCAGGGCAAGCCGATCAAGATCGGGCTCCTCACGGTGAAGACGGGGCCGCTCGCTCAGGGCGGCATCCAGATGGAGCAGGGCACGATCCGCTTCCTCAAGGACAGGAACTACACGCTGGCCGGCCGCAAGGTCGAGCTGGTCGTCGCCGACACGGGCGGCAATCCGGCGGGCACGAAGACGAAGACCCAGGAGCTCGTCGAGCGCGACAACGTCGATATGATCTTCGGTCCCCTCGCCGCGTTCGAGCTGCTCGCCATCACTGACTACACCGCGCAGGCGAAGATGCCGCTCCTGAGCCTGGCCGCTGCCGAGGACATGACGCAGCGCCGCCCCAACCCGTATTTCATCCGGGCCTCGGCGACCTCGTCGCAGAACATGCACCCCCTGGCCGACTACGCGGCCAAGGAGCTCCGGTTCAAGCGGGTGCTCACGATCGCCGATGACTTCGCGTTCGGTCACGAACAGATGGCCGGGTTCCAGCGCGTCTTCGAGGATGCGGGTGGCCGGGTCGTCAAGAAGCTCTGGCCCCCGCTCGTGACGCCCGACTACACTCCTTACATCGCACAGATCAGCGGCGTCGACGCCGTCGTCCAGGGCTTCGCCGGATCCAATCCGTTGAAGTTCATGAAGCAGTACAGGGACCAGGGACTCAAGCTGCCGGTGCTGGGCGGCGGCCCGGCGTGCGACGATGCGCTGCTGAAGTCCTACGGCGACGAGGCGATCGGCCTGATCTCCTGCTCGGCCTACACGGGCGATCTCGACACCCCGAGCAACAAGCGGCTCATCGACGGGATGGTGCGCGACTACGGCAACATCCCTGGCCTGTACGCCGCCGGCCTCTACATCAACGGCATCGTCGCGGAGGCGGCCCTCGAGAAGACCGGCGGGAAGGCCGATGACAAGGAGGCGTTCAACAAGGCGCTGCGCGCTGTCTCGGTCACCGATACGCCCCGCGGGCCGTTCCGCTTCGACCGCTTCGGTAACGTCGTCGGCAACTTCTACATCCGGCGGTGCGAGAAGAAGGGCGACAAGCTCGTCAACACGACGATCAAGACCTATCCGAACGTGAGCCAGTTCTGGACTTATGACGAGAAGTGGTTCCTCTCGCAACCGGTCTATTCGCGCGACTATCCGCCGTTGAAGAGCTAATCGCTCCGAGCCGCATGCGCCTCCTCCTGCCGCACCCCTTACCCTGCACCCCCTCACCCTACCCTCTCCCCCACCGCGGGGGAGAGGGAACCGAAACGACACCCCTCTCCTCCGGACGGAGAGGGCCGGAGCGAGCGTGAGGCAACGCTAGCCAGACATGAGCCTGTGGCTGGTGCTGGCCGTCAACAGCATCACGCTCGGCGGCCTCCTGTTTCTCTTGTCCGCCGGCTTCTCGCTGATCTTCGGGTTGATGAAGATCCCGAACCTGACGCACGGCTCGTTCTTCATGCTCGGCGCCTACTTCGCGACGAGCCTGATCGCGCGGGGGTTCGACTTCTGGACGGCCGCGGTCCTCAGCGGGCTCCTGGTCGCCGCGTTCGGCGGCATCGTCGAGCGCCTCATCCTGCGGCGGCTGCCCGGCGCCGAGCTCGCCCAGGTGCTGGTCACTCTCGGTCTCTCGTTCATGGTCGCCGACGTCTGCCTCATGGTGTGGACCGGCGATCCCATCAGAGTCGACACGCCCAGCGGACTCCGCGGCGCCACCGCGCTGGCGGGCGTCGCGTTTCCACGGTATCGGCTTGCGATCAGCGTCATCGCCGTGATCTGCGCCGCGGCGCTGTGGACGCTGCTCGACCGCACCCGACTCGGCGCGATGATCCGCGCCGGCGTCGACGACGCCCCGATGGCGCGGGTCGTCGGCATCCGCGTCCCGCAGCTCTTCACGATCGTCTTCTGCCTGGGCGCCTGGCTGGCCGGCTTTGCCGGCGTGATCGGCGGGCCGATCCTCTCGGTCTATCCCGGTCTCGACCAGGAGATGCTGCCGCTGGCGCTCGTCGTCGTCATCCTCGGCGGGAGCGGCAGCCTGCTCGGCTCGCTCGTCGGCAGCTTCATCGTCGGATTCCTCTACAACTTCGGACAGGCGATGTTTCCCGAACTCGCCTATGTCGTGCTGTTCCTGCCGATGCTCATCGTGCTGGTGGTGCGCCCGCAGGGCCTCTTCGCACGGCCGGCAGGATGAACCGGATCGCGCTCGCCGCCGCGCTCGTGATCCTCGCGGCGGTGCCGTGGTGGGTCAGCGGCACCTACTACGTCAACATCGCGAGCCAGATCCTGCTCTACGCGATCTTCGCGCTTGGCGTGAACGTGCTGGCCGGCTATGCCGGCCTCGTCTCGCTCGGACACGCCGGACTCTTCGGCATCGCCGCCTATGCGGCGGGGAAGATCTTGAGCACCGGCTCCGGGCACGGGCACGTCGTGGTCGCCATCGGCGCGATTGCCGTGGCGCTCCTCGCTTCCGCGGTGTTCGCGGTGCTCGCGCTGCGCGGCACCGGGCTCGGGTTCGTCATGATCACCGTGGCGCTCGGTCAGATCGTCTGGGGCGTCGCCTATCGCTGGATCAGCCTCACCAACGGCGACAACGGCATCACGATCACGGGCCGGCCGAGCCCGTTCGGATTCTCGCTCGCCTCACCGAGGAGCTTCTACTGGGCGACGTTCGTCGTGTTCCTCGCGGCCGTCGTCTCGATGGCCGTGTTCGTCGGCTCGCCGTTCGGCGCGAGCCTGCGCGGGACCCGGGATCAGCCGCGCCGCATGACCGCGCTCGGCTACCACGTCTGGATGATCCGCTTCCTCGCGTTCCTGTTTTCCGGATTCTGGAGCGGCGTCGCCGGGCTGCTGTATCTCTACTACAACCAGTTCGTGAGTCCGCAGGCGGTCGCGCTCACCGCCTCGGCCGAGGCGCTCCTGATGGTGATCTCGGGCGGCACGGCCACGTTGCTCGGCCCGATCGTCGGCGCCACCCTGGTCGTCGTCATCAAGAATGTGGCGAGCGCCTACATCGAGCGCTGGAACTTCGTGCTCGGCGCGATCTTCGTCGTCATCGTGGTCTTCATGCCCGAAGGGCTGGTGCCGGGCGTGGCGCGGCTCACACGACGCGCGGTGGCGGCCTTGCGTCCGCATGCGGCGATGCCGGTCCCCGCACCGGGTGTGGCCGCCGGAGGCGAGGCGGTTCGGGGGCCGAGCCCACCTCTCAATGGCTCGGAGCGCGGCCGATGAGCGCGCTCGCCGTCCAGAACCTCGAGAAGTCGTTCGGGGGCCTGCGGGTCACCGCCGCGGTGAACCTCGCCGTCGAGCCGGGCGAGCGCCGTCTGATCATCGGCCCGAACGGCGCCGGCAAGACGACGCTCTTCAACCTCATCACGGGCGAGCTCAGGCCCGACGGCGGGTCGATCACGCTCTTCGACCGCGACATCAGCCGCGTGCCGAGTCGCCGGCGCGCCCATCTCGGCATCTCGCGCACCTACCAGATCATCACGCTCTTCCAGGGCGAGACCCTGTTGCGCAACGTCATGCTCTCGTTGCTCGGCCTCTCGCATCTTCGCTGGAACCCCCTCGTCAGGATCGAGCGCCAGGAGGCACTCATCGTCCACGCGCGGGAGGTGCTGGCGCGGGTCGCGCTCGACCATCTCGCCGAGAGACCAGTTGGCGAGACCGCGTACGGCGAGCGCCGCCGCGTCGAGATCGCCATGGCGCTCGCCCAGAACCCCAGGGTCCTGCTGCTCGATGAGCCCTTCGCCGGGCTGTCGATCGAGGAGCGGCGTGACGTTCTCAGGCTGGTCACGAGCATCCCACGCGACGTGACCATCGTCATGATCGAGCACGACATGGACGTGGCGCTCGATTTCGCCGAGCGCATCACCGTGCTGCATTTCGGCGCGGTGGTCGTCGAAGGCACTCGGGGAGAGGTTGTCGCCCACCCGCGCACCAGGGAAATCTACCTTGGCGAATGACGCGCTCGTGCTGAGCGAGATCGACGCGTTCTACGGCGACAGCCACGTGCTCCACCGGGTGTCGCTGCGTCTCGGCGAGGGCCGCCTGCTCGGCCTGCTCGGCCGGAACGGCGCGGGCAAGTCGACCTCCATGCACGTGACGGTCGGCTTGCTCCCTCCGCGCCACGGCGCGGTGACCGTGTATGGCAGCGCGGTCACCGGCCGCGCCCCCGAGAGCATCGCCGCGCGTGGGGTCGCGCTGGTGCCTCAGGGCCGCCGCATCTTCAAGAGTTTGAGCGTACAGGAAAACCTCATGGTCGCTGGCCGCAAGCCGCGGGGCGGCCTCCCGATGCTGTGGACGCTCGGCACCGTCTACGATCTCTTCCCGCGTCTCCGGGAGCGCGGCAAGCAGATCGCCGGCTCCCTCTCCGGCGGCGAGCAGCAGATGCTCGCGATCGGCCGGGCGCTGATGTCGAACCCCCGCGTGCTCTTGATGGACGAACCGTCGGAGGGGCTGGCGCCGCAGATCGTCGCCGAGGTCATGTCCACCATCCGCCACCTCAAGGAGCAAGGGCTCTCGATCGTGCTCGTGGAGCAGAACCCCAAGCTGGTCTTCGACGTCGCCGACGACATCATCGTCCTCAACAGCGGCCGCGTGGCCATCGACAGCTCGGTGGTCGAATTGAAGCGCAGCGCCGTCGACCTGAGCCAGCACCTGGGCATCTACTGACGGCGCCGGCGCCGAGCGGAGAAGAGTCTGTCCAAACGCGATAATTCCTAGCCTCAGACGAGCAGCGCCAGCGGTTCCTCGATCAGCTCGGAGAGGGCGCCGAGGAACTGGGCGCCGCGGGCGCCGTCGAGGGCGCGGTGGTCGCACGACAGGGTCAGCATCATGGTCGGCTGGACTGCCGGCTGGCCGTTGACCGCGACCACGCGGTCGGTGATGCGGCCGACGGCGAGGATGGCGGCCTGCGGCGGATTGACGATCGCGTTGAAGGCGTCGACGCCGTACATGCCGAGGTTGCTGATCGTGAACCCGCCGCCCTGGATGTCGGCCGGCCGCAGCTTGCCGGCCTGCCCCCGGCTCACCACCTCCTCGCGGCGCGCGGCGATTTCCGGGAGGCTCAGCGTGTCGGCGCGGTGGACGACGGGGACGATGAGCCCGTCCTCGATGGCGACCGCCAGCCCGATATTGATGTCGGTGTTTCGCGCGACCGCCCCGTCCTTCCACGACGCATTCACGCCCGGGTGTCGCGACAGGGCCGCCGCGACGAGCTTCACCAAGAGGTCCGTGTAGGTGATCCGGGCGCCGGTCTGCTTGGTCGCCTGCTCCCGCCAGGAGACCAGGCGGTTCACGTTGACCTCACGGAAGAGGTAGAAGTGAGGCGCGGTGGTCCAGCTCGCGGTCATGCGCTCCGCCATGATGCGCCAGACGGTCCCGACGCCACGGTCCTGGGTCGAGGGCGCGGCCGGTGCCGAGGGGACATCCACCGCGAGGACGGCGCCGCCCGGGCCCGAGCCGCGGAGGGCTCCGATGTCCAGGCCGCGCTCGACCGCCAGTCGCCGGGCCTTCGGCGAGGCGGCGGTGAGGCGTGCCGCCGCCCCGTCGATGGCGGATGAAGCCTTCTGACTCTCGACGTGGGCGAGGACGTCGGCCTTCTGAATCGTGCCGCTCGCCGCCTTCACCTGCGCGAGGTCGACACCGTGCTGCTCGGCGATCTTCCGGGCGAGGGGGGACGCCTTGACCGTCGGGGACGACGACGGCGCGGCGGTGGCTGCGACCGAGCGCGGTCCCGACGTGACCGCGGGTCTCGGCTCGGCCGGCCCCGCTTCACCGAGCGCGACGATCAGCGCGATGGTCTGCCCGACCGGGACCACGTCGCCGTCGCGGGCGGTCACGTCTCGCAGAATGCCCGAGGCCGACGCCTCGATCTCGACAGTGACCTTGTCGGTCTCGATCTCGAGAAGCGGCTCGCCCTTCGTCACGGCGTCGCCGGGGGACTTGAGCCAGCGCACGACCTTGCCGGTGTCCTGCGCCATCTCGAGCGCCGGCATGATGACGGTGGTGGCCATCAGGCCTTCCCGCAGACCTTCTTCGCCATCTCGAAGACGGTTTTCTCCGATGGCACCGTGAGGTCCTCGAGCACTGGCGAGAACGGCACCGGAACGTCCATGGCCCCGATCCGCTTGACCGGCGCGTCGAGGTGGTAGAAGGCCCCCTCGGCGATCACCGACGCCATCTCGGCGGTGACGCCGTAGCGCTCGTAGCCCTCGTCCACGACGATGACGCGGGAGGTCTTCTTCGCCGAGTCGATCAGCGTCTGCTTGTCCAGCGGGAAGGTCGTGCGCGGGTCGATCACCTCCGCGCTGATGCCGATCTCCTCGAGCATCGTGGCCGCGTCGAGGGCGACCTGCACCATGCTGCTGGTGGCGACGATCGTGATGTCCGTGCCGGCGCGCTTGACGTCCGCCACGCCGAAGGGGACGAGGTACTCCTCGGCCGGCACCGGCCCCTTGACCCGGTACATCATCTTGTCCTCGAAGATGACGACCGGGCTGTCGTCGCGGATGGCCGTCTTCATCAGTCCCTTCGCCTCGTACGGAGTCGACGGCAGGGCGACCTTCAGGCCGGGGATATGGCTCACCCACGCATGGAGGGACTGCGAGTGCTGGGCGGCCGACCGTCGCCCCGCCCCCAGCGTGGTGCGGAAGACGATGGGGACCTTGAGCTTGCCGCCCGACATGTAATGCACCTTGGCCGCCTGGTTCACGATCTGGTCCATGGCGAGCGTGATGAAGTCACCGAACATCACGTCGACGACCGGTCGCATGCCGGTCATCGCCGCTCCGACGCCGATGCCGGCATAGCCGGGCTCGGAGATCGGCGTGTCGATGACGCGATCCTTCCCGAACTCCTCGACCAGCCCGGTCAGCACCTTGAAAGGGTGGCCGGCCTCCGCCACGTCCTCGCCGATGAGGAACACGCGAGGGTCGCGCCGCATCTCCTCAGCCAGCGCCTCGCGGACCGCTTCCCCGTACGTCAGCTGTCGGTCACTCATGACCACCCCCCGCTGATCGGTGTGGGACGTGACGGCTCCGCCCGGCCGCGCGCGGTGTCACGCATAGACGTCCTGGTCCACCTCGCTCAGGTCGGGATACGGCGCGGCCAGGGCGAACTGCACCCCGCTGTCGACCTCGGCCTTCACGTCCGCGTGGATTCGCTCGAAGACGCCCTCGTCGGCGAGGCCTTGCGCCATGAGCCGCGCGGCCAGCGTCTGGAGCGGATCGTGCTTGGTCATCCACTCCTGCTCCTCCTCCTTCGTGCGATAGATCTGGCGGTTGACGTCGCCGACGTGATGGCCGTAGTAGCGGTAGGTCTTGCACTCGAGGAACGCCGGGCCCTCACCGCGTCGCGCACGCTCGGCGAGCCGGCGCATCGTCGCGTACGCGAGCTGCACATCCTGACCGTCGACGGTCTCGGAGTGGATCCCGAAGGCCCTGGCGCGAGCCGGGATCTCCCCGGCGGCGGCCTCGGCGCAGGGCGTGTACTCGCCGTAGAGATTGTTCTCGCAGACGTAGATCACCGGCAGCGTCCAGAGCGCGGCCATGTTCATGGCCTCGTACAGGAGGCCTTGGCCCAGCGCGCCGTCTCCGAAGAAGCACACCGCGACCTGGCCGCTGCCCCGCATCTTCGCCGACAGCGCGGCGCCGGTCGCGATCCCGGCAGAGCCACCCACGATGGCGTTCGCGCCGAGATTGCCCGTCTCGGGATCGGCGATGTGCATCGAGCCGCCCTTGCCGCGACAGTAGCCGGGCTCCTTGCCGAGCAGCTCCGCGAACATCCGGCTGACGGATGCGCCCTTGGCGAGGCAATGCCCGTGGCCGCGATGAGTGCTCGTGATGAGGTCGTCGCGGCGCAGCGCCTCGCAGACGCCGACCGCCACGGCCTCCTGGCCGATGTAGAGGTGGGCGAGGCCCGGCATCTTCGCGCTCTTGTACAGTTCGTTCACCTGCTCCTCGAAGGCGCGAATCTTCGCCATCTGGCGATACATGTGGAGGTTCTGCTCCAGATCCATCCGCGGTTCGATCACCTGGGTTGTCATCGCCACATCCCTTTGTGTCATCGGGTCTTCACCGCATCGCGACGCTCGATGAGCTGGCACGTCTCCTCCCTGGGCCCGGCCGGAGAAGGGCGGCCGGCTTGAGGCCGCGGGGTCTCCGGACGGGGGGTCCTTCTGCGGCACAGTCCCCCATCGCCGCGATACTCCGTCCGCTACCCCGGCGCTGTCAAGGATCGCGTGGCCCCTCGCTCATGACGGAGCCCACCTTCACATCCTCGAAGCGAAGAAGAGAGTCGTGGTGATCGAACCCGCGCGCTCGCGGACCGGCGTTCCGTTCGGGGCTTGGGTCAGCGTCTTCGAGGGCCAATGCCATCCTTGACAGCTCCGTGGTCGCCGGCGCAGTATCGCGCCGATGCTGGCGGCTTATCTGCGCTGTGGCACCTCCTTGTCCGGGCCGTGGGAGGTTCTCGGCCGGTGCAGAGCCTGGAGGGAGGGCGCCCCGCGACCGACAACAAGGTGATCGACCTGGGCCACCGAACAGCGCCGTCAGCATACCGTTAGAGGAATTGGCGACACAGTATGAGACGAGAGGAGCGGGCACATGAGAACGCCAAGCGTGTTGTCCTTAGGGATGGCGGCGGTCGGCATCGCCCTCATTTTGGCCGCCGGCCAGGCTCGGGTGAGCGCCCACCAGAACACCGACCCGGCGATCCACATCGGCGGCAATGACCTCGGCGGCCTGGTCACCAGCGTGAATGGGCCGGAAGCCGGCGTCTGGGTGATCGCGGAAACGACCGACCTTCCCACCAAATTCGCCAGGATCGTGGTCACCGATGATCAAGGGCGCTACGTCATGCCCGATCTTCCGAAAGCCAATTACAGGGTGTGGGTGCGCGGCTACGGGCTCGTCGATTCGCCCAAGGTTCAGACTGCGCCCGGCAAGATCCTCAAGCTGAATGCGGTGGTGGCCCCAAATGCGGCCGCGGCGGCGCAATACTATCCGGCCATCTATTGGTATTCCATGCTCAAGGTTCCGGAAAAGAGCGAGTTTCCCGGCACGGGGCCCAATGGCAACGGCATGCCGGCGGCCCTGAAGAGCCAGGCCCAGTGGCTCGACGTCGTCAAGACCAACGGTTGCTACACGTGTCACCAACTGGGCAACAAGGCGACGCGCACGATCCCGAAGGACTTCGGGAATTTCAAATCCTCGGCTGAGGCGTGGCAACGGCGTATCCAGTCCGGACAAGCCATGGTCCAGATGACCACCAACATCGGCCGGCTCGACCCTCCGCGCGCCTTGAAATTGTTCGCCGATTGGACCGATCGGATCGCCGCCGGCGAACTGCCCTCCTGGCAGCCGTCGCGGCCGCGAGGCGTGGAACGCAACGTCGTCATCACGCTCTGGGACTGGGCCGGCCCCAAGGACTACCTGCATGACGAGATCTCGACCGACAAGCGCAACCCGAGAGTCAACGCCAACGGCCTGATCTTCGGGGCTACCGAGGAGAGCACGGATCTGTTCCCGGTTCTCGACCCGGTGAACCACAAGGCGACCCAGGTGAAAATGCAGGTGCGCGATCCAAACACGCCTTCATCGAAGCACAACGCGATGACGCCGTCGCCGTACTGGGGCGCCGAGCCGATCTGGGACAGCCAGACCAGCATGCACAACCCGATGTTCGACGAGAAGGGGCGGGTCTGGTTCACCTCGCGAGTCCGTCCGCCGGCAAATCCGGACTTCTGCAAGAAAGGGTCGGACCATCCGTCGGCGAAGCTCACCCCGATCGAACAGTCCAACCGACATCTCTCCATGTACGATCCGAAAACCGGGAATATCACGCTGATCAGCACGTGCTTCCCCACCCACCATCTCGTGTTTGCGGAGGACGCGAACAATACGCTGTGGACCAGCGCCGGCGGCCCGCAGAGCGGCGTCATCGGATGGCTGAACCGGAAGATGTTCGAGGAGACCGGCGACGAGGTGAAGTCGCAAGGGTGGACGGCGCTCGTCCTCGACACGAACGGCAACGGGAAACGGGACGACTCTGTGGAACCCAACGAGCCGCTCGATCCCACCAAGGACAAGCGGATCACCGCGGCCTTCTACGGCATCGGCGTGAACCCGGCCGACGGCGCCGTTTGGGGCACTGTCCTGGGTTTCCCCGGTCACGTCATTCGGCTCAATCCAGGACCGACTCCGCCGGCGACCGCTCTGGCGGAAGTGTTCGAGCCGCCATTGCCAGGATATGGGCCGCGCGGCATGGATATCGATCGGAGGGGCGTCGTCTGGACACCGCTGTCGAGCGGACATCTCGCGAGCTTCGACCGGCGCAAGTGCAAGGGGCCGCTCAACGGACCCAATGCGACGGGCAAGCACTGTCCCGAAGGCTGGACGCTCTATCCGTTCCCCGGCCCGCAACTCCAGAACGTGGCGGACCCGGGCAGCGCCGAGGCGAGCTACTACACCTGGACGGATCAGTTCGACACGTTCGGACTGGGCAAGGATGTGCCGATTGCCACCGGCAACGCCAACGAGTCGCTGCTCGCTCTCGTGGACGGCAAGTTCGTCAACCTTCGCGTCCCCTATCCCATGGGCTTCTACGCCAAGTGGATGGATGGGCGCATCGACGATCCGAATGCCGGTTGGAAGGGCAAAGGACTGTGGTCGACCTACGGCACCCGAACGCCTTTCCACATCGAAGGCGGCAAAGGGACGACGAGCAAGGTCGTGAAGTTCCAGCTTCGCCCCGATCCGCTCGCGAGGTGAATGGATCATGAAAAGCCTGTGATGGGTCGTCAGACGGCACGCTGCGGCCGGAGACAGAGGCGTTCGGCGCCCTCCGGCGCGGGGTCTCGGGAATCGACGATCTCGAAGCCCGCCGGCTGGAGCATCCCCTCGGCGATCAGGTCGCGGATGGAGCGCGCTTGTGCAGTTCTTCCAGCGTCAGGTCTTCCTTGTGGGTGGCGATGTGCCACATGTGCCCGAAGGGATCCTCCACACTGCCGGATCGATCGCCGTAGAACTTGTCCTCCACCGGCCTTTGCAGCTTTGCGCCGGCCTCGACGGCCTGGGCGACCAGTGCATCCACGTCCTCGACGTAGAGATGGATGCTCACCGGGGAGCCGCCGAAGGACTGTGGACTGCGCGCGCCCATCTCCGGGAACTCGTCGGCCAGCATGATGGCGGAATCGCCGATTCGGATCTCCGCGTGGCCGATCTTCCCGCCGTGCTCGAAGCGCATCGACTCCTTTGCGCCGAAAGCCCGTGTGTAGAAGTCGATGGCGCTCGCCGCGTCGTTGATGATCAGGTAGGGAGTCGCCGTGTGGTATCCAGCCGGGATGGGCTTGACTTTCTTCTTCGTGTTCTTCTTCATGGATTTCTCCTCGAGCCGCTCGACGTGATTTGTGCGGAATTCGGTTGTCGGGGAACGCTATTGCCCTCCAGCCTAGCACGGGCGCCGCCCCGGGGCGACTCGAAGGAAGGCGTGGAGTGCGAGGAGGTCGGGGATCCGAGCGCATGGACGCCGTGTCCTGACCCGGTCGTGACGCCCCGATGGCGCGTCGCCGACCCCCTGCGTGTGCGCTTCCGCCGGCGACGCCTTCGCGAGCCGGTGGACGCGGGCTCCGGAGAGCTCGAGGCAGTCCGCGCCGCGCATGACGATGGAGACGGCGTTTGCTCCCGGCATGTTGGTCAAAGCCGGCAAGCTCACGGCGGTGCACGCCACGGTTGGAAAGCGGCGGCGCTGGAGAATCGACGTCTCATCAGTGGAGATAAGCGATCCAATGGGCGATCCCCTCGCCGAGGACGTGCGGCTCCTGCTGACTTGATCGCCGACTCCGTGTTCGCGCGCCGGCTCCCCGGGCTCCGGGCCGCCTTCCCGCCGCGCTGATCGCTTGACGCCCTACCGCGGGCGTCCTAGACTTCCCGTAGGCTCTTCAGCGTGCCGTCCGGCCCTCGGGGAGCGTGTGATGTCCCTCGATCGGGTTCCCTGGACAACCATCCGACGCGCGCCACACGCGGCCTTCCAGGGCGTGTGCGTGCCAGCCCTCGCTCGTTCTCCTTTCCCCGCCATGGCGCTGTGTTCTGCGCACCGGGCTCTCCGGCGGTCTTCGCGCCTACGCTGATCCGTGAGTGATTCCCGTCGCAAGGGAGGTGATCAAGCTCCGCACCGAGCAAGGTCCGATCCAGGATGCGGCCCAGCTGGCCAAGATCCTGGGCGGCGAGCCGGCGACCGGCGTGTTCTGGGAGCGGGTCGACTCCGCACTGGCGGATGCCAGTGCTGCCGAGGCGCCCGGCGGCACCCGCCCGGTCTCGCGATCACGCTCGTGAATGATGAACAATCCCCGCAAAGGGTCCAAGTGCCGTCGCGGCGCTCGTGATGCCGCGTAGCAGGCCGGTCAGAAGGCCGGCGGAGGTGAATCATGAGTATCGTGGCCATGTCTGAGACCGTCGGCAGCCTGGGCGATGAGATCGGGCGGGAGCTGGGGCGAGCTCTCGGCTATGAGTTCGCCGACCGGGAGATCATCGCGAAGGCCGCCGAGCGATTCGGAGAAAGCGTCATGGACCTCGCGCATGTGACCGAGGAGAAGCCAGGTCTCTGGGAGCGGTTCAGCGACAGCCAGCGCCACTACCTGGCCTCTGTGGAGGCCATCCTCTTCGAGATGGCCGCCCGCGACAACGTGATCCTCTCAGGTCGCGGGTCGACGATCCTGCTGAGCAAAGTTCCCCACGTGCTTCGGGTGAGGATCACCGCTCCCGAGCGCGTGCGCGCCCAGCGGGTCGAGCACCAGCAGGGGCTCACCCGCGAGGCGGCGGTGGACCTCGTGCGGCAGACCGACCGCGAGCGCGCCGCGCGCATCAAGTTCCTCTACCACGTGGACTGGGATGACCCGTTGCTGTACGACGCGGTGCTGAACACCGAGCGGCTCACCGTGGAGAGGGCGGTGCGGATGCTCCAGGACGTGCTCCAGGCTACACGGTTCGCCACCACGGCTGAGTCCGCGCGGGAGGTCGCCGACCTGAGCATCGTCGCCCAGGCGAGGGCCGCTCTGCTTGCGAATCCGGTGACCCGCGCGCTCCGGCTCTCCCCCACATGCAAGGACGGCCATGTCTTGATCACCGGCATGGTGGATCAGGAGGAGCAGCGGAAGGCCGCTCTGGACATTGTCGGCGCGCTGGCGGGCGTGACGGGCGTCCTGAACGAGATCGTGGTCAGGCCGACCCGCGGCACCATGCCACCCATCTGAGGGGAGCTCGGATCGGTCGGAGCAGGCCAACAACATCTCCCTGCAGCCCGCGGAGGTGTGCAGGATCGAGCAGCCGCTCGAGGTCGTATCCATGAACTTCATGCCGGACTCGGGCGGACCCGGCAAGTTCCGCGGGGGCATGAGTGTCCGGCCCGAGTAGCGGCTGCTCGAGGAGGAGGCGGTCCTCCAGGTACGCTCCGAGCGCCGGGACTTCCGGCCCTACCCGCTTCACGGGCGGAAATCCGGGCAAGCCGTCGCAGAACGTGCTCAACCCCGGCGGGGAGGCAGGGATCTACCGCTACGTCGTGCAGGGCGTGCGCGCGCGCGGGCCGCGGGGATCACTGAGCCATCGGCTGGCTCGCGGCGCTCTGAGCGGCGTGTCAGTCCACGCGGAAGATGAGGTCGGAGCTCAAGCCCTTGACGCTCGTCTGGCCGCAGAGCGCCATGGTCGTCTGGAGCTCCCGGCGCAGGATCCCGAGGGCGCAGGCGACGCCGGCCGCCCCGTCGGCAGCGAGTCCCCACAGCACCGTGCGGCCGACCGCGACGACATTGGCCCCCAGGGCCAGCCCCTTGAGCACGGCCGTGCCGCGGTCGAAGCCGCCGTCCACCACGATGGCGGCGGCGCCCGCCACCGCGTCCACGATGGGCGCCAGCGCGTCGATGGAGGCCCGGGTGTGGTCGAGCTGGCGGCCGCCGTGATTCGACACCCAGATCAGCTCCACGCCCGCCTCGACGGCGCGCTTGGCGTCCGGCGTCGTCATGATGCCCTTGAGGCCGATGGGCAGCCGCGTCGTCTTCTTGAGCCACGCGACGTCGTCCCACGTCAGACGCTCGGGGTAGTTGAGATCGGGGCCGCGCGGATTGGGCGCGTGCGACATCGCCTGCCGCGGGCTGTAGCGGTGGACGATGTCGCGCTCGCGCCTGCCGTAGACCTGCACGTCCACGGTCAGCACCACGGCGTGGTAGCCCGAGGCCTCGACGCGCCGGAGGAGGTCGGCGGCCCAGCCGCGGTCGCCGTGATGGTAGAGCTGGAACATCTTGGGTCCCGGGCTGGCCTTGGCCACGTCCTCGAGCGGCCAGCCCGGCGCCCCGGACAGGAACTGGAGCGTGTCCCCCTGCGCGGCGCCGCGGGCCATCTCGAGATCACCCTGCGGGTGAAAGAGGATGAGGCCGCCCATCGGGGCGACGGCCACAGGCCAGGACAGCGGAACGCCCAGGAGCGAGGTCGACAGGTCCATCTCGCGGATATCCACCAGGATGTCCTGGCGGATCGCCAGCCGGTCGAGCGACCGGCGGTTCCTTCTGAGCGTGGTCTCGGTCTCGGCCCCGCCGTCGCCGAAGTTCCACACGTCGCGGGGCAGGATCTTCTTCGCGTGCTTCCGGATCTCGGGCAGGGTCACGAACTTGTCGCTCATGAGCCCGTACCATACTGCGGGCGCGATCCGGAAACAACCGCGGACTTGGCGGCCTATCGCCTCGGGAGATCGATCCAGGCGTCGGTGAACATGTGGTCCCCTCCGAGGCTAAGGGCCTCCCAGCCCCTCCCAGCTCCGATCTTGCAAGACTAGCAGGAGGCCTGTCTAATCCGAGACCTACTGTAAGCCCCCAAAGCCTGGGGAACCCTAGTGTCCTGTCCCAGAAAGTTGTGGACAAAGCGCCGGGCGGGGCGGGGGGGGCCTCCGCGGAACACGCTGAGTCGCAACCCGCCTCGGGGACTCGTAAGGAGCCACGAGAGTGAGGCTTTCGCCTCCGGCAACGCGCAGAAGCCACGGTTCCGCGGAGGCCCCCCCCCCGCCCCGCCCGGCGCCCGCGAGTCAACTGATTTCTGGGACACTACACTAGGCGCGGGTGATCTGCCCCAGGGCCCTATTCAGTTCGTGTTCTTTAGCGGCCAGTCTGGCGACTAGGCGGGCCCGGGCCTCTTGTCTGGCCGGTCGTGGCTCAGGGCATTGAGCGTGGCCTTGGCCTGGGGCCCGTCGAGAGACGGGGCTGGCCCGTAGGTCGCTTCTCCCGTGACGCGCATTCCTCCTTCCCATTCCTGGGGAGCATCCTCGAGGACGTCCTCGACGGTGAGGACAAAGAGGCCGAAGTCCTGCAAGCCCATAACGGGGTAAGGCCCGTCGGTGGCGCGGGCCTTCACGTACATCGTTCGCCCGGGTTCAATGATGAGCAAAGTCGCTACCTGCCGCTCAAGGAGATTGCGGGCGCTCCGGCTTCGAGCCCCGATCACGGTGCGGATCGTCCTCGCATCGACCGCACGCACCTCGAGGGAGGAGAGGAGCATCGGGTGGGGGAAGCCGTCGGAGTCGACCGTGATCAGAGGGAGTACCTTGCCGAGGTGGCGTGAGAGTTGCGCCTGGGAAAGGCGGGCCAGGAGGTCGTGCGGAAGCCCGGGACCGATAGAGCGAGACAACTCTCATTCTCCCGTGTGAGTCAGACTGGGACCGGTGCATTATTGCCCGGAAGGCTCCTCCATGACCAGCTGTTCCTGCAGCGCCTGCGAGCGCTGAGGGGAAGTGAACGCGCAGTCGGCCTGGAATCGCGTCAGCTCTTAGCGGCGAAGCTTGTTGAGCGCGTCCAGCGCAGCGACCTTGTAACACTCCGCCAGCGTGGGGTAGTTAAAGACCGCCGAGAGGAAGTAGTCAAGGCCGCCATCGAGCGCCAACACCGCCTGCCCGATATGAATCAGCTCCGTCGCGCCCGTGCCGATCGCATGCACGCCCAGGAGCCGGCGTGTCTCCCGATGAAAGAGCATCTTGAAGAGCCCACTGTCGTCGCCCAGGATCTGGCCCCGCGCGATCTCGCGATAACGGGCCATTCCCGTCTCGTAGGGCACCTTCCCCCGCGTCAGCTCGTCCTCCGACGCGCCCACCATCGAGATCTCGGGGATCGCGTAGATCCCGATGGGCAGGTGAGAGCCTATGGCCGCCGTCTCGACGCCGAAGGCCTTGCAGGCGGCGAGCCGCCCCTGCTCCGACGAGGTGGCAGCCAGGCTCGGGTAGCCGATGACGTCGCCCGCCGCGTAGATGTGAGGGACCGCGGTACAGAACGTCGCGTCGACGGTGAGGCGGCCCCGCGCGTCCGCGCTGAGCCCGGCGGCGGCGAGGCCGAGGGCGCGGGTGGCGGCGACCCGGCCCGCCGCGAAGAGCGCCACGTCGGCGACGATCCGCTTGCCGGACTGGAGCACGATGACGGCGGCGCGCGGCGGTCCCATCGACAGCGCGACCGATTCCACGGCCTCGCCGAGGCGGAAGGTCACCTTGCGATCGCGCATCTGGTGGATCAGCTCCTCGATGATCTCGCGGTCGACGAACTCGAGTGGGCGCTCCCGGTGCTCGATGAGGGTGACCTGGACACCGAGCGTGGCGAACATGGAGGCGTACTCGATGCCGATGACGCCGGCCCCGACGACGGCCATGGTGCGCGGGAACTGCTTGAGGCGGATCACGTGGTCGCTGCTGAGCACGACCTCGCCGTCGACGGCCACCCCTGTCGGCAGCGCGGGCTCGGTGCCGACGGCGATCAGGATCTTCTCGGCGGAGACCTTCCGCGTGCTCACCTCGGTCTGGACGGCCAGCGTGTGGGAATCTTGGAAGACCGCGGCGCCGCCGACGAGGGCCACGTCGTTGCGGCCGAGCTGGTCCGCGATCACCTCCTGCTCGTGGGCGACGACCTGGTCGATCCGGGAGACGAGCTGCTCGGCCGTCGGCCGCGGCTCCGCGCGCGGTCGTCGCCCCGCGAAGGTCAGGACCGCCTCGCGGAGCGTCTTGCTGGGGATGGTGCCGGTGGCGACGCATACGCCGCCCACGCGGCGCTGCTTCTCGATGACGACCACGCGCTTGCCGAGCTTCGCGGCTTGGATGGCGGCCCGCTGCCCGGCCGGCCCGCTCCCGACGCAGGCGAGGTCATAGTCGTACATCGCGGTCTCGACCTTACGGGCTCGGCCGCCCGCGCGCCACGACAGATCCGGAGGATCGTCGAGCGGCCAGGCGACATGAAGCTCCGCCTGCGTTCTGGGAAACGGCGGCCGAGCCATCGTGGAGGACGCTACCGGCAGGGGCGTTGGGAGTCAGCCGGACAAGCATCTGCCTGCATTCCAGGGCTATGGAGCGATTTGGCCAGGCCCCCCCCAGGATGACCAGGCGGGCCCCCGCACGGCAGCTCGCAAGGTCCGATGGGGTGACCGACCTCGAGCGCGATGGGCCGCGCGGTCCGAGGATTCCCGTCATGACGCCGCTCAGGATCCGATGGCCGGGTCGAACGGCTGCAACGCGCCGGACGAGAGTCGCGCGGTCGAGAGTTCGGAGCGCGCCATCCTCGGATCCGCGACCAGCGCGCCTCCGCGCACCGCCGCGTAGATGACCAGCCCGGCGCTCACCAGCACCAGGTTCTTGATGATGTACTGGCCTTCCATGGTCGCGGCGTAGGGGAACTGGACCCAGGTCTCGTGCGGGAAGAAGAACAGCGGCGTGATCGTGCCGGACATCTGCAGGAACATCAGCGCCAGGGCCGGACGCATGAGCAGGCCGGTGATGAGTGCGAGGCCGATCAGGCATTCCCAGGCCGCCAGCACGGGCAGGGACACGACGGGCGGGACGAGCCCGAAGCTCAGGGCGCTGATGGTGCGTGCCGCCAGGTCCTCGGCGGGGCTGAGTCCGGGGAAGAACTTGAGCACGCCGAACCAGAAGAAGACGATCCCCACGCTGGTCCGGAGCACCGCGATCCCGTGGCGCGCCATCCAGGCGGTGATCCACTCGTCCGCCCGGTCGAGCCCGACATGTAGCTGTCGCATCTGTCGTCCCTCCTATCGTGTGAAGGTGGTCACACGAGCATGTGTTGCATCAAGGATGAGCCCCGGGCGGAGGGGCGACAAGTGGGTGAAATCTGACGATGAAAGGAGGAAAATCATGGGTCTGCCCCAGGAAATCCCCGGGGGGCGGCGGGGTCGGTCAGCACCGCCACCACGCGCCGCCGCCCCCCGCAGCGAGCGCACGCCGGGATGTCCACTGCAAAACACGCGGCGCGTCAACGCCGCCTAGGTCCAGGCGTGCGTGGGGCTCGCGGCGCGGGGGCTGGCCTCGCGCTCGAGGGCGGTGCCGTCAGGGGCAGGGCGGCCCTAGCGGACGACCTGCGAGCGCCAGCGCGCCCAGGAAGCCTTCACATTCTGCTGAGAGATCGAAAGAAGTTACCGTCCACTACCGCTGGCACCCATTCTACGACCAGGTTGCCCGCGTAAACCGCGGCGTGCCGCGTGACAACGGCGAGGTGCTGTTTTGCGGGCTCATCACGTGTGGCCTCCTAAGCGCCGCAGCGATACAGGGACCATCACGGTTCCCATCCCGGATCATCGCGAGCTCGCCACCGGCACACTCCTGTCGATCGTCCGCCAGAGCGGGGTTGCCCGGAGGGAGTTCGAGGTGTGAGTCAGGGCGACCAGATTCGAGACTGAACTACCGCGTCACCCTCACCATTTTGGGGGGCTGAACGGTCACAGGCGGGCGAAAGACTGCGCTGTCGGGAGGGAGCACCGGGACGGACATAAGCAACTGGCCGCTGAACGGCGTCGCCCTCGTGCGATGAGGCGTTTGTTTCAGGCGACGCGGTTCCGTGACGGTTCGCCGCTCGGTGGGCGCCAGAGGGCCAGAGGCTTGCAGTGACCACACCGCTGCCCAAGATCAACTGCAGATCACGATCGCGCGCCAACACGCGGCAGTCGTTCTCCTCAGCGATTGCGGCGATCAGGCAGTCCACCGTTGACCGTACCGTCCGGCCCTTCTGGCGAAGGGACCGGTAGATGTCGGCAGCCCGAAAGTAGACGGCGACACCGGAGGGCTCAAGGAAGGTCAGATGAGTGAACAGCACGCCGATCTCGCGGCGGTCCTTCTCCCGGCGGAGCCCTTGGAACACCTCTGCCACCACGATCCCGCACGTGCAGACGTCCTGGTCGCCGGCGATCAGCTCCGCAGGGCGACACTCTCCCGGGAGGGGTGGCCATTCAGGAAGTCCACCCACGCGGATGTGTCGACCAGGACTCTCAACGACGCCTGGGCTCCCGCTTTCTGAGATCGTCGAGAGTGCCCTCCCAGCGCGCCCGCCCTTGGAATCGCAGCAGCTCCCGGACGCTCCGGCGGCGCGCGTACTCGCGCAACGCCTCGTTGATGATGTCGGTCTTGGTCTTGCCCGGGGCGAGCTTCATCGCGCCGGCGAGCGCCCTGTCGTCGAGATTGAGCGTTGTCCTCATGATCTGCCTCCAGATGCATATCGTAATCTGCCTGGATCGATCACGCGAGGCGGGCCCGGGGCCATCTAGCCCAGGGTCGGCGTCGACGGCAGGTCCCATGCCTCAGCGGAGGGCGCCGAGCGCGCCCAGACCGAAGCCCGTGATGATCGCTCCCGAGAGGCGGTTCACCCAGCGGAGCGCGCGCGGGGTGATCCGCTCGCGCAAGAGGCCGACTCCTCCGCTCAGCAGGAGCCACCAGAGCGCGGAACCCGTGAACACCCCGAGCACCAGCGTCCCCGCGGCGGCGTAATCGCCCCCCCGATCGGCCACTCCAAGCCCGGCGAAGACGGCGACGAAGGAGAGGATGGTCGTGGGGTTGGCCAGCGTCAAGAGGAGGGTCGAGCCAAACGCCCCGCCGAGCCCGCCGCGTCGAGCCGACGCGGCCTGGGACGCCGGCTTCGCCAGGAAGATCCTGAGCCCGAGGCAGCAGAGCAACGCGCCTCCGATGAGCCGGAGCCAGGCGCGCTGGGCCAGCAGGAAGCTCGAGACGGCGCTGAGGCCAAAGCCCGCGACGGCGCCGTAGACGGCGTCCGCAGTCGCCGCCCCGAGCCCCGACGCGAGGCCCGCCCCGCGTCCGTCGGTGAGCGTGCGGCGGATGCACAGGAGCCCGATGGGACCGACGGGCGCCGCGATGGAGAAGCCAATGACCAAGCCGCGGACGAGGAGATTGAGGTCCAAACGCCTTCCCCCGGAAGGGCCGGAAGGAACCCCGGAACTACCGGAGCCGCGCCGGGGGCTTCGGCGTCGCGCGCTCCGTCACCAGCGGGTTCAGCACGATGACAAGCGCGGTCAGAAGGCGGAGCACGGGCACAGTATAATTGCCGCGTGACCGATCTCGAGCACGAATTGCGGGTCACCACCGATCCGTTGAGCGAGTTGCTGGGCACCAGCCCGGCCATCGAAGCAGTCCGCGACACCATCCGCAAGCTCCTCGCCCACCAGCAGCCCGGCCGGCGGCTTCCCGCGATCCTGCTGCAGGGCGAGACCGGCACCGGCAAGGGGCTCCTCGCCCGGGTGATTCATCGCCTGGGGCCGCGGGGGCAGGGGCCCTTCGTGGACGTCAACTGCGCCGCCATCCCCGACACCCTGCTCGAGGCTACCCCGAGATCAAGTACGGCTTCCGGCACGGGTTGACCCACGAGGTCGCCTACGAGAGTCTGCCGCCCGAGCGGCGGCGCGCGCTTCACGCCCGGGTCCTGGACATCATGGAAGGACTGGACGCCGATCGCCTGAGCGAGTACATCGACCGCCTGGCCTACCACGCCTGGCGAGGCCAGGTCTGGGCGAAAGGGCTCACGTACCTCCGTCAGGC
>WNGA01000095.1_pt1 | contig 169769 bp, 163 predicted proteins | sample 5400061 | NCBI WGS metagenome assembly WNGA01 (sample SAMN13153366, study PRJNA577476) | soil metagenome | isolation source: 100 cm soil or saprolite under grassland replicate 2 | place: USA:California | collected 2016-06-15 | reverse complement strand
GGCGGCGAACCTGGCTGACCGCATCGAGCTGCGCCAGCAGCGCGTCGAGGACCTGGGTGACACCGAGGCCTTCGACCTCGCCTACGTCGCGCAGGTGTTCCTTCCCGATGCCGCCTTCGAGGCCGGGCTGCGGAACGTGTGGCGGGCGCTGCGTCCCGGCGGCTGGTTGAGCATGCCCGCGATCAGCGCCGCGGGCGGCGATCTGCAGGCCGCCCTGTCGCGGCTGCGCAACACCCTGTGGGGCGGCGGCGCGCGGCTTCCCGAGCAGGTGGCCGAGACCGCGCAAGGACTCGGCTTCACCGCCGTGCGGATCGTGCCCGCCGGCCTGGGCGGCACCCTCCGGGCGATCGTTGCCCAGCGGCCCGCCTGACTGACCCGGAGCAAGCGGCTCGCGGACCTACTGGACCGCCAACAAACGCAAGGTCTACAGCTTCTCCGAGCTACGGACAGCACTTCTGGGCGTCGGCTTAGGGACCCGGGAGATCAGCGGGTGTGGGGACTCGCGGCAGCGGAGGTGAACAACGCCTCCGCCTGTGCGGCGAGCCGCGCCATGCCGAGCGACTCCGCCTCGCGCAGCGACCTCCGCAGCAGGCTCTCCGCCCTCGACCGGGCATCGGAAACGTCCAGCCGCAGCCATGAACGCGCCTGGTCGAAATACAGCCGGGCACGATGCGGGCGGGCAGAGCCAGCCAACCGTGCGGCCCGCTCGAACAAGTCGAGCGCGCCACTGGGATCCCCGCTGGCCAGTGCGACCAGTCCGGCGGACCGCGCCGCGGGACCGACAAGCGCCACCGGCCAGCCGGCGAGTGTGAACTCGTCGAGATGCGGTGCAAGCAACCTCCGCAGACGCTCGATGAGGAGCCTGAAGTCGAACGGGGCCGCAGCCTCCGCATGGGAAGAGCGCAGCCCGTCGCACGCCTCCGCAAGCAGGGCAAGGGTCGGCACCGCCCAGCCGTGCGGCGGAAACGCCTCCAGGCCGTCGAAGTCGCGGAGCAACTCCGCGATTTCCTCCACGGCCTGGTCGTACCGGTGGGTCTCGCACGAGAGCAACGCGAGCGCCGCACGCCACACCGGGAGGTACCCGCGACGCTGCGCGCGCTCGACCACATCCATGGCGCCCAGCTCGCCCATCCGGCCTTGCTCCATGTACAGCCAGTAGATCTGCCCCATCCACGTCTGCGCCAGCGTGTCCGCGGGAAGCGTGTGGCTCTCCTCGAGCTCGCTCACCAGCGCAAACGACTCGCCGAGGCGTCGCTCGGCTGCGGCAAAGTCGCCGCGCCAAAGGTCCAGCACGTTGTCGAAGGTGCTCTGCAGGCCAAGCGAGAGCGGCCGCTGGCTCAGTTCCGCGAGCGCTCGGTGCTCTTCAACGACCTGGACCGCATCGGTCACCCTGCCCAGGCGCAGCAGGTCGACGGCGAGTGCGTTGAGCGCCTCGGAGCGCAGGCGCGTGGAGCCGGCGGTGATGCTCTGGTGATTGAGCTGGGCAGCGATCTCATACGACTCGCGAGGAGATTGAAAATCGTACAGGCCCCAGCGGCACTCGGTCAGGATCTCGCAGCGCACCGCGGGATCCTTCACGGTGTCCAGCTCGGCAAGCGCGTTGCGTGCGAAGCTGACGCCGACTGGCAGCCCATCCACAAGCTCGCCGTAGTCGGTCACCGCCAGCGTGAGCTCGTGGGAGAGATGCGCGCTGAGCTGCGCGCGGAGCAGGCGCGCCTGCTCGTCGACGGCGCCGCCGAGCGCTCGCAGATCGCGCTCGAGCGACAAGGTGAGCTCGCGGTCGACCCGGCCAGGATCGGACCAGCGGCGGGCCATGCGCAGCGCCGCCTCGGCCTGCTGACGCGGCTTGCCCGCGGCCAGCTCGTGGGCATCGCGATATGCCCTGCCGGCGCCGCTCATGTCACCGCCATCGTCCAGGGCATCACCGAGCACCAGCATGAGGTCGAACCGCTGCTGCGGCTGGCGCGTGAAGCTCAGGCCCCGACTGGCCAGCTCGACGGCCGCCTCGAAGCTGTAGCCCTGCCGTTCGGCTCGGGCCGCGTCGAGGCACGCCGCCGCGGCGCTGTCGTCATCGACCTCCGGCCGGCCCGCGATGGCGTGACGGGCCAGCGGCACGATCCAGGCACGACCTACCAGGTGCATGTGGCTGGCCCGCTCGTGCAGGACCTGGAAGGCGCGGGCGTGGAGGTGGCGGGCTCGGGCCGGGGAGCGCTCCAGTCCGTCGAGGATCGCGTCACGCCACAGGTCATGCTTGAAGCGGAACGGCCCAGGCCCATGAACGATCCCGGCGCCGACGGCACCCGCGAGACAGCGGTCCGCGTCGCCCTCAGCCAGCTCGAGCACCTCGGCCACGGCAACGGGGTCGAGCTCCTGTCCGGTGGAGACGACCGCCGCGGCCTCGAGCCAGTCCTGTACCTCGGGTTCATGGCGGCGCAGCGTCTCCTGGATCGTCTCTGTGCTGAGGCGCTCCGCATCCGGCGTGGCGACGGCCAGCCTGGGCTCGGCCGGCACCCGGCGCAGGAGCAGCAGTGGGATCCCGCCGGTCTCGCGCCGGGCCCACGCGACCTCGCCGTCGGATGGCTCCCGTCCCCAGGCGTGCGCAAGCCAGGCACGCACCTCGGCCTGGCCGAGCGGGCCTATCTCCAGTGGGGGCGGCTCGTTGCCGGACGACCTGCCAGTCGGGCCATTCGTCGGCTCGAGGGGGCTGCGGGCCGCAGTGCGCAGGGCGAGGACGAACCCGACCGCGGTGTCGTGCAGCCGCTGGCGGACGGCTCGCAGCAGCCTGCGCGCGACCGGGTTCATCCGGTGCGCGTTGTCGAACGCGACCACCAGGGGGCGGTCCGCCGCCGCACGGAGGAGGACCTGGCAGAGCACATGGGCGAGCAGGTCGAGCCTCCGCTCATCGCCAAGCCCGGGTGGCAGGCGGCGAAGCTGCTCCCCGGGCACCACCAGATCGCTCAACGGGTTGTCGCTGCTCGCCGCCCAGGACGCATCTCTCACGCGAAGGTCGCGCAATGCCTCAGCCCACAGCGGGCCTGCGAGCGCACGCCAGGGCTCCAGGCCACCGCCGACGTCGGGGCAGGTCACGTGGAGGACCCGGATACCCTTGGCATGCCCGATGCGGTGAAGCTCAGCCAGGAGTCGCGTCTTCCCCACGCCACCCGCGCCATGGATGGACAGGATCGGAGCGGCCTGGCCTGACACGCTGTCCAGGTAGGCGTGAAGGGCCGCCAGCTCGCGGGCCCGCCCGACCAGCGGCTGACGTTCCCCGCTCGCCCCGCCGTTGCCGAGGACGGCCGGCACATGGAGCACCGCGACTCCCTGCAGCCACATGCTCAGCAACCAGAACGCCCGAGCCGACAGCTCGCCCTCGGCATGCAGAGACCTCCGGTACCTGCCGAGCTCCGCTTGGGCGTCAGCACCGCGGCCATGCTCCAGCATCGCCAGGAAGCGCAGCAGCCACACGGACCGGCTCCTGCCCTCCCCGGCGGACCATATCCGGCCTGGCAGGGCGCTGAGGGTCTCCTCGAAATGCCCCTGCCGTGCGGCAGTCTCCGCCCACCGGTCGATCATCCGCTCACGCTCCCGTTCCAGCCGGTCGCGTGCCGTCAGGCAGACCTCTGGGAGGCCCCACTCGCTGCGCTGGAGGCTGTACGGGTCGCCGCGCCATTCGCGGGCCGCCTCGTGGAAGCGCGCCAGCGCCTCCGTCACCTGGCCGGCATCCAGCAGGTCATGCGCCCTCCGCGCGTGATCCGCGAAACGGCGCGAGTCGAGGACGGCCGCGGCCTGGACGCCGGGCTGGAAGACGAGCTGGTGCTCGTGGCTGCCCTTCGCGCCCGAGATGGTGGCACCGCTGCCCTTGAGCCTGTTGCGCAGCCGGGAGACGACCGGCGAGAGCAGATCACCGTCCCATCCGCCCGGCCACAGGGCGTCGACCAGGGCCTGGCGGGCCACCGGGCCGCCAGCGGCGACCAACATCGCCAGCACTGTGGCCTCTTGGGCGCGCAGTGTCTCCGGCTCGCCGCCAAGGCGGAGCTCCACCGGGCCGAGCACGCGGATGTCGGTATCGGGCATAGCACTCGAGGACGCTGTCGATCAGTTCCGCCAAACCCTATGGCCTTCGACCAAGCTCAAGCAATGTTCGTGCAAGCTTCGGACCTCACGATTGCAAGAGGTGACGCCTAGTGCCGTGGGCGAGCGCCCGCAAGGGGGGCGGCACTAGGCGCCACAAGGAAGCTGCCTGGCGTGGTGGTTGCCGGTGATGCTTGCTTTTGTCCCTAGCCAGAGGGGTGCAACAGGAACAGCTGGCCGTCCTCGACCGTGACCGTCGAGCCGCCGGGCGCCGCCGTCGGCGGGTGCGCCTGGACGTCGGAGAGCCAGGTGTCACGGCCGAACAGTCTGGAGGCGTCGATGATGCCGCTGGTCTCCCACACCCCCGGCCCGACCGCGACGCCGTCGCGGCCCGGAGGGTCGAGCTGGGCGACGCGTGTCGCCGTCGAGACGTCGACACCGACCGCGCCCGCTGGGCCCTTGGCGAGGTCGAAGCGCCAGATCGAGCCGTCGCGGCCCTTGGCGGCCATGACCGCCCGGCTCTCTGTCGTGCCGTCCTCGTTGATCATCAGGTACTGGCTGCTGACGTCGATGTTGTCGGGGCTGATGGCGATGTCGTCGCCCGCCGCGACGACCGCGTCGCTGTTGAACACGACCGAGAGCGTCGCTGGCTTGAGCGGGTCGCCTGGATGCAGCCGCAGGGAATAGAGCCTTCCGAGCTCGTTGACGCCATCGTCGGCGCCGCTGGAGGAGCCGGTGGTGTCGAAGAAGAACTCGTTGGGGTTGTTGGGGTTGAAGGCGCCGTCCTCTGGGCGCACGAAGGTCATCGCGCCGGCGGCGTCGCTGGCCGCCTCGAGCTGCGCGTCGGCGAGGTCCTCGGCGTTGGGGATCTCGAGCCACTCGCCGGTCACCGAGCCGCTGGTGAACGTGCGCTCGCTGTTTCGATTCGGGTCCAGCGAGCGGAAGACGTACAGCTTGCCGTTGTCAAGGCCGTTGCGTGCCAGCGCCGAGGCGTTCCTCGACCGCTCCTTCTTGCCGACGTACATGTAGAGCTGGTTGTCGAGCGTGGCCGGCCCGTCCTCGGTGGCGAAGATCACCGTCTGGGAGCCGCGGCTGGGCTGGACGACCGTGTTCTCCTTGGGGTAGCGGCCCAGCTTCGGCAGCGTATGGAGCTCGCCGTTGTAGATCGCGACGGAGAGGCCGCCCATGCCGTCGAAGGTGTCGGGAGCGGTCGCCTCCTCATTGGTCAGGTAGATGTGCCGGTCGAAGCCGTTCGTGGGGCCGGCGAGGAAGCCGGAGCAGAACCGCGCGAACTGGCGGGGCATCTGCGCCTCGTTGCCGACCACGGGTGCCGGGCCGAGCAAGGTGTTCTCGTCGAAGATCCGGTCGTAGGCCCGCTTGCCCGCGACCGGGTCACCGTCGCCGTTGAGGGTCCACTGCGACACGATCGCGCCGCGGTTCTTCGGCCCTCCCACGACCGGCTCGGACTGCGCCGTGAAGCCCAGCTCGTGGTTCATGAACAGCGTGCTGGTGTCGTCGCGGTCGGGGTGGGCGCCGAGCCCGTCGGGGATTCCGACCATGCGGTACTCCTGCCCCGGCGCGCCGCCCAGCAGCGGCACCTTGTCGTCGGCGCTGAACAGCGCCTTGACCTGATAGTTGCCGCCAACGGGCTCCACGTACGGCTTCACCGAGGTGGCGGCCAGCCCGGAGCCCGCAACCCATACCGTGAGCGCCACGACCGCGGCGAAGACGCTTCCCGCCATGCCCTCAAACCCGCGGCTCGCGCGGAGCGTCCAGGCATCTGGATCCGGAAGGAAGGGGTTCTGCGGCGACTGGACGCCCGGCAGCGGCACCGGCGCCTCGAGCACCTTGCCGGACGCGTCGGTGTGGAGCAGGAACGGGCCAAACTCCTCGCCGAACCAGAAGCTGCCGTCCTTGGCCCTGCGGACCGATTCCAGGTCGAAGTCCGCCCCGGTCAGGAGACGGTCCGGCCGGAAGAGCGTGAACGGGATCATCATGTCGGGGTCGCGGAGCTGAAGGAAGCCGAGCACCGCCACCGTCCCGGTTCCCTGGGTGGGCGTCCTGAAGTCCGGCCGGATCTTGTACAGGCGCAGCAGGAAGTCGCCTGAGTTGGTCTTGGCGCCGTAGCCGTTGTCGGGCATCGGCCAGAACTGTCCGTGCCCGGCGTCCAGCACCGCGGAGAACCCGGGGACCGGCTGGCCCGGGAACGGGGGCGTGACGCCGTTGTCGCCGCGGATGAACGCACCTGAGGGCGGCCCCGGCTGGTAGGCGTCTGACGGCAGGATCGCGCGGCCCAGCAGCGCCGGCTGCTTGTCGTCGGCCGCCGTGGCGGGCGCTGTAAATATCACCATGGCCAACCCGGCGGCGAACGCGGCTGACAAGACTCGTATCACCCTATTCTCCTTACCGTCGGAGACAGGGTTCAATCTAGGGCGGTCACGGCGCGCTCGGGTGACAGGGCGGTGGCGACACGCTGAAGATCCCGCGACACAGCCAACAAGGGTCAACCGTTTTGAGCGGCTTGTCGAGGAGAAGCGGCAGCGCACGTCCGGGGCCCGCGCCGACATGACGAAGCGCGGCGCTTGACAGGCCATGACGAGTGTTGTATATACAACCCATGCGCGAGAGCATCGAGAAGCAAGCACGTGAGGTGGTCGCCACCTGCCTTGGCTACCGGACCCGAAAGCTGGCAAGGACGGTGACCCGTCTGTACAACGACCGTTTGCGACCACTGGACCTCAACATCGCCGAGATGAACCTGATGGCGGCGATCGCAGGACAACGGTCCGTGCAGCCAGCCAGGCTCGGGCGAGCGATGGAGCTCGAGAAGTCGACGCTCAGCCGCAACAGCGGCCGCCTGGTGGATCGGGGGTGGGTGGAGATCCGCGACCACCCGCATGGTCGAGGTGTGCTCCTCGCGTTGACACCACGCGGGAATGAGATGCTGCTCCAGGCCCTCCCCGCATGGAAAGAGGCCCAGGAGCAGGCCCAAGCGCTGGTGGCTGAGACGTTGCTCGACCTCGGAGCCGGGGAGGCATCGTGATGAGCTGATTTTTTTTTCTAGGTTTAGTTGTAGATACAACCGATGGATCGGAGGACGCGATGACCTCCAACAGCGAATTCACCCAACCCGGCATCCCTACCACACGTGCTCCCATGGGGCACCCGCTTCGCGGGACACTGCCGGGGGCCGTCACCTACCTGGTCCTGGCCATTTGGTCCGGCGTGGCGATGACGGCGATCATTGCCGGCGTCTTTGCCGGCGGCGGAGCGTCCCAGCTTCTCCTGCCGGCACCGGTGGCCATATCGATCGCCGTCGTGGCGATCGCCTACCGCTCCTCGCCACGGTTCAGGAACTACCTGCTGACCCTCGACTTGAGGCTTGTCCTGACGGCACAGCTGTGGCGTGTGATCGGTATCGCTTTCCTATTCGCTTTGGCGTTCGACGAGCTGCCCGCGGGATTTGCCGTGCCAGCCGGCGTGGGCGACATCGCTACCGGGATCGCTGCATTCGGCGTCGTGTTGGCCCTGGGCAACGGAAGCCTGACACGTCGTGGGCTCTACGCCTTCACCGCGCTCGGGGTGGGCGATTTCCTCGTCGCATTCGCAACCGGGCTGTCCTTCGAACCTCCGACTCTCGCTGCCTGGCCGCTGGCTATCTTCCCCGCGATCATGGTGCCGTTCTTCGCAGTTCTCCATCTTGTTGCCGTGCTCCAGAGTCGGCACAACTGGGAAGCCCGAGTCCGTCACTACTCCATCCGAAGCCAGTCGTGACCTGGGCGGATGAGCCGGGCGGTGGGCTCCCGGCAGCGATCGTGCTGGCCGCTCCCACCGCCCGGCTCACCGTGGCGGAATACCCTAACGACCTGGCATCAGCCGCCGGAAGAGGCCTTGGGTGACCTCTGCTGGGCGCTGCTGCTCGCCCATGCGGGCGTTGACGACCAGCATCGCGCCGGTCAGGGTGGGGATCACCCACTGCAACCGCGTGAGCCGGCGCTGGGCGCGGCTGACCTCCGTCGGGGTGTCTGCCGATGGGTTGGGACTGCCCTCCACTGGAACGTTACTCGCCTTCTGGAGCCCTCTGCCCAGCAGCCGCGCGTAGCCGGTTGCGCCGAGGGCGGCGACGGTCAGTGCGGCCTTGACGATGCTTGCGGTCGCGACGCCCTGCTGGCCCGCGAGCCGACCCCTGTTCGCCGCTGTCAGCACCGCGCCGCCGGCCAGGTGCGCGGCGATGCCGGCCAGGTTCAGCGGGGTCCAGCGCGCCCAGCCGATGCTGGCGACCCGTAGGCGCTCGGTGGGCTCGTGGACCGCGGCGGCGGCGCCGTTCACCCCGGCCGCCCCCATGAGCGAGCCGCCAAACCAGGCGGCCAAGCCGAGGTCGTGCAGCGTGCGGGCGAGCGTGCTGTCCTCCAATGCCATCCTCATCGTCGGTCCTCTCCGTGCTCAAGCTCGTGGGCGGCAATGCCCCCGGGCCGTTCCATGAGAAGTGCCCTCCGGAAGCTACGGTCGGATGTCCTGGACACTCTCCTTGGCATGTCTGGTCACGGCCTGACCGTGCTGCTGGCCCTGCTCTTTGGCGGTGTCCACAGCGCTCTGAGCGGCCTGCTGGACGACGTCCTTGCCGCGTTCCAGCGCTTCCTGCCCAGTCTCCTTGACCCGGTCCTTGACCTGGTCGGCGACCGTGCCGAGTCGCTGGTTCTCGACCCGTGTGGACGGTGCGGCCAGGCCGGCCAGGAAGCCGAGGGCGACAGCACCGGCAGCCAGACCGAGCGGGTTCTCCTGGGCGAGGCCAACCGCCCGCCGGGCTGTCCGCTTGATCTGCCCGCGGCTCGGGGTCGCGTCGCCCACCCGCTCGCCGACCTGCGAGCTCGTCCCCACCACTGCCTCCTTGGCACGCGTGGCGGTGTCGCTGACCTTGGCCTTGACGTTGTCCACCGTTCCGCTCACCTTCTCCTTGGCCCGTGCGGGCACGTCGGCCTTGTAGCCGATGGCGTCAACGGTTTGGCCCATGTCGGCCCGGGTCCGCTCTATCTCCTCGCGGATCTCGTCTGGGTCTTGGCCCATTGCACGTCCTCCTTCACGGTTTCCATCGTCTGTTCGGGCACGATCGGGGTTGCCTGCCTGACCTTGACGCGGCCTCGCGCGGCCAGCACCGCCGCGATGGCGCCGTAGACAACAGCCACGATCAGGGCGGCCAGCCACGCCGGCATGGCGGTTGCGAGCGCCAGGATGAAGCAGGTCGTCAGGGCGGCCAGAGCCAGCAGCCCGGTCGCTCCGGCGCCGCCGAACAAGCCGGCGCCTGCCCCGACCTGCCTGCCCTTTTCCGACAGCTCGGCCTTGGCGAGGTCCAGTTCCTGGTGCACCAGCCGGGTGGTCTCCTCCGACAACCGCTTCAGCAGGTCGGGCAGGGAACGCTCCCGGAGGGTGCCGGTGGGATCGCCGGTCATGTCGGGGTCACCGAGATCACCGGGATGCTGGGTCGTCATCGTCACCTCCCGGCGTCAGGTTGGCGGTGCCGGCTACCGGTGCGGCATCGTGCGCCCGGGCATAGACCGTCTCGGTGTAGTCGGACGCCGTCGAGCGCTCGAGGCGCTCGTCACCGTGTGACCAGTCGGGCCCGGCCTGGTAGCGCCGGCTGCTGGACGCCTTCAGGAACCGCGAGGCCGCAAACCCCAGCGTCAGGCCTCCGGCCACCATGGCCCAGGGCTGCCGTCGGGCGAAGGTCTCGACGTCGCGCAGCAGCCGCTCGCCGTCGGCGCCGCGCAGGTAGCCGCCGAATGATTCGGCGCGGTCGGCCAGCTGGTCGGCCAGGCGGGCCGGCCATTCCTTGCCCTGTCCTCGAAGTTGCTCGGCCACGCTGCGCATGTCGTGCGCGGCGGCGTTGACCTGCTCGCCGGCCTGGGTCGAGCGCTGACCGACCTGCTCGCGCAGCCGGGTGCGGGCCTGGCCGAGTGTGCCGCCGGCCTTGTCCTGAGCCATCCGGGCCGTGTCGCGCACCTGCTCCTTGGCCTGATCAGCGGTCGACTCGCCTGAGGTGGCGGTCGAGCCGCGGCTGGTACGGGTGGTGCGGGTCATGGAGTCCCCTCCTGTCCTGCCGTGCGGCGGCAGCCGACGCGCGGTTTCCACCACGCTCGGCCGTCGATGAGTGATGCGGAGCGCGCCAGCGATCAGCGCCGGGCAGCCGCGGTCGTCGACGACGATCGTCGTCAGAGGTCGCGGTGTTGGTACGTGCTGGGTTCCTCAGCCGGGGATCGGCGGCGCGTCGTCATGGCGCCGCGGAGGGCGGATACGGTGATCTCCCCGCATGCTCCGCGGGGGCGCAGGGCGGGGATCACGGCCCTGATGGCTACCGGGCGGATCATCCCGGCTAGGGGTGCCTAACCAGGCCCGCCCTCCGCAAACATCTCGTGACACTTGATTGAAGGTTGCTTTCCACGTGCTGCTGGCAGGTGGTGCGTGGCGGCGGTGCGGCGCGTACCCTATTCAGGTTCTGCCGTCGCCCGATCAGCGCCACGCGTGGTGGTCGGGCCTGTTGACCGGTTCGCCAGTCCAATGGCCAGAAGGGTTGGCACGCCATGCCGATCGACGCCGCCGAGCTCGTCAAGAGCATCGCCACACTGCAGCCACTCGACCTCGAGCAAGGCTTCGCCCCAGCCCTGCAGCAGACGGTGGATGCCGCCAGGATCCTCCTGGATGCCGATACCGCCGGGCTGATGCTGGCCGACGCCGACGGTGCGCTGCACTGGGCCAGCGCCGCTGATCAGGCCGGCCAGATCGCCGAAGCGGCGCAGGAGCAGCTCTCCCAGGGTCCCTGCTCGACCGCGTTCGCTCAGCAGGCACCGGCTGCGGTGCGTGACGCCGCCAACGATCCCAAGTGCGGGGAGCTGGCCTCGGTGCTGCTCGGGATCGGGGTCATGGCGGCGCTGAGCGTGCCGGTCGAGGTCGAAGGCGGCCCGATCGGGACCCTGGACGTGTACACCCGCTCGCGGCGGGACTGGGACGCCAGCGAAGTCGCCGCATTGCAGGCCTATGCCGGCGTGGTCGGCAGCCTCCTGGCCAGCGCGTCGGTCGCCCGCGTCCAGGGACGGCTCGCGACGCAGTTGCGGACGGCCCTTGAACACCGCTCGGTGATCGAACGGGCGAGGGGACTGCTGATGGCCAGGTACAGCCTGGACGCCCAGACCGCGTTCGAGCGACTCCGCGGACAGGCCCGGTCGTCAGGACGCAAGGTGGCCGACATCGCTGCCGAGCTGCTGGCACGGCACGAAGACGACTTCCGGCCTCGACGCGAGGCGGCAGGTCAGGCAGTGGACTCAGGTGCCGGCCGGCGGGCAGAGCGTGGACGCCGCGGCCCTACACGAGGCCGACCGTGAGCCGGCTCGCCCCTCCCCCAACGACGACGTCGTAGCGGCCCGACGCGAACTCGAGTCTTCCACTCTGTCTTCGGGATTCAGCCGCGCCGGTACCGGGCGACGGCGAGCGGCGCGAAGACCACCACGATCCCCGCCGCCCACAGCAGCGCCCTGGTGACGAAATACGAGGCCGGGTGGCCGAGCGGCGCCTCTGCCTCCGGACCCTGCGTGAGCGCCCGGACGGAGTCGACCATGTAGGTGAGCGGCTGGTGCTGGGCGAACGGCTGCATCCACCCCGGCATCGAGTCGACCGGCACGTAGGCGCTCGAGACGAACGTGAGCGGGAATACCAGCAGCGCCATCCCCTGCGCGGCCTGGGCGGTGCCGGCGAACAGCCCGAGCGTGATGAACAGCCACTCGAATGCGAACCCGAAGGCGATCAGCAGTCCGAACGCGGCGAGCGACCCCGAGACCGTCCCGTGGAGGCGGAAGCCGACCGCGAACCCGATCGCGACCGTGATGGCCAGGCTCCAGGTCTGCATCGCGGTGTCGGCCGCCGCCCGGCCCGCCAGGACCGCGCTCCTGGGGATCGGAAGCGATCGCAGCCGGTCGATGAACCCCTGCTCGAGGTCCTCGGCCATCGCGGTCGCGGCGCCCATACCCGTGAACAGCACGCCGGTCGTCAAGAACCCTGGCACGAGGAAGTCCACGTAGCGGATCCCGCCGACGTCGATGGCGCCGCCGAACACAAAGCGGAAGATCAGCAGGAACATCGCGCCCTGGATCGTGCCGAGCACGATGAGCTGCGGCGTCCGCAGATAGCGGAGCACCGCCCGCTTGGCCACGGTGAGCGTGCTCGTCACGGGCCCGGCGGTCTTGCGGTCGATCGTCGAAGCGATGGTTGCCATGTCCGTCCTTTCCTGTTGTCGTCGTCTCAGGCCGCGTGCCTGGCGGCCGTGGATCGGGAGCCGTCCTCCAGCGACTGGCCGGTCAGCGCCAGGAACACCTCGTCGAGCGTCGGCTGGCGAAGCGCGATGTCCTCGACCTCCACCCCGGCGGCCTCGGCCGATCGCAGCGCGGTCATGAGGCGGTCGCGGCCGGGGTCGACGCCCACGCTCACCCGCCGCGTCGCCTCGTCGATCTGCGCCTCGCCGTGGTCGAGCCTGCCAAGGGCGTCGGCGACCTTCGCCAGATCGTCCCGGTGCCGGACATGGACCTCGATCACGTTGCCCCCGACGCGCCGCTTGAGCTCTGCGGGCGTTCCGGCCGCGACGGCCCGTCCGTGGTCGATGATGACGATGCGGCTGGCGAGGTTGTCGGCCTCGTCCAGGTACTGGGTGGTGAGCAGCACGTCGGTGCCACGCTCGACGAGCCCTCGGATCGCGTCCCACAGCTCGATCCGGCTGCGCGGGTCCAGCCCGGTTGTCGGCTCGTCGAGCAGCAGGAGCCTCGGCGCGCCCACCAGGCTCGCGCCGAGGTCCAGCTTCCGCCGCATGCCACCGGAGTAGGTGCGCACGAGCCGCCCGCCCGCCTCGCTGAGCCCGAGCCGCTCGAGGACGGCCCCGGCGTTCGCGCGCGCCTCGCGGCGGCCCTGCCCGAACAGCCGGGCGACCATCTCGAGGTTCTCGCGCCCCGTCATGGCAGGCTCAACCGCCGCGTACTGGCCGGCGAGACCGATCGCCCGGCGTACCCGGTCGGGCTCGCGGCGGACGTCGTGCCCGGCGACACGAAGGGTGCGGTCGACCTGCTCTTCTCGGGCGACAGGGACGAACGCTTCGAGTTCGGGCTCGACGTCATGCTGCGGGGACTCGCGACCTACGCCTCGGCCGACTGAGTCAACGCGAGCTCACCGTGAACACGGTCGCCGAGATCGAGCCGACCGTCAGAGCGTGCGTCACAGTTCTGCCAGAATCTGCCGGATGGACACGGCGGAGCCAGGCGTGGGGAGGGTGGGGATGGCGAAGAAGAAGGACCACGACGGGCGCGAGCGCCAGGCTGGCTCCAGGGTGGTGGAGCGGGTCGAGGCCGAGGGCCTCGACCTGATCCGCTTCCTGTACGTCGACCACGGCGGGGTCGTGCGCGGCAAGGCGACCTCCCGCTCGCGCCTGGCCGAGCGGCTCGGGACGGGCATCGGCCTGACCCTGGCGATGCAGGCCATGACCATGCTGGACGAGCTGCAGCCGGTGGACGGCATGGGCCCGGTCGGCGAGGTCCGCCTGGTGCCCGACCCCGCGTCGTTCGTGCCGCTGCCGTACGCGCCCGGCGCCGGCGCCATGGTCGCCGACATGGTCAAGCTCGACGGCGAGCCCTGGGAGGCGTGCCCGCGCTCGTTCCTGAAGCAGGCCGTGGCCGAGCTGGCCAGCGAGGGCTACGCCCTGGTGGCCGCCTTCGAGCCGGAGTTCACCCTGGGCCGCCGGGAGCCGGCCGCCGAAGGGAAGCCGGCCGCCGAGGGGAAGCCGGCCGCCGAGGGCGACCCGGCCGCACTGGACCGGCTGGTGCCGATCGACCAGAGCCTGTGCTTTTCCGGCACCGGGTTCGACCTCGCCCACGACTACGCGATCGAGCTGCTCCGTGCGCTCGAGGCCCAGGGGCTGGTGGTCGAGCAGTACTATCCCGAGCTGGGCCACGGCCAGCAGGAGCTGTCGATCCGTCACGCGCCGGCCCTGCGCGCCGCGGACAACCAGGTCTGGTACCGGGAGACGGTCCGCGGCGTGGCGTGGCGCCAGGGCCTGTGGGCGAGCCTCGCGCCCAAGCCCATCCCCGAGCAGGCCGGCAACGGCGCGCACCTGCACGCCTCCCTGTGGGACCTCGACGGGCACGGCGGGCCCGGCAGGCGCAACGTCTTCTACGGCCCCGGCGACCGCCACGGCCTGTCCGACCTCGCCTACCACTTCATCGCCGGGCTGCTCGCCCACCTGCCGGCGCTGGTGGCGCTGACCTGCGGCAGCGTGAACAGCTACCGGCGCCTGGCGCCGGGGTCGTGGAGCAGCGCCTTCACCTGCTACGGCATGGACAACCGCGAGGCGGCCGTGCGCATCGCCTCGCCGATGTGGGGCCTGGACGAGCCCTCCACCAACCTCGAGCTCAAGCCCTCCGACTCAACCGGCAACCCCTACCTGGCGCTGGGCGCCTATATCCACGCCGGGCTGGACGGCATCCGCAACAAGCTCGACCCTGGCGCGCCGGTCGACGTGGACCCGGCCACCCTGTCCACCTCGACGAGGCGCCGGCGAGGCATCCGCCGCCTGCCCGACTCGCTTCCGGCCGCCACCGATGCGCTCGAGCGGGACGACCTGCTCATGGAGGCGCTCGGATCGCTGCGCGGCACGGCTTACCTTGCTGTCAAACGGGGCGAGGCGGCCGCATTCGCCGCCCACGACACCGCCTTCGAGTGCTATCACTACTTCACGAAATTCTGAGCGTCCCCCGGAAGGAGAAGCGATGGCCGCGGTGGAGCCCGCCGCATCGGGCGAGCTGCTCTCCGAGCGGATCGCCGGTGGCATCCTGCCAAGAGTCCTCAACTCGTTCGACATGGTGGCAATCTTCGTCGCCATCGTCCTGTTCATCACCAACGCCGCCGTCATCCAGACGGCGGGACCGACCGCCTTCGGCTGGTGGATCCTGGGATTCCTCGCCTTCCTGATCCCCAGCGCGATCGTCACCGGGCAGCTCGGCCTCATGTTCCCGGGCGAGGGCTCCATCTATCTGTGGACCCACAAGGCGTTCGGAGCGTTCTGGGGCTTCTTCGCCGGGTTCTGCGCGTGGTGGCCGGGCGTGCTGGTGATGGTCGCCACGGGCACGATCACCCTGGCCTACCTCGGCTACGTCTTCCCCGGCTCGGTGGGCTCCTGGAGCGTCCAGGTCCAGGGCCTGCTGATCATCGGCTTCGTGCTGCTGTCGGCGGTGCTGGCGGTGCTGCGCTTCCGCGTGACCCAGAACATCGTCAACGGCGTCTTCGTGCTGTACGGCGTGGCGATCGCGCTCATGCTCATCGCCGGTATCGTGCACCTGGCCGGCGGCAACCCGGCAGAGGTGAACCCCGCGGATGTGTCGGCGTGGGCGCCGTCGGAGCCGACCGGGCTCAACTTCAGCAACTGGACGTTCTTCGGGCTCGTCATCCTCGCCCTGCTCGGGGTCGAGGTGCCGCTCAACATGGGCGTGGAGATCCGCGACACCCGTTCCATCACCCGCTACCTGTTCTGGGGGTCGCTCGCGGTGATGGCCGCCTACCTGATCGCCACCTGGGCGGTCATGGTGACCGTGCCGGCGGCGGACGGCCAGTCGGCCCAGGTCACCGCCGTCGCCGAGGCCGTCAGGCTGACGCTGGGCACCTTCTGGGGCAACCTGGTGGCGCTCATCCTCGCCGGCTTCTTCCTGTTCATCACCGTGGTCTACAACTACTCCTTCGCCCGGCTGATCTTCGTGTCGGGCCTGGACCGACGCCTGCCGAGGGTGATGAGCCACGTCAACGCCAACAAGGTGCCCGACGTAGCCGTGGCGGTGCAGACGGTGCTGGCCGCGCTGTTCGCGCTGCTCGCCTTCGTGATCCTGCCGACCGCCTCGGGCGGGGCTGAGCCGGTCGACGTGCAGACCAGGATCTACGACGTGCTGCAGGCCGCGGTCACGGTCATCTGGTGCGTCTCGATGGTGGTGCTGTTCGTCGACGTGCTGATCATCCTGCGGCGCTACACGGCCCAGTTCGAGCAGCGGCGGCTGGCCAACCCCGCCGTGTTCTGGGTGTGCTCGGTGGTCGGCGCGCTCGCCTCGTTGATCGGCATCTTCGCGACGCTCAGCGGCTCGTGGACACCGCTGATCTCCAACGACGCCGGCACGATCTCGCTGCTCGGCGCCGAGATCTCCTACGGGAGCTGGTTCTGGTGGGTCGGCGGCATCGCGCTTGCCTCGATGGTGGTCGGCGCCCTGCTTTACCTGCTCGGCCGGGGCACCGAGACCTCCGAGGCGCAGCGCGGCGGCCCTCTGCCGGCGGCCGGGTCGAGCGGCTAGCCCTCCACATGGAGGGGTCAGGTCGCCGACCGCACACCGTGCCCTTCGTCGACCACCACTGCCACAGCCTGCTGCGGAGCTGGCCCAGGGCGGCGGCTCCGGCGTGGCCGGCGTGGCGGCGCTGCTTCACAGAGTCCGCCGACGAGCTGGTGCTCGCGCGCGACGTGCCCGACCTGCTCGGCTACCGCCGCTTCCTGGCGGCCCTGGCGCCGCTGATCGGCGCCGAGGACACCAGCGAGCAGGCGGTGGTGACGGCGCGCGACCGGCTGGCCGGCGCGGACCCCGAGGCGTATCTGCACATGCTGCTCGGCAACTGCGTCATGGGGGTCCTGCTGGTCGACACCGGCTACGGCGGGCCCGGCATGCTCGCGCCTGACGAGCTCGAGCGCGCCACCGGCCGGCCGGTGCGCGAGGTGGTGCGGCTGGAGTCGCTGGTGGAGGCGCTGCTCAACGCCGGCGGGCAGGCGACCCGGTCGCTGGCGGCCATGGTCGAGGCCTTCGAGGCGCGGGTCGGCGCGGCGATCGAGGCCGGCGCGGTGGCGTGCAAGTCGGTGCTCGCCTACCGCGCCGGCCTGCGCCTGCCAGCCACCGGCCAGGCCGAGCTGCGGCGCGCGTTCACCGAGCTCGACCTGCCGGCGCAGGCGCGCCGGTTCGACGACCCGGTGCTCGAGCCGTTCCTGGTCCGCCGCGCCGCGGAGCGCTGCGCCGCCAGCGGCGTGCCGCTGCAGTTCCACACCGGCTTCGGGGACGCCGACATCGACCTGCCCGGCTCCGACCCGGCGCTGCTGCGGCCGCTGCTCGCCGACCCGCGCACCGAGGCGTGCCAGGTGGTGCTGCTGCACTGCTATCCGTACGCCGCTCACGGCGCCTACCTGGCAGGGCTGTACCCGCAGGTTCACCTGGACCTGTCGCTGGCCATCCCGCTGGCGGAGCCGATCGCCGAGCGCCTGGTGCGCGAGGCGCTGGCCCTGTGTCCGGCGAGCAAGCTGCTGGCCGCCTCGGACGGCCACTCCTTCCCGGAGATGCACTGGTGGGGCGCTGTCGTCTGGCGCCGCGCGCTCGACCGCGTGCTCGCCGCCGAGGTGCGCTCAGGCGGCCTCGACGAGCCCGCCGCCCTGCGCCTGGCCGAGCGGCTGCTGGGCGGCAACGCCCGCCGGCTCTATCACCTGGGCGACTGAAGCGACTCGGGCGGGGTGAGCCTGAGCAGCAGCCAGCCCTTGCCGGGGTCCTTGACCAGCGAGCACCAATAGACCTGGCGATTGCCCTCGACCTTCCTGATCAGCTCGCCCGAGCTGGTCTCGAGGCGGGAGTCGGAGCGGCCCAGCAGCGCCACCACCGTCCAGCGCCGGCTCGAGTCCGCGGTGGCCTGCAGGACCGACACCGGCAGCTTCAGGCCGACCCAGCGCTCCTTCTTGCGGCGCAGCGTCTGGATCTCGGAGCGGTCCTTGCGAAACTGCGGCGAGTCCGGCGTATAGATGCCGCGCAGCAGCCTCAGGTCGAGCCTGAGCAGGGCCTGCTGGCGCACCTGCATGATCTGCTGGAAGCGCGCGGTCACCTCGGCTCGCTCGGCCGACTGGACGGCGCTCGCGCTCGGCGTGCTCTCCGGTGGCGCGGGCGTCCTGGTCGCGAGCACGCCCGCGGCGCCGCTGGAGAACAGCACCACCAGGACCAGGCCGATGAAGAACATGCCGACCACCCCGCCGCTATCGCGGCGGCGGATGGCGCGACGTTCGCGATCGATTCGGATCAGGCCGGCAACACCCCGCTACGGCGCACCTGCGACCGCCGTTCAGCGGCCAGGCGTCCGAGGTCGAAATCGTCATGGACAACGAACCGCATGGCATCGGCCAGACCGCGATGTCCGGCCTGCTCGGCGACCAGGCGGTGCATCTGCTGCGCCACCGTCCGGTAGGTCGCGTGCCCCTGCGGCGTCGAGCGCAGCTCCACCAGGTGCATCAGCTCGCGGGCGTTCAGCGTGATCGCAAAGCGGACCCGGTGCGCCATGCTCACCGCGTACGGCGCCTGCGCCGGGTGGCGCGGCTCCAGCGCCCGGTACAGCGCTGCCAGGTCGCGCATGCGCGCGGCGTAACGCTCCCCGACGCCCGCCGAGACCACGTCGGCGGGCAGGTCGTAGCCGAGGTCGGGGGTGAGCCGCTGCCACACGATGGTGCACATGCGGTGGCGCTGGAGGTCGCGGAATGCGCCGTAGTCGCAGACCACGTCGAAGGTGTAGACGGCTCGCTCGAAGGCACGCCCGGGACGGTGGCGGCGGTTGCCGCGCTCGCCGACGTAGGCGGCGAGCAGGCGGGCGCGGTCCTCGGCACCGAGGCTGGCCACCCTGGCCGCCACCTCCGCCTCGCCGATCCGCAGCAGCGGGTAGGCGATGGCGGTGAGTACCTTGTCCTCCGCGGCCGGGTCGGACTCCACCAGCCGCACCGACGGCCCCTCCTCGGCGGGCGCCGGGTCGCCCAGCAGCGCGTCGACCACCTTGGCGGTCTCCGCGGCGGTCTCGGCGAGGTAGCGTGACCAGGCCACGCCCCGGTCCTCGCGGTCCACCCTCGTGAGGAAGTCCGGGATCACCTGCCGCAGCTCGGCCAGCAGCAGCTCGGCGTAGCTGCGCGCCTCGGGAAGCGGGCTGGCGCGCAGCCGCAGCAGCAGCGCCTCGTACGCCTGGCCCGAGGCGAAGATGCCGACGTTGGAGGTGGTCGCGGCCGGCAGCAGCCCGCGCAGGGCGTCGAGCGCCCGCGCCTTGACCGCCCGCCGCCAGGCGGCGTCGCCGGCGCCCGCCTCCGGGGACAGGACCCGCCCGAGGTGCTCGGTCAGCGCGGGCACCAGCTCGGCGTAGGTGGCGAAGACGTCGTCGAGCACGCGCCGGTACCGCGGGCCGAGCTCGGGGTCGGCGTCCACGGCCGGATCGACGTGGTAGCGCCAGCGCCCGCCCGGCCGGCCGGTGTAGGACACGTAGCGCGTCGACTGCTCCATATAGGACGCCAGCCGGCCCCACTCCAGCGACTTGGTGAGCAGGTTCGAGGCCTGCTCGCAGGCGACGTGGGCGCCGGCCAGCTGGGCAACGGAGTCGTCGCCGTACTCGTCGAGCACCCGCTGGTACAGCGCGCTCGCCCGCGCCTCCCCGACCGACGGGGTGCGCGGCAGGGCCTCACCGGCCACCTGATCGTGGAACTCATCCAGGAACAGCCGGCGCAGGCTCTTGCCGCTGCGCGAGTAGCGGGCGAACAGCGCGCCCTTCACCACCTCCGGCAGGTTCCGCAGGGCGAAGACCGGCCGGTCGGTGTTGCTGAAGTACGGCGACAGCCGGACGCGCTCCTCCTCGTCGAACGCCTCGACCCAGTACGGTGGCTGCGCGCTCATCGTCCTCACAGGTCGAGCAGCGGCTCGAGGCCCACGGTGAGGCCGGGACGGTTGGAGACGGCGCGGACGGCCAGCAGCACGGCGGACATGAAGCTGGAGCGGTCGAGGGAGTCGTGGCGCAGGGTGAGGACCTCGCCCTGGCCGCCGAAGATGACCTCCTGGTGGGCGACGAGGCCCGGCAGGCGCACCGAGTGCACGCGGACGCCGTCCACCTCGCCGCCGCGCACGCCGGGGACCGCTTCGCGCCACTGCCGCGCCTCACCACCCTCGCCCTTCTCCCGTGCCGCGGCGATCGTCCGGGCGGTGCGGATGGCGGTGCCGGAGGGGGCGTCCGCCTTGCCGGCGTGGTGCAGCTCGATCACCTCGACATGCTGGTAGTAGCGGGCGGCGATGGCGGCGAAGCGCTGCGCCAGCACCGCGCCCATGGCAAAGTTCGGCGCCCACACGGCGTTGCCGCTGCCCTGCTCAGCGGCGAGCCCGCGAAGCTCCTCCATCGCGGTGTCCGGCAGGCCGGTGGTCCCGGAGACCAGGTGGACGCCGGCGGGCAGCAGCAGCCGCGCCGCGGCCAGCGTCGCCTCGGGCACCGAGAAGTCGACAACCGCCTCGACCTTGGCGTCGAGCAGCTCCCGGAGGTCGGCCCGCAGCCGCAGGCCGACGGGTGCCTCGGGCACGAGCTCGCGCAGCTCCTGCCCAGCGCTTCCCTGTCCGGCGACCGCGACGGCGAGCTCCATGTCACCCGCCCCCAAGAGGGCGCGGCAAGTGGCCTGGCCCATTCGCCCGGTCGCGCCAAGCACACCGACCCGCATGGCGCCCATCGCCTCCTGACCGCTTCAGTACCCAGACGGCGAGCAAGGATACCGTGATCCGCTTCCGATCAGATCGTGTTTGTGCCCGTTATGCCGGGATCGACCGTCCTCATGGAGAGGATTCACCGTTTCGGTATGCACGAGCGATACCCTTGCGTCATGCTCGCGCCCGTTGACAACGAGGCGGTCGTCCTGGCGGTCCTGGCCGACCGGTACGGCCTGCCGATGGACCGTCTGGTCCCAGGCGAGATCGCCGTGGCCGAGGTGCGCCATCCGAGCCTACCGGTGCGGGCGTTCACCCGCGAGGGCGGAGCGGTGCTCGCGGTCGCGCCGCGGTATGCCGCGCTGCTGCGCCGCCTGCTCGACGGGCCGGTCACCATGCTGTCGTCGCTCGAGCAGGTCGCCACCGAGCTGCCCGGGCACCTGTTCTCCGGCGTCGCCCGCACAGGTGTCGCCATCCCGCCGCCGACGGTGGCGGTCACCGTGCTGGACGCCACGGACCCCCGCCTGCCCGACTGGGTCATCGGGCACTTCACCGGCGAGGCGTGGGTGGTCCTGGACGACGACGGCAAGGTGCTGTCGACCGCCGTCCTCAAGCGCTACGACGACCGCCTGCGGGAGATCTCCGTCGGCACCGCCGAGCGCGCTCGCGGCCGTGGGCTTGCCCGCTCGGTGGTGGCGGCCGCCGCCCGTCACGTGCTCTCCGAGGGGCGCGCGGTCCTTTACAATCACGCCCCCGACAACTACGCCTCCGCGAAGGTCGCGGAGTCGGTCGGCCTCCACGAGTTCGGGCGCTATCACGCCATCGTGCCGGACCGCCGTATCGCGATCGAATACGGGAAGGACGACACGACCCAATGACGATCCCCTGACTTCACAGGGTCCCCTGGTCCGCATCAGCCAATCGACTCCTTCTTGTCGTATGACTGAATTTGGAGCGCGGCTCCATTTTCATTAATAAGGCGGTCGTCGCCAAGGAGGCACTTTCGGCTTCGACTCTCTTTGTCCTAGTTTGCCCACTCAGTACGTAACGATTGCGCCCTTTTCGGTCGCCGGATTTGCGACAGGTTGCGACGGGGCCTCATTATTCTGACCCGTCCACGACCAGGAGCTGCGAGGGGGCTAACCCGTGGTAAATAGACTGCTGGCATACCTACCGCGGGGGAATACGCTCGACGACGCGGCGTGGCGGAGACGCCATCTGCTCCTGCAGTGGGTGCTGCTGCTGCACGTACCCGGGTTGCTGCTGTTTGGTGTCGGAGTTGGCCAGGGCCTTGGCTACACGCTCTGGGTGGTCACCCCGCTGCCGTTCTGTCTCGCGGGGAGCTTGCTCATCCGCCACCGCCGATTCGCGTCGATCTGTATCACCGGCGGGCTAGTCTACTGCTCAGCGGCTTTGGTTGCATTGTCTGGCGGCTCGATTGAAGCTCATTTTCACTTCTTCGTGATGATCGGCTTCATCGCGCTCTACCAGGACTGGGTCCCATTCTTGTGGAACGTGGTGTTCACGGTGCTCAGCCATGGGGTGGGCTCGGTGTGGCGCACCAACCTGATCTTCAACCACCCGGAGGGGCAGACCAACCCGTGGGTCTGGTCCGCCATCCACGGGCTGGCGGTGCTCGCCGCCTGCGTCGGCGTCGTGCTGTTCTGGAGGACAACCGAAGACGAGCAGCAGAAGACGCTGGCGCTACGCGCCAGGCTCGCCGACGCCGAGATCGGCCGCCGCAAATTCACCTCAGACCTGCTCGTCAACCTCGCCAGGCGCAACCAGAGCCTGCTCTACCGGCAGCTCAGCGTGATCAACCAGCTCGAGGAGCAGGAGAAGGACCCGGACGCGCTGGCCGACCTGTTCCGCCTCGACCACCTCGCCACCAGGATCCGGCGCAACGCCGAGAGCCTGCTGGTGCTCTCGGGCGAGGAAACGCCGCGGACCTGGAGCAACCCGGTGCTCCTTGTCGACGTGGTGCGCGCCGGCATCGCCGAGACCGAGGACCTGGACCGGGTGGTGTTCGACGTCGACGAGCGCCTGGCGGTCTCTGGCAAGGCGGTGGCCGACCTCACCCACCTGCTGGCAGAGCTGGTCGAGAATGCGGTGCACTTCTCGCCGCCCCAGGCCCGGGTGATCATCCGCACCCGGCCGTACCTGCAGATGCCCGGCGCGCAGGTGCTCGCGGTCGAGGACTGGGGTGTGGGCCTGCGGCCGGAGGATCTGGACAGCGCCAACGAGCTGCTCACCAAACCGCCAGAGGTCGACCTGTCGGTGTCGCAGCGGCTCGGGCTGCACGTGGTCGCCCGGCTCGCCAAGCGCCACGGCATCACCGTCTCGCTCACCCCGACGCCCGGCTGCGGCATCACGGCGGTGGTCGTGATGCCGCCGGAGCTGTTCTCCGGGGAAACCATGCCGCCCGCAAGCCAGCCCACTGGCGACCAGCACGGCGGCCAGGTGCTGCCGGCGATGGCGGCGGCTCGGCCGGTGAAGAAGGCGGTCGGGGCCGGCTCGGTGGCTCCGAGCGTCATGCTGGCGCAGCCGCCCGTGGACGGCTTCGGCTTCGGCGGCGACGGCTTCGGCGGCGATAGCTTCGGCGCCGACGGATTCAGCGCCCACGGGTTCCCCCGCAACGGGTTCCCCGCGAATCGCCTCCCGGACAGGGGCGCGCCGGCCGGTGGCCCGAGTGGCTCGAGCGCCTTCACCGACAGCGGCGACGCCGCGACCTGGCCAGGCTGGTTCCCGTCCGCCGAGGGCCCTCGGCACGAGAACCCTCGGCAGGAGCGGGATGATCTCCAGTCGCTGTCGCAGCCGCTTTCGCCACGGGGTCCCGCGGACCCGCCGCCGCCGCCCGCTCCCCCGCCGCCTCCTCCGCCGAGCGCGGCTGGACCGCAGCTCAGCCGAAGGGTGCCGCAGGCTCACCTCGCGCCTGGGCTGCGCCGCGCCGAGGGGATGGCGGAGGACCCCGACACCCCGCCGGACCCGCCGCGCCCGGACGCGGCGCAGGCGCGGACCGCGCTCTCCCGCTACCAGGCCAGCCGGCGAGCCGCGCGGGCCGTGGTCGAGGGAAGCGCCGACGACGGCGGTGACCAGCCCAGCCCTGGGAGTGACTGGGCGTGACCGCGGTGGGCGCGGTCGACAGGCGGCACCTCGACTGGCTCCTGGTCGATTTCGCGCGCAGCACGCCAGGAGTGATGCACGCCGTGGTCGTCTCCGGCGACGGCCTGCCGCTGGCCGCATCGGAGCTGGTCGACGCCGGTCTCGCCGACCATCTGGCCGCGGTCACCTCCGGGCTGGTCAGCCTCGCGCAGGGCGTGGCCCGCTCGCTGGCCGCCGAGCCGATGCGGCAGACCGTCGTCGAGATGGGTGGGGGCTATCTGTTCGTGACGCCGGTCAGCAGGGCTTCCTCACTCGCTGTCTTCGCCGACCTGCAATGCGACATGGGCATGGTCGGCTACGAGATGACGTTGCTCGCGGCGCGGGTGGGGCACGTGCTCACGCCCGCGCTGCGGGTGGGCCCGGAGGGGAGAGCTCGATGACGTCTGGGGGCGGCCCCGGCGAGCCCCGGCAGGTTCGCGATCCCGGCGATTCCCGGGTCGTGCCCGTGTACGCGTTCACGCAGGGACGTACCCGCAACGCCGGTCGGGAGCTGCCGCTGGAGGCACTGGCCACCTCCACGGAGCTGGCAGCTCAGCACGGCATGACCTTGCAGATGGAGTGGCGGACCATTGTCCAGATGTGCGCTCGACCGATGTCGGTGGCTGAGATCGGCGCGGTGCTGCGAGTGCCTGTCGGTGTGGCACGAGTGCTGGTGGGTGACCTGGCCAACGCCGGCTATCTGGTGATGCACCTGCCCAAGCCTGCCGAGCGCGACGGCAGGCCGAGCCAAGCAGTTCTCGGGAGGTTGCTGGATGGACTTCGCGCCCGCTGAGCCCTGGTCTCGGCCCCTGGCCGCCGATCAGGAGCTCATCCCGCTCAAGATGTTAGTGGCTGGGGGGTTCGGTGCGGGAAAGACCACGTTCGTCGGGTCGGTGTCGGAGATCCCGCCGCTGACCACCGAGCAGGATATGACCACGCTGTCGGTGGGTGTCGACGAGACCGCCGCCGTGCCAGCCAAGACGACAACGACAGTGGCGATGGATTTCGGCCGGATCACGGTCGACCACGAGCTGATCCTCTACCTGTTCGGCACGCCCGGGCAGCACCGTTTCTGGTTCATGTGGGACGAGCTGGCCCGTGGCGCCGTCGGCGCGGTGGTGCTCGTCGACCTGCGCCGGATCGACGACTGCTTCCCCCCGATCGACTATTTCGAGGACCGCAAGCTGCCGTTCGTCGTGGCGGTGAACAGATTCCCTGGCACGGACGTGTTCACCGAGGCCGCGGTGCGCGACGCGATGGCGCTCCCGCCCGGCTGCCCGCTGGTGCGGATGGACGCCCGTGACCCCCGGTCGTGCCTGACCACCCTCACCGCCCTGGTCGAGCACGCCCTGGCCCGCAGTGCCGCCTGACCCGCCGCCCCTGAGGTTCCGCCGAGAGGCGAGCGAACACGGCCACCGAACCTGGGAAGACTTCCTGGCCGAGCGGCTGCGTTAGCGCACCGACCCGTTGCGGTGGCCAGTCGCTACGACAAGCTCGCCGTCCGCCACCAGGCCACGACCAACATAGCCATCATCAACCAATGGCTGCCCAGGCGGCTATGAACCACGGCCTAGGGCTCGCGCGGCGGGTTCGGCTCAGCTGTCCAGTCCTCGGCCAGCGCCTCCGCCGGCGGGGCGCCGCTGGGCACGCGCCCCTGGCCGGCCTCGACCATGTCGACCGCGTCCTCCGGCGTGGTCGCGACCTCGAATAGCAGGCCCTCGCCGCTGGGAGCGAAGCCCTGCGCGATCATGGCGCGCACCATGGCCAGGAAGGGGTCCCAGTAGCCGGCCACGTTGACCAGCACGATCGGCCGGTCGTGCAGGCGCAGCTGACGCAGCGTGAGCACCTCGAGCAGCTCCTCGAGGGTGCCGAAGCCGCCGGGCAGCGCGATGAAGCCGTCCGAGCGGGCGTCCATCTCGGCCTTGCGCTCTCGGAGTGTCTCTGTCACGACCAGCTCGTCGGCGGGGCCGTAGGCCAGCTCCCGCTCGATCAGCGAGCGCGGGATGGCGCCGAAGACCTCCCCGCCGGCGCCGTGCACCGCGCGGGCGACCTCGCCCATCAGGCCGACGTCGCCTCCACCGTAGACCAGGCGGTGGCCGCGCCGCGCGATCTGGACCCCCAGGCGGCGGGCGGCCTCACGGTAGGCTTCCGGCAGTGCCGACGCCGAGGCGCAGAAAACGCACAGCGACAGTCCCATCGTCGTCCCGCGGCTAGCCGAGGTACCGCTCGAACCCGTCCGCGTCGAACGGGCCGATCAGGGCGAGCGCGCGGGGCCCGGATCCGAGCGCGTCCTTGGCCACCGCGCGTACGTCCTCGTCGGTGACGTCGTCCACGCGCTGGACGATGTCGTCCACCGAGAGGATCTCGCCGCTGGTGAGCTCCGATTTGCCGAGCCTGGTCATGCGCCCGGAGGTGTCCTCGAGGCCGAGCACCAGCGAGCCTTTGAGGTGGCCCTTGCCGCGCTCCAGCTCCTCCTCGGAGAGGCCGTCGGCGATCACCCGCTCGAACTCGTCGCGGACGATGGACAGCACCTCGTGGATGCGTTTGGGCGCGGCGCCGGCATAGATCGAGAACGAGCCCGTCTCGGAGTACTGCGTGGCGTAGGAGTAGATCGAGTACACCAGGCCGCGCTTCTCGCGCACCTCCTGGAACAGCCGCGAGCTCATGCCACCGCCGAAGGCGATGTTCAGCACCCCCAGCGCGAACCGGCGGGGGTCCGAGCGCGCCAGCGCCCTGGTGCCGAGCACCACGTGAGCCTGTTCGGTGGGCTTGCGCCGCACCTGGAGCCCGCGGTAGGCGCGTGGCTCGCGGCGGCCGGGACGGGGCCCTGGCGCCTCGCCCTCGGCGCCCTCGAACGCGGCCGATACGAGCTCGACCACCTCCTGGTGGGAGCAGTTGCCCGCCACCGCGACCACCAGGTTGCCCGGCACGTAGTGCCGTCGCCAGTACCTGGCCACGGCGTCGCGGCTCATGGCGCCGATCGACTCGGCGGTGCCGAGCACCGGACGACCCAGTGGGTGGCCGCCGAACAGCACCTCGGCGAAGAGGTCGTGCACCACGTCGTCGGGAGCGTCGTTGTGCATCCCGATCTCCTCGAGGATCACCGTCCGCTCCGCATCGACGTCGTCCTTGGCGATCTTCGAGAAGCGCAGCATGTCGGCCACGACGTCGACCGCCAGCTCGAGGTCGCGGTCGAGCGTCCTGGCGTAGAAGCAGGTGTACTCCTTGGAGGTGAAGGCGTTGGCCTCACCGCCGACCGCGTCCATCTGCTCTGCGATGTCCCGCGCCGTGCGGCGCTTGGTGCCCTTGAACAGCAGGTGCTCGAGGAAGTGCGAGGCGCCGGCCAGGCGTGGGGCCTCGTCGCGAGACCCCACGCCGGCCCAGATCCCGAGCGCGACCGAGCGCACGGTCGGCATGCGCTCGGTCAGGATCCGCAGGCCGCTGGGCAGCTCGGTGCGTTCGAACGCGCCCGTCTCCATCGGCTCAGCGGCTCCCCGCGGCGTCGTCGGACTCGCCGGCCGCACCCGGCGCGGCGGGCGCGGCCTGCTCCTCCTCGGCCATCCGCAGCGAGATACGGCCCTGGCGGTCGACCTCGGTCACCTCCACAAGGAGCTTGTCGCCGACGTTGACGACGTCCTCGACGGCGCGCACGCGCTGGCCCTTCTTGCCCAGCTTGGAGATGTGCAGCAGGCCGTCCTTGCCGGGCGTGAGCGAGATGAAGGCCCCGAAGGTGGTGGTCTTGACCACCGTGCCGAGGTAGCGCTCGCCGACCTGCGGCATGACGGGGTTCATCTGCTCGCGGATCATGTTCAGCGCGGTCTCGAGCTGCTCGCCGTCGTTGGCGCCGATGAAGACCCGGCCGTCGTCCTCGATCGAGATCTCCGCGCCGGAGGTCGCCTGGATCTCGTTGATCCGCTTGCCCTTCGGGCCGATCAGCTCGCCGATCTTGGCGACCGGGATCTGCTCGATGTGCACCCGCGGGGCGAGCCGGGCGATCTCCGCCCGCGGCTCGGCGATCGCCTGCTGCATGACGTCCAGGATCACCATGCGTGCGTCGCGCGCCTGGGTCAGCGCGCCGATCAGCACCTCGCTGGGGATGCCGGTGAGCTTGGTGTCCAGTTGCAGCGCCGTGACGAACTCGCGCGTTCCCGCGACCTTGAAGTCCATGTCGCCGTAGGCGTCCTCGGCGCCGAGGATGTCGGTCAGGGTGACGTAGTCGCCACCCTCGGAGACCAGGCCCATGGCGATGCCGCCGACCGGCGCCCGCAGTGGCACGCCGGCGTCCATCAGCGACAGCGTCGAGGCGCACACCGACGCCATCGAGGTCGACCCGTTCGAGGAGAGGACCTCGCTGACCAGGCGCAGCGCGTACGGGAACTCCTCGCGGGAGGGGATCACCGGCAGCAGCGCGCGCTCGGCGAGGGCGCCGTGGCCGATCTCGCGGCGCTTGGGCCCGCGCATGAAGCCCGTCTCGCCGGTGGAGAACGGCGGGAAGTTGTAGTGGTGCATGTAGCGCTTGCGCTCTTCGGGGTCGAGCGTGTCGATGATCTGCTCCATGCGCACCATGCCCAGGGTGGCGATGGTCAGCACCTGGGTCTCGCCGCGCTCGAACAGGCCGGAGCCGTGCGCCCGCGGCAGGATGCCGACCTCGGCCCGCAGCGGCCGGATGTCGCGCGGGCCCCGCCCGTCGATGCGCTTGCTCTCCTTGACGATGCGCTGGCGCACCAGCTCCTTGGTGAGGCTGCGGAAGGCGGCCGAGACCTCGCGCTCGCGGCCGAGCAGCGCCTCGCCGAGCCGCTCGCTGACCTGCTGCAGCGTCTCGGCCTTGATCTCGTCGAGCCGTGCCTCGCGGGTCGCCTTGTCGGCGATGGTGACCGCCTCGCGGCTCGGCTCCTCGCTGACGGCGCGAACCGCCTCGGAGACGTCGTCGGCGTAGTCGCTGAACAGCGGGTAGTCCTTGGACGCGACGCCCACCTGGCGCACCAGCTCGCGCTGGAGCTCGCAGGCGGTGGCGATGAACGGCTTGGCGATCTCGAGGGCGAGCCCGATGGCCTCCTCGGTCGGCTTGGGCGCGCCTTCCTCCATCAGCCCGATGGCCTGCTCGGTGGCCTCGGCCTCCACCATGAGGATGTCGACCTCGCCGCTCTCGTTCAGGCGGCCGGCCACCACCATGTCGAAGGTGCAGTCCTTCAGCTCGGAGTAGGTCGGGTTGACGATCCACTCGCCGCCGTGGCGGCCGATACGGACGGCGCCGACCGGGCCGGAGAACGGGATGCCCGCCAGCATCACGGCGGCCGAGGCCCCGTTGATCGCCAGGATATCGGGGTTGTTCTCCATGTCCGCCGACATGATGGTCGCGATCACGTGGATCTCGTTCCGCAGGCCCTTGGGGAAGGATGGGCGCAACGGCCGGTCCACCAGCCGCGCGGTCAGGATGGCCGTCTCCGAGGGGCGGCCCTCGCGACGGAAGAAGCCGCCGGGGATCTTGCCCGCGGCATACATGCGCTCTTCGACGTCGACCGTGAGTGGGAAGAAGTCGAGCTGCTCCTTCGGGTTCTTGCCCGCGGTCGCCGTGACCAGCACCTGGGTCTCGCCGACGCCGGCGACGACGGCGCCACCGGCCTGTTTTGCGAGCTTCCCCGTCTCGAGGAAGATCTCGCGGGCGCCGACGGCGCCCTGAATACGATGAATTGCCATGAACTCTCTCTTTCTTTCTCCTTAGCCTTGCTGCGCAAGGGAGCAAGCGTGCATTGCCAGCACCGCTTGTCAACGCGAGGCGGCCCGGCCCGGAGGAGCGGCGTGGCACCGGCGGCCGGGTAGGCGCGGGTGCCAGTTCTCAGTCGAAAGGCCTGGAACGCTGCGTTTCCAGCTTCCAGGGCTCACCACTGACAACTGACACGACCGGGCTTGCCAACCGCTCCTCGTCGTGCTCGGGTCACGACACCAGCGGCATCACCACCCCTCGAGCTGTCACGCCCGGACGGCCGGACCCGCCGGGGCCCAACCGCCGTATGCCGCCCGTGCCGATCAGCGGCGGAGTCCGAGCCGCTCGATCAGGGCCCGGTAACGGCTGACGTCCGTGCTCTGAAGATAGCGGAGCAGCCGACGGCGCCGGCCGACCATCTGGAGCAGGCCGCGACGCGAGTGGTGGTCGTGCTTGTGGGTCCTGAGGTGCTCGGTCAAGCCGTTGATCCGGTGCGTGAGAATCGCCACCTGGACCTCCGGCGAGCCGGTGTCGCCCTCTTTGGTCGCGTACTCCGAGATGATTCTTGCCTTGTCGTCCTTGACCAGCATCCGCTGCCTCTTCCCTTCCCTTGCTGCGGAGATCCTGCCCGGGGGCCCGCGGCGGTTCGCCGCGCTGTCCCGCGTCCCGGGCGGTCGCCGGGCCATCGGCCCAGCCACCCACGCTAGATTAGCACTTGCGTGCCACGGGCTGCGGCGACGACGTCACGTGGCGCGCTCACCGGGTGCGGGCACCCCCAGGAGCCGCCGCGTCTGGCGGATGTCCTCCCGCATCTGGGCGACCAGGGCCGCGACGTCGGGGAAGGTCGCCTCGTCACGCAGGCGGTGCTCGAAGGAGACGCTGACGCGCTGGCCGTACAGGTCGCCGTCGAAGTCCAGCACGTGCGCCTCCACATGCAGGTCGACGCCGCCGAACTGCGGGTTGACACCGACGTTGGAGACCGCGGGCATCAGCCCGCTGTCCCTGGTCCGCAGGTGCCCGGCGTAGATGCCCTTGGCCGGCAGCGCGAGCCGGGATGGGACGCGCAGGTTGGCGGTCGGCACGCCGAGCAGGCGGCCGCGCTGGTCGCCGAGGACCACCTGACCGCTCACCGCGAAGGGCCGGCCGAGCAGGCGCGCGGCCGTGGCGACGTCGCCGGCGGCCAGGGCCGCCCGGATCCGGGTCGAGGAGATCGCCTCGTCGCCCTCGGCGTCCAGCGGCACGGCGATCACGTCGACCCCGCGGGGCTGGGCGAGCCTGCTGAGCAGCTCGGGGTCGCCGGCGGCGCGGTGTCCGAAGCGGAAGTTGGCGCCGACCACGATGGCGCGCGCCGAGACCGCCTCCAGCAGGACCTTGACGGCGAACTCCTCGGCCCGCATGCGCGACAGCCGCTGCGTGAACGGCAGCACCAGCACGAACTCCATACCGGCCGCGCCCAGCAGCTCGATCCGCTGGCGCAGCGTGGAAAGCATCCGCGGGCGGCTGCCCGGCCGCAGGACCTCCATGGGGTGCCGGTCGAAGGTGATCGCCCCGGGTGCGATCCTCCTGGCCGCCGCCTCTCGCACGACCCGGTCGAGCAGCGCGCGGTGACCGCGGTGGACGCCGTCGAACACGCCGATCGTGACCACGGTCGGTCCGAGGTCGGCCGGCACTCGCCCGAGGCCGAGCAGGGTGAGCGGCCGCCGCGGGCTGGCCTGGTCTCCCCGGCCGGGGCGCGGCGGGCTCACCCGAGCACGACCCTTGGTCGGGCTCGCCCAGCACCGTCCTGGATGACCGCGACGAGCCGCCCGTCCGGCCCGACAGCCGCCACGGGCTCGCCGAGTCCCGTCGGCTCCAGGCTCTGCCCCGTCGCCAGCGCGGCCGCCTCGAGCTGGCTGAGCGCGCGGACCGAGGTCGATCGCATGGCCGCGGCGGGGTCGATCACCAGGGTCTGAAGGGCGTCGGCGCCGGTGGACGCCTTGGCCTCCAGCTCGGCGAGGCCGTGGGCCTCCGCCTCGGTAAAGGCGCCCACCGCGGCGCGGCGCAGGCTCGCCAGGTGCGCGAGGCTGCCGAGCGCCCGACCAAGGTCGGCAGCGAGCACCCGCACGTAGGTGCCACCAGAGCAGGTGACCGCGATGGTGGCGCACGGAGCCGCGGCGCCGGACTGGAAGTCGAGCAGCTCGAGGGCGTGGACGGTGATGAGCCGGGGCACGCGCTCGACCGTCTCTCCCCGCCTGGCCTTGAGGTACAGCCGCTCGCCCCCCTGCTTGACCGCCGACACCATCGGCGGGACCTGCTGCTGGGGACCGATGAAGCGGGCGAGCGCCGACTCCACCGCGCTCCGGTCGATGCCGTCGACCGGGGCGGTGGCCGTGACCCGACCGGCGGCGTCGAGCGTGTCGGTCTCCGCGCCGAAGGCGATGGTGGCCAGGTACCGCTTGGGCTCCATCGGCAGGAAGGGCAACAGGCGGGTGGCCCTGCCGAGGGCGATCACCAGCACGCCGGTGGCCGGCGGGTCGAGGGTGCCGCCGTGCCCGACGCGGCGCTGCCCCACAAGGCGGCGCACCCGCGCGACCACGTCGTGCGAGGTCATCCCGGCCGGCTTGTCGCAGACGAGCACGCCGTCCAGCGCCGCGCTCACCTCCCGGAACCGCGGTCACGCGGCGACGCCGTGCCGCGGACGCCGAGCGCGGCTCCCGCCGGCGCGCTGTTGCCGTCGGGACCCGCGGCCCGCTGCGCCGCCAGCGCCTCGATCAGCGCCTGGACGGTCGCTTCGGTGCTCTGGCCGGGGGCGGAGGTGAACCCGGCGGCCAGGGCGTGCCCGCCACCGCCGAAACGCGCCGCCACCTGGGCCACGTTGGTGGCGCCCTTGGAACGGAGCGACACCTTGAAGCCGCCCTCGGGCTGTTCCTTGAGCACGGCGGCGACGTCGCTGGCGCCGTCGGTGCGGACCAGGTCGATCAGCCCCTCGGTGACGTCCATGCCGACCCCGTGGACCTCCAGGTCCTTGCGGGTGACCACGGTCCAGACCAGCGACGCCTCGGGGACCTGCGTGATGCGGCCCATCACGTCGGCGAGCAGGCGTAGGTAGCGGATGTCATTGGTCTCGAACACCTGCTTGGCGATCTCGTACTGCTCGACCCCGAAGGCGAGCAGCTCGGCGGCGAGCAGGTGGGTCTCTGGTGTCGTGGACTGGTACTGGAAGCGGCCGGTGTCGGTCACCAGCGCGGTGTAGAGGTCAATGGCGATCTCACGGTCCAAGGGCAGGTCGAGGCGGCGCAGCAGCTCGCGGCAGAGGACGGCGCTGGCCGGAGCGGTCGGGTCGATCAGGTTCACCTCGCCGAAGCGGGTATTGGAGGCGTGGTGGTCGATCACCACGGTGCGCCGGGCTCCGCGGAAGGCCTTGACCAGGCTGCCGAGACGGTCCAGGGAGCCGGCGTCGAAGCACACGAACAGGTCGGCCGAGCGCGGGACCCGGTCCGGCGGGGTGAGCTGGTCGACGCCCGGCAGGAAACGGTACTGCGGCGCGACCTCGAAGGGCTCGGAGAAGCTGACCACCGCCCGGCGGCCCGAGTTGACCAGGGCGCGGTGCAGCGCCAGGGCCGAGCCGAGGGCGTCCCCGTCAGGGTGCAGGTGACAGGAGATCACCGTCTGCTCGGCACCGGTGATCGCCGCGACCGCCGCCTGCCATTGCTGTGCCTCGATGCTCATGCGTTCCTCTCGGTGCCAGGCCGACTCGCTACTCACGCTCCTCTGGCCGCTCGCCCAGCTCGGCCAGGAGCTGGTCGATCCGCGCGGCGCGGGCTGGGGCGTCGTCGGAGACGAATTCTAGCGTCGGTGCGTGACGCAGCCGAACCTGCCGCGCCACGAAGGCTCGTGCCTGCGGGGCGGCCTCGGCGAGCCGCGCCTGCGCGTCGACCCGCTCCTCCTGCGCGCCCATCACCGTGTAGTACACGGTGGCGCGGTGCAGGTCCGGGGTGACGCGGACGTCGGTCACGGTCACCAGCCCGGGCTGGCGCTCGGCGTTCTGCTCCTCCTCGAGCCACTCGCTGACCAGGCGCCTGACCGTCTCGGCCAGACGCAGGGAGCGAGGATAGCTGGGCTTGGCCATGGCTAATCGTCCTCCGGCCCGTAGAGAGAGACCCGGCTGGACAACAGCTCCACACCGGGGTTGCGCTCGACCTCGCGCTCGGCGGTGAGCAGCACCTTGCGGGCGTGGAACCCCTCGCCGGCGACCGCCGCCACCGCCAGCGTCGTCCGCTGGCGGAGGTCGTGATGGTCGACCTCGGCCACCGAGCAGTTGAGCTTGCGGAGGTCGGCGACAAGGCCCTTCACCACCGAGCGCTTGTCCTTGAGCGAGGTGGCGTCGGGCAGGCGGAGGTCCAGACGGAGAAGAGCGACGAACATCACACAACGGGGTTGGCGTTGGGCCCTTTCGGACCCAACGAAACGTCTGTCTTATGGATCACGAGATGAGGCTGGATCCCAAGATGAGGCCGACGGCCTCATCTTGGGATCTCCACCATCTCGTAGGTCTCGATCTGGTCACCCTCCTTGACGTCCTGGAAGTTCTCCAGACCGATGCCGCACTCGTAGCCGGTCGCGACGGTCCGCACGTCCTCCTTGAAGCGTCGCAGGGAGTCGATGCGCCCGTCGTAGACGACCACTCCGTCGCGCACCAGCCTGGCCTTGGCACCACGCTGCATCTCCCCTGAGGTGACGTAGGAACCCGCCACCACGCCGACCCGTGGCACCCGGAACAGCTGCCGCACCTCGGCCACGCCCAGCTGGCGCTCCTCGAACTCGGGGGCGAGCATGCCCTTGAGCGCCTTGTCGATGTCCTCGACGAGCTGGTAGATGACCGAGTACAGGCGGATGTCCACGCCCTCGCGGTTGGCCAGTTCCCGCGCGGCCTGCGAGGGCCGCACCGAGAAGCCGACGATGATCGCGCCGGTGACCGCCGCCAGGTTGACGTCGTCCTCGGTGATGGCGCCGGCGCCCTTGTGCAGCACGCGCAGGCGCACCTCCGGGACCTCCAGCTTGCTCAGAGCGTCGTCGATGGCCTCGACCGAACCCATCATGTCGGCCTTGATCACCAGCGGGAGCTCCTGGAGCTGACCCTCCTTGATCCTGGCGAACAGGTCCTCCAGCCGCGGCGCCCTGGTGGAGGCGATCTCCGCCTGGCGGTGGCGCGCCTCGCGCGTCTGCGCGATGGAGCGGGCGACGCGCTCGTCGGCGACCGCGCGGACCTCGTCCCCGGCGGTCGGCACGGCCGACAGGCCGAGCACCTGCACTGGCTGTGCCGGCAGCGCGGCGGTGACCTCCTTGCCGTTCTCGTCGAACATGTTGCGCACGCGACCATAGGTCGTTCCGGCCACGATCGCGTCGCCGACGTGCAGCGTGCCGCGGCGGACCAGGACCGTTGCCACAGGGCCGCGACCCTTGTCGAGGTGCGACTCGATGATGGTGCCCTGGGCGCGCCGGCCGGGGTTGGCGCGCAGGTTCAGCTCCACGTCGGCGACCAGCAGGATCGTCTCGATCAGCTCCTCGAGGCCCTGGAGGGTCTTGGCGGAGACGTCGACGAACTGCGTCTTGCCGCCGTACTCCTCGGCCACCAGGTCGTACTCGGTGAGCTGCTGGCGCACCCTGATCGGGTTCGCCTCAGGCTTGTCCACCTTGTTGACCGCCACCACGATCGGCACCCCGGCCGCCTTGGCGTGGTTGATGGCCTCGACCGTCTGCGGCATGACGCCGTCGTCGGCCGCGACCACCAGCACGACCACGTCGGTCACGGCCGCGCCGCGGGCCCGCATGGCGGTGAACGCCTCGTGGCCCGGCGTGTCGATGAACGTCACCAGCCGCCCATCCGCGCCGGCGCGGACCTGGTAGGCACCGATGTGCTGGGTGATGCCGCCGGCCTCCGTCGCGACCACGTTGGTCCGGCGGATGGCGTCGAGCAGCTTGGTCTTGCCGTGGTCGACGTGACCCATCACCGTGACCACGGGCGGGCGCGGCCTCAGGTCCTGGTCGCGGTCGGGCGCGTTGTCCTCCCAGCCCTGGATCTCCTCGAGCTGGTCCGCGTCGGCGGGATCGACGATCTCGATGCGGGCGCCGATCTCGTCGCCGAGGAGCATGACCGCCTCGTCGGCCATGGACTGCGTGGCGGTCAGCATCTCGCCCATCTGCATGAGGATGCGGATGAGGTCCGCCGCGGGGCGGCCGAGGCGATCGGCGAAGTCCTGCACGGTGACGCCGCGAGGCACGCGCATGACACCGTCGACCGAGATATCGGGCCGCTCCTGGATGTGCGGAGCGTTCAGCGCCTCGAACTCCTCACGCCGCCTGCCGCCCTTGCGCCGCTTGGGCCTGGGCCCGCGGAAGTTGGTGAAGCCGCGGCCACCGCCACCGCCGGGGCCACCGCGGCCGGCGGGCGCGCCGCGCCCACCGCCACCCCCGGGACGGCCGGCGAGCCCGCCGCCGCCGGGACGGCCACCGCCGCCGCCGGGACGGCCACCGCCACCGCCGGGGCGGCCTTGACCGCCCTGGCCGGGACGTGGAGCCATGCCGGGACGACCCGCGCCTGGCTGACCGGGACGACCGCCGCCCGGCTGACCAGGACGACCCGCGCCTGGCTGACCAGGACGACCGCCGCCCGGCTGACCGGGACGACCCGCGCCTGGCTGACCAGGACGGCCCACGCCCGGCTGACCAGGACGACCGCCACCAGGCTGACCGGGCTGGCCAGCACGGCCCGCGCCGGGGCGGCCACCCGGCGGCAGCGGGCGCACACCAGGCGGCAACGGACGACCTCCGGGCCCGACAGGCCGGGCACCGGGCGGCAGCGGGCGCACACCAGGCGGCAACTGGCCACCCTGCCCGGGCTGACCCGGACGCTGACCAGGCTGACCTGGACGCTGCCCGGGCTGACCCGGACGCTGCCCAGGCTGACCCGGACGCTGGCCAGGCTGACCCGGACGCTGGCCAGGCTGACCCGGACGCATGCCAGGCGGCAACGGGCGCACACCGGGCGGCAACTGGCGACCCTGCCCGGGCTGACCCGGACGCTGGCCAGGCCGTGGCTGGCCGGCGGGCGCCTGACCGCCGGGACGCGGCTGCCCTGGCTGATCAGGACGTGCCTGACCGGCACCCGGCCGCGGCTGGCCTGGCTGTTCTGCCCGGGTCTGCCCCGGCTGGCCGGGTCCCTGCTGTCCCGGCCGGGCGGCGCGGGCCTGGGCCTGCTGGTCGTCCTGACCGCTCTGGGCTCGGGCGTCAGGCTGCCGGGAAGCGCCGTCGGCGCGGCCGCCTTCCCGCGGACCGCCGCCGCCGGCGCCGGAACGCTGCCGGCCGCCACCCCCGCGCATCGCCGAGCGCAGCTTGTCCGCGACGTCTGGCGATACGGTCGAGGCATGGCTCTTGGCCTCCACGCCCATGGAGGTAAGCCTCGACAGGAGGTCCTTGGACGGGACCCCGAGTTCTTTGGCAAGTTCGTAGACGCGCGGATTGCTCAACCAGTCCTCACTTCCTCGTTCAAACCATGGCGGAAGCTCCAATCATGCTGCCGCTCTCCATTGTCGATCGCACGGCTTCCACGGCTTGTTGCACCTCGTTGGCGTCGGCTCCCCGAAGGGCTCGCGGCAGAGCGCGCCGCTTCCCCGCCGGCTCCAGGCATCCCGGCCGCCCACATAGATATGCGCCGCGGCCTGGTGCCTTGCCCGTCGGATCGTACCGAACAGTGCCATCCGACGAGCGAACGATACGGTGAAGGGTGCTCTTTGCAGCCGAACGACGGCAAACCACGCAGGTGCGTTGAGGTTCAACACGCCGACGCTCCGCCGCCATTCCCATCCTCCTCATCCTCTGTGACCGCCAAAGCGCCCACCCCCGCCGCCCTGCTGAGTGCTGGCCCGGCCGCCGCTCCGCCCGGCGGGCCCGGCCGGCTCGTACACGCGGTCCGAGCGGCGCTCGGCCGCCTGGCTCTCGCTCGAGATGTCGATCCGCCACCCGGTCAGGCGAGCGGCCAGGCGGGCGTTCTGGCCCTCCTTGCCGATGGCCAGCGAGAGCTGGTAGTCGGGCACGATGACGTGCGCCGTCCGCTCCGACTCGTCGATGTGGACGCTCTTCACCTTGGCCGGGGAGAGCGCCTCGGCGACGAACTGGGCCGGGTCATCCGAGTACAGCACGATGTCGATCTTCTCGCCCCGCAGCTCGTTGACCACCGAGCGTACGCGCATGCCGCGCGGGCCGACGCAGGCGCCCTTGGGGTCGACGCCCGGGTCGTTGGAGCGCACCGCGATCTTGGTCCGGTGGCCCGGCTCGCGCGCCACGTTGGTGATCTCCACGATGCCCTCGGCGATCTCCGGCACCTCCAGCTCGAACAGGCGCCTGATCAGGTCAGGGTGGGTGCGCGAGACCACGACCCGCAGCCCGCGGGGCGAGCGCGACACCTCGGTCACGTAGACCTTGATGCGGTCGTTGTGCTGGTAGTGCTCGCTCGGCACCTGCTCGGCGTGGGGCAGCTCGGCCTCGACCTTGCCCAGGTCGACGGTCACGTGACGGGGGTCACGCTGCTGCACGATGCCGGTCACGATGTCGCCCTTGCGGCCTTCGTACTCACCGAAGGTGACGTCGCGCTCAGCCTCGCGCAGCCGCTGCACGATCACCTGCTTGGCGGTGACCGCCGCGATCCGGCCGAAGTCCGAGGGGGTGTCCTCCCACTCCCGCACGACCTGCTCGTTCTCGTCCAGCTCCTGGGCGTAGACGGTGACCTCCCCGCTGTCGCGGTCAACCACCACGCGGGCGTCGTCGGGCGCGTTCGGGCGCCGCTTGTAGGCGGCGGCCAAGGCGCTCTCCAGAGCCGTGATGACTGTCTCGAGCGAGATGCCCTTCTCTCGCTCGAGGAAGCGCAGCTCCTCGATCGGGATGTTCACGTCGCCGTCCTCTCGTCGGGGGTGCTGGGACTCAGGTGGTTTGGACCACTGGTTGTCACCACGGCAACACCACCTTTCCTCGCACCACGTCGGACAGCGGCACCTGGAGCTGGTCGCCGCCGACTTCGAGCGTCACCGCCTGCTCGTCCACGGTCACGACGACCCCGCGCATCTCGGTCCGCGGCTGGTCGCTCACGGCCTCTCGCAGGATCTGCACCTCGTGCCCGCGCTGCCGCCGGAAGTCACGCTCGGTCCGCAGGGGACGATCCAGGCCAGGGGTGGTCACCTCGAGGGTGTAACTGCCCGGCAGCGGATCGTCGTCGTCGAGTGCGTGGGACAGGCCCTTGGTCACCCGCTCGATCACATCGGCGTCGATCGGGTCATCCGAGTCGAGCACCACACCGAGCACACGGGACCTGCCATGACGGCGGAGAGCGACCTCGAGCACCTCGACCCCGTGCTCGGCGGCGACCCGCTCAGCCAGTTCCTGGACACGCGAAGGCAGCATCATCGTGGTTGATGACCTCCCTCACGTGTCTACGTTGCTGGTCGCCCTCTCGGTAGCGGCACCTCTCCGTCATGCCGACATGCAGCGATCCCCCGGACAAAGCAGAAGTGGGCCAACGCCCACTTCGTGATTCCACATCACCCGTCGCGGGGGTGCCAAACGTCAACACGTTGCACGATAGCACCAGCGAGCCTGGCGCGGCAAGCCGATTACTGGGCTGGCCTGCGGGTTTGGCGCACTGACCGCCCCCGGCGCAGCGCTCCTCCGGGCCCATCACGGCGTCTGGGCGACCAACCCGAGCCGGGGTCAGGTCGAGCGCCCGGCGCGTGGCGTCGGCGGGCGGTCCGGGTGTGGCTCGGCGGCATCCGCCGCGTGGCCGGACGGGCGTTCGGCGGCCTGTTCGGCGGGCTGTTCGGCGCGGCTCGGGGTCACGCGCCGAGCAGCACGAGCACGGCGCCGTCGCCGATCCCGCAGCCGCCGAGCGTGCGGTCGGGAGGCAGCGGCACGCCACCCAGCGGCGCGAGCGCGAGCGGCCGGCCAGAACGCGCCAGCCCACGCACGGCGTCGTCCAACCCGCAGAGCGGTGCGTCGGCGCCCACGGCCGCGGCAAGTGGCCGGAGCAGATCGCCAACGGGCACGTCGGCGGGGATCGCAAGGTCATGGCGACGCCCTCGCCAGGCCACCGTGACGACCAGGGTCGTCATGTCACGGAGGGTGCGAGCGCAGGGTCGTGGCCGGGGCCGCCGGCGGCTCAGCGGTGCCACCAGGGGTCATGACGGGAGGCGGCGTCCAGACAACTTGGACGAGGCCGTCCACTGCCCGCCGGCGGATCAGCAACCCCCGGCCGGGTGGCAGGGGGACGGCCGCGCGACCGCCGAGCAGCGGGCCGTCCCTCGGGTCGCCGGACATCACCAGCCCGGGGCTGCCGAGCTCGTTCAGCCGGCGGAGGAAGGGGTCGAAGGCGGCGCGCGCGGCCGCGCCGGCGGCGCAGGCGAGGACCACGTGCAGGCCGACATCACGCCCCAGGGCAAGGAGGTCCAGCAATGGCTCCAGCGGGCTGGAGCCACCACCGGTCACCAGGTGGTAGTCGTCCACGAGCAGCACGTGACGCGGCCCGCCGCGACGCGGCGACACCGGCTCGCGCAGGGACAGCCGCTCGTCGAGGACCTGGCGAAGACGCGCGACCGCCTGGGTCGCTGCCGCCGGGGTGCAGGAGTGGACGCCGCACTGCGGCAGCCCGGCGAGGTCGGTCAGGGTGCGGCGGTAGTCGACGACGGCGAGGCGGACCCGCTCCGGGGGATGGCAGGCGCTGAGGCCACCGGCCAGGCAGCGCAGCACGCTGGTCTTGCCGCATTCGACATCGCCCAGTACGAGGAAGTGGGGTGGCCCGGAGAGCAGGTCGAGCCATACGGGCGCGAGCCCGTGCTCGTGGAGTCCCAGGGGGACGGCACCGGGCGGCGCGCCGCCGAGCGGGGCGCCACCGGGCTGGCGGGCGCCGGGCTGGCGGGCGCCGGGTGGGGCGCCAGGGGGCTCCTCTGCGGAGGCGGGCAGGTCGCTGGGAACAACCACGGCGGGGAGCATGCGGAGCGGCGGGGCCACGGTGCCGTCTGGGCTCCGCACGGCGCGCCGCGCGATCTGCTCGGCCGCGGCGGCGAGCCACTGCGCTCCGCCGTGGCGGATCGGCGCGCCGACCATGGGCAGGGCCGTCTGGAAGTGCAAGCCGGCCGGGGTCAGTCCACGGCCCGGAGTGTCCGCTGGCAGGGCCGCGGCGGCGGCACGGCCGACCGCCGACTCGAGCGGGTCGTTGAGGCGCAGCTCGAGCCGGCCGCCGAGATTGTCGCGCAGGGCCAGGCGCAGGTCGGCCCAGCGGTTGGCGGTGAGAACCAGGTGCACGCCGTGCTGCAGCCCGGTGGCGGCCAGCGCCTCGATCTCCGGCTCGAGGTCAGGCAGCTCCTCACGGAGCCTGGCCCAATTGTCGACCAGCAGCAGCACCTCGCCGTAGCCGCGGTCGTCCACCTGGAGATGCGGACGCTCCAGCGGACCGGGCATGGGGTTGACGCCGCGGTCCCGCAGGCCCCGCTCCCGCGCCGCGACCAGGGCACGCAGCTCACGGACGAGGTGACGGGCCCGGTCGCGCTCGTGCGGACCACAGACGGCGCCCACGTGCGGCAGGCCCGCGAGCTGGCGGAGCAGGCCACCCCCGAGATCGATGCAGTAGAGCTGGACGGCGTCCGGAGCGTGGGTGAGCGCGAGCGCGGCGGCGATGGTGGCGAGCAGCGTGCTCTTGCCGCTCCTGGGAGCGCCCACGACGGCGAGATGCCCGCCAGCGCCGCCGAGATCCAGCAGGAATGGCTCCTGCACCTGCTCGAACGGTCTGTCGATGACTCCGACCGGCACCTGCAGCCATCCTCGTGTGACGGGCCGCGCCTCCGTGCCGGCTCGGCGTGGCACCCGGGCGAGCACCGTGTCGAGGGTGATGGTGGCGGCAAGCGGTGGGAGCCAGACGCGGCCGGCCCGCCGTCCGGACGTACCCGCGGCGGACAGCGCCGCCACCACGGCGTCCATGTCGCCGCCCGCGTGGCCAGGGCCGAAGCCGGGGCCAGGACCAGGGCCGGGCGGCGGGGAGCCAGGAGTGGCCACCGGCGCCGGCGCGAAAGGGACGATGGAGAGGGTCGATGGGGAGCCGCGACTGGCCGCGGCGACTGTCACGACCGCTCCCTCGAAGCGTTGCGGCGCGCCGCTATCGACCTTGAGCCAACCGCAGCCCGGGTACGGCGGCAGTGTGTGGGCGTCGGCGGTCCCGAGGACCGCCACGGAGTCGGCGGCGGCGAAAGTCCGCAGGCAGATTCGGTAGCGCAGGTGACTCTCGAGGCCGCGGACACGGCCCTCGTCCAGCCGCTGCGACGCGAGCAGCAGGTGCATGCCGAGACTGCGTCCGATGCGTCCGATGGCGTTGAACAGCTCGATGAAGTCCGGGCGGGCGGCGAGCAGCTCGCCGAACTCGTCCACTACCAGCAGCAGGTAGGGCAGCGGCTCGAGGCCCGGGTCGACGGCCCGGCGCGCCTGGTAGTGCGCGATCCCGTCGAGGTTGCCGGCTTGACGGAGCAGGCGTTGCCGGCGCTCCTGCTCGCCCTGGAGCGCTGCCTCGACGCGGTCGACCATGGCGAGGTCGGCCCGCAGGTTGGTGATCAGGCCAGCGGTGTGCGGCAGCGTGTCCAGCCCGGCGAAGGCCGCGCCGCCCTTGAAGTCGACCAGCACGAACGAGAGCAGCTCGGGCGGGTGGGTGATGGCGAGACCGACCACGATCGTCCGGAGCAGCTCGCTTTTACCCGAGCCGGTGGCGCCGATCAGGAGGCCGTGGGGGCCCATGCCACCCTCCGCCGCCTCCTTGAGATCCAGCACCAGGGGATTCGCGGTGCGCGCGGCCCGGTCTCTGGCGCCACGCACGCCCACAGGGACGCGCAGCAGGTCGGTCTTGGACCGGGACCCCCGGCTCCACGTCTCGGCCGCGTCGACGGCGGCGGGCTCGCCGACCTCTAGAAGCCGGAGCAGGCGGACGGGACCGGCGAACCTGGCCCCGCCGGGGTCTCGCCGCCCAGCCAGCCGCAGCGGGGCCAGCCGCCGGGCGATCGCCTCGCACCACACGCCGTCGGCGGCGTCCGCCCGCGCCCACCGCTCGGTGGCGCCCGGGCCGGTCTCCTGGAGGACCATGCCCCCCGCTCCGTCCAGCTCGATCCTGGCTCGGAGCTCCGTGGGCTCGTCGGCGCGCCGTCCGACCAGGCACAGCACCGTGGCGTCAAGCTCCACCGCGCGCAGGAGCAGCTCGTCCAGGAGCGGCAGCCGCCAGAGCGCGCCACGCGGCGAGAACCCGTCGAGCACCACGAGCAGGTGGGCGCCAGTGGGCTCGGCGGATGGCCCAGCGCCCGGGGGTGCCGCGGACAGCCCGGCGCTCGCGGGTGCGCCCGCCGGGCGGGCGGACCTGGCCCCGCCCGCCAGACGAGGGCGGACCTCGCGCTCGAGGTGGGCGGAGAGCTGCTCACCGGTGGTGGCCAGCAGGCAGGCCGGCACGACCGTACCCGGGCCGGCCCGGTCGCGGACGTGCGGCAGCCACTTGAGCCACCCCCATGGCTGGGCGTCGGCCGCGGGGTAGGCGGCAAGGATGCGCAGGTCCTCGGGCGCGTGGAAGGCGGCGACCTGCGCCAGCAGGAAACGGGCCAGGGCGCGGGCCGGCGACGGTGGCCCGGTCACCGCCAGCACCCCCGCCCGGCGCAGCGGGACGACCAGCGGGAGGGCCTCGAGCCGGCTGGCGCGGCGCAGCAGGTCATCGGCCGCCGCCAGCAGACCGGGCTCGCGCTCGGCGAGCGGGTCCGGGCCGTGGTCCAGGCGTACCGGCGCCGCCAGCGGCGCTGGTCCACGGCCGACCCGCACGGACAGGAAATCCTCGTCCACCGGGCGCCGCTCCCAGAGCCGCTCGCCCACACCGACCAGCGCCAGGATCGCCGGCAGGTCCGGGTAGAGGTGCTCGGCCGCGTCCCGCTGGACGGCCGCGACCCGATCGAGCGTTCGGGCGGCGGCGCCCAGATGGTCGAGATAGCGGGCCCGGGCGCGGCGGGCGGCTCGCCGTCGCCGCAGCGGCGGGACCAGACCCGCCCCGAGCGACAGCAGCAGCGAGGCGACGATCACCAGGACGAGCCAGCGGCGCCTGGGCCCGGTGGCGCCGAGCAGTAGCAGCGATCCGGCGCTTCCGAGCAGCGGGAGCAGGGAGGCAGGCCAGCCCGCGATGCCCTCTGGACGAGCCGGCGGCGGGGCGAGCACGACCTCGTCGGTGGGCACCGGGCGCGGATAGGAACGCGGCGGTCGGTGCACGGCGAACCGGTCGGTGCCGGGCTGGTCGACGTCGGGGGTGGCGTCGCTGTGGCGGTGGGCGGTCTCGGTCATGTGCTGCGGGCCGAGGGGTCGGGACAGGTGGTGCGCTCGGCCGCTCGAAGCTACAGCGCGGCGCGGGCGCTGTGGTTGGCGATCACCACTCTGTGGACAACGAAACGGCGTCCGCGCCGGAGTCATTGACCCACCCGCGGCAAGGCCTCAGGGTCTCCATCCGCGCGGCGCGCTCACCGGCCGGCCCTACGGCAGGATGATCGTCTGGAAGTCGTACCGCTCGCGGTGGAACCCCAGGCGCTCGTAGAGCGCGATCGCCGCCGCGTTGAAATCGTTCACGTACAGCGACAGGGCGGGCTGACGCTCCAGCGCCAGCGCGCAGCAGGCCGACATCGCCATCGTGCCGATCCCCTGCCCCCGCAGCTCCGGTGGCACGTAGACCCCCTGGATCTGCGCGCTGCGCCGACTCGCGCAGCCGATGTCCATCTTGAACTGCAGGTCGCCACCGATCTCGTAGACATAGGTCCAGCCGCGGGCCGTGAGGATCTGGACCCGCCGCCGGTAGCCGACGGGATCGCGGATCATCGGGTCCTCGCCCATCTCCTCTGTGTACATCGCGGCCGACAGGTGCAGCACCCGCTCCTCGTCCGACGGAGCCGCCAGGCGCGCACGGCCGCGGAACGGCCCTGGAGGCCGCACCAGGTCACCGGGCTCCAGCGAATAGACATACTGGCGGTCGCGGATCTCCCGGGGTGCCGGATAGCTGGAGCCGATCAGTCTCCACAGGCGCTGCACCGCGCGGCGCTCGCCGACCAGCATGCGCGTGGCCACCGAGCCGGCCGCCGCGGGGGCAAGCACATCGCAGGCGTCCGAGTCATCCATCGCCGGGACCACGTTGGGGCCGACGTGGAGGACGCCGCGCAGCTCGCCTGAGGTGGAGAGGGCACCCCACAGCGGGCTCCAACCGGGCGTTCGCAGGACCCCGTCGTTGTACACCCGGCTGGCGATGAACACGTCCCTGGCCGGATGGCGGTCCAGGTACTCGAGCACCCGTTCCTCGTCGCCGCGCCCGAGCAGGCGTGCCTGGAGGCCAGGCGATCTGCGCGCCCCGCCCCCGGATCGCGCCAGGCGCATTCTCAGCCCCGGATCACCCCCGGCTTGTCCCTGTCCCCCGCGCCCTTGCCGGACGCCCGGTACTCCTCGGCCAGCATCTTGGCCTCGAGCATCAGGGCATCCACGATCTCCGACTCAGGCACCGTGCGGATCACCTGACCTCCCCGGAAGATCTGCCCCTTGCCCTTGCCGGAGGCGACCCCGATGTCGGCCTCGCGTGCCTCGCCAGGGCCGTTGACGATGCAGCCCATCACCGCGACGCGTAGCGGCGCGTCGATCTCTCCCATCCGCTCCTCGACCGCGTTGGCCAGCGCGAACACGTCCACCTCCGCGCGGCCGCACGACGGGCAGGCGACCAGGTCGAGCTTCTTGGGCCGCAGCCCGAGGGCGCCGAGGATCGCGTTGCCGACCTTGACCTCCTCCACCGGATGTGCCGTCAGCGACACACGGATCGTGTCACCGATCCCCTCGGCCAGCAGCGTGCCGATCCCCACCGTCGACTTGACGATCCCGTCCCGTGGCGTGCCCGCCTCGGTCACGCCCAGGTGCAGCGGGTAGTCGCACTTGGTCGCCAGCAGCCGGTAGGCGGCGATCATCATCGCCGGGTTCTGGTGCTTGACCGAGATCTTGATGTCACCGAACCCCACCGACTCGAGGATCCCCACCTCGAACAGGGCCGACTCCACCAGCGCCTCCGGGGTGGGGCCGCCGTGCTTGGCCAGGATCTCTTTCTGCAGCGACCCGGCGTTGACCCCCACCCGGATCGGGATGCCCCTGGCCTGTGCCTCCTGCGCGATCAGCTTCACCTTGTCGTGCTTTTTGATGTTGCCCGGGTTGATTCGTACCCCCGCGCAGCCCGCCTCGATCGCGGCCATCGCATATTTCCACTGGAAGTGGATGTCGGCGACCACCGGGATGGTGGACTTGCCGGCGATGGCGGGCAGCGCCGCGGCGTCGTCGGTGTCGGGCACGGCGACGCGGACGATGTCGCAGCCTGTCGTGGCGAGCTCGGCGATCTGCTGCAGGGTTGCGTTGATGTCGGCGGTTTTGGTGATCGTCATCGACTGCACGCTCACCGGCGCGTCACCCCCGACTGGCACCCTGCCCACGTTGATCCGGCGCGAGCGCCGGCGACCCTTGCCAGCCGCAAGGTCGGTCATCTCCAGGGCGAAGGCCACAGTCGATAGCTCCTTTCCGAGACGGGGCGCGGCGGCTCGAGTGGGGGCGAGCTCTCCGCGCCCATCCAGGGTGATTCATCTGAACGGGTTGGCGATCGGATTGGTGATGTCCAACCACACCACCACCATCACGAACACGAACAGCAGGCTGACGGCGACGGCGGCGATCGGCGCAACCTTGCGCAGATCGACCTGACGCCTGGTGATGGCCTCCCACCCGACCATCGCGAGGTAGCCACCGTCGAGAATGGGGATCGGCAGCAGGTTGAAGATCCCCACGAACACGTTGAACTCGATCAGCAGGACGATGAACATGCCCCACTGCCCGGCCGACACCGCCTGGCCAGCCAGGCGGCCGATGCCGATCAGCCCGACCGGGGCCGATTCGCCGCCACCGCCGCCACCGCCACCGCCGCCGTCGACGGCGGGCGTGCTCGGGCTGATGCGGTCGGCGAGGCCCGGGATCAGACCGCCGATGCCCTTGAACGAGTTCACCACCAGATCCTTGAACATCGTGCCGGTCGTGGCGATCCCCTCGATCGGACCCTCCCGCTGGACGGTCCCGGCGGGGCTGATGCCGAGGAACCCGCGGGGCCGACCGTTCTCGTCGACCTCCCTGGCGGGCACCAGGCTGGTGGTGCGCTGCTTCCCGTCGCGCTCGTAGCTGACGGTGACCCTGCGGCCCGCCCTGTCGGCGAGGACCGAGCGGAGCTGGTCGAAGGTCGAGATGGGTTGCCCGTCGATGGCGACGATGCGGTCGCCCCCGCGCAGGCCCGCCGCCGCGGCGGGGGCGGGCGCGCCGTCGCGGGTGGTCGACACCGTGGTCTGGATCGTGGTGGTGGGCGGGCCGACCTGCAGCCCGATCAGGACAAGCAGGCCGTAGATGAGCACGAGAGCCACCAGGAAGTGGGTCACTGATCCGGCCGCCAGCACGATTGCGCGCTGCCACGCCGGCTTGTTGCGGAACTGGCGCTCGGAAGGGACCGGCTCGGGCTTTTTGCCGCGCTCCTGCTCGAGGAAGTTGCCGTCGAACTCGTGGGGGGTCATCCCGGCGATCTTGCAGAAGCCGCCGAGCGGCAGCAGCTTCACGCCATATTCGGTCTCGCCCCGTCGGAACGACCACAGCGTCTTGCCGAAGCCCAGGAAGAAGCGCTCGACCTTCATGCCGAACAGCTTCGCGGTGACGAAGTGGCCGCCCTCGTGCAGGAAGATCGCCAGCACCAGGGCGAAGAAGAACAACAGGATGCCGAGCGAGCTCATGCAATCTCCCCAGTGGAGGTCAGGTCCTCGACCAGTGTACGGGCGCGCTCCCGTGACCACTGCTCGGCGGCGAGCACGGTGTCGAGATCGAGATATTCCGGCGCCCGGTGCTCAGCGAGCACCTGCCCGACGACCTCGGCGATGCCCGGGAAGCGTAGGCGACCCGCCATGAACGCCGCCAGCGCCTCCTCGTTGGCCGCGTTGAGCACCGCCGGCGCGGTCGCCCCCGCACGCCCGGCGCCGATGGCCAGGTCCAGCAGCGGGAACGTGGCCCGGTCCACCGGCAGGAACTCGAGCGTGGTGGCATGTGACCAGTCGATCCTGCCCACCGCACGCTCGGAGCGCTCCGGCCATCCCAGCGCCAGCCCGATCGGCAGCCGCATGTCTGGCATGGACAGCTGCGCGATGGTGGCGCCGTCGCGGAACTCGACCATGGCGTGAACGATGCTCTGCGGGTGGACGACCACCTCGATACGGTCGAATGGGATGCCGAACAGTAGATGCGCCTCGATCACCTCGAGGCCCTTGTTCATCAGCGAGGCCGAGTTGATCGAGTTCACCGGCCCCATTCGCCAGGTGGGATGGGCGAGGGCCTGCTCGGGCGTGACGCTGGCCAGCTCCGCCGCCGACCAGCCACGGAACGGCCCGCCGGAGGCGGTCACCACCAGCTTCGCGACCTCCTCCCAGCTGCCGGCGCGCAGGCACTGCGCCAGCCCGGAATGCTCGGAGTCGACTGGCACGATCTGGCCGCTCTTGGCACGCGATGCCACCAGCGGTCCGCCCACGATCAGGCTCTCCTTGTTGGCCAGGGCCAGCCGGCGGTCGGCGTCGAGCGCGCGCAGGGTCGGCAGCAGCCCGACCGACCCGGTGATGCCGTTGAGGACGACCTCCGCGCCGTCGGCCGTGGCCAGCTCGGCCACCGCCTCTGGGCCGACCTCGAGCCGGCAGCCGGGCGGCAGGTCGCGGGCCAGCTCGGCCGCCTCGGCCTGCTCCACCAGCACGACCGCCGCCGGGCGGAACTCCCGCGCCTGGGCGGCGAGCCGCGCCGCCGAGCGCCGCGCCGCCAGCGCCACCACCCGGAAGCGGCCGCCGGCCTCGCGGATGACGTCGAGCGCCTGCTCACCGACCGAGCCGGTCGAGCCCAGCAGCGCCACGCCGGTCTGTCGCGCCGTGGCCCGCCCGCTCATCCTCCCGCCCCCGGAGCGACCACTGCCAGGGGCGTCCCGGTCTGGCGACCCGCCCGACCGACCGAGGTGCGCAGCTGGCCGCAGGCGGCGTCGATGCCGACGCCACGGTTGGCCCGCACGCTGACCGGCAGGCCGTGGGACGCCACCGTGTCGCGAAAGCGCCGCACGACGCCGCGCGAGGGCGTGCGCAGGTCGAGCCCCGGGGTCGGGTTGTAGGGGATCAGGTTGACGTGGGCGGCGTGGCCGCCGCTGGTGGGCACGCGCAGCGGCGCCAGCAGCCTTCCCAGCTCGTCCGCCTGGTCGAGCCCGTCGTTGAGGTCGCGGATCAGCGCGTACTCGAAGGACACCCGGCGCCTTGTGGCGGCGACGTAGGCGCGCACGGCCTCGAGCAGCTCGGCGATCGGCCAGCTCCGGTTCACCGGCACCAGGCGGTCGCGCAGCCTGTCGGTGGCGGCGTGGATCGACACCGCCAGGTTCACCGGCAGCGCCTCGCGGGCCGCGCGCCGGATGCCGGGGACCAGCCCCACCGTGGAGATGGTGATCGCCCGGGCGGACAGGCCGAAGCCCTCGTGCAGCCGCCAGGCGGCGCCCCACGTCGCGCCCGGGTTGGCGAACGGCTCGCCCATGCCCATGAACACCACGTTGGTCAGGTGGTCGGGGGCGGACGGCGCGGGGCGCAGCTCACCGAGCAGCGACCACACGCGTGCCACCTGCTCGACCACCTCACCTGTGGACAGGTTGCGGGTGAAGCCGAACTGCCCGGTCGCGCAGAAGGTGCAGCCCATGGCACAGCCGGCCTGGGTGGATATGCACAGCGTCGCGCGCCCCTTGCGGCCGGGGGACACGCCGGCTTCCCAGCTCTCTTCGGCCGGGCCCTCGCCGACCGGCGGGTACAGCATCAGCACCGACTCGACGCTGTCGCCTCCGGGCAGGCCGAACAGGAACTTGTGGCTCCAGCCACCGTCGCCCACCTGGTGGCGCTCGAGCACGAGGCCGGCGCCCGCGAGCCGCTCGGCGAGGCGGCCCCGGAAGCCGGCGGGCAGGTCGGTCATGGCCTCCAGGTCGGCCACCTTGCGCCGGTCGAGCCAGCGGGCGAGCTGGCGGGCGCGGTAGGACGGCTCGCCGGTCTCCTCGACAAGGCGTGCGAGGTCGGCCGCCTCCAGGTCGTACAGCGACCGCGGGCCGGCGGTGGGTCGGGCACCCGTCATGGGGTGCGGAGCAGGTTGAACCATGCCATCACGTAATACAGAGCAGGGGCCGTGAACAACAGCGCGTCAATACGATCGAGCATGCCACCATGACCCGGCAGGAGCGAGCCCATGTCCTTGACCGCGAGGTCACGCTTCAGCATCGACTCGGACAAGTCACCCAACGGTGCCACCACGCAGGTGACCGCCGCCAGGGCGATGCCGGGCGCAAGCGACCACGGCTCCCACAGCGGCAGCAGGAAGGCGCCGGCGAGCAGGCAGGCGGCGCTGGCGCCGGCGGCGCCCTCCCACGACTTGTTCGGCGAAACCGCCGGCGCCAGCGGGTGACGGCCGAGCAGCGCGCCGGTGGCGTAGGCGAAGGTGTCGTAGACGACCGTCAGCACCGCGTAGCCGAGCAGCGCGCCGACGTAGTGGTCGGCCTGGTGCACCACCAGCGCCAGGTGCGCGGCCATGAACGGCACGTAGACCGTGGCGAGCACGGTGGCTCCGACGTTCCTGGTCACCTCGGTGCGCTGCCGGTCGACCAGGTACCAGCCGAAGGCCGCCAGGGTGGTCAGCAGCAGCCCGAACGACAGGGCGGCGGGGCCCTTGAGATAGGCGCCGATCAGCAGCAGCGCGGCCATCGTCAGGACCACCGCCGAGGCCGGCCGCATCGCGCGAGCGCGCAGCACCGCCAGCAGCTCCAGCAACGCCAGCACCACGACGACCAGCACGAAGCCGATGAAGGCGGGGCGCGAGACGAACAGCGCGCCGAGCAGCGCGCCGGCGAGGACGAGCCCGGTCGCGATCGCCAAGGGCAGGTTGCGGCCCGCCCTCCGCTCCCGCCGCGGCCTCGGCGTGGGCACAGGCTCCACCGGGACCGGGTCAGCCATCGCGTCCCGGCCCGTGCCCTCGACCACGGCGCCCTCCTCGGCTAGACCTCGAGCAGCTCGCGCTCCTTGTGCTGGAGCAGGGAGTCCACCTCAGCCACATACTTGTCGGTCACCTGCTGGAGCTTCTGCTCGGCGCGGCGCAGCTCGTCCTGGGAGATCTCCGAGTCCTTCTCGAGCCGTTCCAGCGCCTCCTTGGAGTGCCGGCGCACGTTGCGGATGCTGGTCCTCGCCTCCTCCGCGCGGTGCTTGGCCAGCCGTACGTACTCCTTGCGCCGCTCCTCGGTCAGTGGCGGGAAGGCCAGCCGGATCACCTGCCCGTCGTTGGCCGGGTTGATGCCGAGGTCGGAATTGCGGATGGCCTTCTCGATCGCGGCGGTGGAATTGCGGTCATAGGGCGAGACCACCAGCAGGCGCGCCTCGAGCGCGGAGATCGACGCGAGCTGCTGCAGCGGCGTCGGGGCGCCGTAATAGTCGACCGTGAGCCGGTTGACCAGCGCGGGGTTCGCGCGGCCAGTGCGGATGCCGCTGAACTCCTCTTTGGCCACGTCGACGGCGCGACGCATCTTGGTCTCGGTCTCTTGCATCGTGTCCTCGATCATGTGCGCTCCCCTCGTCGCTGGGTGTCGCTGGTCTGGCTGCTCTCGGGGGCCTCAAGGTCGGTGGCGCTCATCGAGCCGACGACCGTCCCGATCGGCTCGCCGCACACCGCACGCCGGATGTTTCCCTCGGTGAGCAAGTCGAACACGATGATGGGGAGATCGTTGTCTTTGCACAACGACAGCGCGGTGGTGTCCATCACCTTGAGCTCGCGCCGGATCGCCTCGAGATAGTCGAGGTGCAGGAATTTGCGGGCCTCGGGATGCTTCTTGGGGTCGGCCTCGTAGACGCCGTCGACGCCGTTCTTGGCCATCAGGATGGCCTCGGCGGCGATCTCGAGCGCCCGCTGGGCCGCGGTGGTGTCAGTGGAGAAGTACGGCACACCCATGCCGGCGCCGAAGATCACGATGCGACCCTTCTCCAGGTGGCGGACGGCCTTTCGCGGAATGTAGGGCTCGCCGATCTGGGTCATCTGGATCGCGGTCTGCAGGCGGGTCACCACCCCGCGGCGCTCCAGGGTGTCCTGGAGCGCCAGCGAGTTGATCACCGTGCCGAGAATGCCCATGTAGTCGGCGCGGTTACGGTCCATCCCGACCGCCTCCGCGGCCTCGCCGCGGACGATGTTGCCGCCGCCGACCACCACAGCCATCTGCACACCGAGGTCGACGATCTCCGCGAGCTGGCCCGCGATCCCGTCGATCTTGCCGAAGTCGAGGCCGAAGCCGGAGTCCTCGGCGGCGAACGCCTCCCCGGACAGCTTGACGAGCACACGCTGGTAGTGCGGCTTGCGGTTGAAGGGGTCGGGCGCCTGCTGCTCGCCCGCGATCACGAAGGCCACCCGTCTCTCCCTTCTGGAGCGCGCCACCTGCCCCGTCCTCGTCGCGACGCAGCCGAGGCGCTAGGCGCTCTCCCCAACCTTGAACCGGCAGAAGCGACGCACCGCCAGCTTCTCGCGGACCTTGGTGGAGTAGGCGTCCAGCAGCTCCTGGATGGTCTGGCTCTGGTCCTTCACGAACGGCTGGTCGAGCAGCACGACCTGCTTGTAGAAGTCCTTCAGCTTGCCGTCGACGATGCGCTCGACGACGTGCGCCGGCTTGCCCTCCGCCTGCTTGGCGTAGATCTCGCGCTCGCGCTCGACCACGTCGGCCGGCACCTCGTCACGGTTGACATAGCCAGGCTCCGCCGCCGCGACGTGCAAGGCGATGTCATGCGCCAGGCGACGGAACTCGTCGGTCTTGGCGACGAAATCGGTCTCGCAGTCCAGCTCGACGAGGACTCCCCGCTTGGGCGGGAGGTTCGGGTCCGGGGTGTGCAGGTAGGCTTCGATGACGCCCTCGGTAGCGGCACGGCCCGCACGCTTCTCGATGCCGGCCTTGCCGGTCTCGCGCAGGATCTGCTTGGCCTTCTCGAAGTCGCCATCCGCCTCCTGCAACGCCCTCTTGCAGTCCATCATCCCGGCGCCTGTCGCGTCGCGCAGGGCCTTGACCTGGGCGGATGTGATCTCCATCTGCGGTGTTGCTCCTTGTCATCAGGTCGGCGGCGCAAGCTGCTCTGCCTCGCGCCGCCGACTTCTGGTCATGCTCGTCGGCGAGCAGGCTATGACCGGCTCTCTTCGTTCTCCGAGCTACGGGACGTCGCGTCGGCCTCCTCGGAGCCCTGGCGCCCGCCGGTCCCGTTCTGGCTCGACCCGTTCCCGCTCGCCGCGCTTCCGGCGCTGGCCGGTGAGGCGCCACTCGCCTCGGCCTCGGAGGTCCCCTGCCCGGCGGTCTCGCCGTCGGTCGCCTCCGTGGCCGTTGCCGGCTCCTCGGGCGTGGCCGCCCCCGTGGCCGGCTCCGTGGTCGCGGGCGTGCCTGCGGCCGGCTGCGCCGAGGCTGTGGCCGGCTCCGCCGAGGCCGTGGCCGGCTCCGCCGCCGCCTGCTCCGCCGCGGCCTGAGCGTTGAGCTTGGTGCCAACCAGCGTGGTCGGCTCGACCTCGCCCTCGGACTCGAGCAGCTCGCGCTCCCACTCGGCCAGCGGCTCCTCGTCGGCCGGGCTGGCCGCCACCGGGGTCGCGCCCTCCCTCGCCGCCTCCTGGGCGCCGTACACGCTGCGCAGGCGCAGCCCCTCGGCCACGGCGTCGGCGACGATGCGGGTGAGCAGGCTGCCCGACCGGATCGCGTCGTCGTTGCCGGGGATCGGGAAGTCGACCTCGTCGGGGTCGCAGTTGGTGTCGAGGATCGCCACCACCGGCACACCCAGCTTGCGCGCCTCGGTCACCGCGATGTGCTCCTTGCGGGTGTCGACCACCCAGACTGCCGCCGGGGGACGGGTCATGTCCCGGATGCCGCCGAGGTTGCGCTCGAGCTTCTCGCGCTCGTGCCGGAGCTTGAGGACCTCCTTCTTCGGCAGCACGTCCATGGCGCCGGTGGTCTCCATCGCCTCGAGCTCCTTCAGGCGCTGGAGCCGGCGGTAGATCGTGGCGAAGTTGGTCAGCATCCCGCCGAGCCAGCGGTAGTTCACGAAGGGCATGGTGACCCGCTCGGCCTGGAGCTTGATCGCCTCCTGCGCCTGCTTCTTGGTGCCCACGAACAGCACATTGCCGCCCTTGGCCACGGTGTCGCGCAGGAACGCGTAGGTGGTCTCGATCGCCTGCATGGTCTTCTGAAGGTCGATGATGTAGATGCCGTTGCGCTCGGCGTAGATGAAGCGCTTCATCTTCGGGTTCCAGCGCCGTGTCTGGTGCCCGAAGTGGACGCCAGCTTCCAGAAGCTGCCGCATGGTGACGACTGCCAAGGTGGTCCTCCTTGGTCGATCCGGTTGGGCCTCGGCCTGCCGTGTGTCCCACGGCCGTCACGTCGTGGAGTTTCCGGGTGACCCGACCCGCTTCCCGTGGAAGCGGGCACCGTTCGAGCCCCGTGGGCAGGCGTGCGTTGTAGCCCGGGAAAACCCAGGCCCCGGCGGACGATAGCACAGCACCGGTGTTCCTGCCTCGGCCGACTTGCGCGGATCAGTGCGGGCCGCCGGGCTCGAGCAGCGGCGCGAGGCGTGGTCGCCCGAAGCCGCTGAGCCATGGGAACGGGTCCACGTAGGCCCCGTCGATCCGCAGGCTCAGATGCAGCGCGGCAGGGTGCTGGGCGGTGCCGTGCCCCGGCGCCAGGTCGGCGACGCGCGTTCCTGCGGTGACCCTCCGCGCCGCGGAGACGGCGAGCGCCCGGAGCGGCCCGACCGTGACCACCACTCCAGGGGAGACCTCGACGCTGGCCCAGGCCGTCCCGGCGACGCTGCCGGCGAAGACCACGCGGCCGCCCGCCGGTGCCAGGACCGCCGCTCCCGGCGCGGCGGCGAGGTCCACACCCCGATGGCCGGGACCGAAGGGCCCGGTGGGCTCCTCGAAGGCTCGGACCAGCGGTCCCGCCACGGGTGGCCGCAGCGGTGGCACCCGGGTGGCCGCCGAGCTCCCGGCCGACGGCCCGGCCGAGGGGTCGGTGGCCGTCCCGGCCGGGGATGGCGGCGGTGCCGGAGGTGCCGGGGGCGGTTGGCCGGGAGCGGCCGCGGCGCTCGGCGCGCGTGCCGTCACGCCAAGGGCCAGCGCGGTCGGCGGAGCGAGCATGGCGGCAACAAGCCAGATGAGGGTGAGGGGGACGGTCGGCCGCCGCCACGACCGGGGCGGATCGGCTCCCCCGGCCGGGTCAGCGCGTCGGGATGGCGGCGGGCACGCGCCCGCGGGCGGGCGCGCGACGCGATCGCGGCGCATGGGGCCTCCCTGGGTGCTCGGCGGCGCGCCCGCGGCGCACCGCTGGGGACGAGCGGTCGCCGAAACGCTACGGCACGGCGGGGAGGCTGTGGGGCGCGCGGCGACAAATGTGGATAACGGCCAGCGCCGCCCCTCGAGCGGTCACCGCCGCCGTGCCGGGGGACTCTGCGGGCTTCCTCTGGCCCTTGGCCGGTGTTGAGGTCCGAGGCGCTGGAAGGCTCAGCGGACGTCCTGGAGCTTGCCGCGAAGCTGGAGCACCGCCTTGGTGTGCATCTGGCACACTCTCGACTCCGTCACCCCGAGCACCTGGCCGATCTCTGCCAGCGTCAGCCCTTCGTAGTAGTAGAGCGTGATCACGATCTTCTCCCGCTCCGCGAGCCGGTTGATCGCGGCCGCGAGGATGGTCTTCATCTCCTCCGACTCGAACACCTGCACCGGGTCCTCTGCCGTCTTGTCCTCCAGCGTGTCGACCAGGCTGAGGCGATCCCCCCGTTCGGATCCGACCGACAGCAGCTCGTCCAGAGCGACCACCGACACAAAAGAGATCTGGCTGAAGATGTGGTGCAGCTCGCTGGTGGTTATGCCGAGCTCCTGCGCGACCTCGGCGTCGGTGGGACTGCGGTGCAGGCGGTTCTCCAGCTCGGCGTACGCCTTCTCCACCTCCCGGGCCTTGAACCGCACCGAGCGCGGGATCCAGTCGATCGCGCGCAGCTCGTCGATAATTGCGCCCTTGATACGCGAGATCGCGTAGGTCTCGAACTTGATGCCGCGATCAAGGTCGTATTTCTCGATGGCATCGATAAGTCCGAAGATCCCGTAGGAGACCAGGTCAGCCTGCTCAATGTTTGGAGGCAGGCCGACCGACACCCGACCTGCCACATACTTTACGAGCGGTGCGTAATGGAGAATAAGCCGCTCACGCGCCTCCGCGGACGCTTTGAGCTTGAACTCCTCCCACAGCCGACCCACAGACGACGGCTCGTCCAAAGAAGCCCCCCCTTTGGCCGTCCGGCGCTCGCCCGAGCCCGTCTGGCTTTTTTTTGCCCCCCGGTAGCGGCTGGCCGAACCCTGCCCTACCGCTTGAGAAGGATTCATGCACGCGGATGGGCCTGCTCGTAGACCCTGCGCAACCGCTCGTTCGATACGTGAGTGTAGATCTGGGTGGTTGTCAGGGCAACGTGGCCCAGCAACTCCTGCACCGAGCGCAGGTCCGCGCCTCCCTCGAGCAGATGGGTGGCGAAGCTGTGCCGAAGGGTGTGCGGGCTCGTATCACTCGGCACTCCAGAGCCAGCGCGGTAGCGCTGCAGCATGCCGCGCACGTCCCTGGGCGTCATCGGCCGGGCACGCCGGTTGAAGAACAACGCCTGCCGCCCGGCCCCCACCGTCGGCAGCATCATCCGGCGCCCCTCGACCAGATACTGTAGCAGCGCCTCCCGTGCCGGCTCGCCGAACGGCACCTGGCGCTCCTTGCCGCCCTTGCCGTGGACCCGGACAAGGTCGGAGGCAAGGTCCACGTCGCCGATCTCCAGAGCGCACAGCTCGCCCACGCGCATGCCGGTGGCGTAGAGCAGCTCGAGCACGGCCAGGTCCCGCAGGCCGACCGGGTCCGCGGGCCGCGGCCGTGCCAGCAGCTCCTCGACCTGGCGCCGCTTGAGCACCGTCGGCAGGCGCCGCGGCCCGCGCGGCGATCCCAGGTCGGCCGCCGGGTTGGGGCCCACCAGCCCGCGCCGGGCCAACAGGCGGAAGCACGCCCGCAGTGCGGCGGCCTTGCGCGCGATCGACGAGGCGGCCAGGCCGCGGGTCGTGAGCTGGGCCAGGAAGCGCCTGAGCAGCAGCGGGTCCACCTGGCCGGGGTCCATCACCTTGCCACGCGCCGCGAAGCGGAAAAACTGCGCGACGTCCCGCTCGTACGCCGCGACGGTGTTGGCGGCCAAGCCCCGCTCGTCCCGGAGGTGAGCGATGAAGGTGTCGAGCGCGTGCTGGGCGAGCGCCGGCAGCTCCACGGCGGGCGCTGCGGCGCCTTGCGGCCCAGCTCGCCGTTGGCCGCCGCGCGGATTCGGGCTCCGCCGGTCCGAGCGCGAGGTCATGTCGGCATCATCGCGGGTGCCGGCGCTCGCCTCAAGCACCATGGGGACGAGGGAATACGGCAAGCGCCTCGGCGCCGGCGGCGGATCGGCGCACCAAGCCCGCCAGCTCGAGCTCGAGCAGGGCCGACCCGACGGCGGGCGGTGCCAGGCCGGTGGCCGTGGCGAGGCGGGTGAGGCCCAGCACCTGGCCGTCGCCGAGCGCCTGGAGAACCGCCCGCGCCGCTGGCGTGGCGACGGCGGCGCAAACCGGCCCTGCCGAGCCGCCGCCACCCCCTGGGCCGCCACCCCCTGGGCCGGCACCGCCCCCGGGACCGGCGCGGTCCCCTGGGCCGGCACCGCCGACGGGGCCGGTGGCCACCCTACCGAGCGCCTCCAGCACGTCGTCCAGGCCGCGGACCAGGGTGGCGCCATCGCGGATCAGGTCATTGCACCCGGCGGCGCCCGGATCCCATGGCGCGCCGGGGACGACCAGCACACGACCGCCGCCCCGGCTGCCGCCCGCGCGGGCGGTGGAGAGGCTACCCGACTCGCTGCCCGCCTCCACCACCACGACAGCGGACGACAGCGCGGCGATCAGGCGGTTGCGTGGCGGGAAGTTCGCCGCGAGCGGCCGCGCGCCGGGCGGGTGCTCGGCGAGCAGCGTGCCGCCCGCGGCCCGGGCTCGGCGGAACAGCGCGACATTGGCACGGGGGTAGGGCACGTCGAGGCCGCAGCCGAGCACGACGACGGTACGGCCGCCGGCATCCAGAGCGCCGGCGTGGGCGCACGCGTCGACCCCGACCGCGCCCCCGCTGACCACCTCGAGGCCGGCGCCGGCCAGGCCCTTGGCGAGCGAGCGCGCCGTGGCCTGGCGCAGCGTCGAGGCCCTGCGGCCGCCGACCACGGCGACCGAGACCTCCGCCGGGGGCGGATCGGGACCGGCCACGAACAGCCACGCGCAGGGCGGGTCCGGCGCCGCGTCCGCGAACGGCCATCCAGGATCCTCGGGCAGCAGGAAGCGGTGGCCGAGGGCGTCCAGCCCCGCGGCGACCTGACCGGGGTCCGGGCTGTCGGCGCACAGCAGGCTGGCCGGGTCCTCGCCCGCCGCCAGCCGAGCCGCCGTGACCGCTGGCAGCGGACCCGGCGTCGCCGCGAGGCCCAGCAGCAGCCGCCGCGCCGGCAGGTCAGGCGACCACCATGCCGGCAGCGCCCGGAGGCGACCACGCCGACCGCTCATGGCCGCATCACAGCCGCCCCCCGAGCCACCCCGTGCTCATGCGGCACCAGCCTGGTCGTCGGGGCTGAGCGGGATGTGGCGCAGGCCGAGCGCCTCGCGCACGTGCCGCTCGTCCACGCGCTCGTCGCCGGCGAGATCCGCGATGGTCCGCGCGACCCGCAACGCGCGGTGGAATCCACGTGCGGAAAGCCCGAGCCGGTCGACGGCCACCGCCAGGGTGCGCCTGGCCGTGGCGGTCGGCCGGCACACCGCCGCCAGGTCGGCCACCGGCAGGCGGGCGCTGGCGACCCCGGCGCGCGCCTGCCCCAGCGCGCGCGCCGCCGCCACCCTCGAGCGCACCACCGCCGACGGCTCGCCCCCAGCGGTGCCATCGAGCTCGTCGGCGCCAACCCGGTCCACCCGCACGTACAGGTCGATGCGGTCCAGCAGCGGGCCGGACAGGCGGCGCGCGTAGCGGCGCACGTCCTCGGCCCCGCAGCGACACGGCCGCTCGTCGTCCCCCAGGTACCCACAGGGACACGGGTTGGCGGCCGCCACGAGGGCGAAGCGGGCGGGGAAGCGCACGCCGGCGCCCGAGCGCACCACCGTGACCTCGCCGGACTCAACCGGCTGGCGCAGCGCCTCGAGGGCCGCGCGGGAGAACTCGCACAGCTCGTCCAGGAACAGCACACCGTGGTGCGCCAGGCTCACCTCTCCCGGGCGCGGCACCCGCGAGCCGCCGCCGATCAGCCCCGCCACGCTGATGGTGTGATGCGGCGCGCGGAACGGCCGCGCGGTCACCAGCCCGGCGTCAGGGGGCAGCAGTCCCGCCGCGGAAAGCACCTGCGTGACCCCGAGCGCCTCGTCGCGCCCGAGCTCGGGGAGCAGGCCGGCCAGCCGCCGGGCAAGCATGGTCTTGCCGGCGCCGGGCGGCCCCACCAGCAGCAGGTTGTGCCCGCCGGCGGCGGCGATCTCGAGCGCACGGCGGGCCAGCGGCTGGCCGCGCACGTCGGCCAGGTCCTCGACCGGGGGTGGCGGGAAGGTCCCGGTCGGGCCGGGCGCCTGCACCTCGCCCTCGCCACGGAGCCACCGCTCGGCCTGCGCCAGCGTGGTGGCGCCCGCCACCTCGATCCCGGGGACCAGCGCGGCCTCGCACAGATTGCCGCCAGGCACCAGCAGCAGGCGCGCGGCGCCCGCGCGGGCGGCAAGCGCCGAGGCGAGCACGCCCCTGACCGGGCGCAGGTCGCCGCCCAGGCCCAGCTCGCCGATCGCCCACAGGCCCTCGAGCGCGGACGCGGGGACCAGCCCGGCGGCGGCGAGGATCCCGATGGCGATCGGCAGATCGAACCCAGAGCCCTGCTTGGGGAGGTCGGCCGGGGGCAGCGAGATGGTCACGCGCCGGTCGGGCCAGCCGTAGCCGGAGTTGCCGAAGGCCGCGCGGATCCGGTCCCGCGCCTGGAGCACGGCGGCGTCGCCAAGCCCCACCACGGTGACCGAGGGCAGGCCACGGCCGATGTCCACCTCGACCCCGACGGGATGGGCGACGAGGCCGACGAGCGCGGTGGTGGAGAGCCTTGCCAGCATGGTCAGAACACGCCCTGCAGGTGCTCGACGGTGGGAGCGGACCCGCGCGGCCACCTGACGGTCACCACGTCGAAGCGGACCCGGCGGGGTGCCTGGTCGACGCTGGCCAGGTAGGCGGCGGCCAGGCGGCGCAGGCGAGCCTGCTTGGCGGCGGTGACGGCGGCGGCGGCGCTGCCGTACGCGTCGCCGCGCCTGGTCTTGACCTCGCAGAAGACCAGCAGCCCCGGCGCGGCGGCGATGACGTCGATCTCGCCCAGGCGGCAGCGCCAGTTGCGGGCCACCACCCGCAGGCCCGCCTCGGTGAGCCGGGCGCAGGCGAGCCGCTCGCCTTCGCGGCCGAGCTGGCCGCGCCGGTCGGTCCCGGCGCGGCGAGGAGCGGTCGCCCCCGGGAGGTGGTTGCCGTGATCGCTTGACATGGCCGGAACCTACTGGGCCTGTGAGCCCGCTGGGGGCCGCGACCCGAGAATGTGGATAACTCGTCGGGGGAGGGCTGGCGGCAGGGGCCGCCCGCGGCGGGACCCGTCGGTGGCAGGGCGCGCCGGGCTCAGTCGGAGCTTCGGCCCGCCGGGTGGGGAAGAACCTGTGGGGACCCGAGGGCTCAGCAGGGGCGCGGGTCGAAGTCGCGCAGTTCCAGGGTCGGTTTGCTGGCGGCGGGCTTTTTGCCGGTGGTGGCGCCCGGGGTGGCGCCGGAGCTCGGGGGCCGCGTCGATCCCGTCGTGCGCTGGGGCGCGGAGGTGGCCGGAGCGCCGGCCTGCACCCCGCGGAAATTGCCGCCGATGGTGAGTGTGACCTCGCCGGCTGGCAGGCTCGGGTCCTCGCGGAGCTCTGTGGTGCCCAGGATGGCCGTCCGCAGTGCCTGCGCCGTGGCGAGCTCGCCTGGGGAATAGGCGATGCGGGTCACGGCCAGGCCGGTGACGGTGGCGTTGCCGACGTCGGCGACGCGGAAGCCCGCTCGCCGGAGCTGGTCGCGCGTGCGCAGGGCGAGGCCCTGGACGCCGATGGCGTTGCGGATGTGGATCATTGTGTCCGCTGTGACCCTGGAGGTGGGGCCGGAGCTGTCGGGCTGCTTTGCCGACGGGTAGGGCACGCCGAGGAACTTGGCGACCAGTTGCTGGGTGGCGGGCTGCCTGAGCACCTCTCCCCGGTAGGTCTTGCCCTCCATCAGGGGCTGGGTCGGCATGGTGAACGTTTCGAGGTCTGACGGCCTGAACGAGCGGAAGCGGGCGCCGAGGCGGACGGTCTCGCCGATGTCCAGTGCTTTGTCCTTGGTCAGGTCGCCGACGATGGCGCCGATGAAGGCGTTGGCCTTGATCGGGTTGGTGAGCCCGGAGGCCAGGCCTTTCTTCAGGACGCCCTGCAGGAAGGCCTGTTGGCGGCGGATGCGGCCGAGGTCGCCGTTGCGGTCCCAGCGCCGGACTCCGTCGCGCACGTAGGAGAAGTCGCGGCTGCGTGCCAGCGCGAGCGCCTGGCTGCCCTTGAGGGTCTGGCAGCCCGCTCTGGGGATGTTCAGGCCGGACATGTTGCGCCCACTGTCGTCCATGTCCCTGGATGGGTACGGGAAGTGGATCTTGATGCCGCCCAGCGCGTCGACGATGCGCTTGAAGCCGTTGAAGTCGATCAGCATGTAGTGGTGGATGGGGATGCCGAAGTCCCGCTCGATGGTCTTGGCGACCCGGCCCGGCCCGCCGCTGAAGGCCGCGTTGATCTTGTCGGTCCTGCCGGTGTCGGCGATGGGGACGAGCAGGTCGCGGGGGATGGAGACCATTGCGGCCCTGCGTTTGCCGGGGTCGATCCGCACCACCATGGTGACGTCGTTGCGCTGCCCGGTGACGTTGCCGTAGTTGCTGTTGGCGCCGGCGCGCGAGTCTGAGCCGACCACGAGGACGTTGAACGGCTCGCCGCTCTCCGTGGCGTGCAGCCCCGGCACCTCGACGGAGGCGATCTGGCTGAAGCGCCAGCGCGCGTAGCCCGCGCTGCCGATCACGACGACCAGCACGAGCGACACGCTGAGGCTGGCGAGCAGCCGTCGGCGCTTCCGTTGCCGCGCACGCTCCTGTGTGGCACGGCTTCGCAGGGCGCGAGACGTGGTGTCCACCATAGGGAGGCAAGCTATCACGACCCCCTTTTGGTGATGAAATACCCTCGCTATCGCCCGCCGGCGGCGAAGACCCAGCCGAGCAGGCCGACGATGATCACGATGGCCGCGAGGAGGATCGCGATGTCGATTGTCTTCTTGTCCCGGTAGCGCCGGGTGGCGTTGAAGCCCACGGGTCCCTCGCTGCGCTGCTCGTGCCGGCCTCGGCCGGCCTTGGCTCAGATCTCGTCCTTGCGGATCAGCTCTTCGATGTTGACGTCTTTGAAGGTGACGACGCGAACCTTGTTGACGAAGCGGGCCGGGCGGTACATATCCCACACCCAGGCATCGTTGAGCGTGAGGTCGAAATAGGTTTCGCTGTCCTGGTTGCGCACCTGCAGGTCGACCTTGTTGGCCAGGTAGAAGCGTCGCTCGGTCTCTACGACGTACTGGAACATGCTGAGCACGTCCCGATACTCCTGGTAGAGCTGCAGCTCCATGTCCGCCTCGTACCGCTCCAGGTCCTCGGCGCTCATCGCTCCTCCTGTCGTACCTGACCGTTCGGCGTCACGGGCCAGCTCACTGACCAGGGCGGGGCCACACCCGCGAACGAGTAGCGATGGTAGGACGAGGGGCCAAGCTCGCGCAGCGCGGCCCAGTGTTCGTCCGTTCCGTAACCTTTGTGCCGCTGGAATCCGTAGCCGGGAAAGCGGCGCGCCGCCCCGATCATGATCTTGTCCCTGGCCACCTTGGCGACGATCGAGGCGGCGGCGACACAGGAGATCACCTGGTCACCCTTGCGCACCCCGAGCACGGGCGCTGGCATGGTTCTCGGCAGCGGGAAGCCGTCGGCGAGCGCGTAGTCGTAGCCGCCGGGCAGCTCGCGCAGCGCGCGGCAGAGCAGGCTCAGGTTGGTCCGCTGCAGGCCGAAGCGGTCGATCGTGTCCGGTGAGGCGCGCACCACGGCCACGGCGAGAGCGACCTCGTGGATCTGCCGGGCGAGCACGGTGCGCCGCTCCGGGCTGAGCAGCTTGGAGTCGGCCAGGCCCTCGATCGGGCATTCCGGTGGCAGGATCACGGCGGCGGCGACCAGCGGGCCGGCGAGCGCGCCGCGGCCCGCCTCGTCCACACCCGCCACGCGGTGGAAGCCCACCGCCCTGAGGCGGTTCTCGAGCACGGGACTGGCGTACATGTCCGGGAGTCTACGGGCTATCGGTCCCGCCGCAGCACGCCGGTATGGCTGAGCGGCCAGATCCGGACGAAGGCGCGGCCCACCACCGAGGAGCGCTCGATCGGTCCGAACGTGCGCGAATCTTCGGAGTTGTTGCGGTTGTCGCCCATCACGTAGAGCTTGCCCGCCGGCACCGTCACCGGGCTGCAGTTCTCGGTGGTGGTGCCTGGCTGCAGGTAGGGCTCGCTGACCTGCTGGTCGTTGCGGAACAGCTTGCCCTGCTGGCAGGAGATGCGGTCTCCCGGCGTGCCGACGACCCGCTTGATGAAGTCGCGGCTGGAGGGCGGCGCGACCCCGACCGCCTGGCCGAGCCCGGAGAAGAAGCGCGCCACCGGGTTGCCCGACTCCGGCTCGACCCCTGGCAGGTCGTGGACGAACACGACCACGTCGCCGTCGGTCACGTCGCCGAAGCGGTAGGAGACCTTCTCGACCAGCACTCGGTCGGAGATGTCCAGGGTCGGCTCCATCGAGCCCGACGGGATGTAGAACGCCTGCACCAGGAAGGTCTTGAACAGCACGGCGAGCAGGATGGCGAGGACGACCAGCACGGTCGTCTCGCGGACGACGGACAGCACCGACTGCTGCGGCTTGGGCGGCTTGGCGCCGGCGGTCCCGTCGGCGGGCGCGTCGTCCGGCTCGCGCGCCCGCGTGGTCTCGGCGTCCGCGTCGCGGGCCGTCTCGATGTCGGCCCCGCGATCGGAGCGGGAGGGGTCGTCCAGAGGGCTCATGCCCGCGTCGGGGTGCGCTTCTCCTTGATCTTGGCCGCCCGGCCGATCCGGTCGCGCAGGTAGTAGAGCTTGGCGCGGCGGACGTCGCCCCTGATGATCAGCTCGACCTTGGCGATGCTCGGGGAGTGGACCGGGAAGGTCCGCTCGACCCCGACACCGAAGGAGACCTTGCGGACGGTGAAGGTCTCGCGCAGGCCGCCGCCCTGGCGCCGGATCACGGCGCCCTGAAATACCTGGATACGCTCCCGGCCGCCCTCGACCACCCGGACGTGGACCTTGACGGTGTCGCCAGGCCGGAAGCTCGGGAGGTCGTCGCGCAACTGTGCGCGCTCGACCGCGTCAGTGATCTGCATCGGGTGAAGCTCCTTCGTGGCCTTGAGAAAAGCCGAGAATTGAGGCGCGCGGCGCAACGACCGTTGCGGCGCGGCAACGATCGAGGGTAACACGGCTCGCCGAGTCCCTCTACTCGAGCTCGGGGGCGCGGCGCTCCTCGGCGGTCAGGTCGGCCGAGGGGAGCAGGTCCGGCCGCAGGCGGCGGGTGCGCTCGAGCGCCTGCTCGCGCCGCCACCTGGCGACCGCGCCATGGTTGCCGGAGCGCAGCACCTCGGGCACCTCCAGGCCCTGGTAGGAAGCCGGGCGGGTGTACTGCGGATACTCCAGCAGGCCGTGGGCGAAGGACTCGTCCGCGGCGGAGGAGGCGTTGCCCATGACGCCGGGCACCAGGCGGGCGACCGCGTCGAGCACCACCAGCGCCGCCGTCTCCCCGCCGGCGAGCACGTAGTCGCCGATGGAGAGCACCTCGTCGACGCGGCTGCGCACGCGCTCGTCCACGCCCTCGTAGCGCCCGCAGCAGAGGATCACGCGCCGCTCGCGCGCCAGCCGGGCGGCCGTCGGCTGGTCGAGCCGGCTCCCGTCCGGGGCGAGCAGGACCACGTGCCCCTCGTCCTGGGCGAGCAGCTCGTCCAGCGCCTCGAACCATGGCTCCGGCCGCATGACCATGCCCGCGCCGCCCCCGAAGGGGGTGTCGTCCACCGTGCGGTGGCGGTCGTGGGTCCAGCGGCGCAGGTCATGGCAGCGCACCTCGACCAGCCCGCGCTCCCCCGCCTTGCCGAGCAGGCCGGTGGCCAGCGGCGAGGCGAAGAAGTCGGGGAAGATCGTGACGATGTCGAAGCGCACCCCCGGCCCTCCTAGCCCTCCTCGAGCAGGCCGGGCAGTGGCCGCACCACCAGCCGGCCAGCCTCGAGCTCGACCGTCACCAGGGCGGCCACCGCCGGCACCAGCACCTCGTCGCCGTCCGGCCGCCGCACCGCGAGCAGGTCGTGCGCGGCACCGGGCAGGACGTCGGCGACGACGCCGCGCTCGTGCCCTTCGGGGTCGACCACCCGCAGCCCGACGAGCTGGTGCGACCAGTACTCGTCGGGGGCGAGGTCGCGGGCGTCCTCGAGGGGGATCGACAGCAGCAGGCCGCGCAGCGGCTCCACCGCGTCGCGGTCCTCGAGGCCGGCGATGCGCAGCAGCATCCTGCCCTGATGCGGGCGGGCCTCCACCACCTCGAGGTCGCGCAGGGCGTGGCGCTGGTCGTCGGGGTCGCCGGCGGCGAGCTTGGCCCCTGGCGAGAAGCGCTCTGGCGCGTCCGACAGGACCTCGACCACGACCTCGCCGCGCAAGCCGTGGGGACGCAGCACGCGGCCGACCACCAGGCGAGCCGGGGCGGCCACGCTACTCGTCCTCGGCGAGGACCTCGACCTCGATCCGGCGCCCCTGCGGCGCGGCCGCCTTGACCAGCCGGCGCAGCGACTTGACCGTCCTGCCGCCGCGGCCGACCAGCTTGCCGACGTCATCGGGGGCGGCCCGGACCTCGTAGGTCAGGCCGCGGTGTCCGCGGTACTCGGTCACCGTGACCCGGTCGGGCTCGTCGACCAGCGCCCGGGCCAGGTAGGTGACCACCTCGCGCATGCCGCGCTCAGCCCTTCTTGCTCTTGCTCTTGGTCTTGGCCTTGGCCTTGGCGCCCCGCTCCCTGGCGGCGACCTGCTTGGCGCGCAGCTCCTTGGCGGCCTGCTTGCGCTGGGCGATCTCCTCGACGCCGGCGATCGCCAGCAGGTTGACCACAGCCTCGGTGGGCTGGGCCCCCTTGGAGAGCCAATCGCGCGCCCTGTCGGTGTCGATCTCGATCCGCGAGGGGTCGGTGTGCGGGTGATAGATGCCGATGTTCTCGATGAACCGTCCGTCGCGTGGGCTGCGCGAATCGGCCACCACCACGCGGTAGTGGGGCGCCTTCTTCATGCCCATGCGCATCAGGCGGATCTTGACTGCCATGGCGTTCGTTCGCTCCTCGTCCGGGGTGGCCCGCCCGTCCCGGTGCGGGTCTGCCGTCCCCCGTCGTGCCGAAAGGGCTCCGGGAACTTGCGGCGCAGCGGCCGCGGTGACGCAGTCTACCTGGAGATCCCCAGGTTGCGCAGGCGCTTGGGGCTCATGCCGGCGAGCTGCTTCATCATGCGGCGGGCCTCGTCGAACTGCTTGAGCACCGCGTTCACCTGTTGGGTGGTGGTGCCGGAGCCGCGAGCGATGCGGGCGCGGCGGGAGCCGTTGAGGATCTTGGGGTTGGAGCGCTCGGCAGGGGTCATCGAGTGGATGATCGCCTCCACCCGAGCGAGGTCGCGGTCGTCGACCTCGACCCCCTTGAGCTCGCGGCCTATCCCGGGGAGCATGCCGAGGACCTGGTTCAGCGGCCCCATCTTCTTGACCTGCTGGAGCTGCTGCAGGAAGTCCTCGAGCGTGAAGGAGGCCTCGCGGAGCTTGCGCTCCATGCGCTCGGCCTCCTGGCGGTCGACCAGCTCCTCGGCCCGCTCGATCAGTGTGAGCATGTCGCCCATGCCGAGGATGCGCCCGGCGAGGCGGTCGGGGTGGAACGGCTCGAAGTCGGCCAGCTTCTCGCCCGTGGTGGCGAACTTGATGGGGACGCCGGTGACCGAGCGGATCGACAGCGCGGCGCCACCCCGGGCGTCGCCGTCCAGCTTGGAGAGGATCACGCCGGTGACGTCCACTCCCTGCTTGAAGGCGACCGCCGTCTGCACCGCGTCCTGACCGGTCATGGCGTCCACCACCAGCAGGACCTCGGTCGGGTGGATGCGCGCCGCGATGGCGGCCGCCTGCGCCATCATCTCGGTGTCGATGGCCAGGCGCCCGGCGGTGTCCACGATCACCACGTCGCGCCCGGCTCGCTGCGCCTCCTCGAGACCGCCGGCGGCGACGGCGACCGGGTCGGCCTGGGCGGAGCCGTCCACCGGCGCGAACACCGGCACCTTGGCCTGCGTGCCGAGGACCTGGAGCTGCTTGACCGCGGCCGGGCGCTGCAGGTCGCACGCGACCAGCAGGGGCTTGCGGCCCTTGCCGGCCAGGTGGCGGGCGAGCTTGGCCGCCGTGCTCGTCTTGCCCGAGCCCTGCAGTCCCGCCAGCATCACCACCGTGGGCGGCCGCGGCGCCATGGCCAGCGGCACGTTGCGCTCGCCGAGGGTGACGATCAGCTCCTCGTGGACGATCTTGATGACCTGCTGCGCCGGCGTGAGGCTGCGGGTCACCTCCTCGCCCACCGCACGCTCGCGCACGCGCGCGACGAAGTCCTTGACGACCTTGAAGTTGACGTCGGCTTCCAGCAGCGCGAGGCGGACCTCGCGCAGGGCTGAGTCCACCTGCGCCTCCGAAAGGCGGCCATGGCCTCGGAGCTTGGTGAACACGTCCTGAAGGCGGTCAGCGAGGGTGTCGAACACGTGAACGCTCGGATTCCTTCTCGGGGCCCTGACGGGATAGCATCTCTCAACGCAGTCAAGCATAGCCTGTCCTTCGCGCAGGCTCCGGTCGGCAGCTTGGGCGGCGACCCCGCCCGCCACTCGGGGCATGCGGGCGGGTGTCGGGTTGCATGGAGCGCCGGCCACCCGGGAGCGGCGGGACGAGGGAGCTTCGATGGGCGCGACAGCCGGCTGGCCAACGGCCTCGACGCGGAGGGCGAACGCGCTCGTCATCGGCCGTTGGTGCGGCGTCGCCGTGATCACCGTGCCGCTCGTCTACCAGCTCTTCACCGACCCGAGCATGCGCCTGATGGGCGCGCTCGCGGCCGCGGCCGCGGTGGCCGCCGTCAACTTCTACCAGCGGCGCCTGCTGGTGGCGCTGAGCGTCAGCTCTCTGGATGCCTCCAGGGCGGCGGCCAGGACCACCACCAGCCTGGGCAGGCGCATCCGCCGCGTGGGCAGGGTCCTGCTCCTGCTCGACAGCGCGCTGATCATCCTGACGGCGCTGGTCCTCGCCGACGACCCCAGCGGCGGCTTCTGGGCGCTGCTCGGCTGGCTGCCCGTCGAGGGCGCGATCGCCGAGGGGACCGCCACCGCCGCGCTCAGCGGCGCCCTGGCGGTGATCGGGGTGATCGCCTACGACGCCGTGGAGCGCAACGGGATGCCCTCGCTGGCGCCCAGTGGCGGGCTGCTGGTGCGGGTCGTCGACCTGATCGGCATCACCGCGGCGATGATCGGGCTCGAGCGCTCGCTGGCCAAGGGCGAGCGCGCCATGACCGAGCGGGCCCACAAGCTGAGCGGGCTGGTCGACCGCGAGCGCGCGGCCCGCACCGAGGTGGAGGCGCTGTCGACGATCGTGCTCGCCGGCGTGGCCAACCAGGGCGACCTGGACGGCACGGTGCAGTCGATGAGCAGGGCCGTTGCGAGCCACCTGGACTACGAGCGGATGGCGGTGTTCCTGCTCGACGGCGAGCGCCTGCGCTGCCACTCGTGGTTCGGCGACTGGCCGGACGCGCCCTCGTTCAGCCTGCCGCTGGGGCCGGGCAGCATCGTCGGGCGGGTGGCGGCCACCGGGGTCGGGGTCCTGGTCGACGAGCCCGCGCGGCACCCCGACTACTTCGCCGCCGCGCCTGACACCAAGTCGGAGATGTCCGTGCCGCTGCGCTTCGGCGACAGCATCCTCGGCGTGGTCAACGTCGAGTCCCCGCGCACGGACGCCTACACCACCGACGACCTCGAGCGGCTGCAGCGGCTGGCGGACCACATGGCGGTGGTGGTCGACAACGCCCGCCTGCTCGACGCCCAGCGTGCCCTGGTCGAGCGGGAGAGCGCCGCCAAGCAGGAGATCGAGGCGGTCAGCCGCGCGGTGGTGGCCGGCGTGAAGGTGGGCACCTACCAGGCCGCGCTCGATCACATGCTGGCCGAGGTGGCCGAGGTGCTCGGCTACGAGGCGCTGTGCTTCGCCGCGCCGGACGGCAACGGGCGGCTGCGCATCCGCGGCGCCGCCGGCTTCCCCGTCGAGGTCGTCGAGCGCCAGCCGCTGGTCGGCGAGGCCGGCATCACCGGGCGGGTGTTCGCCAGCGAGCGGCCCATGCGCAGCGGCAAGGCCGAGACCGGCAGCGTCTGGCTGACCCGCGACGGCCGCGTCGGCACCGCCTCGGAGCTGGCGGTGCCGGTGCGGCTCGAGGGCAAGATGCTCGGCGTGCTGACCGCGAGGTCCAGCAGGCAGGAGGCGTTCAACGAGGAGCACATGGCGCGCCTGTCGCGCATCGCCGACCAGCTCGCCATGGTGATCGAGCGGGCGCGGCTGGCCGAGGGCGAGGCCGAGACCAACGCCCGCCTGCGCCAGCTCGACCAGATGCGCGACGACTTCGTGGCCATGACCACCCACGAGCTGCGCACGCCGCTGACCGTCATCCGCGGCTTCACCGCCACCCTGCTGCGCCCCGGCGTGAGCCTGGACCCGGACGAGCAGCGCCACTTCGTCCAGGTGATCGACCGCCAGACGGCGCGGCTGGCCCGCCTGGTCGAGGACCTGCTCCTGGTCTCGCGCATGCAGGCGGGCATGCTGGACGTCTCGCTGGCCGTCCACGACCCGGTCGGGCTGCTCACCGATTACTCGGACGAGTGGCCCAAGGACCCCGCCCGGGTGGTCCTGGAGATCGGGCACGACCTGCCCAACATCCGCACGGACCCGGACCGGCTGGCACAGGTCATGCGCAACCTGGTGGACAACGCCCAGCGCTACGGCGGGGGCAGCCCGATCCGGGTCACCGCCCGGCGCGCCGTGGGCGAGCTGGTCATCGAGGTCAAGGACCAGGGGCCGGGCATCGCCCCGGAAGAGCTGCCCTACGTGTTCGAGCGCTTCCGGCAGGCCGGCTCCTCCAGCGCGCACCGCGCCGGCATGGGCCTCGGGCTCTACATCACCAAGGCGCTGGTGAACGCGCTGGGCGGCCGGATCGAGGTGGAGTCGTCGTCGGGTCGCGGCACCACCTTCCGGGTCCGCGTGCCCGCGGAGCGCGCGCGCTCGCTGCCGTCCCGCAGCAACATCGCCCCCTTCATCCGCCGCCAGGCCCCCGGCCGGTAGCCGACCCAGGCGGTTGCGCCACGCGGGGCGCGGCAACCTCTGGGACGGCGACGTGCCCGCCTCAGGCGTCCTCGTCGGCCAGGAGCGCGTCCACGAAGGCCACGGGATCGAAGGGCGCGAGGTCGTGGGCGCCCTCGCCGAGACCGACCAGCTTCACGGGGATGCGCAGCTCACGCTGGACCGCGACCACGATCCCACCCTTGGCGGTGCCGTCCAGCTTGGTCAGCACCAGCCCGGTGACGCCGACGGCGTCGGTGAACTGGCGCGCCTGCACCAGCCCGTTCTGGCCGGTGGTGGCGTCAAGGACCAACAGCACCTCGCGGATGTTGCCGCCCTCGCGCTCCAGCACCCGGCGGACCTTGCGCAGCTCCTCCATCAGGTTGGTCTTGGTGTGCAGCCGCCCGGCCGTGTCCACGAGCAGGACGTCGGCGCTCTTGGCGCGTGAGGACGCCAGCCCGTCGAAGGCCACCGCGGCCGGGTCGGCGCCCTCCTGGTGGCGGACGACCGGCGCGCCGACCCGCTCGCCCCACAGCACGAGCTGCTCGGTCGCGGCCGCACGGAAGGTGTCGGCGGCGGCCATCACGACCTGCTTGCCCTCCTCCGCCAGGGCCAGGGCCAGCTTGCCGGCCGTGGTGGTCTTGCCCGTGCCGTTGACACCCACGATCAGCACGATCCCCGGCCGCCGCGTCTCGTCGAGCAGGTCGAGCGCGAGCGTGCGGTCCTGATCGCCGACCACCTCGAGCAGCTCCTCGCGGAGCAGCTCGCGCAGGTCCTCGGCGCCAGCCCGCGCGGCGCGGGCGCGCTCGCGCAGGCGCTCGACCAGCTCTGTGGTGGTCGCGACGCCCACGTCGGCCGACAGCAGCGCCTCCTCCAGCTCCTCCCAGGCCTCCTCGTCCTGGACTCCGCGCGCGAGCAGGCCCGAGAGCCCCTGCGCGATGGCCGCGCGCGACCTGCCGAGGCGCTCGCGGAAGCGGCGGCGCGGGGCGATGACCTCCTCGGTGGCGGTCGCGACGCCGGGAGGCTCGTCCGGCGCCGGCGCCGGAGCGTCCTCGACCGTCCGGGTGGGAGCCGGTGCCGCCAGCGGCTCGTCGCCGACGCCGGGCTCGCGCGGCAGCACGTTCTGCTTCGCCTGGTCGGCCGCGTGGCGCTGCCGCCGCCCGGCCACAAGGGGGATGATCGCGATCGCCGCCACGACCAGGATGGCGGCAGCGATCACCAACGCCTCTACCACTACTTCACCTCCACCGGGGAGCTAACGCTCGATCCCCGGCGCTCTTGATCGTCGGTGCCGTCGTCGCCCACCAGGTTGCCATCATCGCGGCCGTTGGGGGCCTCCCCATTGTGAGCCGCTTCGCCACGGTGCAGGCGGCCGGGCTTGCGCGGCACGCGCAGCCGCTGGCTGACCACCTTGCTCACCCCGATGCTCTGCATCGACACGCCGTACAGGGCGTCCGCCGCCTCCATCGTGCGCCGCTGGTGCGAGACCACCAGCAGCTGCGCCTGCTCCCGCGCGTCCTCCAGCAGGTCGAGGAAGCGGTGCAGGTTGACGTCGTCCAGGGCCGCCTCGACCTCGTCCAGGACGTAGAAGGGGCTCGGGCGGGCGCGGAAGACCGCGAAGCAGAAGGCCAGCGCGACCAGGCTGCGCTCGCCGCCGGAGAGCAGCTGGAGGCGTCGCACCTTCTTGCCCGGCGGGCGCGCCTCGACCTCGACCCCGGTGTTGAGCAGGTCGTCCGGCTCGGTGAGCACCAGCCTGCCCTCGCCGCCCGGGAACAGCAGGCTGAAGGTGCGCTCGAATTCCCGGGCGACGTCGGCGTAGGCCTGCCCGAAGACCTCGCGCACGCGCGCGTCGACCGCCCGCACCACCTTGAGCAGGTCGCGCCGGCTCTCCTTCAGGTCCTGGAGCTGCCCGGAGAGGAAGGCGTAGCGCTCCTCGAGCGCCTTGAACTCCTCCAGCGCCAGCGGGTTCACCCGGCCGAGCAGGGCGAGCCGGCGGTCCAGCGCGGTAGCGATGCGGCGCAGCTCGGCGGTCGGCTGGCGGCGTGGGTCGCTCTCCGCCAGCGCCGCCAGCGCCGCCTCGTCGGGCAGGTACTCGTGCAGCGCCTCCTCGGGGTCGAGGGCGAACTCCTCGACGATGCGCTTTGACAGCTCCTCGACCTTGAGGCGGGCCTCGACGCGGGCGGTGTCGCTCTCGCGGGTGGCGGCGTGGTGCTCGTCAAGGGCCCTGGTGGCCTCGCGCCGCCGCGCGCTCGCCTCCGCCAGGCCGGACCGGGCCGCGCCGACGACCTCGGCGAGGCGGTCGCGCTCGGCCACGGCGGCCGCGAGCGACCGCTCCAGCTTGGCGAGCGCCGCGCCGGCGAGGCGGGCGGCCTCGGCGGCCCGGCGGGCGCCCCTCAGGCGCGCCGCCCGCACGCGGGCGCGGCGCTCGGCCGCCTCCACGGCGCCCTGGACCTGCGAGTGCAGGTCGGTCAGGCGCTGGGTGAGCAGTCGGTGTCGCTCGCTGACCGCCGCCGCGGCCACGCGCGCGGTGACCGCCGCCTGCTCGGCCTGGTCCGCGGCCGCGACCAGCGGCTCGCGGGCGACCGGGTCCGGCAGGGGGGCGCCGGCGTCACCACCGGCCTGGAGCGCCTCCAGCTCGGTCTGGGCGGCGGCGAGCTTCTCCACGGCCCGCGAGCGGACGCCAGCCAGCTCGCGGCGGCGGCCCGCGACCGCGGTCGCCTCGCGCTCGAGCGCCCGCTGCTCGTTGGCGGCCGCCTTGACGCGCTCGGCGACCTCGCGGCTGGCCGCCTCGCCCTCGCGGTGGGCCCGTGCGGCCTGGCCGACCCGCGCCTCGAGCCCCTCCAGCGCGCGCTCCGCCGCCTCCAGCGCGCCGCCGACCTCCGCGGCGGCCCGCGCGGCCAGCCGCTCGGCCTCGGCGGCCCCCTCGGCGGCCCGGCGGGCGGCGAGCCCGCTGGCCTCGGGCGCCGCGCCGCTCTCGACCCTGCCGGCGGCCACCAGCTCGCCGGCGCGGGTGACCACCCGGCGGTCGGGGAAGCGGTCGGCCAGCGCTCTCGCCTCGGCCAGGTCCTCGGCGACCATGACCGTGCCGAGCAGCGCTCTGGCCACCTCGCTGGCCGCCCCGGTGGCGCGCACCCGCGTGAGCAGCAGCCCATCGCCAGGCCCGCCAGGCTCCGGCGCGGCCGGCCCGCCACCGTCGTGGCCGTCGGGGTGCAGCAGGATCGCGCGGCCGCGGCCCACCTCGCGCAGCGCATCGGCGGCGGCATCGGCGCTGGAGGCCGAGGACACCACGATCGCGTCGGCGTCGGCGCCGAGCGCCGCGGCGACCGCCGCCTCGTAGCCCGGCTCGACCGACAGCGCCTGTGTCAGCGGTCCCGTCACGCCGTCTCGCCCGGCGCGCTCCAGCGTGGCGAGGGCGTCGCCGCCCGCCGCGCGGGCGGTGGCCTCGAAGGCCTCGCGGCGCGCCTGGGCGGCGGCCCGCTCCCCCGTCGTGCGCCGCTCCTCGGCGCGCAGCCGCCTGGTCTCCGCCACCTGCGCCGCCTGCTCTTCGCGGGCCCGCGCGAGGGCTTCCGCGCGGCTCCCCTGCACCCGCGCCAGCTCCTCGGCCTGCGCCCGCAGGGCCTCCGCCTGGCCCGCCAGCTCCGCCTGGCGGCGCTCCAGGGATGCGGCCTGGCCGTCGAGCCGGCCCGACTCGGTCTGGAGCTGCTCGATGGTCCGCTCCAGCCCGGCCACCTCGCCGGCCAGCCTGACCTCGCGCTGGTGGGACTTGGCGCGCTGGCGCTCGGAGCTGGCCACCGCCTCGTCGTGCGCGCCGAGCGCCGAACGCGCCTCGCGGCGGGTCGCCTCCGCGGAGCGGGCTGCCGCTGTCGCGCCGGCCAGCTCGCCGTCGACCTCGCCCACCTCGGCGGCCACCTCGGTCGCCTCGCGCTTCAGGTCCGCGGGTGAGCGGCCCTCCTCCTCCTCGTCGATGGGCCGCGTCTCCGCCAGATGGCGGGCGCGCTCCTCGGCGAGGGCCATGGTGCCGCGTAGGCGCTCGCGGACGGTATCCAGCCGGTGGGCGGTCTCGCCGGCGCGCGCCGCCCGCGGACCCTCCTCGTCGAGCACCGCCTGCAGGCGCGCCTCGTCGGTCTGGGCGGCCTGGTTGAGGCCTTCCAGCTCGACCAGCCTGGCGTTGAAGCGCTCCTCCTCGGCCTCGAGCGCTCCCGACCGCCGACGGGCGGCCTCCAGCTCGCGGGTGCGCAGGGTGAGCCGCACCTCGCGCAGCTCGGCCTGCACCTCGGCGGCCTTGCGGGCGGCCTCCGCCTGCTGCTGCAGCGGCTTGAGCTGGCGCCGCAGCTCGCCGACCAGGTCGGAGAGACGCACGAGGTGCTGCTCCATGCCGGCGAGCTTGCGCAGCGCCTTGTCCTTGCGGCGGCGGTGCTTGTAGATGCCCGCGGCCTCCTCGACCGCCGCGCGGCGGTCCTCCGGACGGCCCTGGAGCACGTCCTCCAGCCGGTTCTGCCCCACGATGGTGTGCAGCTCGCGGCCGATACCGGTGTCGGAGAGCAGCTCCTGGACGTCGAGCAGGCGGCAGGCCGTGCCGTTGATCGAGTACTCGCTCTCGCCGGAGCGGTACAGCAGGCGGGCGACGGTGACCTCGCTGAACTCGATCGGCAGCAGACCAGCGCTGTTGTCGATCGTGAGGGTGACCTCGGCACGCCCGAGCGGGGGACGGCTCGTGGTCCCGGCGAAGATGACGTCCTCCATCCGGGCGCTCCGCAGCGACTTCGTGCCCTGCTCGCCGAGCACCCACGAGATGGCGTCCACGACGTTGGACTTGCCGGACCCGTTCGGGCCAACGATCACAGTGATCCCTGGCTCGAAGTCGAGGACGGTCTTGTCCGCGAACGACTTGAACCCGCGTAGGGTCAGCGACTTCAGGAACACGCGTCTGGCCGGGAACCTTTCGATCCGCAGGTCAACGAGGCCATGCCGGTGATGCCCCACCTCATGATGCCCTACCCCCGCGACAGTGCGGGTAAAGCGCCGGGGAAGAGCGCCGGTCGAGCGACGGCGCAGTCTAGCATGCGCCCGCGCGGGATGGTTGTATGCAATACGTAGGAATCCCCACGTATGGTCTACGTCAAACCACGCAGAGCCGACCGTGATCTGAAACGAAGTCCTGGTAATAAAGTGGGGCCCTCACATAAAGAGGGCCCCAAAGAAACGAAAACCCCGGATCAGGCCAGGGCTGCTTCCTTTTTGGTCGAGGTCCGGAGCTCCTCGACGTCGCGAAGGGCAACCTCCTGCTCCGCAACCGCAAGGGCGCGCTCCAGCTCGGCTACACGCGCCTTGAGGGCGTTCAGCTCCCGCAGGATGAGGTATGCGGGCGGTTGCCCGACAAAGCCCATGAGCGCCTTCGACATCCGGGAAGGTCCTCCCCTCGACAAGGACTTCGGCGTCCTTGTCAATCTCCGTCCGCCCCGCCGGCACAACCCAATCGTTGTCCGCTGCCGGGCGGAAAACTCCGACGGCTTGCTACTTCAGTTGGTTCTCTGGAGAGGAAGGCCCATGCGGTGCTTGACGATCGTCCCGTCGGTGGGATCGACGTCGACCGTGCCGCGCACCGCACCAAGGCAGTTCCAGAGACATGATTTCACAAGCGGACGATACCACGTTTTCGCGGGTACGCCAAGTAGCGTAGGGACGTGCGGCGCACTCGCCCGAGCGAACGCGAGAAGGGCAAACAGGGCTCAACGCCAGGAAAACGCATCAAACTCACCGGTCGCCTCGACACGCTCGCTTTGCAGCTCCTCCACCCGCGCCAGGCGCGGGCCCCGGCGCAGATACGCCTCCATCCGGTCCAGCATCGGCGGCGACCCCTCGGCCTCCACGTAAACCGAACCATCCGGGCGATTCTCCACGAATCCTTTCAAGCCGAGCTCCTGTGCCGCGGAGATGACCGAGTACCGGAATCCCACGCCCTGCACCATGCCGTGGATCGTCGCCCGCAGCCGCTGCGCGTTCGCCATGACCGCAGAGACTACACCGCCCAGGTCGCCGGGACGCGCCTACGCCCTGATGTCCACCGGCGAGCCGGGCTCGAGAAGCGTTGCCAGCACGGAGATCGCCTCGTTGCCCATGCGCACGCAGCCGTTGGAGACCTGATTTCCGAGGTTGGCGAGGTTGCTGGTGCCGTGCAGGGCGATCTGGCCGTCGCCGGTGCCGAACTGCGCCAGCACCTGCGAGTAGCCCGACAGCCCCAATGCCCAGGAGCCGTACACGGTGGAGATCTGCGGCGGGCGCAGCCGGACCGTCACGAAGAAGCGGCCGGTCGGAGTCGGTGTGGCGGGCCTGCCGATGCCGACCCGGTAGCTGCGCATGAGCCTGTCGCCCTTGTAGAGGACGAGACGGCGCTCGGAGAGGTCGATCCGGGCGTGGTAGTCGCGGGGCACGGTGCGGACCTGGTCCTCGCGGACCCAGCCGCTGGACTCGTTCGGCCGCTTGGGCAGCAGGACGCGGTACCAGAGCCTGCCGTCGACGCGGCGCGCCTCGCTCACCAGGAAGGGCGTGGGTGTGCCCCAGGACAGCTTGGGTGGGATCAGGTCCACAGGCTTGGTGCCACCGGGCTGGGCGCGGACGATCACCGACTCGCCGCGGGCGAGCGCCGCGTACGCCGTTGCCTCGCCAAGGCTGACCGAGCCGTTCTGTGGACTCTTGGGGGCGGGCGTGGCGGTTGTCGGCGTGGCCGGGGTGGCCGCCGGCTCCGCCGGCCGCTTGGAGCATCCGGCCACGAGCAGCAGGGCCAGGCAGGCCAGGGGGATCAGGCGGGGGGGACGTGTGGTGGTCAACTCTGACACCTCGGGCAGAAATACGTGCTGTTCTCCTCGTCGAGCCGCTCCACCACCAGCGGGGTACGGCAGCGCCTGCAGGGTTGCCCCTCACGCTGGTAGACGTTGAGCTGGTCCTGATATTCGCCCTTGTTGCCGTGCAAGTCGAGCCAGAGGTCCTCGCCCACCGACGTCCCCCGCAGGCGCACCGCCTCTTGCAGGACCTCCTGGATGGCGCGGTACAGGCGCCTGACCTCCTGGGGCGACAGGCCGCGCGAGTCCCGGTCCCAGCGCAGCCCGCCCGCCCAAAGGATCTCGTCGGCGTACAGCGGACCGATTCCCGCGACCAGGGCGCCGCCGGTGAGGTGCGGGCGCAGCGCAGCCGCCTCCGCGGCGAGCCCGCTACCGAGCGCTCGCCAGGTGAAGGCGTCCGTCAGCGGATCGATGGCCTCATGCCGCAGCCCGTCGACGTCGTCGAGGTCGGCCTCCGGGGCCACGAACAGCTCACCGTCGGGCGGCAGGTGCAGCACGCGCAGGCCGCCGCCGGTGGAGAAGGTGATCACCGCGGCGACGTCCCGCTCGAGCGGGGCGGAGCTGCGCTCCCGGCGCAGGCGACCGGTGGCGCCGAGGGTGATGACCAGGGCGTCGCCGGAGTCGAGCATGAGCACCAGGTGGTCACCACGGCGATCGACACCGGCGATGCGATGCGTCAGCAGCCGATCGGCGAACTCCTTGCGGTTGTGGTGGCGCCGCACCGTCCGGGCCGCCTTGACCTCGACGTCGGCGATCTTCCGTCCGACGACCTCTTTGTCCAGATCTTGGCGAAGCGTCTCGACCTCGGGCAGCTCGGGCACGGTTCCCTCCCCAGCGCTCCAAGCCCGAGCGCCTCTTTCCCCGGGCGGAGGGAGTCTAACCAAGCTCCTGCTGAGATGCACGCATCTCGACGAGGTCCGGCCACGCAGCGTGGCGAACACCTCCCGCGCATCGCCTCGCTACCGGAGGAACCTGGACCTGCGGCGGTCGGCCAGCACGCGACCGCCGGTCTGGCAGGTGGGGCAGTAGGAGGTCTCGCGCTGCCCCATCCACACCGAGCGGATGGTGTCGCCGCAGACGAAGCAGGCGGCGCCGGCGCGCCCGTGGACGGCGAACAGCCGCTCGGACGCCTTGGGGATCTCGACCCTGCCGCCGACCTGCTCGGCCAGCGCGCCCCGAGCCTCGGTCAGCACCCCGACCAGGGCGGCGTGCAGGCAGGCGACCTCGCCCTCGCCGAGCCGCTCCGGGCGGGCGAACGGCGAGAGGCGCGCCCGGTGGAGCACCTCGTCGCTCCAGGCGTTGCCCACGCCGGACATGCCACGCTGATCGGTCAGCATGCCCTTGAGGGTGTGCCCGCCGCCGGCAAGGATCTCGCCCAGGCGCTCCACCGTGAAGTCCGGGTCCAGCGGCTCCGGCCCGAGCGTCGCCAGCCCCGGCACCTGGTCCCGCTTCGCGACCAGCCACACCGCCGCGCGCCGCTGGGTCGACGCCTCGGTCATCGACAGGACCCTGCCGTCCTCGAGCTCGATGGTGAGCACCGCGATCTTGCGCGAGGCGGGCTTTGGCCCCAGCGACAGCCTGCCCCCCAGGGAGAGGTGCATGACCAGGTCGAGCCCTCCGTCGATCTCCAGCCACACGTATTTGGCGCGCCGACCGGCGCCGACGATCTCGCGGCCGACCAGCGCGTCCACGGGCGGGTCGAAGGTCTTGAGCGCGGCCACCGAGACCACCCGCACCGAGCGCACCCAGGCGCCGGCGAGCTCGGCCCGCAGGTTCTCGACCAGCACGTCGAGCTCGGGAAGCTCGGGCATTCCCGCTGCCTACGTGGTGCCGGCCGGCTTGTCGGCCGGCACCACGCCCGGCCGGTCCACGCCGCCCTGGCCATTGCCGGAGCCCGCCCCGGTGCCGGTGATCATGCGGGAGGCGGCCAGGCTCTCGAAGGCCTCCTGCGCGGCGTTCTGCTCGGCCTCCTTCTTGGAGCGGCCCCGACCCGTGCCGTAGGCGACGCCGGCCACCGAGACGGTGGCGGTGAAGCGCTTGGCGTGGTCGGGCCCTTCCTCCTCGATGGAGTAGGAGGGCATGCCACCAAGGCTGGAGGCGGCCAGCTCCTGCAGCGAGGTCTTGTAGTCGAGCGCCGCGCCGCGCCCGGCGGCCTCCATCACCCTGGCCTCGAACAGCTTGCGGATCAGGGTGGCGGTGCGGGGCAGCCCCCTGTCGAGGTAGATGGCTCCGAGCAGGGCCTCGAGCGTGTCGGCCAGGATCGAGGACTTGTCGCGGCCACCCGACAGCTCCTCGCCCCGCCCGAGCTGGACCGCGTCACCCACCCCCAGCTCGCGAGCCACGTCAGCCAGCACGTTCATGTTGACCGTGGCGGCGCGCAGCTTCGCGAGCTGGCCTTCGGGCAGGTCGGGGAAGGCACGGTAGATCAGGTCGGTGATGACGACCCCGAGCACGGCGTCGCCCAGGAACTCCAGGCGCTCGTTCGTGGGCAGGCCGCCGTGCTCGTACGCATACGAACGATGAGTCAGCGCCCAGATGTACAGCTCCTGGTTCCCGAAGCGGACCCCGAGCACCTTCTCGAGCGGGGTGACCCGCTTAGTCAACCTCAATGACCTGGCGGCCACCGTAATAGCCGCAGTTCTGGCAGACCGCGTGCGGCAGCTTCGCCTGCCGGCACTGCGGGCAGGCCGCATAGGTCGGTGATGTCGACTTCCAGTGCGAGCGGCGATGCCGGGCCTTGGACCGCGGCGTCTTCCGCTTGGGGACGGGCATGTGCTCCTCCTGTCGGGGTTACGACGTGCTGCTCCCGTTCTCGTCCGGTCCGGGCGCCGCGAGGTTCAGCCCGGGCAGGCCCGCCCAGCGAGGATCGATGGCGCCCTGCTGGTGACCGCAGTCGACGACGTTCAGGTCGGCGCCGCACTGCTGGCAGAGCCCGGCGCAGTCCGGCCGGCACAGCGGCGCCGGCGGGAAGGCCAGCACGATCGCGTCCCTGGCCATCGCGTCAAGCGGAAGGGTGTCACCGGGCAGGAGCGCGTAGCCCACGTCCTCCGCGTCGCGGGGGTCCAGCGCGAACAGCTCCTGCACGTCGACGCCGAGCTCCTCGTCGACGGTGCGCAGGCAGCGCGCGCACTGCAGCTTGGCCGGCGCGGTCACCTGGCCGGTGACGAGCAAGCCCTCGACCACGGACGCGATCTCGGCATCGACGGTGACCGGGGCGTCGGGCTCCACCCAGGCGACCGGGGTGGTCATGTCGGGCAGGGGGCCACGCTGGACCACGTGCTTGTGTGATCCAGGCTGGCTGAGCAGCTCACGGACGTTGACCGCGAGCGCGGGTGCTGCGGTTTGCTTGCTCATGTGAGAGACCTTGAGTATTTCGCGCCCGCGAGTGCTACGCGGGCATGAGTCTCCGGGACGGCCTAGCCGCCCGGGGAAGGGTAGCAGAGAGCTGGGACGAAGGTGAAACGGAAGATCCGGCCAGAAGCCTACGCCCGAGAGGCCCGCTCTCGCAGCCGCGCCTGCACCGGCTCGGGGACCAGGCCGGTCACGTCGCCGCCGTTGCGCGCGACATCCTTGACCAGGCTCGAGCTGAGGTACGAGTAGGAGGGGTTGGTGGTCATGAACAAGGTCTCGACGCCGGACAGGCGGTAGTTCATCTGCGCCATCTGCAGCTCGTAGTCGAAATCGCTCACGGCGCGAAGGCCCTTGACGATGGCGGTGACCGAGCGGCCGCGCGCGTAGTCGACCAGCAGTCCGTCGAAGGAGTCGACCTCGACGCCCGGGATGTCCGCGGTCGCCTCCTTGAGCATGGCCAGACGTTCCTCCACCGTGAACAACGGCTGCTTGCCGGGGTTGACCAGCACAGCCACGATGACTCCGTCGAACACCTGGGCCGCTCGGGCCACGATGTCGAGATGACCGTTCGTGACCGGGTCGTAGGTGCCTGGGCAGCAAGCGATCCGCACTGGTGGGGCCTCCTGTTCAGGGGTTCCAGCTTAACTCCAATGCTGCCTCAATTTGCCTGGAGTGGGTGCTATGGTCGCTCGGCCTCGCGGTAGGTGGCCAAGTGGACGGCGGTGTCGCCGTAGCGTCGCGGGCGGTCGGGGTGCAGGCCGCCGGGCCAGGGCGGAGCCTCTGCGCGGGCCGACGACTCAAGGGCCACGACCGCGCCGGGCGCGAGAGCGCCGCGGGTGAGCTGGGCCAGCACGCCGGCGAGGACGCCGACTGGCAGGGCGTACGGCGGGTCGAGGAAGACCAGGTCGAAGGGGCCGTCTCGGTGGACGCGCAGGTACACCTCGACCTTGGTGCGCCGGACCGTGGCGACCCCCGTGAGGTCGAGTGCCTCGAGGTTGGCGCGGATCACCGCCGTCGCCTGGGCCGACTGCTCGACCAGCACGGCGGAGGCCGCCCCGCGCGACAGCGCCTCGATCGCCAGCGCCCCGGTCCCGGCGAACAGGTCGAGCACGATGGCTTTCTCGACACGGTCACCCAGCACCGAGAACAGCGCCTCGCGGACCCGGTCGCTCGTCGGGCGCGTCGCGCTCCCCGGCACCGCACGGAGCCGCCGCCCCCCCAACCGCCCAGCCACCACCCGCACTCAAGCCCTCCCCACCCGGTAGGCAGCCACCGCAATGGCACCCGGGCAAGCATGGCACAGCCGCTCTTGGGGGGCCGTGGGGGGAGCGAGCTCCCCCCACATGGAAGGATCGCGGCTCGCCGCTCGCCCCAAAGCGACGGCACCCCGTGGAGCCGTCACAGGCGAGCGGCGACGCCCGGGGGGGCGAAGGCGCCGCCGCTCGCGCCTGCGGTTGGAGGCGGGGGTCGAGCCCGGGGGGGCCAAGGCCTTTCCCCCGCCGTCCAACCAGCTTGGACGGTTCAGTCGTCGCCGGTGAACCGTCCCTCTTCCCCACGCGGCATGAACTGGCGCATACCGCGTGGGCGTCGTCGAGCGCCGCTGGGCTCGGGGCCGGCGACCTGGACGAGAGCCTGGTCGAACGGGATCGCCTGGTCCCAGAGACACTCGAAAGCCTGCTGCAGGCTCTGCCCGAAGCCGGCGTGGTTGACCAGCAGGGACTCGAGCCGGTGGGTGCCGCTCTCCGGCATGGTCAGGTGCAGGACGGCCCGGCGGCGGTCGAACACGGCGAACCGCACCGGCACCTCGTCGACCACGCGCGCCTCCACGCCCTGCGCGCAGTAGAACCTCATGAACTCGCGGTGCGGCTCGCTGCGGCACACCTCGCCATCGAGCACGACGCGGAACCGCACCCCGGCGGCGAGCGACTCCATCGGCGACGGCCGGTGCACCAGCGACCAGGGCATCGGCAGGAGCGTGACCATCTCGTCCTTGGTCTTGCGGATCAGCCGCTCGTAGACCTCGGTGACCTGCTCGCGGCGGCTCATGATGCCCACCGGGTCGTCGTTCGCCGGGTCGGGAATGCCGCTGTAGCGGGTGTCGAGTCCCTCGAGGAGGCTCGAGAGGGCCGCGCTGCGGCGGCGGGCCTGCTCGCCCAGGTAGGCCTCGAGCCGGCCGATCGCCTCGTTGGGCGGGGCAGCGCGAAAGCGCGCGACCCCCCCACCGGCGACCTCCGAGCACAGCCCGGCCCGCACCAGCGAGCGGATCAGCTCATAGGCGCGCGACCGTGGCAGCCCGGCCTTGCGGGCGACCTCGCTCACCTTGAACGCCCTGGGCGCGAGCATCCCGACATAGCAGCGAGCCTCGCCCTGACCGAGGCCGTGCCGAACCAGGCGGTCGATCAGGTCCGCCTCGGCGGGCTCGCTCGCCATTGTCAGTCCTTCCAGGGGCATCGATGACGCGAACAGTAGGCAGGGGCCCAAAGGAAGTCAAGCTGCTTTGCGTAGACTCATGAGGGTTGTCGGATTCTACTTCCTGAACCGTTCCAGCGAAGGTGCTGGGAGGGCCGCCGCCCACTGGTTCTCGAACACCAGCGTGAGCAGATCGCCAAGGCCGGGGTGCTCGAGCGCGAGCCAGTGGCCCGGTCCGTTGACCACGCCAGAGCTGTTGAGGCCGATCATGATCGCGCGGCGGTCGACCACGCACAGGCCAATGCCGACCCGCTCGACGAAACGGATCGCCTCGCCGCGCAGCACCCGTTCCGCGAGCCCGCTGCGGTAGCGCGGAACATCGAGGAAGCCCTGCTCGTAGATGGCTCTGGCGTTGACGCCCTCGCGCAGCGTGTGCGGGTCGGGAAGGGGGGCGCCGCGCCGGGGCAGCCTGCGCGTGCGGATCACCTCGCCGCGGGCGCCGGCCATCATCGCCTCCTGCCTGGCCCAGGCCGCCTCACCCTGGCGCAGGAGCTGGACGAAGTCGAGAGGGTCCTTGGTCGTGGGTGAGGCGTAGTACAGCTGGAACAGGTCGGCGACCAGGCGGCTGGTGTCCTCGAGCAGGCCGGCCTGGTCGAGGATGCTCTGCTGCCGCAGCCGCCGGACCACGGTCTGCGGGTCGACGGCACGGAAACGCGCGACGCGACCCGGCTCCTCGGTGAACAGCCCCTTCTCGACCAGAAGCCTGAGCGCGTCGTACGCCTTGGTCCGGCTGATGTCGGCCAGCTGGGCAAGCTCGGCGGCCCGCATGGCCACGCTCCCGACGGCCGCAAGGTAGAGCCGCGCCTCGTTGCGTCCCAGCCCGAATTCCGCCAGGTCCGCGACCAACTGATCCTCATCGCCCCATTGCGCTTCGCGAACCACCATGCGGCGAGGGTAGTGCCTCGCTCGGGCGCTTGACTACCCCCGGGTGAGCCATTCGGCGCGACCGTCGCCGAGACGCGCGATGACCTCGCGTTGGAGGCGGCGGTGAGCGGGTTCCCCAAGCTCCGGATCTGCCTCGACCAGTGCAAATGCATCAGCACGAGCTTTGCGGACCCATTCGAAATCCTCTACCAAACGGGCCAGCTTCAGGTCGGACAGGCCCGACTGGCGGGCGTCGAACACGGTGCCCTCCCCGCGGATGCGCAGGTCCTCGTTGGCCAGCTCGAAGCCGTCGGTGGTGCGGGCGATCGCCGCCATGCGCGCCCGCCCCTCGTCGGTCTGCGGGTCGGCGAACAGGATGCACAACCCCGGCGCGGTGCCCCGGCCGACACGGCCGCGGAGCTGGTGGAGCTGGGACAGCCCAAAGCGGTCCGCGTCCTCGACCAGCATCACGGTGGCGTTGGCCACGTCCACACCGACCTCGATGACGGTGGTCGACACCAGCACGTCGATGTCGCCGGCCCGGAAGGCGTCCATGGTCGCCTCCTTCTCTCTGGCCGGCATGTCGCCGTAGACCAGGCCGACGCGCAGGTCCGGGAAGACCTCGCCGCGCAGCCGCTCGGCCTCGGCCTTGGCCGAGCGCACCTCGACCTTGTCCGACTCGTCCTTGAGCGCGCAGACGACATAGGCCTGGTGCCCGGCCGCGACCTCCTCGCGCACCCGCTGGTAGGCCCGCTCGCGCACGCTCTCGTCGGCGGCCACGTGGGTGGCCACGGGGCTGCGGCCTGGCGGCAGCTCGTCCAGGGTGGAGACGTCCAGGTCGCCGTAGAGCGTCAGCGCGAGGGTCCGCGGGATCGGCGTGGCGGTCATGATCAGCACGTGCGGCTGGTCGCCCTTCTCGCGCAGGCGCACGCGCTGGTGCACGCCGAAACGGTGCTGCTCGTCGATCACGACGGCGCCGAGCCTGCGGAAGGTGACTCCCTCGGAGAGCAGGGCGTGGGTGCCGACGAGGATGTCGACCTCGCCGCCGGCGACCTCGGCCAGCAGCCGCTCCCTTGCCGCCGCGCCGGTGCTGGCCGTCAGCACGGCCAGGCGCGGCCCGCCGAACAGCCCACCGCCCTCCCCGAGCGGCTCCAGCAGCGCCCGCAGGTTGATGAAGTGCTGGTCGGCCAGGACCTCGGTGGGCGCCATGATCGCCCCCTGGAACCCCGACTGCACCGCGGCGAGCAGCAGCCACAGCGACACCATCGTCTTGCCCGACCCCACGTCGCCCTGGAGCAGGCGGTGCATCGGCCGGGGGCGGGCGATGTCCGCGGCGATCTCCGCCATGGCGCGGGACTGCGCCCGGGTGGGGCGGAAGGGCAGGCTCTCGAGCAGGCGCTTGGTCAGGTCGCCGTCGCCGTGCAGCGGATGGCCGTGCTCGCCGGCGCTCTGGGCGCGTCGGCGCAGCGCCAGCCCCACCTGGAGCACGAACAGCTCGTCGTAGACCAGGCGGTCCCGTGCCCTGGACACCGCCGCGAGGTCGGGCGGCCGGTGGATGACCCTGAGCGCCTCGGCGCGGCCGGGCAGGCGGTGCGCACGGCGCAGCCGCTCCGGCACGAAGTCGGGCACCTGGCCGAAGGGCTCGAGCAGCCCGCCGATCGTGCGTCGCAGCCGGCCGGAGGAGATGTCCTTGTTCGCCGGGTACACGGGGATGACCTCGTTGGCGAAGCCCTCAGGGTCGTCGCCTTCGCGCAGCACCTCGTAGACCGGGTTGGCCATGGTGAGCCGGCCGACCTTCCACATGAGCCTGCCCGAGAACACCGCCATCGTCCCGACCGGCAGCCTTGCCGCGTGCCACGGCTGGTTGAACCAGGTGCAGACCCAGGCGCCGCCGCGATCGCCGACGCGGATCTCGAGGATCCTGAGGTTGCGGCGCGGCTGCTTTTTGGCGATGCCCTTGACGGTGCCGACCAGGGTGACCTCGGCACCGGATTTTGCGTGGGCGAGGTCGGTCAGGTCGCCGCGGGTGAGGTAGCGGCGCGGGTAATGCTCGAGGAGGTCGCGAACGGTGCGGTAGCCGAACGCGGCGTCGAGCGTCCTGGCCAGGGTGGGGCTCACCCCTGGCACGCGAGGGAGCGGGGTGGCGAGCGGGTCAGCCATGGAGTCCGGCACGCGGTCGAGTATAGGGGCGAGCGGCAACAGCTTCCGGGAACCAGGCGCGGGCGACCGCGGCGGGTGCTGGCGCGTTGCTGGATCTCCGCAGGTCGTGCTACGTTTTCGCAGCTCGTTCGCGACGCGGTTCCGCGTCCTCACGTACTCCAGCAGGAAGGTTCCTCAAACAATGGCTGCCGTCTGCGACATCTGCGGCAAGCGCCCGGGCTTCGGGATGTCGGTCAGCTTCTCGCACAAGCGCAACCCGCGGCGCTGGAACCCGAACATCCAGCGCATCCGTATCCTCGAGGGCCGCACCCCGGTGCGCCGCAACGTCTGCACCTCCTGCATCAAGGCCAACAAGGTGCGCCGCGCGGTGTAGCGGCGCGACTGGCCATGTATCAGCGCGACTACCTGATGCGGCAGATCGAGCAGGCCGCTCGGGCGGTCGCCGCAATCCTCAAGAAGGCGCTCGGCGGCGACCCCGACGGGGCGCTGGGCATGTTCGACGAGGCCTACCAGCCGCTCCTCGGGGTCAGCTCGCGGGTCGTCTCGACCCTCACCGACGAGCAGCTCATCTCGCTGCTCACCTCCGGGTCGTCGCCGGACCTGCGCCGCGTCGCCGTCGCGCTCGAGGTGGTCAAGGTCGAGGCGGACGTGCACGCCCAGCGCGGCGACGGGAACGCCGCGGCCATCCGCTACCGGCGCGCGCTCCGGCTCGCCGGCTACATCGCCGGCCACTCCGACGACCTGCTCGACCAGAAGCTGGCAGCCGATCTGGTGGAGCGCGCCGGCGACCTCGACATCACCGCCGAGCAGCGGCTCGCGCTGGCGCGCGTGCTGGAGGCGCTCGGCCGCTATGCGGACGCCGAGGACGCGCTGTTCGAGGCGATCGACGCCGAGCCGGACGAGGCCGGGCCGATCGACACCGGCATCGTGTTCTTCCAGCGGCTGCTCGCCAGGGAAGACGGCGAGCTGGAGGCCGGGAACCTGCCGCGCGACGAGGTCAAGGCCGGCCTCGCCGAGCTGCTCCGCCGCCAGGTCCCCGACGAGCCCGTGTGGGAAGAGAGCTGAGCCCGGCGGGTCGGGGGTCTCAGCCCTCGTAGGGGTTGGGGGCGTAGGGCCAGGACGAGGGAGCGGGATGGCTCGGTCCGCCGGGGCGCAGCACGCCGGCCGCGCGCAGCCGCCAGACCGGGTCGGTCGGGCCGATCCCCTTGCCGAGCGGGTAGGAGCCGGCGATGGCCCCGGTCACGTACTGCTTGGCCTCCCGGACCGCTGGCACCACGTCGAGGCCGACCGCGAGGTTGGCGGTGATCGCCGACGACAGCGTGCAGCCGGTGCCGTGGGTGTGCGGGGTGTCCAGGCGCCTGGCCTCCAGCCAGACCGCACGGTGGCCGTCCCAGAGCAGGTCGGCCGAGTCGCTGCCCGTCAGGTGCCCGCCCTTGAGGAGCACCCATTTCGGGCCGAGGTCGTGCAGCGCGCTGGCGGCCGCCTCCATGTCGGCGCGCTCGCGCACCGCAAGACCGGTGAGCAGCTCCGCCTCGCCGGTGTTGGGGGTGACCACCGTCGCCAGCGGGAGCAGGCGGTTGCGCAGCGCCTCCACGGCCTCTGGCCGCAGCAGCGTGTCGCCGTGCTTGGAGACCGCCACCGGGTCGACCACCAGGTTCGGAACGGCGAAGCGCTCGCAGGCGTCGGCGACCGCCTCGATGATCCCGGGCGAGGCGAGCATGCCGGTCTTGGCGGCGTCCACGCCGATGTCGGTGACCACGGACTCGATCTGCTCGAAGACCGCCTTGGGCTCGAGCTCGTAGAAGCCTTGCACGCCGATGGAGTTCTGCACGGTCACGGCCGTGATCGCCGACATGCCGTGAACCCCGTGGGCGGTGAAGCTCTTGAGGTCGGCCTGGATGCCGGCCCCACCTCCCGAGTCCGACCCGGCAATGGTGAGCGCGCGAGCGGGCACTGCCACCAGAATCGCCCCCTACAGTGTGATCGTTCCGCCCCAGGCTACCGCCGCGGCCTCAGAACGGGCCTCTCCGAGGTCGAGGAGCCCGACAGATCGCGTTGTCCGTAACGTTCCCGAGACGGAGACCAGCCACACTGCCACGTGACCGACGACGCCCAGGACGGGTGACCGAACCGGACCGCATCATCAGCCGGACCGTCGCCTACGGGCTGCTCACCATGCTGCTGGGTGGCGGCTACGCCGGGATCGTCCTGGGGCTCGGCCAGCTCCTTGGCCGGGACTCCAGCCTGGTCGTGGCCTGGGCGACCCTGGCGGTGGCCGGGGCGTTCCGGCCGGCCCGCCGCCGCGTCCAGCAGGTGGTCGACCGGCGGTTCAACCGGGGCCGCTACGACGCCGCCCGCACGATCGCGGCGTTCAGCGCCCGGCTGCGCGAGGAGATCGACCTGGACACCTTGACCGCCGAGCTGCTGACGGTCGTGGAGCAGACGATGCAGCCGAGCCGGGCATCGCTGTGGCTTCGACCCTCTGTCATTGCCTCCCCCGACCAGCGCAGCGCGGGCGCATCCCGCGCGGCGTCACAGCCGACGGCGGCTCCCCCGTCCGTTCGCACAGCTTTGTGAATTCGATCTGATCTACCGGCGGCCGTGGCGGAGGCGGGTGAGGCGGGCGAGGGTGGCGGCTGTGCGGGCCGGACGCTCGAAGCTGGTGAGGTCCAGCGGCAGGCGGAAGCGCGGGCGCACGGCGGCCTTGGCGAACGAGAGCTCGCGCAGCCCCGCCTCGCCGTGGATGCGGCCGAAGCCGGACTCCCCCACCCCGCCGAACGGCAGCGCGGGTACCGAGGCGAACATCTGCACCGAGTTCACGCTGGTCATCCCCGCGCGCAGCGAGTGGGCGAGCCGCCGGGCCCGGCGCCGACCGAAGACCGCGCTGCCGAGCCCGTAGGGACTGGAATTCGCGCGCTCGACCGCGTCGTCGGCGTCGCGCACGCGCACGATCGGCAGCAGCGGGCCGAAGGTCTCCTCGCGCATGATCAGCGCGTCAGCGGGCACGTCCACCAGCACCACCGGCTCCGCGTACGGCGGGTGCACCGCGTCGGCGCCGCCCACGACGGGCCGCGCGCCGCGGGCCAGCGCGTCCTCGAGCTGACGCCCGATCACATCGAGCTGCCCCGGGAAGGTGATCGGGCCGATGTCGGCGTCCGCCTCCGGACCGGCGCGCAGACCTGAGGCTCGCTGGACGACCTTGTCCACGAAGCGGTCGTGGACCGCGTCGACCACGTAGACGCGCTCGATGGCGATGCAGGTCTGGCCGGCGTTGGCGATCCCGCCCCACACCGCCGCCCTGGCGGCCGCGTCCAGGTCGGCGTCCTCGTCGACGATCATGGCGTCCTTGCCGCCGAGCTCGAGCAGGACCGGGGTGAGCCGCTCGGCGCAGGCGGCCATCACCTTGCGGCCGGTCGCCGGGGAGCCGGTGAAGGCGATCTTGTCCACCCCGGCGCGGCACAGCGCCGCCCCGGTCTCGCCGAAGCCCGTGACCACCTGGAGCACGGGCTGCTCCGGCACGACCTCGGCGACGGCGTCCGCGAGCCAGCGGCCCACCGCGGGAGTGTGCTCGCTGGGCTTGAACACCACCGCATTGCCGGCGGCCAGCGCGTAGCCGATCGAGCCGACCGGCGTGAACAGCGGGTAGTTCCACGGGCCCACGACGCCGACGACGCCGAGCGGCTGGTACTCGACCCAGGCGGCGAAGTTCCGGGCGAGCAGGGTCGGCGCCACGCGGTGCGGGCGCAGCGCCCGCTCGGCCTTGCGCGCGGCCCAGTCCAGGTGCTCGACGGCCAGCAGCACCTCGATGAAGGCGTCGTCGTGCGGCTTGCCGTTCTCCCGGTGGATGAGGTCGCAGACCTCCTCGGCGCGGCGCGCGAGCAGGCTCTTGAAGGCGAGCAGCCGCCGCTTGCGCCCGGCGAAGCCGAGCCCGCCCCACCAGCGGGCGGCGACGCGCGCTCGGGCCACCGCCGCCGCGACCTGCTCTGGACCGTCGACCGGGAACGTGCCGACCAGCTCACCCGTGGCGGGGCTGGTCGAATCGAAGCGTCGCGTGGTGGTGGGGGTCGGGTCCTCTGTGACGGCCATCGGAGCCACCTCTCAGCGAGATCGCGGGAACTGATGAGCTGTAACCGAATGTAACGCTCAGGCGCGAAAATGGTCGAAGGCGAGGCCGGCGAGCGGCGCCGCGCCGCCGGCGGTGATATGGACACGGCGGTCGGGCGTGGCGGTGAAGGCGCCGCAGTCGACCACGCCGGCGGCGCCCACCGGCAGGGCCACCGCGAGCACGAAGTCCTCGCCGCCGCCGAGGGCGAAGTCGACCGGGTCGCGGCCGAGCAGCCCGGCGGCCTCGCGCACGCCCGGGGCGAGCGGCACCGAGCCGTCGTGGATCTCCAGCCCGGTGCCAGAAGCCTCCGCCAGGTGCAGGGCGTCGCCGGCGAGCCCGTCGGAGACGTCCAGCATGGCGGTCGCGCCGGCCCGGACCAGCCGCGGCCCGGCGGCGAGGTCGGGGCAGGGCCGGCGGTGCGCGGCGGCCAGCGCCGGGAAGCGGCCGAGCAGCTCGCGGGCGGCCTCGTCGTCCCGCCCCAGCAGCGCGAGCCCGGCGGCGGCCGCGCCGAGCGGCCCGCTCACCGCAAGGCGGTCGCCCGGCCGGGCGCCGGCCCTGGTCACCACCTGCTCGGCCTCGCCGAGGGCGGTGACCGCCAGCGACAGCGCCGGCCCCCGCGACACGTCGCCGCCGACCAGGTCGACGCCGAACGCGCGGCAGGCCTCGCCGATGCCGGCGTACACCGCGTCGAGCACCTCCACCGGGGTCTCGGCGGGAACGGTGACGGCGAGCAGCAGCCAGCGCGCGAGCCCTCCCATAGCGGCGACGTCCGAGCAGTTGACGGCCACGGCCTTCCAGCCCCAGTCCGCGGGCGACGACAGCTCGGCGCGGAAATGGTGCCCCTCGACCAGCACGTCGGTGGTCACCACCAGCTTGCGGCCCGGGGTCGGCACGAGCACCGCGGCATCGTCGCCGATGCCGACCTGGACCTCTCGGCCGGCGCGCAGTCCCGCGGTGAGCCGGGCGATCAGCCCGAACTCACCGAGGTCCGCCAGGCCGCCGCGCCGCGCGATGCCCGCTTCCTCTCAGGTGACCGCGGCCACGATCGCCTGCTCCAGGCCGGGGAACTCGGCCAGGTACTTGGCCCGCTCGGCCTTGAGGCGCTCGACGTACTCGCGGTACTCGTCCACGCGGCCCTGCCGCTCGTACAGGCGACGCGGCTGCAGCAGCTCGGTGTCGTCGATGCCTGGCACCTCGGTTGCCACCAGGTAGCCGAAGTCGGGGTCGGCATCCCAGGCGATGCTGCCATCCGCGATGGCGGCGACGACGGCGGAGGAATGCGGGATGCGGACCTTCTTGGAGCGCTCGTCGTCGTCCGGGCCGCCGACGCGGCCGGTGTTGAGCAGGTAGACCTCGAGCGGGTGGGTGGCGAGCAGCTCCGCCAGCCGGTTGCCCTGCTGCTCGTGGCGCAGCGGGAAGAAGGGGTTGGTGCCGGGCACGCGCAGCGCCTTGCCCGCCTCCTCCTTGCCGCCGGCCGAGGTGCCCTGGGTCTCGCCGAGCATGAAATAGCCGGCGGCCTGCTCGATGTTCAGCTTGGCGACCGCCGGGATGATGTTCTCGTTGCGGTTGAGGATCAGCAGGAACGACGCCGGCGGCACCTGGTCGGGCGGGAAGTTGTCGATCGAGCGCATGTTGAACACGGCTCGGCCGTTCTGGGTGTACGAGGTGTCGAAGAAGTCGAGCTCGTCGCCTTTCTGGCTGACGTTCTCGAGGTAGGCGTCGGGCTTGGTGACCGCGCCGTGGATGGCCGGCTCGTCCTTGGGGTCGAGCGCGAAGGTCTTGGCGAAGCAACCGTCCTCCGTCGAGACCACCTCGCCGCCGGGGAACAGGCCGATGAAGTCGTCCTGGACCGCCTGCGAGCGGTTCTGCTTGGTGAACGTGGTGGTGGTCTTGCCGGTGCCCGACAGGCCCACGATCAGCATGGTCTTGTGCCCGTCACCGGTCGGGATGACCTTGCAGCCGGCGTGCATCGCCAGGCCGCCGCCGCCGTAGACCTTGGTGTTCCACATGCGCAGGCCACCCTTCTTCGACTCACCGAAGTAGTCGGAGTTGATGACCCGCGTCACGCCGGCCTCGAGGTCAACGGCGATGAGACGGTCGTCGGGGTAGCCGGGCAGGGTGAGGTTGGGCGTGTAGATGATGGTGATCTCGGGATCGTGAGGCTGGTCGCCCTCGACCGGATCGTAGTAGAGGAACCGCTGCATGCCCGCGATGTTGGCGTTGGCCTTCTCGATGATCAGGCGCGCCGGGCTGCGGAAGGGACCGTCGTGACCGATGAAGCCGTCGACCACGAGCATGTCCTGAGCGCGGATGTACTCGTCCTGGATCCGGGCGATCCGGCGCCCCTCCTCGCGGCTGATGGTCTGGTCGGTGTGCTCCTCCGGCCGGTCGGTCACGACGTAGGTCGACGCCTTGGACCGCGCGAGCACCTTTGTCTGGACGTTGACGTTGCCGTAGCGGGTCTGGCGCGCCTGTGGCATGGCGTCGGTGAAGGACCGCAGCTCGGCCTCGGAGGGACGGAAAGCGATCGAATTGGCGGTAAGGTCCAGATCCGACGATACGGTGCGCGACATACGCTGTTGCCCTCCAAGCGCTACGAGCCAGGGATGGACCACCGGATGGGCCACCGACGTCCCAAGCAGCCGTCACGGGAAGTATCGATTCTACCCTTGCGGTCCCTCAGCCCTCCCCGAGACGTCCACAGCCCGCAGGCAGGCGAGCACCTGCTCGTCGCTGACCTGCTCGAAGTGGACGTAGGCCTGCCCGACCGCCATGTACGGCTCCGGGCGCTCCAACACGACCACCGCGTCCACCTCGGAGCCGAGGCGCCGCTCCAGGTCGCCGGGGCCGACCGGCACCGCGACGATCACCTGCCGCGCGCCGGCTCGACGGCACCAGCGCGCCGCCGCGACCGCGGTCCAGCCGGTGGCGATACCGTCGTCGACCAGTGTCGCGGTGTGGCCGGTGAGATCGAGCGGCTGACGCCCGGCGCGGTAGGCGGCGGTGCGCCTGGCCACCTCCCGCATCTGCCGGCGCGCCTCTTCGCGCACCTCTTGGAGGTCGAGCCCGAGCCGGTGCACAGCCTCGTAGTCGATCGCCTCGACGCCGTCGGCCACCGCGCCGACGGCCAGCTCGGGGTTGCCGGGCGCGCCCACCTTGCGCGGCACGACCACGTCGATGGGCACGTCCAGCCGGCGGGCAACGGTCGCGGCCACGACCACCCCGCCGCGGGGGATCCCCAGGACGATCGCCGGAGGGCGGACACGACCGCGCAGGGCCTCGGCCAGCCGCTCGCCCGCCTCGACCCGGTCGGGGAAACGCCGCCCTCTCGTGATCTTCGCTCCCATCGATTCGAGGGCCATCGTTGAGCTTAGCTCGGCTCTCCATTCCCGGAGAAGCGGACAAGGAATCATGAGCGCTGTCTTGCTGCCAGTTTCGGCCAGATCGATCCTTGGCATGCATGATGGCCGCGTGTACCATGCGCCCACCTTTTCACGCGGCGGGCAGCGGTGGCCCTCGGGACCTCAGCGAGATTCGGCCTCGGAGAGGGCCGGCATACCGTCGCGAGCGGCCGCTTCGCCGCCGTGGCGGTTGAACAAGGAGGTCGGTGCACTGTGGTGACGGCGTACATCCTCATCCAGACCGAGGTTGGCAAGGCGGCGCAGGTCGCCAAAGAGATCTCCGAGATCAAGGGCGTCCAGCAGGCTGAGGATGTCACCGGGCCATACGACGTGATCGTCCGGGCCGAGGCACGCAACGTGGACGATCTTGGCAAGCTCGTGGTGGCGCGGGTCCAGGCCGTCGACGGGATCACCCGCACCCTGACCTGCCCCGTCGTCCACCTGTAGCCAACGCCGGACCGGCCATTGGTCACAGGCGCGGCAAGGTCCCCGGTGTGCGGCGCTAACCCAGGCGGGCGACGATCCAGTCGATGGCGCGGGTGAGGATCTCGAGGTCGGCGGGCTCGATGGCGGGGAACATGGCGATGCGGAGCTGGTTGCGGCCGAGCTTGCGGTAGGACTCCGTGTCCACCACCCCGTTGGCGCGCAGGACCTTGGCCACCTGCCCGGCATCCACGGCGGGGTCGAAATCGATGGTCGCGACCGTGTGGCTGCGCGCCGCCGGATCGGCCACGAATGGGGTCGCGTGACCGCTCGCCTCGGCCCAGCCGTAGACGATCGCGGCCGACTCGTCGCAGCGCTTGCTGGCCCAGTCCAGCCCGCCCTGGGCATTGAGCCACTCGAGCTGGTGCACCAGCAGGAACAGGGTGGCCAGCGCCGGCGTGTTGTAGGTCTGGTCCGCGCGCGAGCTCTCCACGGCGACCTGGAGGCTCAGCGAGGCGGGCATCCAGCGGCCGGCGGCCGCGATCGCGGCCGAGCGCTCCAGCGCCCGTGGGGACAGCAGCGCGACCCACAGCCCGGCGTCGGCCGCGAAGCACTTCTGCGGAGCGAAGTAATAGGCGTCGAATTCGGCAGGGTCCACCGGCAGCCCGCCGGCCCCCGAGGTCCCGTCGACCACGACCAGGCCATCCGCGCCCGCCGGGCGGCGCACCGGCATCGACACCCCCGTCGAGGTCTCGTTGTGGGTCAGCGCGTACACGTCGACCTCGGTGTTGGGGCGCGGCTCCGGGTGGGTGCCGAAGGGGCTGGAGATGACCTCCGGCGGCTCGAGGTGCGGCGCGGCGGCGGCCGCCGCGAATTTCGACGAGAACTCACCGAAGACCAGGTGCTGGCTGCGGCGCCTGATCAGCGAGAAGGCGGCCACGTCCCAGAACAGGCTGGAGCCACCGTTGCCGAGGGCGACCTCGTAGCCGTCGGGCAGGCTGAAGAGGTCCCGCAGCCCGGACCTGAGCCGGGCGACCATCGAGCGCACACCGGCCTGCCGGTGGCTGGTGCCGAGATAGGTCGGGGCGGCCTCGGCCAGCGCGACCACCGCCCGCTGCGGCACCTTGGACGGGCCGGAGCCGAAGCGCCCGTCGCTGGGGCGCAGGTGGTCCGGGAGCGTAATCGGGGAGAGGCGCTGGTCGATGTGTGCCACGATGTCGGTACCTCAGTCAGTTAGGAGGCAAGTGCGTTCATGAGCATGCCACGGATCTCCCGGCGCGTCGGCGCGATCGCCGAGTCGGCCACCCTCGCCATCGACGCCAAGGCCAAGGCGCTGAAGGCCGCCGGCGAGGACGTGATCGCCTTCGGCGCCGGCGAGCCGGACTTCCCGACGCCGGCCCATATCGTCGAGGCGGCCGCCGCCGCCTGCCGCGAGCCTCGCTTCCACCACTACAGCCCCACCGCCGGCCTGCCCGAGCTGCGCGAGGCGATCGCCGCCAAGACCGCCCGCGACTCAGGGCTCCAGGTGAAGCCCAACCAGGTGCTGGTCACCAACGGCGGCAAGCAGGCGCTCTACAACGCGTTCGCCACGCTGCTGGACCCGGGCGACGAGGTGCTGCTGCCGGCGCCGTACTGGGTGACCTACCCGGAGGCGATCGCGCTGGCCGGCGGCGAGCCGGCGGTGGTGCCGACCGACGAGTCCAGCGGCTTCCGCGCAGGGGTCGAGCAGCTCGAGGCGGCCATCACCCCGCGCACCAGGGCGCTGGTGTTCGTCTCGCCCTCCAACCCCACCGGCGCCGTCTACCCGGCGGCGGAGGTCGAGGCGATCGGCCGCTGGGCGGCGGATCGGGGCCTGTGGGTGATCACCGACGAGATCTACGAGCACCTGGTCTACGGCGACAACCGCTTCCACTCGATGCCGGTGCTGGTGCCCGAGCTTGCCGACCGGACCGTGGTCGTCAACGGCGTGGCCAAGACCTACGCCATGACCGGATGGCGGGTCGGCTGGATGCTGGGACCGGCCGACGTGGTCAAGGCGGCGGCCAATCTCCAGTCGCACGCCACCTCCAACGTCTGCAACGTCGCCCAGGCGGCGGCGCTGGCGGCGGTCTCCGGCGGCCTCGACGACGCCGCCGCCATGCGCGAGGCGTTCGACCGCCGCCGGCGGCGCATCCACGACCTGCTCTCGGCCATCCCGGGAGTGCGCTGCGCGGAGCCGCAGGGGGCGTTCTACGCCTTCCCGTCGCTGGCCGGCGCGCTCGGGCGCGAGCTGCGCGGCAGCCGGCCGCAGAGCTCCATGGAGCTCGCCGACCTGATCCTGGAGGAAGCCAGGGTGGCGATCGTGCCCGGGGAGGCGTTCGGCTCGCCGGGCTATGCCCGCTTCTCCTACGCGCTCGGCGACGACGACCTGGTCGAGGGGGTCACCCGCATCGCCAAGCTGCTCGAGGAGCTGGGCCCGTCCTGAGCCGGGCTATGCCAGCTCCACGACCACGACGATCTCCTCGCCCGTCCCGCCCTCGCCGGCGCCCGGCAGCTTCAGGGTGAGCGTCTTCGCCTCGGCGGGCGGGGAGGGCGAGAAGCTCACCTGGTGGACGCGCATCAGCCGGTCGCCGCTCGACGAGGCGCCGGCGACCTGGTACGCCGTGCCACGGTCGTCCGCGAGCGCCCAGCCCTCGTACGACGCCATGGACCCGGCCTCATACGCGGGCATGGACGCGATCGCGTCCCCGGAGCTGACGAGGGCCAGGCGCAGGTCCAGCCAGGCGGACCAGACCTCCAGGGAAAGCAGCACCAGCCGCAGGCCCTCATGCAGCTCGACCTGGCGGCCGATGGGGATCACCCGCACCAGCTCGGGGAGGGACACGACCCGCCCGTGCGAGGGAGGCGTCACGACCGCGCGCTGCGCCCGCGACATGGGCGCCGGTCCGGAGAGCATCTCGGCCGCCACCTCGGCGGCGGGACCCCGCCGCGCCACCAGCTCCATCACCCGCGCGCGCACCTCGTTCAGCCCCGCCCCGCGCTTCACCAGGACCTGGGCGGCGACGCCCTCGCCCTCGCGCACCAGCCCAAGCAGGATGTGCTCCGTGCCGATGAAGTCGCAGCGCAGCTGCATTGCCTCGCGCAGCGCCATCTCCAGCACCTTCTTTGCTCTCGGCGTGAACGGGACGTGCGCCTTCTGGAGGGTGCTGCCGGCGCCGATGACCTCCTCGACCTCCTGTCGGGCCGCGTCCAGCGTGATGCCGAGGGACTCCAGCGCCTCGCACGCCACGCCATCGCGCTCGCTCAGCAGACCGAGCAACAGATGCTCTGTGCCGATGTAGTTGTGGTTCAGGAGCCGGGCCTCCTCCTGGGCGAGCACGACGGCCCGCCGGGCCCGGTCAGTGAAACGCTCGAACATCACGACTCCCCCGCCGTCGGAACACCAATGATGCCCCGATTCCGCGCGGAGCGTCGAGGCTTCCCGGCAACCGCTCAGCCCTTCTTGGCCTGGTGCCGCTCGATCGCGAGGTGGACCAGGCGGGCGATCAGCTCCGGATAGGGCAGGCCGGAGGCGCTCCACAGCATCGGGAACATGCTCTTCGGCGTGAAGCCCGGGATGGTGTTCACCTCGTTGACGAGGACCTCCGCCGTGGCGTCGACGTAGAAGAAGTCGACGCGGGCGAAGCCCTCGCAGTCCAGCGCCTGGAAGGCACGCAGCGCCAGCTCGCGGGTGCGCTCGGCGACCGCGGTCGGGACCGGGGCCGGGATCACCAGCTTGGAGGACTCGTCCAGGTACTTGGCCTCGAAGTCGTAGAACTCGTGGCCGGGGATGACCTCGCCGACGACGCTCGCCTCCGGCGCGTGGTTGCCGATCACGCCGACCTCCAGCTCGCGGGCGACGACGCCCTGCTCCACCAGGGCCTTGGCGTCGTGGGCGAAGGCCGCCTCCAGGCCCTCCGCGAGCCCGTCCGGCGACTTGACCTTGGTGATGCCGATCGAGGAGCCCAGCCGCGCCGGCTTGGCGAACACCGGATAGGTGAGGCTCCGGGCCACCCGCGCCGCGACCGCCGCGGGGTCGGCGCGCCACTCGCGCTCGCGCACGACCTGGTAGGGCGCCTGCGCCAGCCCCGCCTGAGCGAGCACGATCTTGGCCATGGGCTTGTCCATGGCCAGCGCCGAGGCGAGCACGCCGGCGCCCACGTAGGGTAGGTCGGCCAGCTCGAACAGCCCCTGGACGGTGCCGTCCTCGCCGTGCGGGCCGTGCAGGATCGGCAGGACGACGTCGATCCGGCCGAGCTGCGCGCCGCCGGCCAGCGCCAGCGCGCCAGCGCGCTGCTCCGGCCGCAGCGCGATCTCGCTGCCCACCGCCTCCATCTCGGGAAGGCCGCCCTCTGGCGCGGTCAGCTCCAGCGGCGAGGTGCGTGGCAGCATCCACGCGCCCTCGCGGGTGATGGCGATCGGCACCACCTCGAAGCGCTCCGGGTCGAGCGCCTCCATCACAGCGCGGGCCGAGGAGACCGAGACCGCGTGCTCGGCGGACCGTCCGCCGTACAGCAGGGCCAGGCGAAGCTTGCGCTTGGCTGGGTCGCTCATGCCGCACCTTCCTTCCCTCTGGCCTACGAGGACGGGTCCTCCGGCTTCGTAGGTGCCCCGGAGTCCGGCAGCCTACCAGGCCCGCCGCCGGCGCTCGCGGCGCCGCGCCGCGTGGCCTCATCGGTGGCGCGGGCGAGCACCCGGCCGCGGAAGCGGTTGCCCTGCGCCAGGCCGCGCACACCGCGCACGGTGTGTGCGCGCCCGTCCCTGCGCACCAGGCGCGTGCGGCCACGGGACACCTCGACAGCGGTGAGATCGGCGTAGCGGAGACGACGGGTGCCGCCGACGCCGTGCAGCACCACCGCCTCCTCGTCCAGCTCCGCCGCGAGCACCCTGGCGCGCAGCAGGGCGACGACCAGGCCGTAGGCGCCGAGGACGGCCCACAGCACCGCGCCGGCCAGCAGCACGGCGGCGGCGCCGTCGTTGCCGTCGCCGAGCAGCAGCGAGAAGGCGAGCAGCACGGCGGCCAGGGCGAGCTCGAGCAGCCCGCTGGCGAGAGCGTGAACGACACCGCCGGGCTTGAAGCGCTCGGTCACGCCTCCGGAACGGGCTTCCCGCGGTACCACGAAGGTGGGCTCCATCCTTCCTTGGCCTCGTCGACGAGCTTGCCGATCGCCTCCATGACACGGTCCCGCGCGGCGTTGAGCTCATCGAGGGAGGCGTCCGGGGTGAGCCCCAGATGCAGGGGCGGGCCCGCGCGCAGCACCACCCGGATGCCGCGGCGGAACGGGCCGATCTTCCCGCGGGTGAACAGCAGCTGCGCGCCCCAGATGCCGACCGGCACCACCGGCGCGCCGGTGAGCGCCGCCAGCCGCGCAATGCCGCTCTTGGCCCGCATCGGCGAGAAATCAGGGTTCCGGGTGGTGGTGCCCTCCGGGTAGATCACCACTGCGGCGCCCTCGCGCAGAGCGGCCGCCGCGTCGACCAGCGCCTTGGCCGCGTCGCGAGTCTCCCGGTACACGGGGATCTGACCGGCGGCCCGCAGCGCCCAGCCGAGCAGCCGGCGCTCGTACAGCTCGGACTTGGCCAGGAAGCGCGCCTGGCGGCCGGCGGAGTCGACGAACACGCCGAGGCACAGCGGGTCGAAGTAGGAGATGTGGTTGGCGGCGACGATCACCGGCCCCTGCCGCGGGATGTGCAGCATGCCGTCGCAATCCAGGCGCACCCAGAAGCGGATCACCGGTGGGATGACGATCCTGGCGAGTGTATAGACGGGTTTTCGTCGGCTGGACATGCTGCGGCGATAGTACCGTCCGGCGGTCACCGGCGCGCCGCGGGGCGTGGCGTTGGTACCCTGCTGGCCGTGCCTGTCCCGCTGCTCCCGGTGAAGGCTCTGGCCGAGGCCAAGGGCCGGCTCGCGCCATGGCTCAACCCGATCGAGCGCCGGCTGCTGACGATCGCGATGCTCGAGGACGTGGTCGCGGCCCTCCAGGCGGTGACCGGGCTGGGGCGGCCGGTGGTGATCTCGCCGGACCGCGAGATCTGGCGCCGCGCCGAGGCGATGCGCTGCGCCGTGGTCGAGGAGGCGCAGGGCCCGGGGGCGGGCCTGAACCACTCGCTGACGCGCGCCGCCGCGGAGCTGGCCGGCGAGCGCCGGCTGGACGGCCTGCTGGTGGTCGCGGCCGACCTGCCGCTCGCCAGCGCGAGCGCGATCCGGCGCGTGACCGAGATGGCTTCCGACGCGCCGGTGGTGGTCGTGCCGAGCCGGGACGGCGCCGGCACCAACGTGCTCTCGTGGCGCGACCCGGCATCGTTCGCGCCCGCCTTCGGGCCGGACAGCGCCGCGCGGCACCTGCGCGCGCCGGGCGCGGCCCGCCTCGACGACCCCGCGCTCGCCCTGGACGTCGACACCGTCGAGGACCTGCGCGCGGCCGCGAGCCAGGTGGACCCGGCCAGCGTGACCGGCCGGCGCCTGCGCGACCTGCGCCTGCCGGACCGCCTCCGGCAGGTCGGCTGAGATATCCTGCTGCTGCGTCTGCGCGAGCCAGCCCAGGAAGGCGGACCGGAACATGCTGCAAGGCACCGTGAAGAGCTTCGATCCGAAGACCACCGAGACAGTGGTGCTCACCGATGAGCGGGTGGAGTACACCGTCCCGCCGGAGACGTTCCGGCGCTCGGGGCTGCTCAGGCTCACGCTGGGGCAGCGGGTCAAGTTCGACGTCGAGGGCGAGGGCACGCGCGTGAGCTACATCAACATCCTGACGCTGCCCGACCCCGAATAGGGCCTGAACGCGGAACGGCCCCGCTGGCTGGCGGGGCCGTTGCTGTGAGCGAGTGTCCTACCGCTTGCGGCCGCCGGCCTTGGCGGGCGCCTTGGCGGCGGCGCGGGTGGTGCTCGCCTTCGCCTTCGACGTGCTCGCCTTCGCCTTCGACGTGCTCGCCTTGGCGTTGCCGGAACGGGCAGCGGCCTTGGGCGCGCTCAGCTTCGGAGCCGGCGCCTTGCCGGCCACGACGTCCCTGAAGCTCTGCCCGGCGCGGAACACCGGTACCTTGGTCGCCCTGACTTTCACGGTCTCCCCGCTGCGCGGGTTGCGAGCCACGCGAGCCTTGCGGTCGCGGCGCTCGAAGGTGCCGAAGCCGACCAGCGACACCCGGTCGCCCTTCTTCACGGTGACCTGGGTGTGCTGGATCAGGCTGCCGAGCACCTTGTCGACGTCGGCGCGAGCCACCTCGGTGTGCTTCTGAATCGCGTCGACGAGTTCCTTGCGGTTCAAGGGCGCCTCCTTGCCCAATAGGGGAAACTCCCCATGTGGGACCAGGACCCCCGTAGCCCTGTCCCTTTCGGGCCTGCATGCTAAAGACGCGGATATCGAAGGTCAACAACCCTCGGGCTACGAATCCCTTGCGGGACAAGGCGGCATCGGAAACGGGGCACCGTCCGCCGCGCTTCCGGCGAATTGGCGGATGTGCTGAAACCCTTTGGCCACAAGGCATCCAGGCAGCTCAGACCAGTAAACCAAGCGTCAGAGCCGCGGGCGTCGCGGGCGTTCGCGGCGCGAGGATACATGTTTTTTTGACATCGCGTCCGCGACAGCTGGCAGGCGCCGGCCCCGCGCTGGCGCGGCGGCTCCACGGGTCTCCTTCACGACTGGGCGTGCACGCGCCGCCAGCGACGGCCAAGACATTTTCTCCACGCCCGGCACACGCGTATACAAGAAAGTCCAATTTAAGCCGTCTTCATCTAATATCGATCGTCGGTCACATCTTGGACGTTTCCGCGCGCGTGCATTGCGCCCGCGACGGGGTGGCGTGCCGGCGACTCGGCCTTGTGGCGGGCGGCGGCCATATGAAACGATGCCGCTACTGTTGAGGTTGTCAAGTATCCGCTCGCCAGCACTCGAGACGACGCTATGGCCGCACGTGGGCAAGGGAGCGAAGCGCACGCCGCAGAGGCCGCGCGGGAGATCTGGGAGCTGCTGCTGGAGCTGTCCCGCACACAGTTCCGCGAGCACCTCGACGTCGCTATCGCCGCCTTCGAGCTGTCCCTGCCGCAGGCGCGCGCGCTCCAGACGCTCGAGCCCGGGAACCCCGTGCCCATGCGGGATCTGGCCACGAGCCTGAAGTGCGACGCCTCCAACATCACCGGGATCGTGGATCGCCTGGAGGCGCGCGGCCTTGTGGAGCGGCGCTCCGCCCCGGGCGACCGGCGGGTCAAGGCGCTGGCGGTGACCGCCAAGGGCGCGACTGTGCGCGCCAAGCTGGTGGAGCGGCTCTACCAGGTGCCCCCGGCCATCGCCGGGCTCTCCTCCGCGGAGCAGCGCACCCTGCTCGACCTGCTGCAGCGGCTCGTCAGTCCGCCGACTCCTCCTCGTCCTCTTCGCCCGCGGACTCGATGACCGCGAGCACCGCCTGGTACAGCCGCTCGGCCGGGGCTTCGGGCTCGTCGCAGTAGTCGCACGCGCCGGGCAGGTCGTCGGAGTCCACCTTGCTGTCCTGCTCGCGCCGGCTCCAACCCGCCTCCAGCCGGTCCAGCGCCTGGCCGAGCTCGAGCAGCGAGATGATCGGGGTCACTCGGCAGCTTTCATTGCCGCAGCTCGGGCAGCCGCTCCGCAGCCAGAGCTGCTCGTCGAAGGTGTGGTCGTATTCGAGGCGGTAGTTGCCGTCCAGGTCCAGGGTGGGGATGGCCACGGCGTCGGCGTCGTCGTTGCCACGCCACGTCTGCGGGTCGGCCAGCGGACCGGCGGCGTCGCCGAAGACGTCCACGGCGCGCTCGGCGGCGTCGTTGGCGCCCTCCCGCTCCTGCTCCTCCTTCTGGTGCTTCCACAGGGCGAGGGCGGCCTCTCGCAACTCGGTGAGGGTGCCCGCGGTTTCCGCAGTTTCCATGGAACGCTCCTTTTCGCTGGTTCCCGGGTTCCGGCGAAGCCTAATCGGCCAGCCCCCGCCGAGCCACCCCTGTGGACGTGCGACCGCACGAGCTTCGGGACGTTGCCGTCGGACTGCTCCACGGGCTGCGCGGTTGAGCGGGCTCCGCTGCCCGCGCTCCTGCTACCATGTGCGCATGGTTGGTCGTCTGGCACAGGTGATGATGCCCCGCTAGCGGGGCTTGTGGTGCTGGACTGACAGCAGGTGCGAGGCCCCGTTGCGGGGCCTCGATTCGTTTCCGCGGTCGGAGCCCCGCGCGCTCCCGAGGAGGTTCCCATGACCGCAGCTACCTTCTACGTGACCACCGCGATCCCGTACGTGAACGCCAGCCCGCACCTGGGGTTCGCGCTCGAGATCGTGGAGGCCGACGTGCTCGCGCGGCACCGCCGCCGGCGCGGCGACGCCGTGCGCTTCCTCACGGGCACCGACGACAACTCGCTGAAGAACGTCCAGGCCGCCGAGGCCGAGGGCGTGCCCGTGCAGGAGCTGGTCGACCGCTACGCCACCGCCTTCGCCGAGCTGCGCGAGCCGCTCGATCTCTCCTTCGACGATTTCATCCGCACCTCCAGCGACCCGCGGCACCGTGAGGGCGTGGCCCGGCTGTGGCGCGCGTGCGCGGCGGCCGGCGACCTGTACCGCAGGCACTACGAGGGGCTGTACTGCGTCGGCTGCGAGCAGTTCTACACTCCCGACGAGCTGCGCGACGGCCGCTGCCCGGAGCACGACGTCGAGCCGCAGCTCGTCGCCGAGGAGAACTGGTTCTTCCGCCTGTCGCGCTACCAGGACCGGCTGCGCGACCTGATCTCCCGCGGCGAGCTGCGCATCGAGCCGCCCTCGCGCCGCAACGAGGTGCTCGCCCTCATCGAGGGTGGACTCGAGGATTTCAGCGTCTCGCGTTCCCGCGCCCGCGCGCGCGGCTGGGGCGTCGAGGTCCCCGACGACCCCGACCAGGTGGTCTACGTGTGGTGGGACGCGCTCGGCAACTACGTCACCGCGCTCGGCTACGGCTCCGGCGGCGCGGACTACCGCCGCTGGTGGGTCTCCAGCGACCGCCGCGTGCACGTCATCGGAAAAGGCATTCTCCGTTTCCACGCCGTCTATTGGCCGGCGATCCTGCTGTCGGCCGGCGAGCCGCTGCCGACGGAGATCCTCGTCCACGATTACCTGACCGTCGACGGGCACAAGCTCAGCAAGTCCAGGGGCAACGTGGTCGAGCCCGTGGACCTGGCGGCGCGCTTCGGCGCCGACGCGGTCCGCTGGTGGCTGCTGCGCGAGGTCGCCCGCGGCGACGACACCGATTTCACCGTCGAGCGGCTCACCGCCCGCGCCGACGAGGACCTGGCGAACGGCTTCGGCAACCTGGTGAACCGGGTGGTGAGCATGGTCCACCGCCACCGCGACGGACGCGTCCCCGCCGGTGTCGAGCTGGCGCCGGACGCCGAGCGGCTGACCGCCGCCCGCGAGCGTGCGCCGGCACTGGTGGACGGGGCGCTCGCGGTGGGCGACTTCCGGCGCGCGACGGCTGCGGTGTGGGCGGTCGTGGAGGAGGGCAACCGCTACGTCGAGGCCGTGCGGCCCTGGGAGCTCGCGCGTGCCGAGCGGGGCGGCGACGCCGCCGCCGGGCGGCGGCTCGACGGCGCGCTCGCGGTCCTGATCGCGGCCTGCCAGGCCCTTGCCGGGGAGCTGGAGCCGTTCCTGCCGAGCGCGGCGGCCAGCGTGAGCGGCGCGGTGCGGCGCGACCCCGTCTCCGGCCGCCTGCCACCGCCAGAGCCGCTGTTCCACCGCATCGGGCGCCCGTAGCGCCAGAGCGGGTCGGCGGGCGGCGCGGCGCCGCGCCGCCCGCCGCCGCCCTGGGGGCGGCGATCACGCGTGCGTGGTGCCTTCGTGGTCCTGGTGGCTGGTCGGCTCGAGCTGGATGGTGGAGTGGTCGATGTCGAAATGGCCGCGCAGGCACTCGCAGACCCGGTCGAGCACCTGCCCGCTGGCCGAGGGGTCGTCCACCACGACGTGCGCGGACAGCACCGGCATACCGCTGGTGATGGTCCAGGCGTGCAGGTCGTGCACGTCGATCACTCCGTTGGCCTCCAGCAGGTGGCGGCGGACGTCGTCGAGGTCGATCCCCTTCGGCGTCGCCTCCAGCAGCACGTCGACCGCCTCGTGCAGCAGCTTCCAGGCGCGCGGCAGGATCAGCGCGCCGATCACGCACGAGGCGATCGGGTCGGCCCGCAGGAAGCCGGTCAGCGCGATGACCGCGGCGGCGACCAGCACCGCGGCGGCGCCGAACAGATCGCTGAGGACCTCGAGGAAGGCGCCGCGCATGTTCAGGCTCTGGGCCTGCCCGTGGCGCAGCAGCAACAGCGAGCAGGCGTTGCCCGCCAGGGCGACCACGCCGAACACCAGCATCGTGGTGCTGGCCACCTCGGGCGGGTCCGCCAGGCGGCGCACGGCCTCGACCACCACGTACACGCCGACGCCGCACAGCAGCAGCGCGTTCGCCACCGCCGCCAGGATCTCGAGGCGGTCGAAGCCGAAGGTGCGCCGCGGGCTCGCCGGGCGGGCGGCGAACCACATCGCCAGCAGCGACAGCGTGATCCCACCGGCGTCTGTGGCCATGTGGCCCGCGTCCGCGAGCAGCACAAGGCTGCCGGAGACGAACGCGCCGACGACCTCGACCGCCAGGACCACGCCGGTGATCGCGAGCACGATGGCGAGCCGCCGGCGGTGACCGACGCGCGAGTTGCTCATGCCTAGAGGATACCGTCCGGACCGGGCCCCTCAGCCGCCGCGCAGGCCTTGCACAGCTCCATGGCCAGGGCGTCAACCGCCTCGTCCACAGACTTCGCACCCACGTCCAGGCTGACCGCCTCGTCGACCACGTTCGGCTCGGCCGCGGCAGCTCAGCGCGACTCAGCGCTCCTGCGCTCGTTACCCAATTGTTGCCCTTCTCGCCTTGTGCGACTGAAACGGGGATTGCTCAAACTTCGATTTGTACGGGTGGGGCCTGGCCTCTGGAAGGGTCAGAGCGACGCGGGGGGAAGCTGGCAAGGGAGTGACCTGTGCGACATATGTCGAGACCCGGGCCGAGCACGACATGGTTGCGCTCACGCCAACCAGCCGTTGCGCTCCTACTGGTGCTCCTGCTCTTCGGGATGATCGGCGGGGCCGTCCCCGCGAGCGCCGCGGAGCAAGAGGAGAGGCCGCTGGAGCCCAGACGGGTCTTCGACCAGTCGAGGCCTGCTGTCGAGCTGGTCACCGCCGAGTTCACGGCGCAGTTGAGCGTGCCAGAGCCGCGGATCACCCTTTCCAAGCAGCGCGAGATGCGGGCGCTCGTGCTCGCCAAGATCGAGCGCGGTGAGGTCAGTGCGACAGAGGTCGCAGCGCGAGATGCGGTCGTCGAGGAGCTGGCACGGGACCCGTTCCGCTGGTTCTCGCGGTCGGACCGGGTCCACCGGGGGAAGCTGAAGCTCTCGGCGGTCGGCTCCGGCTTCTCCGTCAGCGCCAATGGCTACATCGTCACCAACGCGCACGTCGTCGCCCCCAGAGACGAGGACCTGAAGGCCACGTTCCTGCGCGACGGGCTCCACGACCAGATCGACGACTCCATCCATGACCTGATCTCGGGCGGGATCACCCAGAGCCTTGCCACCAAGTACGCCAACGCCCGCGTGCGCTGGCTGACCAAGATGAGCAAGCTGTCGCGCGTCGAGCGGAAGCTCGAGGCCGTCTCCCCCAGCGGGACCGGCGGGGTGGTCTATTCGGGAGGCCGCCCGGCCAAGCTGGTCGCCGCCAGCAAGGAGCTGCCCGGCAAGGACGTGGCCGTCATCAAGGTCGACGCCAAGAACATGGCAACCGTCCAGCTCGGCAACGAGACGGCGCTGAGCACCGGCGACCGCCTGTTCGTGCTCGGCTTCCCCGGGCCGGCCACGTTCAATCCCGCGCTGTCCAAGGACAGCCAGAAGGAGCCGACGCTCACACAGGGCGTGCTCAGCGCCAAGAAGACGCTCAGCAAAGGGTCCACCACCGTGCTGCAGACCGACGCCGGCATGACCCACGGCAACAGTGGCGGGCCGGTCTTCGATGAGCAGGGCAAGGTGATCGGGGTGGCCACGTTCGGATCGGTCGACCCGCTGACCGGTCGCGAGGTGGCCGGCCTGAACTTCGCGGTACCGGTGTCCGTGGTGAGCGAGCTGCTCGGCCAGGCAAAGGTCAGACCGGTCGAGGGGGCGGCCACCGCGAAGTACCGCCTGGCACTGGACGCCTACGACCGGCACTGGTACAAGCGCGCGCTGCCGCTGCTCAGCGAGGTGAAGGCGCTGGATCCCTCGCACCCCACTGTGGAGCGGCTCCTCAAGGACTCCCGGGCCGCCATCGCGCAGGGCCGCGACCGCACGCCACGCGAGATCCTCGGGCTGCCGTTGCTGCTCGCGGCTGCGGTCGCCGCGATCACCGGGCTGCTGCTCGTCGTCGTCCTGGTGCTGGCGCTCAGGAGGCGCAGGCGAGCGATGCGACGGCGCCAGGGCGTAGCCGGCGCGCCGCCGTTCCCGCCGGAGCCGGCGTTCCAGGCCGTGAGGCAGCCGGGGCTCCCGGTCCAGCCGGAGCCCACCGGGTGGGGGACGCCCGCCGCGGCGGAGCGGAGCGACTGGTGGCCGGGTCAGCCCAGCGCCGCGGCATCGCAGAGCCGGTGGCCGGCCGAGCAGCGCACCGTCGAGCTGCCGGCGCCGGTCAACGGCGAGCAGGCCGCATATCCCGCTGCCGCCGACGGCCAGTCGCCAGCCCAGCACGAATGGTGGCATGGCGGGCAGCACGCGAGCGCGCTCGGCTCGACGGCGTATCCGGCCGAGCCCGCCGAGCCGGCCGCCCCGGCGCGGCACCGCCAGAGGCTCGAGCCCGCACCCGCCGAGCCGGCGGCGGAGTCGCTGCGCTGTGGGAGCTGCGGTCGCCAGAACCCGGTGACCAACCGCTTCTGCGAGGAGTGCTGGAACTACCTCGAGCACTGACCTCGCCCGCTGTGGCCTATGCTGTCGCCATGGTCGAAGGCACCTCGGGAACGCCGCGGACCGGCGCGGTCTACATCGTCACGATCGAGGTCCCGATCGCTGCCTTCCGCGAGCGCCTGCGGGCCATAGCTGGGGCGCGGCTGGTCAGAGAGCCGCGGCCGGGCCAGGTGGTGGTCGTGGTGGGCTCCCCGATGGACCGGCCACGGCTCGCGGCGCTGCCAGGCGTCACAGCTGTCGTCGCCGACCGGCTGGAGCATCCCGACCGGCCGGCGTGACCAGTGGCGGGGCCTTCGCGGGCCCGCGGGATCCTCGCGGGTACGCGGCGGGTACGCGAAGGGGCCCGGCATCGCCGGGCCCCTTCGCGCTCTCAGGCTCAGGCCGCCGAGGCGACCGGGCCCGTCAGCGTGTCACTGTGATCGTGTCGACGTCGGTCGTCGTGCCACGCACCAGCGGCGTGGTCACATCCGTCCTCACCGAACCCGTGCCCTGCATGAGGCCCCTGACCTTGAAGCTGTAGGTCAACGCACCTCCTGGCGCGCCCGGAGTGCTGCTCACCCGCTGGTCCTCCGTCGGCGGGGTCCCCGGGTTCGTCGGGGCCGTCTGCTCCCCGGCGGAGCCGTCGCTGTTCTCGGCGCCGACCGTCAGGCCGAACCCGGCGGGCGGAGCGTCAGGGAGGTTGGCGGGGTCGTAGGCGAAGGTGATGTCCTCGGTCCCGTTCAAGCCGATCCAGGCCTGGAAGACCTGAGTATTGGTGGTGCCGAAGATGTTCACCCGCCATTCGACGACGAACCAGTCGTTGGTGCCGTCGGTGAGGCTGGCGGCGAAGATGCCCGGTGCGCCGGTGCCGTCCGTGTCGGTCCAGTACGGCGCGAGGACGCCGTTCGGCCGCGCCGGATCGGGCAGGGTCTGCGGCCGGAAGTCGATGTCCTGCCCGGTCGCGCCGCCGGCGACCAGGTACCCGTCGGACACGGCCCCGAGCTGGGTGAACGTCTGGCCAGCAAAGGTGAAGGCGGGCACGTTGAAGTTCACCGCATCCTCATCACCGATCGCGATCGGCGGCACGCCGAACGCATCGAGCGGGAGATAGCCGAACAGCGCGCCCGGCGCGATGTGCGGCGCGTCCGGCTGCCGCGCGGCGAGGGTCGCCGACGCGGTCACCCTGTGGTCGTCGACCTTGGTCGCGCCGGTCACCTCGGTCACGGGGAGGATGGCGCTGGTGGTGCTCACCGCGCTCACGTCCGCCGGCGACAGGGAGTCGTTCTGCACCGCGACGGTGCAGGTGGAGCGGCCGGTGATGCGCTTGATCGTGGTCGGGTCGCAGCTCTGCGACAGGGTCACGATGCCCTGGCGCTTGAAGAAGGCGACCGGCAGGTGCAGGTCACGCGGGCTGCCGAGCCGGTCAAGGTCGATGCGGCCGAAGTACTGGCCCTGTGGCGCCGAGGGCGCGGAGATGGTGATGTGGAGGGTGACCTGCTGGCCGGGGTCGAGCGTGAACTCGCTCGGGCTCACCGACATCGAGGTGCCATTGGGCGAGCTCGTGCCGACCTTGTAGTCGAGGATCTGGTTGGTGACGTTCGCGGCCGTCCTGGTGGTGGAGATCACGCCCGGCATGGTGGGGGCGTTCACCGACGGGGTGTTGAGGTCGATCCGGTTGAGCGGGGTTGCCGCGCCCGCGGCGTAGCCGGCCGCGGACTCGTCGAAGGTCAGGCCCGGGTCACCGGCCCTGGTCAGGTCGACACGGCCGCCACCGGTCGGCCGCGGTGACGCCGTCCTCCTTGGTCACGCCGGCGGTCTTGCCGGTGGTCTCGAGCGCCGACTTCACCTGGCCGGGCGTCCAGCTTGGATGCAGCGCCTTGACCAGCGCGGCCGAGCCGGCGGCGTGCGGCGAGGACATCGAGGTGCCCGCGATCGCCTGGAACAGGTTGCCTGGCGGGCCCAGGACCGGTTCGGCCGGGTTCGGGGTCGGCGTGGCCCCGGCGAGGATGTGCAGGCCGGGCGCGGTGACGTCGGGCTTGAGCCAGTCCGCGCCAGGGCCACGGGACGAGAAGAAGGTGACCCGGTCACCCTGCCATGTGGTCTTGGTGCCCTGCGGCCAGGACGCGGTCACGGCCGGGTGGGCGGCTAGGAAGGCCAGCAGCTGGTCGGCCTCGGGCTTGTCGACGTGGACGGTCGGGATCCAGTGGTTGTCGGTGAAGACGTCGAACGGGAAGGAGTTGTACAGGATCATCCCGACGCCGCCGCCCTGCATGACGTTGAAGCCCTTGAGGACGCGGTTGGGACCCCGCTCGCAGGCGACGATCTTGCCGGTGAAGATCCTGGCGGGCACGGGCTTCAGGCACAGTGGGTCGGAGTATGGCGGGTCGGACGCCCTGACGACCCGGGCCGGGCTGGCGATGCCCGAGGTGATGGTGGCGCCGGACAGCTGCAGGGTCGCGCGCCCGCCGGCGAGTGTGATCGTGGAGCGGAAGGTGCGGCTCTGGGTGGACGCGGCGACCGTCATCACCCACGGGGAGTTGTGGTTGACCGTCGCGGCGCCGGGGCCCTCGTTGCCCGCGCTCGCGGACACCGTGATCCCGGCGGCGTAGGCGTCGAGGAAGGCCAGCTCCACCGCGTCGGTGTAGGGGTCCACACCGCCGGAGATGGAGAAGTTGATGACGTTGACGCCGTCCAGGATGGCCTGGCTGACCGCCTCGACGGTGTCGGACTGGAAGCAGCCCTGCGGGCCGCAGACCTTGTACATGGCCACGTGGGCGCCCGGCGCGATGCCGTGGATGTCGCCGCGGTTGATGCCGAGCGGGTTGGCGTTCGCCACCGGGCCGCCGGCGGCCGTGGTCGAGGTGTGGGTGCCGTGCCCGTCGGAGTCGCGTGCGCTGTCGGGGTAGGGCTCGTCACCGAGGACCGCGTTGTAGGTGTCCAGGAACGGCTGGCCGGAGATCAGCTTGCGCTGGCAGACGAACGGGTCGCTCGCCGGTGTCAGCGGGTTGTCGCCGAAGTCGCAGGTGCGCGGCATGCCGTCGGCCTTGGGCGGCGGAGCCGGCAGGTTGCCGTGGTCCACGTAGGACGGGTGCTCCGGCCACGCGCCGGTGTCGAGCACGCCGACGATGACGCCCTTGCCGGCGTCGTTCGCGGTCTGGCCGAGCTGGTTGTAGATGGTCGGCGCGCCGATGAACGCCGGGCTGGAGTCGGTCAGGGGCTTGGCGAGCGTGTCCCGCTGCACCGCCACGACGCCTGGCAGCTTCAGCAGCTCGGCGACCTGGTTGCTGGGCAGGGTCAGCGCGACGCCACCGTAGGTGGTGCGCAGCCGAGCGCCCGCGCTGGCGGCGGGGACGCGGGCGCGCAGCGAGTCGAGGAAGCTCCGCTCCACGCCCTGCACGAAGGCCCCGTAGCGGCGCGCCGCGTCGCTGGAGAGGCTCAGGCCCTTGTGCGTGACCGACGGGCTGGTGGCCGGAAGGCCCTTGATCTGGCCGGCGTAGGCGGCGAGGGAGTCATAGTCGAGCTTGACCATCACGCGCACCGGGGCGGTGGAGCGCAGGCCGAGCAGGGTCCTGTCGGTGCGGGCCAGGCGACTGCTCGCCGATTTGGCGCCCTGCACCCGGTTGACCGGTGTGAGCGGCGTGGCGGTGAGCTTCTGCTGGCTCGGCTCGGCCGGGGCGGCGCTGGCGGGCACCGCCAGCATGGCGAGCGCCACCGTGGCGGCCACGGCGAGGACGGTCATCGCGCGCCCACCGCGCGCGACGTTCGAGCGAGCTGCGCTGGGCACTTGTCGTACTCCCATTACAGACCCTCCGGGATAGGCCGGCATCGTTGCACGACCGGCTGAGAGCATGCCGTACATGGATGACCATGCATGACCGGGGCATGCGAGACAGTTGGTAATGCTCTCGGCGAAAGCTACCGCGAGTAATGTCTCGAATTGGAGAACTAATCTTCTAACTACGACCTACGCAGAATGCCGTATAAGCCACTCATCAGCTCGGGTGCGCAGCGTTGTACGGGCAAGCGGCCGGACCCCTTTCAGTCGTTGGGTAAGAAGGTTCTCGGCCAACTCGACGCGAAAGATGAGACAGCCGGCGTGTCGAAGAGCACGACATCGGTGTGACGGCGGTCACTTAGCGCAGGCCAGCCAGCAAGTCACAATCTTGCAAGGCGTTCAAGCATGCCAAAACCGTCGCGACCCTCGTCCGGGTCACGGAGAGAGAGGAACGGCAATGAGGCCAGACTGCGAGCTTGCGAGGCGCACGTCCATCCGCGCCGTCCGGCTCGGCGAGCAGATCCTGATCGCCGCGCGCGGTGAGGCGCCGACACCCGGCTACCGGGTCGAGCTCCAGCAGAGCCCGCTGCGGATCTTCCCCCAGCAGTTCCTGCTGGTCTGGTGCCGGGAGCCGGGCGTCTGGCTGGAGGTCGCCACTCCCTACGCCGTCTACGCGGTCTTCCCGTTCCCGCAGGACATCGGGCAGGTCACCGTCAACCACGCCGACGGGCCCGACGAGGTGCCGATCGAGCAGCCCGACTACCAGTTGCTGGGATCGCTGATCGGCGCCCCGTCGACCAGCGGCATCGCGGCGGCGCAGGTCGACGAGGCCACCGGGCTGTCACAGACGCTGTCGTTCGACGAGGCGTTCCAGGACGCGCTGCGACGCCTGCCGCCGATCCAGAAGCCGCATCCCGACCAGCTCGAGGAGGTCCAGGTCCTGGAGACCGGCGGCCAGTTCGGCGGCTTCGCAGGCTTCCGTCACCTGTTCGTGAAGGTGCGACGCCAGGTGGTGTGACGGCGAGCGGCGCGGCCGGCATCTGGGGCTATTGAAGCTGGCAGGTACCCCAAGATTCCGGCCGGCCGGCAGGCGAGACGGGCGCTGGCGGTGACGACAGGCGCGCGCTCGAGGGCGACCCTCATCACGACCGGACCTCGCGCACAGGACCAGGTTGGGATGATGACCGCCACCGCCACCGCCACCGCCACCGCCCGCGCTCCTGACCGGACCGCCCATCCCGCGACCCCCCGCACGCCGGCGACCCGCCACACACTCCCGGACGAGGACCGCGAGCGGATCATCCTGGACCACATGGGTCTGGCCGACCGGCTCGCCAGCCGCTACAGGAACAACCCCAACACCACTCCAGAGGACCTGCGCCAGACGGCCCGCGTGGCGCTGATCGGCGCCGTCGACCGCTACGACCCGAGCAGGGGCACCCCGTTCGTGGCGTTCGTGATCACCACGATCGTCGGCGAGCTCAAGCGATACCTGCGTGACGCGACCTGGTCGGTCCGCATCCCCCGGTCGGTGAAAGAGCGCGCGCTGCAGATGGTGCGCGCCCGCCAGGGACTCGCCCAGACCGGCGAGCGCTGGCCCGGCGTGGACGAGCTGGCCAGCCGCCTCGACCTCACCCGCGAGGAGGTCACCATCGCCATCGGGGCGATGGAGAACCGCACCGTGCTGTCGCTGGACGTGCCGGTCGACGGCGACGGCGGGAGCGGGGCCGCGCTGGGTGAGCTGTTGGCCGACTCTGAGCCTGAGGTTGAGATCGAAGATCTGCTCGTGCTGCCGCAGCTGGTCGCGGACCTGCCGGCCGCCGAGCGCGCCGCGGTGGTGCTGCACTACTTCCGGGGCCTGAAGCAGCGCGAGGTCGGCGACCTGCTCGGCTGCTCCCAGATGCAGGTCTCCCGGCTGCTGCGCCGTTCCCGCGAGCGCCTCCGCGCCCAACTGGAGCCAACCGAAACCTGCGCGTAGACCGCCCGCCCCCTCCGACCCCCTTCACCCACGCGGCAAGGTTCCGGAAAGGCCTGAGCCCTGGCTCAGGCGCGGGCCAGCAGGCGGCGGGTCTCCCGGGCGATCTCCAGGTCCTCGCGGGCGTGCACCAGCAGCACGCGCACCCGCGCGCCGGGCGGGCTCAGATCGGCATCGTCCTCGGCGGCAAGGTTGGCCGCGGCGTCCAGCGCCACTCCAAGGAAGGCCAGCCCCTGGCAGGCGTCCTGGCGGATGCGCGGCTGGTGCTCGCCGACACCGGCGGTGAACACCAGCGCGTCCAGGCCGCCCATGGCCGCCGCCATGGCCGCGATGCCGGCCCGCAGGCGGTGCTGGTACACGGCGACCGCCAGCCCGGCGCGCGCGTGGCCCCGGTCGGCGGCCTCGAGCACCTCGCGCATGTCGTCGGAGACCCCTGAAAGGCCCAGCAGGCCGCTGTCGCGGTCCAGCACCCGCTCGGCCCGCTCGGGCGTCAGCCCGAGCAGGCGCTGGGCCAGCAGCAGCGCGCCTGGGTCCAGCGAGCCGGAGCGGGTGGCCATGACCAGCCCCTCCAGCGGCGTGAACCCCATGGTGGTGTCCACAGAGACACCGCCGTCGACGGCGGCCAGGGAGGCGCCGGCGCCGAGGTGGCAGGTCACCACCCGCAGCGCCGCCACGGGACGCCCCAGCAGCTCCGCCGCGCGCCGGGACGCGTAGGCGTGGCTGAGCCCGTGGAAACCGAAGCGGCGGATGCCGTGCTCCTCGGTCCAGCTCCACGGCACCGCGTAGGTGGCCGCCGCCTCAGGCAGCGAGGCGTGGAAGGCGGTGTCGAAGCAGGCCACCGACGGCAGCTCCGGGCGCAGTCGCCGCAGTGCCTCGACCGCCGACAGCGCCGGCGGGTTGTGCAGCGGCGCGAGGTCGCTGACCCCGCGGAGCTGGTCGAGGACCTCGTCGGTGATCACCTGGCTGGAACGGAAGCGGGGGCCGCCGTGCACGACGCGGTGACCGGCGGCGTCCATCTCCGGCGCGCCGGCCAGGAACGCCGCGAGCCGCTCCGGGATGTCGCCCACCCGGGGCAGCGGCAGGTTCGCGCTGGTCAGCACGAGGTCGGCGGCGTCCAGCAGCGCCACCTTGAGGCTGCTGGACCCGGCGTTCACGACGAGCACCCGCATGGTGCGCCCAGGCTATCGCCCGCTCACGGGCTGACGGGCGAATTGGCCGTGACGAGATCGGTGAAGGCCGTCACCGACGATGACTGGTTGTCGCTCCGCCAGGCGACGGTGAGCTTGAGCGTGGTCCTCGGCAGGTCCGCGGGCCGGCAGACGACCTCTGGCGCGACGGGCGCGGACACCTCGGTGGGAAGCAGCAGCAGGCCACGCCCGTCCGCGACCGCGCCGATCAGGGCCTCCAGGGTGCGAGGCTCCCGCGGGTCGAGCGCGACCGTCGTGGGGACGAAGCCGGCCTGCTGGCAGCAGGCGGTGATGACGGCGTGGTAGCCGGGAGCCGAGCCGGCGTCAACCATGAGCAGCGGCTGCTCGGCAAGCTGCGCCAGCCGGATCCGGTCGCGGCTGGCCAGCGGGTGGCCGGAGGGGAGCATGACGCTCAGTCGCTCCGGGACCATCTGGATGGTCGCGAGGCCGTCGCTGACCGGGAGGTTGAGGAAGCCGACGTCGAGCGTGTGGTCCAGCAGCGCCGCCCTGACCCCGTGGCTCTGGAGCTGGTGCTCGTCGACCCACAGGTCGGGACGGCGCTCGCGGAACGCGCTCAGGATCCCGCCGACGGCCCGGGCGGCGTAGGAGGGATAGCCGAGCCGGAGCGCGTGGGAGGTGACCCCGAAGGTCCACCGGGTGGCCGCGATGGCCTGGTCGACCTGGTGGAGCGCGCGCCGCGCGCCGTTGAGCAGGGTCTCGCCGGCCGGGGTCAACGCAACGCTGCGGCGGTCGCGCTCCAGCAGCCGCACCCCGAGCTGGCGCTCGAGGCGGGCGATCTGGTGGCTGAGCGCGGGCTGGGTGATCAGCAGCCGCTCAGCCGCACGCCGGAAATGGAGCTCCTCGGCGACGGCCACGAAATACCGCAGTTGCCGCAACTCGACCTGCATTGATAAGAAACCTTTATCAGACCGCCGTGGATCGGCATTGGACGAGCCGAGTCTACAAGCGAAAGCTCCTCGGCAGGAGAAACCCGCTGGTCGGGTGACCGCCGGGCTTCGCCGAGATGGCCGGCGGACGGAGGATCAGCGGCGTCGCGGTATCTGGTCGATGGGGGGGACCTGATGCCGGGGGGAACGCCACTGCGGGCTTCCACAGCACCACGTGACGTGCCCCCTCCGTCCGCCTGCCGTAGGCTGTTCCGCATGACACGAGAGCAACCATCGACCCGCCTCGACGGCGGCACATCCGGCCCGTTGCCGCCAGAGCAACTGCGCCGGATCGACGCGTACTGGCGAGCGGCCAACTACCTGTCGGTCGGTCAGATCTACCTGCTGGACAACCCGCTGCTTCGCGAGCCGCTCAAGCCCGAGCACATCAAGCCGAGGCTGCTGGGCCACTGGGGCACCACACCCGGCCTCAACTTCACCTACGCGCACCTCAACCGGGTCATCCGCGAGCGGGAGCTGGACGTGGTGTACGTGACCGGCCCAGGGCACGGCGGGCCCGGGCTGGTGGCCAACGCCTACCTCGAGGGCACCTACAGCGAGGTCTACCCCGACATCAGCCAGGACGCCGCGGGGATGCGCCGGCTGTTCCGGCAGTTCTCCTTCCCGGGCGGGATCCCCAGCCACGTGGCGCCCGAGACGCCCGGCTCCATCCACGAGGGCGGTGAGCTGGGCTACGCGCTGGCCCACGCGTACGGCGCCGCCTTCGACAACCCTGAGCTGCTGGTGTGCTGCGTGGTCGGAGACGGCGAGGCGGAGACCGGCCCGCTGGCGACGAGCTGGCATGCCAACAAGTTCCTGGACCCGGTCGGCGACGGCGCGGTGCTGCCGGTCCTGCACCTCAACGGCTACAAGATCGCCAATCCCACGGTGCTTGCCAGGATCCCGACCCGGGAGCTGCGCTCGCTGCTGGAGGGCTACGGTCATCACCCCTACTTCGTCGAGGGCGACGACCCGGCCGAGATGCACCAGCGCATGGCCGCGATCCTGGACGAGGTGGTCGAGGAGATCCAGGCGATCCAGCGGGCCGCCCGCGAGCGCCAGGACGGCGGCCGGCCGCGCTGGCCGATGGTGGTGCTGCGCACCCCCAAGGGCTGGACCGGCCCCAAGGAGGTCGACGGGCAGCCGGTGGAGGGCACCTGGCGGTCCCATCAGGTCCCGGTCGCCCAGGTCCGTGAAAACCCCAGGCACCTGGCGGAGCTGGAGGCCTGGATGCGCGGCTACCGCCCGGAGGAGCTGTTCGATCAGGACGGCGCGCTCGTGTCCGAGCTGGCGGACCTGCCGCCCAAGCTCGACCGGCGCATGAGCGCCAATCCGCACACCAACGGCGGGCTGCTGCTGCGAGACCTCCGGCTGCCCGACTTCCGCGACTACGCGGTCGACGTGACCAAGCCCGGGGCGACGCTCAGCGAGGCCACGCGCGTGCTGGGGAGCTTCCTGCGCGACGTCATCCGGCGCAACCCCAACAGCTTCCGGCTGTTCGGCCCGGACGAGACCAGCTCCAACCGCCTGGGCCAGGTGTTCGAGGTGACCGACCGGGTCTTCGAGGGAGAGATCCTGGCCGGCGACGATCATCTGGCATCACGTGGGCGGGTGCTGGAGGTGCTGTCTGAGCACTTGTGCCAGGGCTGGCTGGAAGGCTACCTGCTGACCGGCCGGCACGGGCTGTTCAACTGCTACGAGGCCTTCATCCACATCGTGGACTCGATGTTCAACCAGCACGCCAAGTGGCTGAAGGTGACCAAGCACATCCCCTGGCGGCGCCCGATCGCCTCGCTCAACTACCTGCTGTCCTCGCACGTGTGGCGCCAGGACCACAACGGCTTCTCGCATCAGGACCCCGGCTTCATCGACCACGTGGTCAACAAGAAGGCGGAGATCGTGCGGGTGTACCTGCCGCCCGACACCAACACCCTGCTGTCGGTGGCCGATCACTGCCTGCGCAGCCGCCACTACGTCAACGTGGTCGTGGCCGGCAAGCAGCCGACCCACAACTGGCTCGGCATGGACGACGCCATCACGCACTGCACCAGGGGGATCGGCATCTGGGAGTGGGCCAGCAACGACCACGACGGCCGGCCCGACGTGGTCATGGGCTGTTGCGGCGATACGCCGACGCTGGAGACGCTGGCCGCCGTCGACCTGCTGCGCCAGCACCTGCCGGAGCTGAAGGTCCGGGTGGTCAACGTGGTCGACCTGATGCGCCTGCAGCCCGTCTCCGAACACCCGCACGGGACCTCCGACGCGGAGTTCGACGCGCTGTTCACCGCCGACCGCCCGGTGGTGTTCGCCTACCACGGCTACCCGTGGCTGATCCACCGGCTGGCCTACCGCCGTACCAACCATGCCAACCTGCACGTGCGCGGCTACAAGGAGGAGGGCACGACGACCACGCCGTTCGACATGGTCATGCTCAACGACCTTGACCGCTACCACCTGGTCATGGACGTGATCGACCGGGTGCCGGGCCTGGCCTCGAGGGCGGGGCACGTGCGCCAGCTCATGAGCGACCGGCGCCTGGCCGCCCGCGCCTGGACGCGTCGATACGGCGAGGACGCTCCAGACGTCCGCGACTGGACCTGGCCCTACTGAGGCATGGCCCTGGAGACCGGGCAGGCCACCCGCGAGCTCGCCGCCGCGCTGCGCGACGCCGGCGACCCCACGCGAGCGGTGCAGGAGAAGCGCTACCTCAAAAGCGAGCTCGAGCACTTCGGGGCGAGCGTGCCGGCGATCCGCCGGGTGGCCGTCGGCTTCGTCGACGCCCACCCCGGCATCACCGGGCCGGAGCTGATCGAGCTCGTCCGGGCGATGTGGGAGGAGCCGGTCCACGAGCTGCGGATGGCGGTGGTCGAGCTGCTCGACCGGCGCGGCGCGCTGCTGGGACCGGAGGACATGGCCCTGCTGGAACGGCTCATCAGGCAGTCGAGGACCTGGGCGCTGGTGGACGGGCTGGCGGTCACGGTCGTTGGCCGCCTTGTGCAGCGCTTCCCCGAGCTGGTGGAGGTGCTGGACCGGTGGGCAGAGGATGGGGACTTCTGGGTCCGCCGCGCCTCCCTGCTTGCCCTGCTGCAGCCGCTGCGGCGGGGGGAGGGCGATTTCGCCCGCTTCTCCCGCTACGCCGAGCGGATGCTCGCGGAGCGCGAGTTCTTCATCCGCAAGGCGATCGGATGGGTGCTGCGCGAGACGGCCAAGGAGCGCCCCGACCTCGTCTACGATTGGCTCGAGCCGCGAGCGCGCAGCGCCTCGGGCGTCACCGTGCGCGAGGCCGTCAAGTACCTGCCGGAGAGCCAGCGCGAGGACGTCCTCCGCGCCTATCGCGCCGGCGCGCATGGGGTATCTCGAAATTCCAGCCAGCCGGCGACCGGCTCGCCGTGACGCACGGGCATCGGGAAGCCGCCTGACCACCGGACCGTCGTCAGGGCATGGCATGCCCGCCACGGGCCAATGCGCCGGCGGCGGCGTGGCGGACGTAGTTGGGCCGCAGGTCCCCATCCTCGTAGTAGCGATGGAACACCGGGGTGGCCGACCCGCTCATCGGCGGCACGATCCAGCTCCAGTCCGCCGGGCACGGGCGCCCGATCCGCTCCTCGCGGGCCAGGTGCATGAGAAAGCGCTGGGATTCGGTGTGGTGGTCGGTGATGGTCACGCCCGCTTTGTCGAAGGAATGCAGCACGGCGAGGTTGAGCTCGACCATGGCGACGTCGCGCCAGAGCGTCCGCTCCTCGCTGGTGTCCAGGCCGAGCCGCTCGGCGACCACCGGCAGCAGGTTGTAGCGGTCGATGTCGGCGAGATTGCGGGCGCCGATCTCGGTGCCCATGTACCAGCCGTTGAAGGGCGCGGCCGGATAGCAGATCCCGCCGAGCTCCAGGCACATGTTGGAGATCACCGGTACTGCGCACCAGCGCAGGCCCAGCTTGGCGAACCACCGGTGGCGGGGATGGCTGAGCGGCACCTCGAGCACCGCCTCGGGGGGCAGCTCGTAGAGCCGGGGCGCCTCGCCGAGGGCCTGCACGACGAGCGGCAGCAGGTCGAAGGCGCCGCCGGTGCCGCCGGTCCAGCCCAGCCGGCGCACCAGATCGGTGAAGCCGGCGTTGCGCGGGTCCCCCACCACCGAGCCTTCGACCTGATGGCCGGCATAGCGGACGAGCTGCTCGTTCCAGATCCGCGGCCCAGCCCGCCACGGCGTGCTCGGCGCGAACACCGTGATGATCGGGCGGATCCGTCCGCGGTTGGTCGCCTCGCGCAGGTGGGACACGCATTCGGCGGCGATCGCGTCGGCGGTGGCCGTGTCGCGGCGGTCGCGCACCCGCAGGCTGTGCCAGTACAGCCGGCCGATGCACTTGCTGCTATTGCGCCAGGCAACCCGAGCGCCGTACGCGAGCTCCTCCCGAGTATGCCTGTAGGTGCCGAACCGCTGGATGTCGTCGCGCACCCGCTCCAATCGCGGTTCAACCGGCCCGGCTTGTGGATATTCAGCGTGGTACTGATGCAGGAACGCTTCCGCTGCTGGCAGGTCGACCCACCCGGTGCCGGCCTCCGTTGACACGGCCACCCCCTTATCGCCCGAACTGCGATGACGTCGCGGTGCGCGCTATGCTCTCATAGTGGAAAAGTCAGCGCAAGGGCACGAAACTGCGGTACTCCTCGGCACCGAGATACTTCTTCTATCTATCAGCAATCCGACCGAGATCGATCGGGAGCTGCGCCGAGACGACCCCGAGCGGGATTCGTGACCAGCAAGCTCGAGACTCTCCTTATGCGCTCCATTCACGGAGCGCCGCACCGGGGGGATCAGCATGCGTCATGGCCGTCCACTCTTCACCGCGATCCTGCTCGCGGGCATCGCGCTTGCCGGCTGCACGTCGCGGAGCGCGACCACCACCTCCGCCGCGCCGGCGTCGCCAACGCCGGTCGCGGTCACCACCACGACAACGGACACCACCAGCGCCGCGAGCACGACCATCGCGACACCAACCAGCAGGCCGCCAGCGAGCGCCACCCGGCCACCGGCGCCAGCCTGCGCCGCGAGCCGGGGATGGGGAACGGGCGTGAAGCAGAGCGCTCCCTACAGCAGCGCCCCGCTCTACCTGGTGCGGGTCGGCCGGCACGACTGCTATGACCGCGTGGTGTTCGACATCAACGCACCGGACGCCGCCGGCTACCACGTTCAGTACGTGAGCGTGGTGCGCGAGGACGGCGCGGGGACACCGCGACCGGTGGCCGGCGGAGCCGCGCTCGAGGTCATCGTCCACGCGCCTGCTCTGGGAGCCGACAGCCAGGGTCACCAGCCTGGCGCGGTCCTGGCCAGGCCGGGTCAGGACTTCTTCACGCCCGCGCAGCTCGCCGGCTGGCGCAGCCTGAGGCAGGTCCGCTACGCCGGTTCGTTCGAGGGCCAGACCACCATCGCGGTGGGCGTGCGGACCCGCGTCCCGTTCCGGGTGTTCACGCTGCTCAACGCCCGTGACCAGATCATGCGCGTGGTGCTGGACGTTGCCCACTGACGAGGTTGCCCGGGCCCGGGCGGCCCGGGCCCGGGCCGCCCGGAGACCGACACCGAGTTGCCAGCCCGGAGCGTCCGTGTTGCCTCACCTGCTGGCGGGGCTGCCCTTCATCAGCTCGAACCCCTCCGCCTGGGTCGAGATCTTGGCGGCGGCGAGCCAGCGGAGCCAGTGGGCGGGGACGAAAGCGGTGTCACAACTGCCGTCCGGGTAGTACACCTCCAGCCACATGCCGGTGTCGACCAGCTCGACTCGGACGCCGTCGGTCACAACGGGGGCCTCGGCCATGGGGTGGAACCGGTGACGCTCGGGGACGGGCTTGGGGCGCCTGGTAAGTGTCAGCATGACTGCTCCTTCCGGATGCAACAGCATTTCTGAGGTGTGGCGATCGTCGCTGTTGGCCGAGTCCGGAGCTGTCATCTGCCTTACACGCGAGGTGTCAAGTGCAAGCACACCGCTCAGGTCGCGGCGCGCACCGCCGGGATGACCTCGCGCGCGAGGCGCTCGGCCTGCTCGTCCGCGCCCGGCCCGGTCGGCATGAGATTCACGGCGGTGAAGCCGATGCCGACGAAGCTGAGCAGTCGCTCGGCGACGGTGCCCGCCGAGCCCGACACCACCGACGGCTCCACGTCGGCGTGCTCCCCCACCCGCACCTGGACGTTGTAGCAGCACGTGATCTCCTCGGGCTCGCGGCCGGCCGCGCGCGCGGCGGACAGCAGGCGCTCACGCATGGCCGTCACCTGCTCCGGTGGCGCGAAGCCCAGCGACGGGATCCATCCGTCGGCCAGCCGCCCAGTCACCGCCAGCGCGCGGTTGCCGTACGTGCCCAGCCAGATGGGGATGTCGTGCTCCGGCTTGGGCTCCACCTGGCCGCCGTCGGTGCGGTACAGCCGGCCATCGAAGGTGAACCGCTGCCGCGACCACAGGCCCCGCATGATGCGGATCGCCTCCTCCAGGCCGTCGACCTTGTCGCGCGGCGACCGCGCGCCCAGCCCGAACGCGTGGAACTCCTCGTCCAAGGAGCCGCCGCCAAGCCCGAGGATCAGCCGGCCGTTGGAGAGCCGGTCGAAGGTCTCGGCCATCTTCGCGACCACCGCCGGGTGCCGGTAGGGCACGGCCAGCACGCGGGTCGCCACGCGGATCCGCGAGGTCTGGGCCGCGATCCACGACAGCATGGTCCACGTCTCGTAGCTTGGCCGATCGCCGTGCAGGTGATCGGAGGCCGAGACGAAGTCGAATCCCAGCTCCTCGGCCTTTCTGGCATCGGCCACGGGGTCGGCCCCCGGCGCTGCCGAGGTCGAGACGTTCAGCCCGAACAGCACAGCACGCATGTGCCTCCCTTTCCCAAGCGCTCCAGGCGCCTACGAGATCAACCCACTGAGCACAAGCCACAGGCCCAGGGCGCCGAGCAGCGCCGCGAGGACCCGGCCGACCCACCGCCCGAGCTGGTCGCCGGCGCGGCGCACACCCAGGCCGAGCAGCACCACCACGACGTCCCCGAGCGCCGCGCCGGCGACCAGCGCCACCGCGACGAGCAGCGCGGCGCTCGTGCCTCCCCGCTGGGTGGCCGACGCGAACAGCGGAGAGGCCACCGCGCCGAGGAACAGCCATCCTCCCGGATTGAGGACGATCGCGAGCATCCCCCGGGCGGCTGGAGGGAGGGCCCGTCGCTCGCCCGCCGCCGGCTGATGGATCTCGAGCCCGGAGCGGAAGCCGTCCACCGCAAGCCACAGGAGCAGGGCGCCGCCGGCCACCTTGAGGACCCGGAGCGCCACCCCGGTTGGAGCCGCCACCGAGAGCCCCAGCGCCAGGCACACCATCAGCAACCCGAAGGTGAGATGGACCCCGGCCAGGGCCCGGAAGCCGCGGGCCATCCCTCCCCGGACGGACTCGGCCATGAGAACGGCCTGGACCGGTCCGGGGGCGCCGGCGAGGGCGACCCCGATACCCAGGCCCGCGACGACGGATGAGACGGTCTCTGCCACGCGGTCCCTTCGCTACCCGTCCGCGCTGGCGTCCAGCTCGCGGACCAGTGTCTTGGGGGCGACCGTCCGGTAGCTCTCCTCGACCCAGTCGAGCAGGACCTCGACCGGCGGGCAGTCCGCGGCCGCCACCCGGATGGTCACCCAATTGGCGCGGCCGAGCCCGTAACCGGTCGGCTCGCAGCAGCCGAGCCCCAGCGCCTGCTCCGCGGACTCCGGCAGCTTGAGCGAGATCCGGTGGTCGTGGTCAGGCATGCCTTCGGGCCCGAGGAAGGCGAAGATCTTCTTGCCCACCTTGGCGGTGCGGTCGTCCTCCCATGGGAAGTCCTCCCACGCCCTGGGTAACGCGAGCGCGAACTCGCGCAGCGCCGCCGCGGTCTTTGCGAGGTCACCGGCCATGGCTCGCCTCCCCACCCGGGCTCGGCCTACACGTCCTGGCGGTAGCGCCAGACCGCGACCGGCGCGAACACCAGCAGGATTCCCACGTCCCACGCCAGCGACTGCAGCACCAAGGAGGCGGTGGGCCCGCCGATAACCAGCGCCCGGACCGCCTCGGCGGTCACCGACACCGGCTGGTGCTCCGCGAACGGCTGCAGCCAGCCGGGCATGGTGCTGACCGGGACGAACACGGCCGAGGCGAACACCAGCGGGGCCATCACGGGGAAGGCCGCGGCCTGAGCTGTCTCGGGATCGCGGACCGCCAACCCCACGGTGGCGAAGATCCAGGACATCGCGTAGCCGAAGAGCAGCACCAGGACCAGGCCGGCGAGGAACGCGATGGCGCTGGTGTGCACGCGAAACCCGACCGCGAAGCCAACGGCGGCCATGAGGATGACGACGAAGACGTTGCGGGCGAGGTCCGCCAAGGTGCGCCCGACCAGGACCGCCGACCGCGCCATCGGCAGGGAGCGGAACCGCTCGAGCAGCCCGCTCTTGAGGTCGGCCGCCAGGCCGATGGCCGTGGCGATGACACCGAAGACCGTGGTCTGGACGAAGATTCCGGGAATCAGGAAATCGACGTACGGAACGCCGGGGAGCGACCGGACCGCGCCGCCGAACACGTAGCGGAACAGCAGCACGAAGATCACCGGCTGGATGGTGGAGAACACCAGCAGCTGCGGCACGCGCCGGTAGGCGATCAGGTTCCGCCCGGCGATCGCCAGCGAGTCGCGGACAGGGCGAAGCGGGGTCTTGGGGCGGCGGCGGACCTGCGTCGGGGCGACGGTGGTCGCGGCTGTCGTCATGATGCACCTCCGTCGGGAGCGGTGGCGCCGTCGCCCTCCGGCCGGTGGCCGGCGAGCGCGATGAACACGTCGTCAAGGCTCGGCTCGCGCACGGCGAGCGTCGCCGGGGTGAGGTCCTCGTCATCGAGGGCGCGGAGCACCTCGATCAGCACGCGCGACCCCTCGGACGACGTCAGGCGTACGGTCGCGCCGTCGCGCTCGGGGCGGACGCCGATCGTCCGGGAGATCAGGTCCTGGGCGCGGGCGGCGCGGGCGCCGTCGCCCAACCCGAGCTCGACCACGGTGCTCCCCAGCCGTGCCTTGAGCGCGGCCGGGGTGTCGTTGGCGATCACTTTGCCTCCGTCGACCACCGCGATCCGGTCGGCGAGGCGGTCGGCCTCCTCCAGGTACTGTGTGGTGAGCAGGACCGTGGTGCCCTCAGCCACCAGCTCGCGGATCATTCCCCACAGCCCGTTGCGGCTGAAGAGGTCGAGCCCCGTGGTCGGCTCGTCGAGGAAGACCACCGGCGGGCGCTGCACCAGCGCGGCGGCCACGTCGAGACGGCGGCGCATGCCGCCGGAGTAGGTCCGCGCCGGCCGGTCCGCGGCGCCGGCCAGATCGAACCGCTCGAGCAGCCCGTCGGCCTGCATCCTGGCCTCGTCGTTGGGGAGCTGGGCGAGGCGGCCGGTCAGCCGCAGGTTCTCGCGGCCGGTCAGGTTCGGGTCGACCGCGGCGTACTGGCCGGCGAGCCCGATGCGGTAGCGGACCTCGTCGGCGTCGCGGACCACGTCATGACCGAGCACCAGCGCCCGGCCGGCGTCGGGGCGCAGGACCGTCGCCAGGATCCGGATCGCGGTGGTCTTGCCCGCGCCGTTGGGCCCGAGGAGCCCGAAGACGGTGCCGGTTGGGACCTCGAAATCGATGTGGTCCAGGGCCACCACGTCCCCGAACCGCTTCGCGAGACCCTCGACGACGATGGCTGCGCTGTTGCGGGTCTGGTTTTCATCCATGCCCGGATGCTGCCATAACTATGCAAGCCCTGGCATCCGGGCAGAGCATTCGACCCGGGAGTCATTCCAGATACGAGGAGGATGCGCCCGGTGACCCAGTTCGTCGTCGACCTGTTCTCGCTGGCTGGACGCGTGGCCGTGGTCACGGGCGGCAGCTCCGGCATCGGCCGGGCGATCGCGGAGGCGCTGGCGCGGGCCGGCGCGAGCGTGGTGCTCGTGGCGCGCCGCGCGGGCCCGCTCAAGGCAGTGGCGGACGGGCTGCAGACGATGGGCTGCCAGGCCGCCTGGGTGAGCGCCGACCTCGGCGACCGGGCGAGCGTGGCGCGCGTGGCCGAGGAGGTCGCCGGCCCGTTCGGGGAGCCCGGCATCCTCGTCAACGCCGCCGGCGTCAACCTGCGGCCACCGCTCGACCAGCTCACCGAGAGCGACTGGGACCTGACCATGGCCGTGAACCTCACCGCTCCGTTCCTGCTCGGTCAGCGCTTCGGGCCGCGCATGGCGGCGCGCGGCTGGGGCCGCATCATCAACATCGCCTCCCAGCAGGCGGTCAGGGCGTTCGGCGACAGCGGCGGGTACGGCGCCTCCAAGGCCGGCCTGGTCGGGCTCACCCGCTCACAGGCCGAGGCGTGGTCGCGCCACGGCGTGTGCGCCAACGCCATCTCGCCGGGCTTCGTGGCGACGCCGCTGACCAGCGCGGTGGCCGCCGACCCGGCGCGCAGCGCCGCCCTGGCCAGCCGCACGATGGTCGGCCGCAACGGCGAGGTTGCCGACTTCCGGGGGGTGGCGGTCTTCCTCGCCAGCCCGGCATCGGACTACGTGACCGGGCAGATCATCTTCGTGGATGGTGGCTTCTCGTCCACCTGAGACGATCGGAGCATGCCACGCAGAGTGGTCAGGTGTTTGCTCATTGTCCACTGAAGTGGTGGAGTACGGGTATGACCTCAACGACCTGGCGCTCGGCGCCACTCCCCCGCTTCGACCACGCCAAGGTCGTGGTCGGCCCACCCGGCGATGGGCCGGGGTACTGGGCGGGCGCGCCCAGCGCGCTGCTGGTGGATGGTGTGTTCTACCTGGCCTACCGGCTGCGGCGGCCGGTCGGGCAGGGCCGCGGGTTCGCCACCGTCGTGGCGCGCTCGCACGACGGCGAGCGGTTCGAGCCGCTGGCCATGGTCCCCAAGGACGCCTTCGGCGCGGAGTCGTTGGAGCGGGCGGCCGCGGAACCTCCAGACCGGAGCTTGCATGCAGGTACGCAGATACGGCTGGAGGGAAACTCCATCTAACCTATGGAAAAAGTAGACTATTCCTCCGGCATGTCAAGGTCATCCTGGACTTCGCGCGCTGGGGGTGAGGCAAACCCGCGCGTGGGCGGGGGCGTGACGTCGGGCCCCGGGGCGCGGCGACCCGCCGATGGCCGGGGTCAGCTCGCCCAGGCCGATGCGTCGGGATCGTCCGCCAGGGTCCCGCCAAGGCCCTCCCAGGCGCTGGACCAGCGACCGTCCGTGTACCAGCGATGCCAGAGCTGGCTGACGCCGCCCCGGACGAACACGTCGATCCTGCCCGACCCCCAGGAAACCGCGCCCGGCCCCGACGTCAGGACCCCGCCCAGGTTCTCCCACCCCGACCAGGCCGTACCCGAGAACCAGCGGTGCCACAGGTGCTTGTCGCTGCCCTGGAGGAACACGTCGAGGCGGCCACTGCCCCAGGACGCCACGTCCGGAGCGGAGGCGAGCACCCCGCCGAGGTTCTGCCACCCCGACCAGGCGCCACCCGAGAACCAGCGTTGATAGAGACGGCTGCCGCCGCCACGGGCGAACACGTCGACGCGGCCCGACCCCGACGACACCGCGGACGGCGCCGAGGTCAGGACCCCGCCCAGGCTCTCCCACGCCGACCAGGCGCCACTCGCGAACGAGCGGTGCAGGAGCTGGTTCTCGGCCCCCCGCGCGACCACGTCGAGACGGCCGCTGCCCCACGACGCCACATCCGGAGCGGAGCTGAGCACCCCGCCCAGGTTCTCCCACCTCGACCAGACGCCACTCGTGTACCAACGGTGCCACAGGTGGTTGTCCGTGCCCCAGGCGAACACGTCGATCCGGCCCGGGCCCCACGACACCGCACCCGGCGCGGCCTTCATCGCCCCGCCCAGGTCCTCCCACGAGGCCGACCAGGCGCCGTAGGCGTACGGGCGGTGGAGCAACTGGCCGCCGCCACCGCGAGCGAACACGTCGATGCGGCGGTCCATCTGCGGTGCCTTGTTGGGCGTCTGCGAGCAGACGGGCAGCGTCCCGTGCGCGGTCGGCGCCACGATCCCCTCAGCGCAGTCATTGTCGACGTTGAGCGTCACACCGAGCACGGTCTCGGCATGGCCGCCCTGCCACTGCTTGATGAGCCGGCCGTTCGCCCATGGCTCGGTGGCCGGGCAGGTCGGGTCGGTGGGCCCGGGCTTGCCGTCCCAGTGCGCGAACCAGAGGGCATCCGGCGGCGGAGCCGCCGCCGCGAAGTCGCCGACATTCACGCACGACCCGTACATCCCCGCCTTCCAGCCGGCTGCGTGGAGCGCGGAGACCCAGCCACCGATGAACGCCCGCACGGCGGGCGAGCACGTGGTCCCGTACGCCTCCATGTCGTAGTACACGACGCTGCCTCTGGCGAACCCGACGGTCTGGGCGGCCGCGATCGCGCCGGTGGCCTCCTGCTGGCCCTGCGCCGCGGCGGCCACGGGATCGTTGGGGAACTTGGCGATGTCGCGGCCGAAGCAGGGCGCTTCCGGGCCGACCCAGATCGGCATGAAGCTCCAGCCCATGTCCACCACCTGCGAGACCCAGCTCGCGGTGAGGTTGGGCTGGCCACACGCCCGGTTCACGCCCCCGAGGTAGATGCCGAGGTCGCCGTACGGAGTGCCGTTCCAGAACGTGCGCATGGCGTCCAGCGAGGGTGCGGTGCAGGCGTCGATGCCCTGCAGGCGGCTCAGCCCGGTGGCGCCGCCGGGCGTGCTGGCGCCGGTCGGCTCGACCGCGAGCAGGCAGCCGAGCAGGACGGCGGCCGCGAGAGACGCCCTGGCCAGCCGCGACGTCCGCCGCTGCCGCCCTGTCGAGGCGGGCGGCGCGCTCCCCGCGCGGGCCGGGCCGCGACCCTCGGGCCCGGTCATGGGACTGTCACCTCGGGCAGTCATGGGACCGTCACCTCGTGCCAGGTGGACCCGCCGTCCCCTGTTCGGAACAGCACACGCCCCGGCGCGCACAGCGCACCCGGCGCGCACGGGCCGCTGGAGGCGAGCGCCCAGCCGACCGACGCCGTCGTGAACTGCAGGTCCTCGACGCCGGCGGGACCGGTCGGCGTGCTCTGGACCGCGACCGCGTCGCCGCCCTCGCGCAGGCGCACCATGCGCCGGCTGGACGGCAGCACCGAGACCCAGCTGCCCGAGCCGGCGGCCGCGACAGGGACGCGCACGCCGGGGCCCAGGTGATCGCCCGTCGCGACGCGGTTGGCCAGCCGCCAGGTCCGCCCCACGTCGCGCGACGCGTACCACGCGACAGTCGCGCGGGTGCTCGTGGCGACGGTGACCGGCAGGAGGACCGCCCCGCCAGCCTTCACGGGGAGCGCATAGGCGACGCGGCCGCCCGTTCCCGCCGGAGGCGGCACCGCCTGGGCCTTCCACGTGCGCCCGGCGTCGCGGGTGACGAAGAGGCGGTCGCCGGCGGGCCCTCCCGCGGTCCAGCCGGTGCGCTGGTCCACGAAGGTGACCGGGTCACCGAGCGGGGCATCCATCGCGGTCCAGGTGCGCCCGCCGTTTGTCGTCCTGTACAGCCGCCCGAAGCTGAAGTTGCTGCTCGAGACCTCCTTGACGAGGATCCAGCCGTGCAGGGCGTCGACGAACCGCACCCAGGCCGGGCCGCCGTAGGCGGCGGCGTTGGCGGCGCTCGGGCCGGCGAGACGGGTTGACGCCCACGTCCGCCCTCCGTCCGCGGTGCGCAGCGCGCTGAGCGCGACACCGCCGTCGGCGGCGCTGCCACCGGACGCCACCACCCAGCCGTGCGTGCCGTCCAGGAAGAACACCCCGCGCGCGCCAGGCGCCGGTGCCTGCGGTGGGGTGATGTCTCTCCAGGTCGCGCCGTCGTCGTCGGTCCAGACAAGCCGCTTGGGCGTCAGCGCCCAGCCGCGTGTGGCCGTGACGAGCTGCGCCGCGCGGACCGGCCCGAAGATCGCCCGGCCCGCCTGGTGGGCAGGCGCCCGCGGGGCCTCCAACCCGCTCGCTCGCACCCAGACGGCCAAGGCCAGGCCGACGACCACGGCCAGCGCCAGCACTCGCTGCGTGCGGGATCGTCGCGTGCGGGATCGCTGTCGGGACGAGCGCGTACGGTAACGGTCCATCTGCTCCTCTGGACTCGCCGAGCCGGCAGAAGTGGGGCGTTCAGGCATGCCGGGGGCCGACAGACTACCAGGCCCGGGAGCAGGACAACCCGGGATTGTCCGTTGCGGACTGGAAAAGATCAGCTCAAGGATCGGTAACGACGAGAGGATCTCGGCCCGCCGTGGGAATGGAGATGGGGATGCGGGTCATCCGGGGGATGACCCGCATCGTGCTCGCCGAGGCAGACGGAGCTGGTGATCAGCCGCTGAGCTGGACGCTCCAGATGCCGCGGCCACAGGTGGCCGCGTAGACCGTGCGCGTCGGCGCGTGGGAGCGGATGTCGTTGACGGGGGCCGGCGGCAGCCCGCTGCCGATGGAGTGCGGGCCGGTGCCCTTGGTCTGGCAGGAGCGTGGTCGCGGTCGGGGGTGCAGCATCTTCGTCACGCCGCTGAATCACTGCCGTTCTTCTGGCTCAACCCGCAGTTGCAGTGCCGTGCAGCGGAAGTCATTCGTCGGCGTGTGGTCGACTGAGCACGAGGTCAGCACGACCACGACGTCGCGCAATGCGCGGAAACTGATCGCGTCGCCCGGCTCCGAGGCCGCTGCCAACACGCTCAACGTCCCATCCTGCTGGGGCCTTGAATTCTGGAAGACGTTCACCGGATCGGGCACGACCGGCAGCGATATCCCCATCGAGGCTGCGGCACTGATGAAGTTCTGCAGACAGTTCGGATGGTCGAACAGCCCTGCGCTCTCATACAGCCACCGATCGCAGGGTGGAAAGAGCATGTCGTGCACGCCAGGCGAGCTGTCGGTCACCAGCGCCAGGATCGGCACGCCAACCTGGTCAGTGAACGCCTCACCGATCCGCGGGAACATCCGCTCGGTCCGGTCACGCGTGTGGCTAGTGGACAGCCAACGGCTGTGATCGTCCGCATCAATCACCCACAGATCACCGACCTGGTGCCCCTCCACGTCGACGATCCACACGATCTCGCCCCGGTGAACCTCAAGTGCGCGCCCGCTCTGCGGCGGGACCGTCACCGACCGCATCGTGCCGTCCGGTCGCGCCATGTCCATCTGACCGCTGTTCGTCCTCGATGTGTTGCCAAGCTGCCACACCTCCCCATCCAATCGTGTAGCTGGACGCGGTCGACACGATCCTGAGGCAGCACTGCTGGATGCCGCCCCGCCAGCAGTACACCATCCGGCGGATCTGGAGACGGCTCCTGGACGACTACAACGCCCAAGCCTCCTACTGCACCGTGCCTCCCGCGGCCTACTGCACAGGAGCAGGTCGAGAGGGGTGCTGATCGTCATGCCCCGTAACGAGCGATGCTGCCGCACGGGTCAGCCGGGCGTTCGTCCTCCAAGTCTCATGTGGTCAGCTCGAGGCTGGTGGTGATGTCGACGCAGCCGCCGATGGTGCGGGCGACCGGGCAGCGCTCGGCGTGGAAGCCGAGGACCCGGTCGATCGCGGCCCGCTTGGCTTCGTCGGCGATGACGGCCTCGTCGACCACCAGGTGGTAGGTCACGTGGATGCGCTTGACCACCAGGACCTTGCTGTCCAGCTCGATCTCGCCGACTGCCTCGGCCTGCAGACGACCGCCTGCGGCGGGGAAGCCTCGTGCCTCAAGTGCTCCTCCGAAGGTGCCTGTCAGTCAGCCCGCGGCCGCGGCGACCAGGTAGTCGAGGGTGGTGGTGTGCGGCTCCTGCTCGTCGGGGGCAACGCCGTAGTGCTCGGCGACGGCGCCGTGCACGCCGAACAGGATCGGCTCGTCGAGCGCGGGCAGGACCGCGCTGCGGAGCGGGCCCTTGTCCCGCGTGATGCTGACCTGCGAACGGTAGACGACCTCGCCCATTGTGCCTCCTGGATGTGGCGGATCTGTCAGGGGCCATGGTAACGGTGAGACTCATTGCCTTCGTGACCAGTGGCGTCGCCCCTCAAACGGTCAGCACGACAGCACCTCAAGCCAGCTCCGGTCGCCGCATGGCGAACGGCAGGCGGTACTCTCCCGATCAGTGTCGAGCTGGCGGCGGAGGGCTGAGGCGGTCGGTCCGGTGATCAGGCCTCGCCGGCGTCCGCCGGAGAAATTCCGTCGCTGCTTTTATGGTCGCTTTTTTCGAATCCGCCGACATGGTCTTGATCAGCGCCGAGCGATGGCTATGTACGGTGGACTCTGTGACCTCTCCGAGCTATCTTCCTCCAGTCCGGGATGACGCGTCCGCGTCTCCGAGGAGGGGCTCATGCTTGGTGCCTTGAGGAAACGAGCCGACAAATCTCGCTTACGGTGGCTTCTGGCTCCGATCGCGGGTGTGGTCGTCACTGGTTCCTTGCTTTTCAGTGCCATACCCGCCCAATCCGCGCCCACCAGCTCACGCGCCGCGACAGCGGTGGCGAGCGGCGGCGGCCTCGTCGTCGACGTCTCGACCGGAGAGGCGGCCACTGGCGCTTCCACCGATGTCGTGGCGTGCACCATCACCGGCACCTCCCACAGGGACGTCCTGCACGGCACGGCCGGCGACGACGTCATCTGCGGCCTCGGTGGCGCGGACGTGCTGCTGGGCGACACCGGCGACGATATGGTGCTCGGCGGCCGTGGCGCCGACCATGTCGACGGCGGAGCTGGCAACGACGTCCTGCGCGGCAACACCGACGACGACGTGGTGGCCGGGGGCACGGGCGACGACACGCTCAACGGTGGCCCCGATTCGGACCAGTGTGTCGGCGGTGCCGACACCGACACGGCCGTGAACTGCGAGCACGTGAACGGCGTGCCGTAACGGCGATGCTCCGTTCGGCCCCGCGTCGCCGCGGGTGCTGACCTAGACTACCCGTCCATTACGCCAACAGCCCGGACGCAAGGCGCCCACGGCCGATCGGCCGTGGGCGCCTTGGCAATTGGAACAGGCCATTTTCATTGCAATGGGTGATTCGCCACGCGGCGGGCCGCGATGCGCGTCCGCTGGGGTTCGACACGGATATGTCGAGCGGATTTTTTTTCAGCGGCGCGGTGAGGCGGCCATGGGTGCGGCAAGGTGCCAGGTCCCCGCCGTCCGCGCATCCGTGCGAGAGTGGGGGTGACCGCCGCTTGACCGGCAGCGATCGTCACGGCGTGAGGGGGCTCGGGATGCAGGCAGAGACGCCCACATCGCCGCTCATCGAGCGGATCCGCGCGTCGGTGATCGGCGACGACGAGGTCATGGACGGGCCGTACGGGCCCCGGCGGATCATCTATGCCGACTACACCGCATCCGGCCGCGCGCTCACCTTCATCGAGGACCTCATCCGCACCGAGGTCCTGCCGCGCTATGCGAACACCCACACCGAGAGCTCGGGGACCGGGCTGCAGACGACCCGGCTGCGCGAGGACGCCCGGCGGATCATCCGCGACGCCGTCGGTGGCGGCGATGACGCGGTCGTGCTGTTCGGCGGCTCGGGCAGCACCGGTGCGATCGACAAGCTCATCGGCATCCTCAACCTCCGCATTCCGGCTGACCTGGATGCTCGCTACGGCCTGTCCGCCCGGATCCCGTCAGAGGAGCGGCCGGTGGTGTTCGTCGGCCCCTTCGAGCACCACTCCAACGAGCTGTCGTGGCGGGAGTCGATCGCCGACCTGGTCGTCATCCGCGAGGACGCCGACGGGCACATCGACCAGTGCCAGCTCGAGGAGGAGCTGGTCCGCTACGCCGACCGGCCACTGCGCATCGGCAGCTTCTCCGCCGCGTCCAACGTGACCGGCATCGTCTCCAACAGCCGCGAGATCGCGCTGCTGCTGCACCGGCACGGTGCGCTGTCGTTCTGGGACTTCGCGGCCGCCGGCCCCTACGTCGAGATCGACATGGGGCCCTCCGGAGACGGTCCGGAGGCACGGCTGACCTATCTGGATGCGATCTTCCTCTCGCCGCACAAATTCATCGGCGGCCCGGGAACCCCCGGCGTGCTCGTCGTCCGCAGGGAGCTGCTCCGCAACAGCGTCCCCACCGTCCCCGGGGGCGGCACCGTCGCCTACGTCAACCCCTCAGAGCACCGCTACCTCGACGACCCGGTCCAGCGCGAGGAGGGCGGCACCCCGGCGATCGTGGAGTCGATCCGCGCGGGACTGGTGTTCCAGCTCAAGCAGGCGGTCGGCGTGGGGGCGATCCAGCAGCGCGAGCGTTCCTTCATCCGCCGCGCGGTCGCCTCGTGGAGCGCCAACCCCAACATCGAGCTGCTGGGCAACCTCCAGGCGGAGCGGCTGTCGATCGTCTCGTTCGTCATCCGGCGCGGCACCAGCTACCTGCACCACAACTTCGTGGTCGCGGTGCTGAACGACCTGTTCGGCATCCAGTCGCGCGGCGGCTGCTCCTGCGCGGGCCCGTACGGGCACCGCCTGCTCGGGATCGACATCGAGCGGTCGCACGAGTTCGCGCGCGAGATCGCCCGTGGCTGCGAGGGCATCAAGCCCGGGTGGGTGCGGGCGAGCTTCAACTACTTCATCTCCGAGGCGGTTTTCGACTACCTGCTGGACGCGGTGCACCTGGTCGCGACGGAGGGCTGGAAGCTGCTGCCGGACTATGCCTTCGACCCCGCCACCGGCCACTGGCGTCACCGGCGGGGTCCGGTCGAGCCGCCGCTGCGCCTGCACGCGCTGCGCTACGACGACCAGGGCAGGCTGTGCTACACGTCGTCACACACCCATGCCCGCGACAGCGCGCTCGCCGGCTATCTGGAGGAGGCGCGGCGGCTGTTCGCGACGCTGCCTGAGCCGCCCGCCGGCGACATCTCCGCCCTGCCGGGCGTCACCGCCGACTTCGAGGCGCTGCGCTGGTTCGTGCTGCCCCCGAACCGCTGAAGGCCAGGCTGACCTTGCCGCGCTGGTGGGGACGTTGCAGCTCACGACAGAACCGATCAGGTGCCGGTCTGGCTGTGGGAAGCGGCCACCGGCTTGGACTCGGGCGAGCCGCGCTGGCGCAGGCGGATGCCGAGGAGCGCCACCACTCCGACCACCATGAACTCGCTCTGCCAGTTCTGGAACGACTGGAACCAGAAATGCGAGGTGGTCACGAACCTCGCCACCGAGATGGGCTGCTCACCGTGGACGAGCTGCTCCTGGTTGAAGTCGGCCGTCCCGCCCATGGCGTGGACCGCGAAGCACGCAAGGAACAGGATGAACAGCACCAGCGAAAAGGAATGCTCGTAGATGGTAAGGATCGGCCCACCGTGGCGAACCGGCCAGGGCGTGTCCGGGCGCCCACGCGCCTGGCGGGGATCCTCGTCGGACGGCTCGCCCTCGGGCTTCTTGGATTCAGGGGAGCCTCGCTGCAACAGCATGCCGGTAAGATAGACGTAGGCGCTCATCTGGAGGAACTCGCTCTCCCAGTTCTCCGCCGTCGCCTCCACGAAGTTCCCGCTGGTTATGTAGCCCATAAAGCTCTCGGCAGGCTGCCGGTGCTCGGCGTTCTCCGCGTTGGCGGCCCGCCAGCCGTTGACGCTCTGCGCCACCCAGAACAACAGGAACAGGCTCAGCATGAGCAGCGACAAGGCGTTGTCGCGCAGAAACCGGCGCATCAGTCCCTCCAGCTCCGTCGGCACCCGGCTGGCCGGGCGGTTCCGGTCGTCCTGGGCCGGTGGACCTCACGCTGTGCGCTGGCCTCGGCGGGTACTGCGACCTCCCCACCGCGCCGACCCGCGATGCTGACTACCCAGCGAGCAGGTCGAGGAATCTCGCCGTGCTTGCACCGGACCACTCCGTGAGCTGGTCTGATAGGGAAGCGACAGAACGGCGGATGTCACCCCGGGAGGCGCCAGATGACCGAACCGCTGCCGATCGTGCTCATCCCCGGCCTGCTCGCCTCGGCGCGGCTGTATGGCGAGCAGCTTCCGCGGCTGTGGTGGTTCGGCCCGGTGACGATCGCCGACCACACCCGCGACGACAGCATGGCCGCCATCGCCAGCCGTGTCCTGGCCACGGCCCCGCCCAGATTCGCGCTGGTCGGCCTGTCGATGGGCGGCTATGTCGCCTTCGAGATCCTGCGCCAGGCGGCGGGCCGGGTCGTGAAGCTCGCTTTGCTCGATACGACCGCGCGGGCCGATACGCCCGAGCTGAGTGAGCGGCGCCGCGGGCAGATCGCGCTCACCGAGAGCGGGCGCTTCGCTGACGTCTTCGAGCAGCAATACCCGCTGCTGATCCACCGGGCGCGCCAGGGTGAGGTGGCCCTGCGGCGGCTGGTGTGGCTGATGGGCGAGGAGGTCGGGCCCGAGGCCTTCATCCGCCAGCAGACCGCGATCATCAACCGCCCCGACTCGCGGCCGGGGCTCGCCGCCATCGGCTGCCCCACGCTGGCCCTGGTCGGCGACGGCGACGTGCTGACGCCACCGGCATGGGCGGAGGAGATCGCCGCGGGCATCCCCGGCGCGCGATTGGTTGTCGTGCCCGACTGCGGCCACCTTTCCACCCTGGAGCGGCCGCGGGAGGTCACGCAGGCTCTGGTCGAGTGGCTGCAGGCCGGGTCACCCGGCTGACCCGTCGGGACCCAGGGCCTCGGCCAGGTCGAGGTCGGCGACGTCACCGGCGACGGCAAGCCCGACATCGTGCTCGCCGACTACACCCACGGGCTCGAGGTCCTGCCGCAGCTCTGACGCCGACCGCGTTCCTCAGGGCCGCCGCGTGTGAGGCGGACCGCCAGGCGGCATGATAGGAGCACTCACCGTCCACCCCTGAGCGCGCAAGCGAGTGAGGAGTCGGATGCGACCATGAGCGACCACCTTCGCGAGGCCGTACGGCAGGTCCTGCCCGGCGTCCGGGCCGACCTCGAAGCGCTGATCCGGATCCCATCCGTGAGCGCCGACCCTGGCGCCGCCGCGGAGGTGCACCGTTGCGCCGAGGTGACGGCCGGGCTCTTCCGCGACGCCGGGGCGTCCGAGGTCGAGATCCTCGACGGCATCCCGGGTGGCCAGCCCGCGGTGCTCGCCCGCTATCCCGCGCCCCCCGGCAAGCCCACGGTGCTGCTCTACGCGCACCACGACGTCCAGCCGACCGGCGATCCGGCCGGATGGGTGAGCCCCCCGTTCGAGCCCGCCGAGCGCGACGGGCGCCTGTACGGCCGCGGGGCCGCCGACGACAAGGCGGGCGTGGCGGCGCACCTGGCGGCGCTGCGCGCCTACGACGGGCAGCCGCCGGTCGGGGTCACGGTGTTCGTCGAGGGTGAGGAGGAGATCGGGTCGCCGACGCTCGCCACGGTGCTGGAGCGCTACCGCGACAGGCTCGCGGCCGACGTCATCGTGCTTGCCGACTCGGCCAACTTCCAGACCGGCAGGCCCTCCCTGACGACGACCCTGCGCGGCTTGGCCGGCTGCGTGGTCGAGGTGCGGGCTCTCGAGCACGGTGTGCACTCGGGCGCCTACGGCGGCGCGGCGCCGGACGCGCTGACCGCCCTGTGCCGGCTGCTGGCGACCCTGCACGACGAGCAGGGCAACGTCGCCATCGAGGGGCTCGTCACCGGCAAGGCGCCGGATGTGGACTACCCGGAGGAGCAGCTCCGCGCGGAGGCCGCCGTGCTCGAGGGCGTCGAGCTGATCGGCACCGGCAGCGTCGCCGAACGGGTCTGGGCGAAGCCGTCGGCGTCGGTGCTGGCGATCGACGCGACCCGGGTGGCTGATGCGTCCAACACGCTGATCCCGGTGGCCCGCGCGAAGGTCAGCCTGCGGCTGGCGCCGGGCGAGGACGCGCCGCGGGCGCAGGAGGCGCTGGAGCGGCACCTTCACGAGCACGCGCCGTGGGGCGTGCGGGTGAGCGTGGTGGACGGCGACGTGGGTCAGCCATTCGCCGTCGACGCGCACGGGCCGGCGTTCGACGCGGCGCATGCGGCGCTCCGCGAGGCCTACGACAGCGAGTCCCTGGAGATCGGGGTCGGTGGCTCGATCCCGTTCGTCGCGGCGTTCGCGGAGGCGTTCCCCGCGGCGGCGATCCTTGTGACCAGCGCGGGCGCCGACCCCGACTGTCGTGCGCACGGCACAGACGAGAGCCTGCCCCTCGGCGATTTCGAGCGCGCGTGCGTGGCCGAGACGCTGCTGCTCGCCAAGCTCGCCGGGTCCTGAGGGTTCCCGCGGCGGCCGTTCCGCCTGGCGCGGTAACCTGCCCCAGGCGCGCGGCAAGCGGCAAGGGGAATGTGGGCTGGCGTGCATGCGGCGCTATCGTGGGGGGGAGCGTCATTGTGGCGGGACCATGGCGATTTCCCGAGGAGGAGCCGGTGAACACGACGGTGGAGCTGGACCCGGCGGAGAAGCTCCGTGCCTACGCCCATCCAGAGCGGCTGGTGAGCACCGCCTGGCTGGCGGAACATCTGGACGACCCCAACCTGGTGGTGGCCGAGTCCGACGAGGACGTACTGCTCTACGAGATCGGCCACATCCCCGGCGCGGTCAAGATCGACTGGCACCTGGATCTCAACGACCCTGTGCAGCGGGACTACGTCGACGGCGAGGGCTTCGCACGCCTGATGGCGTCCAAGGGCATCACCCGCGACACCACGATCGTGTTCTACGGCGACAACTTCAACTGGTGGGCGGCCTACGCGCTGTGGATCACGACGCTGTTCGGTCACCAGGGCGTCCGGCTGCTGGACGGCGGCAGGCAGAAGTGGGTCGAGGAGGGCCGGCCGCTCACCACCGACGTGCCGGTCCGCTCCCCCGCCGAGTACCCGGTGGTGCAGCGCGACGACGCCGCCATCCGGGCGTTCCGCGACCAGGTCCTCGACCACGTGCGCGGCGGCGGCCGGCTGGTGGACGTGCGCTCACCCGGTGAGTACTCGGGCGAGCTGCTGGCCATGCCCGACTACCCGCAGGAGGGGGCGCTGCGCGGCGGGCACATCCCCGGCGCGGCCAACGTGCCGTGGAAGCGGGCGGCCAACGACGACGGCACCTTCAAGTCGGCCGACGAGCTGCGGGCGATCTACCAGGGCGAGCTGGGACTCAGCCACGACGACGACATCGTCGCCTACTGCCGGATCGGCGAGCGCTCCAGCCACACCTGGTTCGTCCTCAGCCAGCTGCTCGGCTACCCGCGGGTCCGCAACTACGATGGCTCGTGGGTGGAGTGGGGTAACTCGGTGAAGGTGCCGATCGAGCGCACCAAGGAGCCCGGCCCCGACCCGCGGCTGAAGGCGGTCGGCTAGGGATGGCCCTGCCCGAGCAGCTCCGGGAGATCGTCGACGAGTTCGCCGAGCTGCCGCCGGAGCTGCGCCTCGAGGCGCTGCTCGACTACTCGCGGCGGGTGCCGCCGCTGCCGCCGCGGCTGGCTGAGCACCGCGAGTCGATGGAGCAGGTGCCCGAGTGCCAGACGCCGTTCTTCCTGGCCACCGAGGTGGACGGCGGCGACCGTGTGACGATCCATTTCGACGCGCCGCCGGAGGCGCCGACGACCCGCGGCTTTGCCGGGATCCTCTCCGAGGGCCTGAACGGAGCGACCGCCGCCGAGGTGCTGGCCGTCCCCAACGGCTTCTACACGTCGCTCGGGCTGGATCAGGTGATCTCGCCGCTGCGCCTGCGGGGGATCTCGGCGATCCTGGCCCGGCTCAAGCGCCAGGTGCGGGTCCAGGTGGACGCCCGGACCCGCTCCGCCGCCGGCCGCGGCTGACCAGTCACCGACGCAGGCGGCGGAAGAACGTGCGCATGTCGCCGACCAGCAGGTCGGGTGCCTCCATCGCGGCGAAGTGGCCGCCGCGGTCGAGCTCCGACCAGTGCACGATGTTGTTGCCGCGCTCGCCGTAACGCCGGATGGCGTAGTCCTCGGCGAACACCGCCACCCCGGTTGGCGTCGTGCCGGGCCGCTGGCCAAATGAGCCGGCGTGCAGGTTCTCGTAGTACAGGCGGGCGGAGGAGCTCGCCGTGCCCGTCAGCCAGTACAGCATCACGTTGGTGAGCAGCTGGTCGCGGTCGACGGCGTCCTCCGGGACGTCCGCGGCGTGGCTCCACTCCCTGAACTTCTCCACGATCCAGGCCAGCTGCCCGACCGGCGAATCGGTGAGCGCGTACGCCAGCGTCTGCGGCCGGTTGGCCTGAACCTCGAAATAGCCGTTCCCGGGCCCTGCCGTGCTCGTGCTGAGGCGCTGCAGACGCGCCTTCTCGGCATCGGTGAAGGTGGCCAGCTCGTCCGGGTCCACGGGCCCGAACGGGATGAACCCGAACGTGGCCGCGTTGACGTGCACCCCGACAACGTGGTCGGGGTCGATGCGGCCCAGCTCGGGGGAGACGAACGCGCCCCAGTCGCCGCCCTGCGCGCCGTAGCGCGCGTACCCCAGGCGGGCCATCAGCTCGGCCCAGGCGCGGGCGACGCGACTGGTGGTCCACCCGGTGTCGCGGGTCGGGCCGGAGAGGCCGTAGCCGGGGATCGAGGGGATGACCAGGTGGAAGGCATCGGCCGGGTCGCCGCCGTGGCCGCGGGGGTCGGCCAGCGGGCCGATGACGTTCAGGAACTCCACGACCGAGCCGGGCCAGCCGTGGGTGAGGATCAGCGGCAGCGCGTCCGGCTCCGGGGAGCGGACGTGCAGGAAGTGCACGCCCGCCCGGTCGATGGTGGTGGTGAACTGTGGGATCTCGTTGAGCCGCGCCTCGTGCTTGCGCCAGTCGTAGGCATCACGCCAGTAGGCGGCCAGCTCCTTGAGGTAGCCGAGCGGCACCCCGTGGGCCCAGCCGACGCCGGGCAGCTCATCGGGCCAGCGGGTGCGGGCCAGCCGCTCACGGAGGTCGTCCAGGTCGGCCTGGGGGATGTCGATCCGGAACGGCCGGATCTCGGTGCCGGAGCGGTCGGTGGCGGTCATCGCTTGGGTCCTTTCCTCTCCTCGTGGGTGGCGAACGCCGGAGCGATATGACAGCATGCTGTCATGAAACCAACCGTACCAACACGACAGCATGCTGTCAATATTGCTGCCCCGCCACCGCCGCGCACCCCCGCCGGGGATGCTTTCAGCGCACTCCTCGGGCAGGTCATCGGGCTCACCCGGCGCTTCACCACCGTCGGGGAGGCCCTGGCCAAGCCCGCCGGCCAGACGCTCGCGCGCTGGCTGGTCCTCGAGGCGGTCCAGGAAAGGCCCGCGACGGTGGCGCAGATCGCGCGCACGCTGCACCTCGCCCGCCAGAGCGTGCAGCGCCTGGCCGACGTCCTGGTGCGCGACGGCCTGGCCGTCTACCAGGAAAACCCCGCCCACCGCCGCGCCAAGCTCGTGCAGCTCACGCCACAGGGACGCACCGCACTGCGCACCATCCAGACGGCGCAGCGAGCATGGGCCGATGCGCTGGGCGCCAAGATCGGGGAGGCGGATCTGCGGCAGGCGAGCGTCGTCCTCGACCGGGTGCTGCAAGCCGTCCGAAACCCGCGGCTCTCGCCCTGAGCTGGCCGCGCCGCCCTGGCGGCCTGGTTCGCCAGCCCCATCAGCCACATCGACCGGCCGCGGTCGCCCGGGACCTCGCCTATGCTCTTGGCATGGCGTTTCGCGGATGGCCCACCGAGGCGGTGGAGTTCTACTAGGGACTCGAGGCCGACAACACCAGGACCTGGTGGACGGCACACAAGCCGGTCTACGACAGCTTCGTGCACGCGCCGGTGGCTACGTCCACTTCAGCGCCGACGGACTGATCGCCGGGATCGGCTACTACCACATGGCCCCCGACCAGCTGGACCGCTACCGGCGCGCGGTCGCCGACGACACCCAGGGCGCGGAGCTGGTCGGCATCATCGGCCGGCTGAGCGCCGAGCGGATCCAGGTCGGCGGGTCGGCCAGCCTCAAGACCGCACCCAAGGGCTACCCCAGAGACCACCCGCGGGTCGACCTGCTGCGCCACAAAGGCCTCATCGCGTGGCGGCATTGGCCAGTGGCGGCGTGGCTCCACACGGCGGCGGCCAAGCGGCGGGTGGCGGACTTCCTGCGCACGGCGGCGCCGCTGCAGGCCTGGCTGGACGAGCAGGTCGGCCAGAGCACCACAGCCCAGCCCGCGCAGCGCTGACGCATGAGGCTACGGGCGAGCTGGTCGCTCGATAGCTCGAGCACCCGTCCCTGCGCGGCGACCTCGACGGCGCCGCCGAACGAGGCGGACGCCAGCGCGCATGCCTTGGCGTGGTCGGCGCCCGGGGGCAGGTGCGTGAGCATCAGCCGCCCGCCGGCGTCCTCGGTCAGCTGGAAGATACGCCGCCGGGATCCACGCCACGGCCTGTCTGGCCATCTCGGTCGATCCATCCGCACGCCTCGACCAATCCGGGCGGGCCGCGGGTCCGAAGACCTGATCGGAAGCCGGCTTCCACAGGACAAACCTCGGTTCCCGCACGAAGGGACGCAGCGATGTCGAGACTCCAGTCGGCTCGGTCACGGGCCGTCATGCTGTTCGTCGCGGGCTTCGCCCTGACCGGCGTGGCACTCGCAAGCCTCGCGCCGAACCAGGCCACGGCCTCCAGCCACCGGGAGGCCCCGCTCATCTCCGGGCAGCCGCAGTACGACAACACCGACCTGTACGCGTTCGTCAGCCCTGACCGGCCCGACACCACCACGCTCATCGCCAATTGGATCCCCTTCGAGGAGCCGGCGGGAGGACCCAACTTCTACAAGTTCGCCACGGACGCCCGCTACGACATCAACATCGACCCCGACGGCCAGGGGGGCGCGGACCTCACCCTCCGCTGGACGTTCAAGGACCACTACCGCAACCCCGACACGTTCCTGTACAACACCGGTCCCGTGACCAGCCTCGATGACGGCGACCTCAACTTCCGCCAGACCTACAACCTCGAGCTCGTCCACCGCCAGAACGGTGTCTTCCGGTCCAGCACGACGCTGCTGAAGGACGCGCCGGTCGCGCCGTCGAACGTCGGCCGCGCCTCCATGCCCGACTACGGCACGCTCCGCGACCAGGCCGTCCGGTCGCTGCCAGGTGGCGGCAAGGTCTTCGCCGGCCAGGCCGACGACCCCTTCTTCCTGGACCTGCGGGTCTTCGACCTGCTGTACGGCGGCGACCTGTCCGAGGTCGGCAACGACACGCTGAAGGGCTACAACGTCAACACGGTCGCCATCCAGGTGCCGTCCAAGCTGCTGCGCAAGAGCGACAAGCAGCCCGTCATCGGCGTGTGGACCAGCACGTCGCGCCGCGGCGCGCTGAACGACTACCAGCAGGTGTCGCGGCTGGGGATGCCGCTGGTCAACGAGGTGGTCATCCCGGTCAAGGACAAGGACCGGTTCAACGCCTCGTCGCCCTGGAAGGACGCTCAGTTCGGCAAGTACGTCACCAACCCCGAGCTTCCGAAGCTGATCCAGTCCGTGTACGGCATCCCCGCGCCGGCGGAGCCGCGCAACGACCTCGTGCAGGTCTTCCTCACCGGGGTGCCGGGGCTGAACCAGCCGCCCGGCGTCCGTCCCGCCGAGATGATGCGGCTCAACACCTCGATCGCGCCCTCCGCCGCTCCCAAGCGGCTCGGCGTCCTCGACGGTGACACCGCCGGCTACCCCAACGGCCGGCGCCTGACCGATGACGTGGTCGACATCTCACTGCAGGTGGTCGAGGGCGAGCTCGTCGGCAAGAAGAACGACCTCGGTGACAGTGTCGACTCCAACGACAAGGCGTTCGGCTCGGCGTTCCCCTACGTCGCCCTGCCGCACTCCGGCTCGGGCGAGACGGGCACCGCGGCCGCGCGGCCCTCGGCGGCTCCGCAGAGCGGCGCGCCGCAGGGCGGCACCCAGCAGGGTGGCGCCATCGGCGGTGGCGCGACCGCCGCGATCGCCGCGGTGGCGCTGCTCATGGCCGCGGGCGTAGTCCTGCTGGCCCGAAGGCGGCCCCGTTCCCTCGCCTGACCTGGAGCCGCCCGCCGCCGGTGCGGCCGTGCCGCTCGGCACGGCCGCACCGGCGGGCCAACCAATGGAGGCCAGCCCATGCGACGTCTTCTCACCGCCGGGGTCGCCGGCATCCTGGCGAGCGGCCTCGTGCTGGGCGCCGCGGTCGCGCTCGGCCCCCGGCCCTCACCCCAGGCGGACGAGCGCAACGGAGAGGCGCCGGTCTCGGCCGCCGCCGCTGACCGGCTCTCCGCCGCGACGCTGCCATCGGCCATCGCACGACTCCAGCGCCACCTGCGCGCCCAGCCACGCGACGGCGGCGGGTGGGCCACCCTGGGCATCGCCTACGTCGAGCAGGCGCGCCTGTCGGCGGACCCGACCGACTACACCAAGGCCGCGGAGGTGCTGGACCGCTCGCTGCAAGTGTCACCGACGGACAACGACGCGGCGCTTGGCGGGCTGGGCGCGCTGGCGACCGCACGGCACGACTTCGCCGCCGCGCTGGGCTTCGCCGACCGCGCGCTCGCCGTGAACCCCTACGGCACGCGGGCGCACGCCGTGCGCATCGACGCGCTCGTCGAGCTCGGCCGCTACCCCGAGGCGCTGGCCGCGGCGCGGCGGGCCGACGCGGCCCGGCCGGGGCTCCCGATCTTCACCCGGGTCGCGTACGTGCTCGAGCTGCACGGGCGGACCACCGAGGCCCGACGGGTGCTCGAGCGCGCCATGGAGTCCGCCACCGACCCCGGCGACATCGCCTACGTGGCGACGCAGCTCGGCGAGCTGGCGTGGAGCCAGGGCGACGACGAGGCCGCCGCGCGGCACTTCGCGAAGGCGCTGCGCGCCGACCGGGCGTACCTGCCGGCCCTTGACGGCCAGGCCCGTGTGCGGGCGGCGCGCGGCGACCTCGCCGGCGCAACCCGCGACCTCGCATCCGTGGTGAGCCGCCTGCCGATGCCGGCCTACCTCACGGCCCTCGGCGAGCTGCACGAGGCGCAGGGCAGGCCGGACAGGGCTCGCCAGCAGTACGACGTCGCCGAGACCCTGGTCAGGATCGCAAGGGCGAACGGCGTCACGACCGACCTGGAGACGGCGCTGTTCCAGGCCGATCACGGCGACCGCGCGGCGGCCCTGCGCGCGGCGCGGGCCGAGCGCGCAAGGCGCGCCAGCGTGCACGTCGCCGACGGGCTTGCGTGGGCGTTGCACGTCAACGGGCGCGACCGCGAGGCGCTCGGGTACGCGCGGCAGGCCGCACGCACCGGCTACCGCAACGCCCAGTTCCTCTACCACCGCGGCATGATCGAGAAGGCGCTGGGCCTGCGCGACGCCGCGCGACGCAGCCTGTCCGCGGCACTCGACCTCAACCCGCACTTCTCACCCCTGCTGGCTCCTCGGGCTCGCGCCGCGCTCGCCACGCTCACCGCTCGGTGAGGTCAGCCCGCTCGAGCGTCACCATCCTCTCCGGGGCCGGCCCTCGAGCTGACCGATCCGCTCCACCAGGCGCCGGCCCAGCAGCTCGTGGCCGGTGGGATCCAGGCGGCGGCGAAGCTCGGGCGACACCAGCGCCTCAGCGTCGTGGGCGTGCTGGCGGAAGACCTGCATCAGGACCCGCACCTTGGCGTCGTAGCCCCGCTCGGACGGGACCATGCCGCCAAGCTCCACCAGCAGCAGGTCCAGCACGTGGTCCTGCTGGCGCTGGCGCTCGACCTCACCGTCGTGGCGGCCGGTCTGCGCGCGCAGCGCCGGGTACAGCAGCTCGTCTTCCACCACGACATGGGTGGCAAGGGCCTTGGCGATGGCGCGCACAGCCCGGCGCTGGCGCGCGTGGCTGCCCTCTGCGTCCTCGTAGGTCTGGAACTGGCGCTCGACGCGCTCGTGGAGCGCCTCCAGCATCTGGCCGGCGTCCACCGCGCCGGGGTCGACCGGCACCAGGGTGGGACCGTCGGCGCGCCTGCCCTGCGGAATGGCGGTTGCGGTTGCTTGCGACATGGGAACCTCCGTGTGCTCTGCTCTGAGACCGGCCGGCGCCTGTGGGCGTTGCCGGTGATATCTCGATAGTGGCGCGCGGGCGGGCTCCCGTCGTCGGCTGCGCGGCGACTGTTCGCCTACCTCACTGGGCGCAATGCACCCCGGGAGGCCTGCGACCGGTGTCGTAGCTGAAGGGCCCACGCCCTAGCCGGATGCGTCCTGCGCGCCGGTTGGGATCGGTCGGTGGTGGGCCGGCTCCGCGTGGGCGGCCGAAGGGGCGACCCGCAGGAGGCGGGCGGCCCAGGGCGGCAGCCACCAGTTCCAGCGGCCGAACAGAGAGACCAGCGCCGGGACCAGCAGCGCCCGCACCACGGTGGCGTCGAGCAGGATGCCCGCGCCCAGGCCGGTGGCCATGATCTTGATGTCGGTGCCTGGCGCGCTCGCCAGCGACACGAAGGACAGGAACAGGATCAGCGCCGCGCTGGTCACCAGCCGTCCGGTGCGGCCGAGCCCCTCGGTGATGGCGGTGTCGGTGGAGCCGCTGCGGTCGAACTCCTCACGCATGCGGGCCAGGATGAAGACCTCGTAGTCCATGGACAGGCCGTACAGGAAGGCGAAGGTCATCAGCGGCACCCAGAAGGTGATGGCGCCGGTGGCGGGGATGCCCCAGATCGCGTCCGAGCCGTAGCCGCGCTGCCACACCAGCACCCCGTAGGTGGCGCCCACCGAGACCAGGTTGAGCAGCACCGCCTTGGCCGGCAGGAGCAGGGTGACGAGCAGCGATGCCTGGGGGAGGAAGCCGGCGAACACTTCTGCCGCCGGGGTGCCCTCGCGGAAGCCGGTGACGAACACGCCGGCCGTCATGAAGAACACGGTGATCAGCAGCCCCCAGCGGAAATAGCCGGCGACCGCGGCCGTGTACAGCGGCACCGCCAGCGGGAAGGCCGCGCGCCGGGCTCGGTCGCCACGCCGATCGCGATCACGTTGGCGACCACGACCGCCACGGCGAGGGCAGCGTCGGCGAGCGGCGCGGGCACCCGCCGCAGGCGCTCCCGCAGACCCGTTTCCATGCGGGCTACGGTACGGGACCGGCGTCCGCGCCGGTATACCCTGTGGGGCGCGACCCGGCTACCACGCTGGGTGTAGGCGAGCGTCACCAGCGCGGCACGCCATCAGGTCGAGGCGGTGGCTTCCCTACTGGCAGCGTCGAGGCTGTCGCCACGTCGTCGTCGAGCCGCAGGGGGCCTCCAGGAACGCCGGTCATATCGCCGCGTGACGAACCGGCCCAGTCGGGCGTGTTCAAGGCACCAGAGCACGCGGAGGCCAGATGACCCCGGTTGACTTCGATACGTTCGATGAGTCCTACCGAGCGACCTACGGCAGGCTCGTGGGACAGCTCTTCCCGGTCACCGGGGACCTCAACGAGGCGGAGGAGGTCGTCCAAGAGGCGTTCGTGCGGGCGCTCGCTCGCTGGAGACGCCTGCGCGACTTCGATGCGCCCGAGGCATGGGTGCGGCGGGTCGCCTTGAACCTGGCGCTGAGCGGGCTGCGCCGCGCGCGCCGCCGTGTGGTCGCCCAGCTCCGGCTCGGCCAGGCAGCTCCCACTATGCCCCTCACCGACGAGGCGCTGGCGGTCATAGAGGCCCTGCGACACCTGCCGGTCAGCCATCGCCAGGCGCTGCTGCTCCACTACGCCCTGGATCTGTCCGTCGACCAGGTGGCGGCGCACCTGCGGCTGCCAGCCTCGACAATCCGCGGTCGCCTGGCGCGAGGGCGCGCCAGTCTCCGCAGGCACCTGCAGGCAAGCGCGAGCATCAAGGAGCTGTGATCAGCATGGACAGCCCCCGCAGAGGACTGCTCGACGCCGCCGAGGCCGCGGCCTCGGCGGCGCGAGGACCGGACCCGGTCGAGCTGCGCCGCCGCCTGCGCCGCCGCCGGCAGCGCCGCGCGGCCTTCGGCGCCACACTGCTGGTCGCCGTCGCTATCGCCGTCCCGGTGGTCCTGAGCAGGAGCGTCCCCTCGGTGCGGCTGACGCCAGTCCCAGCAGTCCCGGCGAGCGGCTCCGCCGCGGCGGGCATGCGCCTGCTCAGCTTCCACGGCCTCACGATCCAGGTCCCCAAGCAGTGGCCACTCAACGCCTTCATCTGCGCGCAGCCCTACGGCAACACCGTGATCGTCGCTCCCGGCCCGGTCACCCTCTGTATGGTCGAGCCCCCGCCCAAGGTGCAGACCGTGGTGGAGCTGACGCCGCTCAGCGAGTTCTCCGGCTATGACAGCGACAAGCGCCAGGCAGCACAGCCGCGGACCACCCTGCGCGCGCCCGACGGCGGCTGCTGATCATCATCCGCGACCGTGCGCTGGACGCCCGCGTGGTCATCTCCTCACCGGACGTGGCGCTGGCACAGCGGATCGCCGGCAGCCTGCGGCGCACGCCGGTGGATTTCGCCGGCTGCGCCGACCAGCCGACCCAGCTGGACGCACCACGCCTGCGGACACCACAGCGCGACCGCGCGGACCGTCTGTTGGCGCCCGGCAATCCGGTCGCGGCCGGAGTCTGCCGCTACGAGTCCGGGTGGCTGGTGAGGTCGACCAGCATCACGGGCGCCCAGGCGACCGCGTTGGCCGGCACGCTCAACGGGCTGCCGCACGGGACCAGCCGCCTGGCCCCGGGCACGTACTCGGAGTCCATCTGCCCGGAAGAGGCGGGCAATGCCGTGCTCGTCCACTTCTCGTACCGGGATGGGCCGCCGCTGACGGTCTGGACTCGACTGGAAGGCTGCGGCGATCTGGGCGCCTCCAACGGAACGGTGCGAGCGCGGCGCGGCAACGCGTTGCGGCAGCCGATGGGGCGGCTCGTCGGCACGAATTTCTGGCCCAACGTCATCGACCGGCCGTAGCCCGGCGCGGCAGCGCGACTGCTTCGCGTCGGCCAGGTTCAGCCGAAGCCTCCGGCGCGGCGAGCGTCAGCGGATCATGCGGAACGCGGTGACGGCTGCTCACCACGACGCGGGCCGCCGGCCGGCCGGTTCGTGGCGGCGGATCCCCTGGGTGGCCCGCAGGAGCGCGCGCATGGTGTCGAGGTCGCCACCGATCGACCCGTGTGCGCGCGCCTGGACCAGGACGTTGCCGAGCGCTGTCGCCTCGACCGGCCCGGCGAGCACCGGCAGGCCGCACGCGGCCGCGGTCAGCTCGCACAGCGGGCCGTTGCGCGCTCCCCCGCCGACCAGGTGCACCACGTCGATCTGGCGCCCCGACAGCCGCGCGGCGTCCCGGAGGGTCCGCGCGTACGCGGCGGCCAGGCTGTCGAGGATGCAGCGCACCAGCTCGCCCTGGCCGGTGGGCTCGGGCTGGCCGCTGTCGCGGCAGGTCGCCCTGATCCGCGCCGGCATGTCGCCGGGGGGCAGGAACGCAGGGTCGTCCGGGTCGACGACCGGTCCGCCGGCCGGGAGCGCGGCGGCGGCGCCGAGCAGCCGGGGCAGGTCCGCGGACAGCCCGGCGCGTGCCCACACCCGCAGCGATTCCTGCAGCAGCCACAGGCCCATGACGTTGCGCAGGAAGCGGATGCGCCCGTCGACGCCGACCTCGTTGGTGAAGTTCGCCGCCCGGCTCTCCTCCGTGAGCACGGGACGCTCGAGCTCCACCCCGACCAGCGACCACGTGCCGCAGGAGATGTACGCGCAGCGCTCTCCCTCGGATGGGACGCCGACCACCGCCGAGGCGGTGTCGTGGGAGCCCACGGTCGTGACCACCGCCGATGGCGGCAGCCCGGTCTCGGCGGTGACCTCGGGGCGAAGCTGGCCGGTCACCTCGCCTGGCCGCCGCAGCGCCGGCAGGATCCATGGCGGGATCCCCGCCTTCCCGAGCACCCGCGGCGACCAGCCCCCGCCGCGCACCTCCAGCAGGGCGGTGGTGGAGGCGTTGGTGATCTCGGCCCCGGTCGAGCCGGTGAGCCAGTAGCTGATGAGGTCGGGGATCAGCAGCACGGTCCGGGCGACGTCGAGCCTTGACGAGGCGGCGTCGGCGGCGAGCTGGTAGAGGGTGTTGAAGGGCAGGAACTGCACGCCGGTGAGCTGGTACAGGTCCGCCCGCGGGAGCTGCGCGTGGACCCTCTCGGCGACCCCGTCGGTGCGGCGGTCCCGGTAGTGGTAGGGGTTGCCGAGCAGCGCGCCGGAGGCATCCAGCAGCCCGTAGTCGACCCCCCAGGAATCGACGCCCACGCTGGCGATCCCGCCGGCGTCCCGGCCGGCGTCCCTGAGCCCGTTCAGGACCTCCTGGTACAGCCGCAGGATGTCCCAGTGCAGCCCGTCGGGCAGGCTCACGGGCCCGTTGCCGAAACGGCGTGCCTCCGACAGCTGCAGCCGCGACGGCCCCACGCGTGCGACCATGACGCGCCCGCCCGAGGCGCCGAGGTCCACCGCGGCGTAGCTGGCCTCGGTCCGGGTCATCGCAGGAACGCGGCGGCGACCCCGGCGTCCACCGGGACGTGGAGGCCGGTGGTCAGCGACAGGTCGCCGCCGACCAGCGCGAACACCGCGGCGGCGACGTGCTCGGGCAGCACCTCGCGCCCCAGCAGCGTGCGCTTGGCGTAGAAGGCGCCCAGCTCCTCCTCGGGGACGCCGTAGACGGCGGCGCGCCGCGCGCCCCAGCCCTTGGCGAAGATCCCCGATCCCCGCACGACCGCATCGGGGTTGACGCCATTGACCCTGATGCCGTGCTGGCCCAGCTCGGCGGCCAGCACGCGGACCTGGTGGGCCTGGTCGGCTTTGGCCGCGCTGTAGGCGAGGTTGTCCGGGCCGGCGACCACGCTGTTCTTGCTCACGACATAGACGATGTCACCGCCCATCCCCTGCGCGATCATCATCCGGGCCGCCTCGCGCGACACCAGGAACGAGCCCCTGGCCATCACGTCGTGCTGCAGGTCCCAGTCACGGGTGGTCGTCTCCAGCAGCGGCCTGGACAGCGACAGCCCGGCGTTGCTGACCACCAGGTCGACACCGCCGAAGGCGAGCGCCGCCCGCCGCAGCGCGTCGACGACCTGTGGCTCGTCGCTGACGTCGGCGGTGGCCGCCACGGCCACGTCAGCGCCGCCGAGCTCGTCGGTGACCGAGCGGGCGCCCTCGCCGTCCAGGTCGGCCACCACCACGCAGGCGCCCTCGGCCGCCAGCCGCCTGGCGATGGCGCGGCCGATCCCCGACCCCGCGCCGGTGACCAGCGCGACCCGGGCCGCCAGCGGCCTCGGCGCTGGCCTGCGCCGCAGCTTGGCCTCCTCCAGCGCCCAGTACTCGATGCGGAATTTCTCCGACTCCGGGATCGGCGCGTAGGCCGACACCGCCTCGGCGCCGCGCATCGCGTTGATCCCGTTGACGAAGAACTCGCCGGCCACCCGCGCGGTCTGCTTGTCCGCGCCGAACGAGAACATCCCCACCCCCGGCACCAGCACGATCGCCGGGTCGGCGCCGCGCGGCGGTGGGCTGGCGGGCTCCGCGTAGCGCTCGTAGTAGGCCCGGTAGTCCTCGCGGTAGGCGGCGTGCAGCTCCCGCAGCCGCTCGACGACCTGCTCGAGCGGCGCGGCCGGCGGCAGGTCCAGCACCAGCGGCCGCACCTTGGTGCGCAGGAAGTGGTCAGGGCAGGAGGTCCCCAGCGCCGCCAGCGCCGGGTGCCTGGACCGCGACACGAAGTCGAGCACCACGTCCGCGTCGCTGTAGTGGCCGACCTGCCGCCGGTCGGTCGAGGACAGACCGCGAAGCACCGGGAACAGGGCGGCGGCGCGGGCGCGCCGCTCGGCCTCCGGCAGGGGCTGGTAGCCGTCGACCACGGGGCCGAACGGGTCGGGCCGGCCGCGCTCGGCGATGAACCGCTCGGCGGTGCGGACGATCTCCAGGGAGCGCGCCTCGCACTCGGCGGAAGTCCGGCCCCACGCCGTGATGCCGTGGCCGCCCAATATGACCCCGATGATCCGGGGATCGGCCCGCTGGATCGCGGCGATGTCCAGGCCGAGCTGGAAGCCGGGCCGGCGCCACGGCACCCAGGCGACCCGGTCGCCGAAGCACCTTTTGGTCAGCGCCTCCCCATCGGCCGCCGTGGCCAGCGCGATGCAGCCGTCCGGGTGCAGGTGGTCGACGTGGGGCGCCTCCACCAGCCCGTGCATGGCCGTGTCGATCGACGGCGCGGCGCCGCCCTTGCCGTGCAGGCAGTAGTCGAACGCCGGCACCATCTCGTCCTCGCGGTCGACCCCGGGGTAGACGTCCACCAGCGATCGCAGCCGGTCCAGCCGCAGCACCGCCAGGCCCTGCTCGGTCAGCGTGCCGAGGTCCCCGCCGGAGCCCTTGACCCACAGCAGCTCCACCGGCCGCCCGGTGACGGGGTCGTCGACGCGTCCCTTGCAGGAGGCGTTACCGCCCGCGTAGTTGGTGTTGCGCCGGTCGGCGCCGAGCCGGTGGGAACGCTCCAGCAGCTCCCGCACCGCCGGGATGGTCATCCGACCTCACGCCCCCCAGCCGGCCTGCGCGCCGCCGACCCGCTCGGCCACGATCCGCTCGCCATAGCCGGAGCGCGCATAGGCAGCCACCGGGTCCGGGTCCAGCCCCAGCTCCTCACGGAGCTCGCCCAGCAGCGGCCGCACGTCGCCGGCGAAGGCATCCATCAGCACCCCGTTGGCGCCCAGCACGTCACCGGCCAACTGGGCCCGCTCCAACGCACCGGCGTCGACCAGCAGCGCCTTGGCGGTCGCCTCCTGCACGTTCATCACCGAGCGGATCTGCCCGGGGATCTTCGGCTCGATGTTGTGGCACTGGTCCAGCATGAACGCGATGCCCGCCTCCGGCGCGTCGCCGCCGCCCCGCACGACCTCGTGCATGATCCGGAACAGCTGGAACGGATCGGCCGCGCCGACCATGAGGTCGTCGTCGGCGTAGAAGCGGGAGTTGAAGTCGAACCCGCCGAGCCTGCCCGCCCGCAGCAATATCGCCACGATCATCTCGATATTGGTGCCCGGCGCGTGGTGTCCGGTGTCCACCACCACCAGCGCCCGCTCCCCCAGCGCCGCGCAGTGCAGATACGCGGTGCCCCAGTCAGGCACGTCGGTGGAGTAGAAGGCCGGCTCGAACAGCTTGTACTCCAGCAGCATCCGCTGCTCGGGCCCGAGCCGCTCGTAGACGGCGGCGAGCGCCTCGGCCAGCCGCTCCTGGCGCGCGCGGATCGAGTCCTGCCCCGGGTAGTTCGTCCCGTCGGCGAACCACAGCTTGAGGTCCCGCGAGCCGGTGGCGTCCATGACGTCGACGCACTCGAGCAGCTGGTCCAGGGCCTTGCGGCGCACCCGCGGATCCGGATGGCAGACGCTGCCGAGCTTGTAGTCGTCGTCCTGGAAGACATTGGCGTTGATCGTGCCGACCTGCACGCCCAGGTCGCCGGCGTGCTTGCCCAGGTCGGCATAGTCGTCGACCCGGTCCCACGGGATGTGCAGCGCCACGCTCGGCGCCACCCCGGTGTGGGCGTGGACCTGCGCGGCGTCGGCGATCTTCTCGTAGGCGTCGCGGGGGACGCCCGGCTGGGCGAAGACCTTGAAGCGGGTCCCGGTGTTGGCGAACGCCCACGACGGCAGCTCGATCCGCTGCTGCTTGAGCGAGGCCTTGACAGCGGCGAGGTCACGCATCCCGCACACCCACTCCCTGTTGTACCGGTTGCACCGGGTGGCCGGGTGTGGCCGGCGATGCCATGCCACACCCGGAGCCGCTGCTCAGAATTTGAACTGGTCGATGTTCGACGTGTCGAAGACCTGCGGCGGGCCCAGCAGGATCTCGCCATTCTTGCCGATCGTCTTGTCGCCGAGGTCACCAGCCTTGAACGTCTCGCCCTCCTTGCCAGTGACCTGGCCGGACGCCAGCGCGGCCGCCGCGTAGGCGGCCAGATAGCCGAGCTTTGCCGGGTCCCACAGCTCGAAGGATTGCACGGTGCCGTCCTTGACGAACTTGCGCATCTGGTTGGGCGTGCCCAGGCCGGTCAGCACGACCTTGCCCTTGAAGGAGGAGCCGCTGAGGTAGCGGGCCGCGGCGGCGACGCCGACCGTGGTCGGCGAGATGATGCCCTTGAGATCGGGATAGGCCTGCAGCAGACCCTGCGCCTGCTGGAACGACGTCTGGTCGTCGTCGTTGCCGTAGGCGACCTTGACGAGCTTCATCTTCGCGTACTGCGGCTTGGACAGCTCATCCTTCATGAACTTGATCCAGGTGTTCTGGTTGGTCGCGTTGGCCGTCGCCGACAGGATCGCGATCTGGCCGCTGTAGTTGAGCTGCTTGCCGAGGAGCTGCACCTCGCTGCGGCCGATGTCCTCCGCGGTGGCCTGGTTGACGAACAGCTGCCGTCCTTCGGGAGCGGTGTCGGAGTCGAACGTGACCACCTTGACGCCCTGCGCCATCGCCGCCTTGAGGGCGGGCACGATGGCGTTGGGGTCGTTGGCGGAGACCACGATCGCGTCCTGGCGCTGCTGCGCGAGGGTGTTGATGTAGGACACCTGCGACGACGCGCTCGCGTCCGAGGGGCCGACCTCCTTGTACTCGCCACTGAATTCGCCGATCGCCTTCTTGCCGCCGTTGTCGGAGATCGTGAAGTAGGGGTTGTTCACCTGCTTGGGCAGGAAGGCGATCTTGAGGCCCTGCTTGATCGGCGCGCCCGGGTTGGCCTGCCCGCTCGCGGCGGTGGTGGCGGAGGCGCCGTTGCCGCTGCTCTCCCTGGTCGTCCCCCCGCAGGCGGCCAGGATGACCGTGCAGGCGGCGGCCAAGGCGAGGAACCCCACCCGGTGGGGGCGCCGGAGCGTTGCTGTTCGTTGCATGGTGCGATGTCCTTTCTCTTGGCGCCGCGTGGCGACGCGACCGAGTGGGCTGGACGTGCGGGACACATCAACGACCGGCTGCCGGCTTCGCGGAGGCTTCAGGGGGCGCCCGTCGCGGGCGCAGCGCCCGCGCGACGGCCCTGGAGGCGCTGGGCGCGACCACGCTGCCGATCAGCAGCAGACCGGTCACGACGTTCAGGGTGTCGTTGGAGACGTCGTTGAGGATCAGCGCGTTGCGGACGCCGCCGAGCAGCACCGCGGCGACCACGGCCAGCTCCAGGCCGGTGCCGTTGTCGGCCCGTGCGCTCGCGAAGCGCAGGGTGTAGACGATGCCGGCCAGGCCGGAGACCGCCCCGCTGAGCACGAACAGGATGAGCTTCGCCCGCTTGACGCGGACTCCGGAGAAGAACGCCGTCTCCTGGTTCGCGCCGATCGCGAACACCGCCCGGCCGAACGGCGTGGCGTGGAGCAGGACCGCGAACAGCACCGCCAGCACGGCATACAGAGCTATCGGGTAGGGGATGTGGGTGCCGGGCACCGGGCTGATGCCGTACCTGGTATAGGTGGCCGGGAAGTCGGCGACGGCCTTGTCGCCCAGCACGACGAAGGCGAGCCCGCGGTACAGCGCCAGCGTGCCGATCGTCACAGCCAGCGAGGGGAGGCCGAGGCGGGTGACGAGCAGGCCGTTGCAGGCCCCGGCCACCGCACCGACGACCACCACGGTCGGGAAGATCACCTCCAGCGCCCAGCCCGCGTTCCACAGGTGGCCGATCAGGGCGCTGGACAATCCCAGGATCGAGGCGATCGACAGATCGATCTCGCCGGCGACGATGACGAGCGTCAGCGGCAGGGCCATGAGCGCGATCTCGCCCACGTCCAAGCCGAGGTAGAACAGGTTCGAGCCGCCGAGGAAGCCCGGCTCCGCGATGCGACCGGTCACCGCGACCACCGCCAGCAGCAGCACCAGCGCGCTCTCCCAGCGCAGCAGAGCAGCCAGCGCGCCGAGGCGACCGGTCGGGTCCCGCTCAGTCGCCATCGCGGATGCTCCTCTGTCGCAGCGCCGCGGCCAGGCGCAGGCCGATCAGTCGGTCCAGGGCGATGGCGCCGATGAGCAGCGCGCCGGCGATCGCCTGCAACCAGAACGACGGGACCTTCAGGACCACCAGCGCGCTGCCGATCGTCGACAGCAGCAGCGCGCCGAGGGCCGCCCCGACCACTGACCCGCTGCCGCCGAAGATGGCCACGCCTCCGACCACCACCGCGGCGATGACCTGCAGCTCGAAGCCGGTCCCGGCGGTGGCGTCGACGGTGCCGAACCGGGCGGTCCACAGCGCCCCGGCCAGCCCAGCCACCGCGCCGCTGGCAACGAAGGCCACCAGCACGCGCCGGCCGACGCGGATGCCGGCCAGCACCGCGGCGTCGGGGTTGGAGCCGATCGCGTACAGCTCGCGGCCGGAGCGGAACGAGCGCAGCGCGTAGGCCGCGGCGGCCACGACGACCACGGTGATGGCGGCCAGGTAGGGAACCCCGAGCAGGCGCCCACTGCCCAGGCTGAGCAGACCGTCTGGAAGGTTGGCCGCGTTGATCTGCCGGCCGCCGGCCCAGGCGTAGTCGATGCCGCGGAACACGTACAGCGTGCCGAGCGTGACGACAAGGCTGGGCACGCGGCCGACCGCGGTGATGCCGCCGTTGGCTACGCCGCAGGCGGCGCCGACCGCCACCCCGGCGAGCAGGGCCAGCGCGACGGGCAGTCCGGGATGGCCCACGAACAGCTCTCCCGTCATGAACGCGGTCAGGCCGAGGACGGAGCCGACCGAAAGGTCGACGTTGCGGGTGATGACGACCAGCGTCTGACCGACGGTGAGCAGCGCGATGATCGAGGCGTTGAGCAGCAGGTCGCGGATGCTCTGGACGCTGACGAAGCGCGGGTTGTACGCCGTGGTCACAGCGATCACCAGGGCGAGCGCGAGCAGCAGGCCCAGCTCACGGAAGCGCAGCACGTTCTCGACCAGACGGCTGGCGCGCCGGGCGCGTGCTCGCGCCGCCTCCCGCTCCTGGCGCTCCGCCGTGAGGCTCATCGCCCCGGCTCCGCCGCGCCGCTGCCGGTCGCGGCGAACATGACGCGCTCCTCGCTGGCGTCCTCTCGCGGCAGCTCCGCGGTGAGCCGGCCCTCGCGCATCACCAGGACGCGGTCGGCCATGCCGAGGACCTCTGGCAGCTCGGAGGAGATCATCAAGATCGCCACACCCTGGCCCGCGAGGTCCGACAGCAGCCGGTGCACCTCGGCCTTGGTGGCGACGTCGATGCCGCGGGTCGGCTCGTCGACGATCAGCACCGAAGGCCGGCGCGCCAGCCACTTGGCCAGGACCAGCTTCTGCTGGTTGCCGCCCGAGAGCGCCGACGCCGGGTCGCTGAGGCGCGCGAACCGCAGATGCAGCCGGGCCGCCCAGTCGGCGGCGAGCCTGCGCTCGTCGGCGCCGCGGATGAGCACGCCGCGGCGCAGCCGCCCAAGCGAGGCCAGGCCCGTGTTGCGCGCGATCGACAGGTCCATCACCAGTCCCTGCGCGCGGCGGTCCTCGGGCACGTACCCCATGCCCGCCGCCATCGCGGCCGTCGGCGATGCCGGCGGCAGTCGGCGGCCCTGGACGAGCACCTCGCCGGCGTCGCGACGGTCGATCCCGAACACCGCCCGCGCGACCTCGCTGCGCCCCGCGCCGACCAGACCGGCCACGCCCACGATCTCACCGTGGCGCACGTCGAAGCTGACGTCGGCGAACACGCCCTCCCGCGTGAGCCGGTGGACCGACAGCGCGACGTCACCGCGGGTCGCCTCCTGCTTGGGGAACATCGCCGAAAGCTCGCGGCCCACCATCCGGCGCACCAGATCGTCCCGGCTGAGGCCTTCGACCAGCCCCGTGAACACCTGGCGGCCATCACGCATGACCGTCACCCGCTGGCACAGCGCGAACACCTCGTCCAGTCGGTGCGAGATGAACAGCACCGCCGCGCCCTGCCCGCGCAGCGCCCGCGCAACCGAGAGCAACCGCTCGACCTCGACCCCTGACAGGGCCGCGGTCGGCTCGTCCATCACGATCACCCGAGCCTCGAACGACAGCGCCTTGGCGATCTCCACGATCTGCTGGTCGGCGATGGAGAGGCCGCGGGCTGGACGGGACGGGTCGAGCGGCACGCCGAGCCGCTCCATCAGCGCCTCGACCCGGCGACGCAGCTCGCGGGCGTCGATGCGCCTGCCCCACGACAGCGGCTGGCGCCCCATGAAGATGTTCTCCGCGACCGACAGGTCGGGGAACAGCGTGGGCTCCTGGTAGATGACCGCGATGCCGGCGGCGCGCGCGTCCGCGGGGCCGCCCGGGCGGACCTCCTCGCCGTCCAGCAGCAGCCGGCCGGCATCGGGCCGGTACACCCCGGCGAGGACCTTGACCAGGGTCGACTTGCCCGCGCCGTTCTCTCCGATCAGGCCGTGCGCCTCACCCGCGTGCAGCTCGATGGAGGCGTCCTCCAGGGCACGCACCGATCCGAACGACTTCGTGGCGCCCTCGAGCACCAGGACGGGGCCGCCGGCCTGCGTCACCGCGAGCCTCCCGTCTGCTCACACAGGATGTGAATCGTTTCATAAGGCTGGCCGGATGCTAACGTCAGTCCTACAGGCTGTCAAGGAACAATGCCTGGGCTGCTGATCCTCTGATTTCCAGTCCATGGCCCGATACGATTCAAGCTCCACGGTGCGCAGGCCGGAGCGAGGAAGGGGCAGAGCGGTGACGGCGCCTGAAGCCACCAAGAGCGTCCGCGACGTGGCCGCGCACGCCGGCGTGTCCGTCGGGACGGTTTCCAATGTCCTGAACCGGCCGCACCTGGTCGCCCCGGCCACGCGCGCTCGTGTCCAGGCGGCGATCGCCGCGCTCGGGTTCGTCCGCAACGAGTCCGCCCGGCACCTCCGCGCCGGCCGCAGCCGCACCATCGGCCTCGTCGTCCTGGACGTCTCCAACCCCTTCTTCACCGACGTCGCCCGCGGCGTGGAGGACGCCGCCACCGCCGCGGGCCTGGCCGTGATCCTGTGCAACAGCGACGAGAAGGCCGAGCGCGAGCGCCGCTACCTCGACCTGCTCGAGGAGCACCGCGTGCAGGGCATCCTGATCACTCCGGTCACCGGTGTGAGCGAGCGGCTGCGCCGGCTGCAGCGGCGCGGCACCCCGGTGGTGCTGCTGGACCGGTGGGCGTCCACCCGCGACCACTGCTCGGTGTCGGTCGACGACGTCTACGGCGGCGAGCTCGCCGCCGCCCATCTCGTGAAGCAGGGGCACCAGCGGATCGCCTTCGTGGGCGGCCCGTTCAACATCAAGCAGGTCCATGACCGCTGCGACGGCGCCAGGCGCGCGCTGCTCGCGTCGGGCCTGCCAGCGTCCTCGCTGACGCTGGTGGAGACCCCGGCGCTCAATTTCGCCTCAGGCCGCGCCGCGGGAGCGCAGATCGCCGACATGCCGTCGCGCCGCCGGCCAACCGCGGCGTTCTGCGCCAACGACCTGCTCGCGCTGGGGCTGCTCCAGGAGATGACCCGCCGCAAGCTGCGTGTCCCCGAGGACATCGCGATCGTCGGGTACGACGACATCGACTTCGCCGGCGCCGCCGCGGTGCCGCTGTCGTCGGTGCGCCAGCCCCGCGACCAGCTCGGCGGGTCGGCCGCCCAGCTGCTCATCGAGGAGACCTCCGAGGACCGGGCGCACAGCCACCGCCAGCTCATCTTCGAGCCGCAACTGGTCGTCCGCGACTCCAGTGACCAGTGAGTCGGGCTTCAGCGGCCTCAGAAACGGCCGGCGCGGCGCAACCGCCAGGGACGGCCATCCGGATCGACCAGGGTCCGGTACACCGGCCAGGCCCACCATGCGGCCCACGGCCTCACGCGACCGGGACGGTGCTCGCGGGCGCGACCCGGCGGACGCGGTCCGACTCGACCGCCCTGGTGCCAATCCTCCAATGCCGCGGCCTGCTCGCGCCATGCCTGGAAGCCTCGTTGCGGGTCGAGCAGATCGCCGTCGGCGCCGGCCGCGCGGCCCAGGTGCTCCCGCCACAGGGCCAGGCGCAGCTCTCTGGCGAAGACGCGAGCGCCGTCGCCGAGGCCGGCCGGGTCCGCGGGCGCGCGCGGGTCGCGCGTGGAGTCCAGGACCGCCGCGGTGAGCTCGGCGTCATGTGTCCATGAGCGGCGACTGAGATTGTCCGAGCCGATCGTGGCCCAGACGTCGTCGACGATGCACACCTTGGCGTGGACGTAGATCGGCGTGCCAGCCTCGTTCTCCAAGTCGTAGACCGCGACCCGGTCGCCCCCGGCCGACTTGACCAGATCGAGCGCCGCCTGCTGGCCGATGCGGTTGGGCGGCCCGGTCAGCGGCCCGTCCTGATCGGGATAGCGGGGCACCACCGCGACCAGCCGCAGATGCGGCCAGCGACGCAGGGCATCGGCCAGGACCTGCGCGACCTCTACCGACCACAGGAACTGGTCCTCGATGTAGATGAGCCGGCGGGCACGCTGGAAGGCCTTGGAGTAGCCCCTGGCGACGCTGCGCTCGCCATGCGGCGCGAACGGCAGCCGCGGACGCTTGGCCGGATAGGTCCGCAGGATCTGCACCGCATACGGACCCGCCGGCTCGGGATCGGGCAGCATGCCGGGCAGCGGGCTGGGACGGCGTGGCTGCCCGATCCGGCGGATCAGGCGGGCGCGCCACGGGTTGCGATGGTCCAGCGGGGTCGGGTCCTCCCAGCGCTCCCGGAACGTGATGGAGATGTCCGTCACCGCCGGCCCACGGATCTCGAGCTGCACGTCGTGCCAGGGTGGGCGGGACCCGTAGCGCGGGTCCATCGGGACGGCCTGCGGGTCGCCGAGATGGCGCTCGTCGTCACCACGGCCGTGGCACAGGTCGATGCCGCCGACATAGGCCACGTCCTCGTGGTGGCGGGCGGGATGGCGCAGCACCACCAGCTTCTGATGCTGGCAACCGGGTCCCCTGACCCGCTGGTCGAGCAGGATCTCACCGCCGGCGTGGTTCACCTTCGCGCCGAGGTGGAGGTTCTGCTCCTCGTTGAAGTGCGCCCGGCTCGGGTGCGAGCGCCACAGCAGGCCCCTGATCCGCACGCCGCGGCGTGCCAGGTCGCTGAGCACCTCGCCAAGCTCGGTCCCTGGCCCGTCCAGGCACTGGTCGGCATCTCCGCGCCAGTCGGAAAGGCCGACCAGATCGCCTGGACGGAGCCCGCGCAGCTCCCGCAGCAGCCGAGGGAAGTAGCTCCTGCCGTGGATGAGCGCCTCGACCCGGTTGCCCTGGGTCCAGGCGTGAATACGAGTCGCGGAGTTGCCGCGCTCCCCGGCGTCCAGGAACCAGCGCTCCAGCTCGCTCGGCGGGGCATCACCGGTCCCCTTGGCGGGCGGGCGCGTTCCAGGCTTCATGCTCATGGCGATGTCATACCCACCAGGTTCTCGTACCAGACCACGCGCGGTCACGTGACGTCCCGCCGGACGACGAAGCGGGTGCCGACCAGGGCGAAGGCGAAGCCGTAGGCGGCAAACAGCAATCCGGCGGCCAACCTCGACAACTGGCCGTCGCCGGGGTTGGTCAGCGCGGCGGCGGCGGCGCTCGGCAGCCACTTGCCCAGGCTCGGGGCGTTCAGCAGGTTGAGGAGCAGGCCCTCGACCACGACGGCCCAGACGAGCACCCCCACCAGTGCGGCGACCTGGTTGCGGACGAGCGCGCCGATGCCCACGCCGACCAGTCCGCACAGCCCGGCGGCGAGCACGGTCCCGCCGACCGCGCGGCCGAGCTCGCCGTCCAGGACGGACACGGCCAGGCCCTTGGCGTGCAGCCACGGCAGCGCGGCGGCCATGGTGACGGTCAGGGTGAGGACAGCCACCGCGATCCCGGAGAGCGCATAGGCGACGAGCTTGGCCGTCACCACTCGCCCTCGGTCGGGTGTGGCGAGGAAGGTCTGGGTGATGGTGTGGTGGCGGAACTCCCCCGCCATGCCGAGGATGCCGAGCAGCAGCGCGGCGCCGGACAGCATCGTCGCCGGGGCGCCGACGAGGCCGGGCAGGCTGGTCGCCGACAGCGGAGCCTGGCCGTGCCGCCCCGCCTCGGTGATATTGGCCACCACGGTGAGGACGCCGAAGACGGCCATGGTCGCCGTCACTCCGTAGACCAGGCGGGTGGTGCGGAGCTTTGCCAGCTCGGCGTTGATGAGTCGGGTCATGACGTGGCTCCTTGCCCGGTCGTGAGCTCGAGGAAGACGTCCTCGAGGTTGGAGCGCTCGGCGTGCATCTCGTACAGGACGATGCTGGCGGCGGCGGCCGCCACGCCGACGGTCTCTGTGGTGGTGCCGAGGGCCGCGACCTGGTCGTGGCCGTCCAGGTCGGCCTGGATGCCCTGGGCGCGCAGCAGCGGCAGCAGGACGCGGGCCTGCGGTGTGCGCACCCGCACGACCTGGCGGCTCCGGTCGCTCAGCGCCGCCAGCGTGGACTGGGTGACCAGCCGCCCGTTGGCGATGATCACCACCTGGTCGACGGTCTGGGCGACCTCGGCGAGCACGTGACTGGAGACCAGCACGGTCCGGCCCTGATCGGCGAGGTGGCGCAGGAACCCGCGCAGCCAGTGAATGCCCTCCGGGTCCAAGCCGTTGGCCGGCTCGTCGAGGATGAGCATCTCCGGGTCACCGAGCAGTGCGGTGGCCAGCGCGAGGCGCTGGCGCATGCCGAGCGAGAAGCCACCGACCCGCCGGCCGGCAGCCCGCTCCAGGCCGACCTGGGCGAGGACCTCGTCTGCCCGCGTGCTGGGCAGGCCGGCGGCGGTGGTCATCACACGCAGGTGGCTGCGTGCGGTGCGGCCGGGGTGGAAGCTCGAGGACTCAAGGACCGCGCCGACGTGGCGGAGCGGCGCGGTCAGCTCCCGGTAGGGCCGCCCATTGATCCTGGCCGTCCCCGCGGTCGGGGTGACCAGGCCGAGCAGCATGCGCAGGGTGGTCGTCTTGCCCGCCCCGTTGGGGCCCAGGAAGCCGGTCACGCTTCCCTGGTCGAGCTCGAAGCTGAGGCCGTCGACGGCGACGACCTCCCCGAAGCGCTTGGTGAGCCCTTCGATACTGATGACAGCCATAGCGTTCTCCTCCGCCCTCGACCGGTCTCCTCGTGGAGGCCGATCACGTCGAGGCGCGTCGACTCCCCGAAGGTACGAACCGGCGCCGGCGCCGGCGTCGGCCGGTGGATGACACTTGCGCCTCGGCCGCGGGGAGTACGCGACCGGCTCAGGGCGTCCCAGGGATGACGAGGCCGGTCTCGTAGGCGATCGCCACGAGCTGCGCCCGGTCTCGGGCGCCGAGCTTGGTCAGCAGCCGGCTCACGTGCGTCTTCGACGTCGCCGGGCTGACTACCAGGTCCTCGGCGATCTCGCCGTTGGACAGGCCTCTGGCGACCAGGGCCAGGACCTCACGTTCCCGCTCGGTCAGCACGTCCAGCGCCGCGGGGGTGAGCGGGGCGGGGCCGGGCCGGCGCACGAACTCGGCGATGAGCCGGCGGGTCACGCTCGGAGCCAGCAGCGCGTCGCCGGCGGCCACGACCCGGATCGCGGCGAGCAGGTCGGCCGGAGGGATGTCCTTGAGCACGAACCCGCTCGCGCCCGCCCGCAGCGCCTGGTAGACGTACTCGTCGAGGTCGAAGGTGGTGAGGATGAGGATGCGCGCCGCGCCCCGGTCGTCGAGCGAGGCGATCCGCCGGGTCGCCTCCAGCCCGTCCATGACCGGCATGCGGATGTCCATGAGCACGACGTCGGGCCGCTCCCGGCAGGTCAGCTCCACCGCCTGGGCCCCGTCGGCGGCCTCGCCCACCACCTCCAGGTCGGGCGCGGAGTCGACCAGGAGCCGGAAGCCGGCCCGCACCAGGGTCTGGTCATCGGCGACCACGACCCGCGCCGTCATCGCGTCTCCGCCTCGAACGGCAGCCGGGCGGCCACGCGGAAGCCGCCGCCGGGCCGCGGGCCGACCTCGAGGTCGCCGCCCAGCAGCGCCACCCGCTCCCGCAACCCGACCAGGCCATGGCCGGTCCCCGCCCGGTCGGCGGCGACCTCCGCCGCGGCGTCCCGGCCGTCGTCGGTGACCTCGATGGTGACCTCCTGGTCGCCGTAGCCGATCACGACCTGCGCCCGTGCCGCGCCGACGTGCTTGAGCACATTGGTCAGGGCCTCCTGGACGATCCGGTACGCGGACAGGTCGATCCCGGCCGGCACCCGCGGGCACGCGCCCTCGACCCGCAGCCTCACCGCAAGCCCCGCCTCGTTCATCTGGGCGAGCAGCGTGTCGAGGCTCGCGAGGCCGGGCACCGGGGCGAGGCTGCCCCGCGGCTCGTCATCCTCGCGCAGCACGCCCAGCAGCCGCCGCAGCTCGTTCAGGGTGGTCCGGCTGGTCGCCTCGATGGCGGCGAGCGCCTTGCGCGCCTCCTCGGGCTGCGTCGCCGCGACGTGCGCGCCGACACCGGACTGCACGGCGATCACGCTCATGCTGTGGGCGACCACGTCGTGCAGCTCGCGCGCGATGCGCAGGCGCTCGTCGGCCACCGCCCGGCGGGCGAGCTCCTCGCGCGCCTCCTCGAGCTGGGCGGTTCGCTTCTCGAGCTGCGCGGCGTACACGCGCCGGTCGTGGACGAAGTGGCCGAGCAGCCAGGCCGCGGCCAGGACCAGCGTGTTGCCCACCCAGGTGGCCACCCCGACCCCGCCCGGCGTGAGCTGCACGACCGCGGCGGCCGCCTCCACAGCGGCCAGACCCGCGATCGCGCCGCGCGGGTCGCCGTACGCCGCGACGGTATAGACCGGCACGAGGATGGCCGGCCCGAGGAACACCGGCGAGAGCCCCAGCACCGCGACCGCCAGCCCGCTCGCCACGCTGGCCGCCAGCACCCCGAAAGGGAACCGCCGGCGCACCGCGAGGGGCAGCGTGTGCAGCAAGGCGAGCGCGTACGCCGCCGCGCCCATCGGCTTGGAGACCGTCGCCACCAACTGCAGGCTGAGCGCGGCCAGCCCGAGCGCGAGCAGCACGTCGAACAGCGGTGGGCCGCTACGCGGCCATCGCGGGCGCTCGGCTTGCTGCCTCATGCCGAAACGGTATCGCCACGGGGGCATCCGGCACATCCCCCCACAGGCCGACGCGCCCCGTACTCCACGGGGCTGACGTGAGCTCCGAAGATCCGGCGGCTGAAGTTGCGTGGCATGTCCGGACTCAGCCGGCACGTAACGGATCTGGTCCGAACAACGTTTACGAGCAACGACAGCCCTGACGCGGCCGTCGAGCGGTCGTTCCTCTTGACTGCTCATCCACAGCCGGAGCCCACCCACGACATGCGACCATGGCGGGCAGCTGAACGGCTTCACAAGATAGTCGTCGGCGCCGGCGTCCAGCCCACGACGCGGTCGTCGATCGCGTCCCTGGCGGACCTCGTCCTCGACCACGAGCACTCGCATCCGCCGAGGTCCGGGTCCGGATGCTCGTGGGTGTCGCCGGTGGAGCGGCGGCCGAGGGTGAGCATGGCGCGGTGGACCTGGCGGGGTGACAGCGGCGGCTGGGGCAGCGGGTGGGCGCGGTCGGCGCGGAAGCCGTCCAGCAGCAAGCCCAGGTGCCGCCGCCAGGCGTCGGGGGCGCCGGCGGCGCGGCCGGCCTGCAGGATGCGGGCATTGGCCCAGTTCAGGAACGCCAGGTCCTCAAGGGTGAGGTCGGGGCGCAGCTGGCCGCTCGCCTGGGCGCGGCGGACCAGCTCCCCGACGAGCTCGAACAGGCGGGTCTTGACGGCCTCCACGGTGGCGGCGCGCGGGAAGCGCATGCCCATCGCGTCGTTGAGGCCGCGGTTGGCGGCCTGCAGCCGGCAGCTCTGTTCCAGGTAGGAGGTGAACCCGTCCCAGGGGTCATGCATGGCCAGGGCTTGGGCTGCGGCGTCGACGTGGGCTTGGACGGTGTCGGCCAGCACCGCGTCCAGCAGCTCCACGCGGCTGGGGAAGCGGCGGTACAGGGTGCCGATGCCGACCCCGGCGCGGCGGGCGATCTCCTCCAGTGGCGCTTCCAGGCCGTGGTCGCAGAACACCTGCCGGGCGGCGGTGAGGATGGCGTCGCGGTTGCGCTGGGCGTCGCGGCGCAGCGGCCTGGGTGGTGTGCGGTGGCTGGGGTGGTCGGTGGTCGTCATGACGCCAGTGTACCGGGAATACGGAGGGCCGCCTCCGCCTTGTGTCCGCCTTGTGTCACGGTGACAGGCAGATCGGAGGGCTACCTCCGCCTCTGGGCGTCATCCACCCCAGCAGGCTCCTCGATCTCAGGGCGCGCCGCAACACCGGCGCGCCGTTCAGGTTCTCCGCCCACGGGAACGGCTGGCCCTGCGCATAGGTGGGCACGCCCACCAACAGCGTCACCTGATCGCCGATCAGCTTGGTGACGTGCTCGGCCTGCCACGCGAAGTGCCAGCCCACCAGCCAGTCCGCCGGCAGCTCCGTGTCGTAGGCCATGATCGCCACCTGGTCGACTCGACTCGCCACCCCCTCCAGGAACGTGCGCGTCGGCCGCGGCGGGTAGTGCACATCCGGCAGCACGGCGGCCGCGACGGCCTGCGTCCCGTTCACCAGCTCGAGCTGCTCCAGTGAGACCGACAGCACCCCGCCGCGGCGGGTGGTGAGATCGTGGGTGCGGCCCAGCAGGTCCAGAAACTCGTCGTCGTCGGGGTAGACCGGCTCGATGTCATAGTGGATGCCGTCGAACCCGAGCTCGAGGAAGCCCCGCGCGGTGGCGACGATGCGGTCGCGGACGTCCCGGCGGGTGAGATCCAGCGGACCCGCTCCCTGCCTGGTGACCTGGCCGATGTAGGCCTGGGCGCGCACCCCCGGCGCTAGGCGCTCCAGCGCCCCCAGCAGCTCGCGCGCGTGGGCGTAGCGGCTCGGCGGGATGCTCCCGTCCGGGTCCAGCGGTCCCACGTGGAAGAAGACATCGGAGATCTCCCCCCGGGGCAGGGTGTCGGCCAGCGCGCGGTACTCCTGCGCGCTGTGGGCCTCGCCCACCCACTGATGCCGCGCCCACAGCCCATTCACACCCTGGCTTCCCTGCTCCGCCCGCGGCTCCGCGCGCCACCAGACCCACGTCGCCACCACCGCGACCGCCGCCACCACACCCAGCACCACCCCCGCCCACATCCCGCCCCGCAGCACCCGTCGCCAGATCCGCCCCCAAGATCCCTTTCGACGTTCACGTCCGGTCTCCGTCGCCGAGCGGTTCATGCCGATCGCGGGTCGGCGAGCTTGCTCTCGCGTCGCAGCAGCCGCTCTGCTCCCTCAGCAAGCTCGGCGACCACCTGCGCCGCCGGGATGACCCGGGTGACCTGACCGACGCCCTGGCCCGCGTACAGCGCCATCGCCTCGACCGCTCCGGTCACCTCCCGGCTCGGCGGGCGGGCCGACAGCCGCGGCAGCGGCGCGGACTGCCGGTCAGCCCCAGCGGCGCCGACGACCTCACCCTCGAACGCCTCGGCCGCCTCGAGCGCCGAGCGCAGCACCCGGTGCGGCGCATCCGGCCAGCCGACCGCAAACGCCTCGGTGAGCACGGTCGCCCCACCATCGGCGGCCAGCAACGCCGCCACATAGTCGGGATGGGCGCCGGATTCCGGGGTGGCCAGCAACCGCGTCCCCACCCGAGCGCCGGCCGCACCGGCGGCGAGCACCGCCGCCATCGACCGGGCGCTGGCGATGCCACCGGCGGCCAGTACCGGCACGGTGACCGCCTCCAGCACCTCGGCCAGCAGCGGCAGCAGGGCCATCGTGCCGCGCACGTGCCCGCCCGCCTCCACCCCCTGGGCGGCGACCAGGTCGCAGCCGGCGTCGACAGCGCGTTTGGCCTCGTCGACCGAGCCAACCTGCCAGCCGGCCAGCGCCCCGCCGGCGTGCACGAGGTCGATCAGGGCGGGGTCAGGGTCGGCCCAGAAGAACTCCACCAGCCGCGCCCGCGAGGCGGCCAGCTCAATCTCGGCCCGCTCGCCAGGACTGCCGTGGTACAGCGTGAAGTTGACGCCGAACGGCCCGGTCTGGGCCTGCTCGAGCCGGTCGATGCGGTCGGCCAGGGGACCCGGGCCGGTCCGTTGCAGCATGCCGAGCCCACCGGCCCCCATGACAGCGATGGCCAGCTCCGCGGTCACGACCCCGCCACCCATAGGGGCCAGCTGGATCGGAGCCCGGCAGCCGACCAGCGTGGTGAAGGTTGTGCTCAGCATTGCCGGCAGTATGGCACGGGCCCAGGTTGGCCCTCCCCACCCGCGGTCACGCTGCCGCGCCGCGCAGCGGGTCGAGATGCCCGGGTCAGGTGCGGGTCCGGCGTTGCCAGCCCCGCCCAGGGTGCCACGACTCGACCACGAGGTGGTCCGCGGGCGTCCCGACGTAGGTCAGCACGACCTCGGTAATGTCGAGCTTGAAGAAGCCGGCGCCCTGAACGGGGTTGCTGGCGGGTGGAGCGGTCCCGACGAGCGTACCGGCCAGCTTGGCGTCTCCGGGCCACGTGCTCATGTCGTCCTTTGGCGGCTCGAGCGTCGGGCTGTGCACGGCGACTCTGGGGTCACGCCGGACGTCGAGAAGTTTCATGGAGCCGCCCATCATCCCCAACGTCACCTCCCCGTCGACGAACTCGAGCTCCGACGCGCTGATGCGGGGGGCTCCGTCGCGGCGCAGGGTGGCGATGGTCTTGTTGGTGCCCGCCTCGAAACGGCGACGGACCCGCGCCGCGAAGTCCGAAGCGTCGTTCTCGATCTCCCGCCAGGTTGCCATTCAGTCCTCGCCGAGTCTCAGCCCCAGGACAACGTGCGGGTCGGGGCCCGCGCGTCGACCGTCACAGCCTCTTCCCTCAGTCGGTGGGCGTGGCCTCACCGTTTGGCGCGGGGCGGACGTTCGCTCGACTGGGGCGTACCTGGATACGCCTGGGCTTGGCCTCGTCGGCCTTGGACACCACGATCTGCAGCACGCCCTCGTCGACGGTGGCCTGGACTGTGTCCGCCACCACGTGGGCGGGCAGGGTGATCGAGCGGCGGAAGGCGCCGTAGCGGCGCTCGATCCGGTGGAACTGCTGCTCGGACGAGTCATGGGCGAAGTGCCGCTCGCCCCGGATGGTGAGCAGGCTGTCCTCCATGGTGATCTGGAGGTCGTCGAGCGCGACGCCGGGCAGTTCGACCGTGACCAGGTAGGCGTCCTTGCGCTCCGAGATGTCGAGGGCTGGCGCCCAGGCGGCGGCGCTGCCCGCGGCGGCGCCTTGGTGCTGGCCGAGCGCGTGGGCAAGCATTGGGCTCATCTGGCTCATCTGGTACAGCTCGTCCTGCGCACTGCGCAAGTCTTCGAACGGGTCCCACTGGGTCCTGACCACCATCTGGTTCTCCCTGGTGCATGGGGCCGCAGCGGCGGCCCGGCGACTCGGGGACAACGCAGTCCAGGTGCGTGAGGGGGATCCACTTGCCGAGCAGGGACACCCTATGGTAAACACTGTTCACTGTCAAGATCATGGTTCAGGAGCGTGAACATGAAGAGGGAGCCGAAGGCGTCACTCGACCAGCGCGGCGATGACCACCGGGAGTCGCATGTGCTGTGGTTCAACGCTCCCATGGCCGAGGGGGATCGCCGTCCCCCACTCACCCGCGAGCGCGTGGTCGCCGAGGCACTCACCGTCATCGCCCAGGAAGGCGTCATGGCGCTCACCATGCGCAGCCTGGCCGCGCGCCTGGGGGTGGTCCCCGGCGCGCTCTATCGCCACGTGCGCAACAAGGAGCAACTCCAGGACCTGGTCCTCGACGGCGTGCTCGCCGAGGTCGACTGCAAGATCGACGCCTTCCTGCCATGGACCGAGCAGATCACGGTGCTGGCACATCGCCTGCGCGAGGTGCTCGAGGCCCATCCCGGCGTCGCCGGGTTGTTGCAGCTGCGTGACCCGCTGGGGCCGCACTCGCTCGCCGTGGCCGAGGCGTTCCTGGAGCCGCTGCAGGCCGCCGGGTTCGATGAGCACCAAGCCGGCCTGGCCTTCTTCCTGATCGCCGACTACACCACCGGCTTTGCGGTCAGCAGCCCGTCCATCTCCGTCAACGAGCAACGCGTCCGCGACCGGGCCACCAGGACCCAGCTCCACGAGTTCTTCCGCTCGCTACCCGCCGACCGCTTCCCCGCCCTGGCCACGCTGGGCGAGCACGTCTGGGTGAACAACCGCGACGAACGCTTTACGGCCGGCCTCGATGTGCTCATCGACGGGCTGCGGCGGCTCCGGCGACAGCGGGCGGATCGGAGAGATGGGGTCGGTTGAGAGGCTGGTCGCCATTTCAGACTCCAGATCCGTCGCGATGCGTGGCGGGCGCTCCGTTGGCGCCCTGGTCCACCGGCGCCGGCGCCTCGGCGGCGGGGGCTGTGGGCGGTGCCGGCGGCTGGGGCAGGGCGGCGCCGGCGGCGGTCTCCCTGGCCAGGAACCCGCCCAGCTCCTGGATGGTGCTCATCAGCGGCGCCGGGAACAC